>Ga0310811_10007515_pt1 | contig 13979 bp, 13 predicted proteins | sample YCmetagenome_FD_207642 | JGI IMG/M metagenome (GOLD analysis project Ga0310811, IMG submission 207642) | Soil microbial communities from experimental microcosm in Duke University, North Carolina, United States - YC | ecosystem: Engineered > Artificial ecosystem > Soil microcosm > Unclassified ... | reverse complement strand
GCTCGGCGTGTGGGCCGCGTTCGCGGCGCAGGCCGACGCCGCGCTGGTGCGCCAAGGCCTGTCGCGCTATCGCCCCGGTCACCCGATCGTCGAGGACGCGACGCAGGTCGCGGAGCCGATCACGATCGTCTCCGACGGCGCGCTGCCGTTCGGCCTCGCGTCGGTGCCCGTCGGTGACGAGGCCGAGCCGGTGCGCCGCTTCACGCTGGTCGAGCGCGGCGTCGCGCGCGAGGTCGCGTACACGCAGCGGGAGGCGGCGCTCGCCGGCGCGCGCCCGAACGGCGGCGTGCGCAACCTGGTCGTCGACGGCGGCGCGACCCCCGCGAGCTCGCTCGCGCAGGGCGGGCCCTTGATCGACGTCGCGTCGTTCGCGTGGATCGAGATCGATCCGCGCACCGCGCAGCTGTCGGCGGGCATCGAGCTCGCGTACCTGCGCGGCGATCACGGCGCGACGCCGATCACCGGCGGCGTGATCCGCGGCGACGCGATCGCGGCGCTCGCGCGCGCGGTGCGCTCGTCGGAGACGGCGACCCGCGGCGCGTATCAAGGACCGATCGCGATCAGGACGCCGCCGCTCGAGCTCGCCACGCGCGCGTGAAGCCGCCGCTCGCGACGAACCGCGGCCACGTGATCCACTGCTCGACGAAGATGCGCGCGACCACGTCGGTCGGCCCGCGGAACGGCACCGGCGCGACCGCCTCGCGCGCGTGACCGCGGCCCTGCAGCGCGATCGCGGCGATCATCGCGACCAGCCCGAGCGGCGCGAGCCACCAGCGCGCGGCGATCGCGAGCGGGATCGCGATCGTGCCGGCGAGGAACAGCGGGTTGGTCAGCGCGTGGATCACGAGGTTCGCGCGATTCGCGTGGTTGTCCCGGTACAGCGACCATTGCCAGGCGACGAGCTTCATGACGTCACCCTAGTGCCGCCCGCGATCCATCGCTTGGATCAACTGGCTGCCTTCTGAGCGCGCTCGGCGGCATGCCGAACATGCGGCGGAACGTGCGGCTCATGTGCGCGGAGTCGCTGAAGCCCGCGGCGTGCGCGACCTCCGTCAGCGGCCGCCCCGCGACGATGCCCGCGGCGGCGCGCTGCAGCTTCAGCCACGCGAGGTACGGCCGGAGCGGCACGCCGATCGACGCGGTGAACGCGTGCATCAAGCGGCCGGGGCTGAGCTCGACCGCGGCGGCGAGCGCCTCGAGCGAGACGTCGGCGCCGGCGGGCTGCGCGCGCAGGCGCCGCAAGACGGCGCGCACGCGCGGATGGATCGATCGCGGCGCGTCGACGGACGCGCCCAGCGCCTCCGCGGCGCGCGCGGTCCACGCCGCGCCGTCCTCGCGCATGATCGCGATCGGATCGCGCTGCTCGATCAGCGGCGCGCGCTCGCGCGGATCGATCGTGCGGATCGCGCCGTCGATCGCCCTCCGCAAGGCGGCGCCCGCGTCGCTCTCCGGATCGAGGAAGACGAGCAGGACCTCGACGCCGCGCGCGTCGATCGCGTGCGGGACGTCCGGCGCGGTGACGACGCCCGCCGCGCGCTGCCAGGCGCCACGACCCGCGCGCACCCGCAGCTCGCCGTCGATCGCGACCACGACGTGCATTGCGTGGTGCGCGTGCCCGGTCGACGCCGCGCCCGGCCCGCGCGTCGCGAGCAGCGGCGGCCACAGCGGCAGCTCGCCGCGGCTCGGCGCGACGGTGGACGCGATCCGCACGCCGGCATCGTAGCGTGTAACGTCACACTCGAGCTCCACCGGGCACGGTTCTGCATGCGTCCTCTCGTCCCGCTCCTGTCCTTCGCGATCCTCTCGTGTGCGCACTCCGCGTCGCCGCCGCCGGGCGCGCCGATCGCGATGGAAGACGTCGACTGCGGCTCGTTCGCCGATCACGCGGGTCCCACGACCGGCACCGCGTCGGGATCGCGCTGCTGCATCCGACGTTCCCCGGCTGGGGCCGGAAGATCTACTCGAACCGGCGGAAGGAAGACTGATCAGATCGCGGGCTGGCCCTCCAGCGGGTTGCGGCGGCCGCGAGGCTCGACGCGGTACTCGCAGTGGAAGTACGTCGTGTCGAACATCCACGACAGGGACGCGCGCGCCTCGAGCGCCTGCTCCCACGTCGAGCTCGGCGGCGCGATCGCGCGCGCGAGCCCGGTCGTCGCGGGCGCGTCGCGATAGACGTCGTCGTGGACGCCGAGCTCGAGCACGACGTCGTCGGTCAGGTGGACGCGGGTCGCGAGGCCGAGCGTGCCGCTCCAGTGGCGCGCGTCGTCGGCGGTGCGGGTGTCGGTCCAGACCGCGCCGGCGCCGGCGGAGGCGATCACGTCGAAGCGGAAGACGAGCGATCCGCCGGTGAGCTTGCCGGCCGCGACGCGATAGCCGAGATCGATCGACGCGGCGGCGGTGCGCGACGAGCCGTTCAGATCGCGGAGCTCGGCGCCGACGACGAGGTCGCTGCCCGGGAAGAAGATCCCGCGCACGCCGGCGCTGGTGTCGCGCGCGACGCCGTCACCGAGCCCCGCCCCGGCGAGCACGCCGATCGCGGGTCGCCCCATGTCGTCGCCGATCCGCGCGATCGTGACGACCTCGTCCCAGTCCGCGCGCGCCGGCGCGGCCACACATCCGATCGACGCGACGATCAACATGCCCCGCATGCACGCGGGACACGGGTCACGTCGTCCAGTTGCGGGCCGCGGTCCACGCGACGAACGCGCGCAGCCGCTGCCAGTAGAACCGCGCGATCCGCGGGGGCAGGGCGCGGGCGAGCGCGCCGTCCGGCGGCGCCGCGTCGTCGAGGCCGAGCGCGACCAGGAGCCGCGGCAGGTCGCCGCGCGACGACAGGACCGCGAGGTACGGCCCCGCGACGAGCAAGCGCGCGCGCAAAGACGCGATCAGGTCCGCGATCAGCGCCTCGCGCACGACGACCTCGTACGCCTGGCGCAGCGCCGCGACCTGCAACCGCGGATCGACCGCGCCGAACTCGGCGCACCACAGCGCGACGTCCTCGAAGCTCGCCGCGTGGGGCGCAGCGGCCGCGCGGATCGCGATCGCCGCCGAAGCGATCAGCTCCGACGGGCGACGCAAGGGCGGGTCATCAAGAGCGAGAGCGGCTAGAGGCATGACGAGCCTTCGCTTCAATCGCCGTGCCACGCCGCGAGCTCAACGATTCCGCGCGAGGAGCGCGCGGCTCGTTGCGATCATCAACGCGCCGCGTTTCGCGTCATGACGCCAGCGCCACCCGCGCGTCAGGCGCTTGGGTCGCCTTCACCCGCGAGCCGACGATCGCGCCGCCGATCCCGACGATCGACGTCTCGAGGAACGCGACCACCGCCGCGAACGCGCCGAAGAACTTGCCGAAGAATGATCCGGCCTGCGCGCCCGCCTCGTGCGCGGCGCCGCCGGAGATCGCGTCGGTCATCCCGGTCGTCACCGTCTTGAAGACGTAGCTGACCACCACGTAGTACGCGACCGCCGCGATCGTCGCGGCCAACAGGAACGCGCCCACGGCGCCGCGCGTGCGCGCGCGGGTCGCGAAGGTCGAGGCGAACCCGAACGCGCCGACGATCGCGGCGTACACCGCGCTCGTCACCTTGGGCCCCATTCCTTGGAGCGCGACCGCCGATCCCAGCCCGAGCGCGACCGCGCCGAGCGCGAACAACCAGACCGAGTGACGAGAATACTTTCCTGCGAATTCCTGCATGGGCGTCTCCTTTTGATGGAGCGCGCCATTTGCAGCGGATGTGCCCATCACACGCGGATGCGAAAGCGCGCACTTGCTGCGTGAGCGCGACGACGCGCATGCCGCTCGCGGCAGTCGACTGCCGCGGGTGACAGGGGTACCCTTTCATCCATGGAGACCACGGTTCGCCGTCTCGCGAAGATCCTCGGCGCGTCGGGAGTCGAGGGTGCTGGTCACGATGCCCGCTTCATCGTGGAAGGTGTCAACGGGGACTGTCTGCGCGTGTCGGTCGAGGCCCAGCAGCAACGGCTCATGGCCGTGCTGCAGGACGGCTCCGGCCGCACGCGCTGCACCGTCGACGTCGCGCCTGTCACCCGTGTCACCGAGGACATCAATGCCCCCGGTCGCGCCACCATCCACATCGGCAACATGATGATCCACGTCGACAGCGATCCAGCGCTGTCGATCGAGATCGTCACCAACGAAGAAGCGGGCTAGACGCTCACTCTTCCGCTGCGGCGTGCGGCTTGCGCTCCGCGGCCACCTTCTGCTGCACGGCGTGCGGGACGACGTCGTAATGGGATAGCTCCATCACGAAGCTGCCCTGACCGCCGGTGAACGATCGCAGCTGGCCCGCGTAGCGGCCGAGCTCGGCGAGCGGCGCCTGCGCGCGCACGACGACCATGCCGGCGCCGCCGACCTCGACGCCGACGACGTGGCCGCGCTTGTTCTTGAGGTCGCCGGTGATGTCGCCGACGTGACGCTCGGGCACCGTGATCTCGAGCGTGACGATCGGCTCGAGCAGGACCGGGTTCGCGCGCGACATCGCGTCGCGCATCGCGAACTTCGCGGCGGTGCGGAACGAGGCGTCCTTCGAGTCGACCGAGTGCGACTTGCCGTCGGTGAGCGTCACGCGCACGTCGTTGGCCGGGAAGCCGGCGACGACGCCGCGCTCGAGCGCGTCCTGGCAGCCCTTGTCGCAGGCCGGGATGAAGTTGTGCGGGATCGCGCCGCCGTAGACCTCGTCGACGAACTCGTAGCCGTTGCCGCGCGGCAGCGGCTCGACGCGCAGGAAGACCTCGGCGAACTGGCCCGCGCCGCCGGTCTGCTTCTTCAGGCGGAAGTGACCCTCGCTGCGCCCGGTGATCGTCTCCTTGTACGCGATCGTCGGTTGGCGCGCGACGACCTCGAGGTTGAAGCGGTTCTTGAGCTTCTCCATCGTGACGCGCAGGTGCAGCTCGCCGATGCCGCTGAGCACGAGCTCGTGCGTCTGCGGATCCTGCACCGCGCGCAAGGTCGGATCTTCCTCGACCAGACGCTGCAAAGCCGACGAGAGCTTCACCTCGTCGGCCTTGTTCTTGAGATCCACCGCGAGCGCGTACATGGGCGTCGGGTACGGCGGTCGCGCCGGCGCCCAGTCGTCGTCCACCGCCGGATCGCGGAGGATCATGTCGACGTGGAGATCGTCGAGCTTCGCGATCGCGACGAGATCGCCGGCGAACGCGGTGGTCGACAGCTCGGGATGATCGCGGCCCTCGACCTTCAAGATGTGGCCGGCCTTCATCACCTTCTTCGACGGGCCGCACACGAACTGCGTGTTGCCGTCGAGCGAGCCCTGCAGGATGCGCAGCATCGACAGCTTGCCGAGGTACGGGTCGGTCGTGATCTTGAAGACGTGCGCGAGGAACGGCTTCTTCGCGTCGCACGAGACGTCGATCAGCTCGCCGGCCTGGCCCTTGCGCAGGCGGCGCGGGCGGCCGCTCTGCGGCGACGGCGCTTCCTCGACGAGGATGTGGAGGAGATCGTCGATGCCGACCTCTTTGGTCGCGGACGTGAAGAGGATCGGCACGACGTGGCCGCGGTTCATCGCGACGACGAAGTCCTGGCGCAGCTCGGGCAGTCGGATCGTCTCGCCGCCGAGGTAGCGCTCGAGGGTGGCGTCGTCGACCTCGATCGTCGACTCGAGCATCTCCTTGTGCACCTCGGCGACCGAGCCGAAGTCCGACGGGCCGGCGTCTTGATCGAAGCAGTCGATCACGTCCTCGCCCTTGCGCGTCGGCAGGTTGATGCAGTGGAGCTCGGGGCCGAGCGCGGCGCGCAGCGACTCGACCAGCGCGGGCAGGCCCGCGAGGTTCTCGTCGATGCGATTGACGACGATCATGCGCGCGAGGCCGGCCTCGCCGGCGGCGTGGAAGAGCCGGCGCGTGCCGAGCTCGACGCCCGCGCTCGCGTTGACCACGATCACCGCCGTCTCGACGGCGGGCAGGGCCGCCAACGCGTGACCGACGAGCTCGGGCGATCCGGGCGTGTCGATCATGTTGACCTCGCGACCTTCACAGGTCGCGAAGAGCAACGTCGAGTTGGTGGAGTGGTGGTGCTGCTTCGCTTCGGGCTCGAAGTCGCTGATCGTGGTCGCCGCGTCGACCGAGCCCATGCGTGTGATCGCACCGCACCGATGCAGCACCGCCTCGGCGAGGGTCGTCTTCCCCGATCCGGCGTGACCGAGGAGGACGATGTTGCGAATGCTTTCCGGTTGGAACCCCGCGACCTTCGTCATGCATCGAGTCTAGCCCTGACACGCGAAGGTGGCGTGGCCGGCGGGCTCACATCACGCGGCCGAGGTACTGCGGCGCTAGATCTGCGCGATCTTGAGGGAACGACGAGTGCGCCTGGCAGAAGATCACGTCGCCGTGGGTCTGCTCCCGCACGTCGGCGCACGCCGGGCACTGCGGCGAGGTCTGCACCTCGTGCTCGGTGAGCCCGACGATCAAGGTCGGGCACGGCGCGAGCGCGATCGTGCGATCGGCGACGGTGCCGATCCGTCCATCACCCTTGTGCGCGCCGGCGCCGTGACGCCCGACCACGACGAGGTCGGCGAGGATGTCGGCCGCGAGCATCGAGATCTCGTCGGCGGGGTTGCCGGAGCGCACGTGCAAACGCGCGCGCCAGTCGCCCGAGCCCATGTTGAACGCGTCGATGCCGCCGGTGACGAGCGAGAACAGTCCGGACTTCAGCTCGTGCACCTGCTGCTTGTTCTTCTCCCGCACGGTGATGAAGTGGAGATCCGGACACTCGTGTCGAGCGGCCTGATCGAGCGCGTGCTCGAGCACGATCTCGGCGTACTCCGAGAGATCCAGCCCGACGACGATCCGAAAGCGACGTCGATCGAGACGAGGTGCCACGATCGGCTGCGTGATGGGTTCGTACGACATGTCGCGCCTTTGTGCAGACGTCGTGCCACGCAGTGCGCGAACCTGCGAGCGCGTGATTCTGACGGCAGGGCGCGTCGTGTGAGGGATCACCGGCGAGCGCCGACGAGCACGTGTGGCGGACGCGCTCGCTGATGCGAGCTCTCCCGATCGATCAGCAGGTGTGGCAGACGTTCGGCGCCGACGTGCAGATCTTCCCGCTCTTGCACTGCGACGTCGGCGCGGGGCAGAGCGGCGTCTGCTTGCACGAGCCCGCGCCGCCGCAGCTCGTGTCGCACTTGCACGAGGACGAGCACTGGATCACGCCGCCGCAGCTGTTCGGTCCGCCGCACGAGACGTTGCACGCGCCGGCGCCGCAGGTCGTCGCGCCGGCGCAGCTCATGTCGCCGCCGCACGAGACGGAGCACGACGACGACGTGCTGCAATCGACGCCGCCCGCGCACGAATTCATGCCCGCGCAGTCGACCATGCACGCGAAGCCCGCGGGGCAGACGACCTGGCTCGCGCACGAGCCGGCGGTGTCGCACGTGATCACGCACGTGTTGCCGTTGCACGACGAGCACGCGGGCGGGCACACGAACGCGTCGGCGTTGCCGTTACCGTCGGCGCCGCCGGGCGCGTCGGGCGTGCCGTTCGACACGCACCAGCCCGCCTCGCAGGTGCGGCCGGTCGGGCAGGCGCCGTTGTCGCAGCGGAACGCGCCGGACCGCGTCTCGATCGAGCAGCTCCAGCCGATCGCCATCGCGGCGAGCGAGAGCAGCATCGCGCGGATCACCAGACGCCTCCGATCATCACGGCCGCGTGATCGGGCCCGACCGACGGCGCGATCGCGACGCCGTGATCGCCGCGCCACGATCGCCACCACAGCGCGGCGCCGGTGACCGCGATCACCGCGCCGCCGACGAACATGACGTTGCCGATCGTCGCGTCGTGCTTCGCGGTCGACTCGAGATCGGCGAGCTTGTCGAGATCGGCCGCGGTCGAGGTCGGCGCGTGATCGATGTCGGACTGCTTCGACGACGCCAGCGCCCAGAAGCTCGCGCCGGTGATCACGAGCGCGGCGCCGCCGACGGTGACGACCACCGGCCACGACGGACGCGCCTCCTCGACCTCGACGATCTTCGGCGGCGGCGGCGGCAGCTGTTGCGGTTGCGTGGTGTCGTGGTGCTCCTTCGATCGGCGCGCCTCGCCGCTCTCGAGCATCTCGACGACGGCGGGCTCGAGCGACGCGAGATCGGCGTCGTGCGAGGCCGCGCGGATCAAGAAGGTGTGCGCCTGCGGCTCGCTGTCGCGCGTGACCGCGATGACCTCGACCTGCGCGTCCTTGTCCTTCGCCGTGATCTTCGCGAAGACGACCTGATCGACGTTGAGCGCGGCGGCGACCGCGTCGAGGCACGCGTTGGTGGACGGATCGCAGCCGACGATCACGGCGGTGTCGCTGAAGCTCGCGTCGGCGCGCGCGACGTGGCCGGTCGTCTTCGCCGCGCCGCGCGCGAGCGCATCGGCGATCTCGGCCGGTAGCTTCGGCATCGCGGTCGGCGCCTTGCCCTCCGACGGCAGCACCAACACGCGCGGTTGTAGGTCGGTCGCGGCGGCGAGCCTTGGCACCGCGATCGCGAAGGCGATCGCCGCGGTCGCGAGCGCGCGCTTCACTGCAGGCCCTCGAGGCGCGCGCGGATCTGCGCGGCGTCGGCGGCGTCGCCGGCGAGCGCCAGATACTTCTTGTACGCGGCGACCGCGTGCGGCGCGTCGCCGTTGCGTTCGTAGGCCATGCCCATGCCGCGATACGCAGGCGCGTACGACGGATCGCGCGCCAACGCCTGGCGGAAGCGATCGATCGCCTTGTTCATGTCTCCCGCGACGAAGTCCTGCAGGCCCTCCTTGTACAACGACTTCGCCGTCACCGCGACCGGTGGGGAGTCTTGATCGGAGCCCGAGCCTGTGCCCGAGCCGGAGGCGGAGCCGGCGTTTCGATCGTGATGGTGATGATGTTCGGGGACCGGAGCCGCAACCGAACCCGAAGCGGAACCCGAAGCCGAACCCGAAGCCGCAACCGAATCCGAAGCCGAAGCCGCAACCGAATCCGAAGCCGAAGCCGCAACCGAAGCCGAAGCCGAAGCCGAAGCCGAAGCCGAAGCCGAAGCCGAACCCGATGCCGATGCGATCGGAGGAGACTTGGGTCCCGCCGACGAGCCGCCCGCGAAGGCGATCACCGCGGCGATCGCGAGCACGCCGACCACTGCTGCGGCGATCGCTGCGCGCTTCCGCTTCGGCGCGGGCACGGGTGTCGGCGTCACCTCGATCGCGAGCAGTGCCTCGGGGGTGCCGGCCGCCGGGGTGGGGCGCGCGACCGAGCCGTGCGAGCCGACCGCGACCGGGGCGGGGGGCGGCGCCTTCGGCGGCGTCGGCTCCTCGTGGATCGCCTGGATGCGCTCGAGCGTGCCGCTGCGCACCGGCTTCATCGCCGCGAGCTCGCGCAGCAGGTGCTGGCGCGCCTTGATGCGGCCCGCGAAGGTCGACTGCATGAAGCGCGACAGCGGTCCGTCGCCGCCGGCCCAGCTCGCGTGCCGGAGGATCTGCGAGAGCTCGTCGCGCATCGCCTCGGCGGTCGGGTAGCGCTTCTCGGGATCGCGATCGAGCGCGCGCAGGCAGACCTCGTCGAGATCGCGCACCACGCTCGGCTCGAGCTGCGACGGCGGCGGCACGTTCAGCGTGCGGATCCGCTTGAAGACCGTCTCTTCCTCGGGCGCCCAGAACAAGCGGCGCAGGGTCAGCGCCTCCCACAAGACGACGCCGAGCGCGAACACGTCGGTGCGCCGGTTCGCGCGCGCGCCGTCGAGGAGCTCGGGCGCGAGGTAGCCGGCCTTGCCGCGCACGAGATCGCTCTCGCCCATCGTGCGGATCGTCGCGACGCCGAAGTCGACCAGCTTGACCTGCCCCGCGTAGAGGACGAACACGTTGCCCGGCGTCACGTCTTGATGGACGAGCTCGAGCGCATCGCCCGACAGGCTCTTCAGCTCGTGCGCGCCGTGCAGGCCGGCCGCGCAGTCGGAGATGATCTTCGCGGTCGTGAACGGATCGAGCCGCGGGCCCTGCTGCGACGCGCGCAGGATCGCCGCCAGCGACTCGCCCTCGAGGTACTCCATCGCGATGAAGAAGTTGCCGTCGTCCTCGCCGAGGTCGTAGACGTCGACGACGTTCGGGTGCTTGATCATCGCCGCGATGCGCGCCTCGTCGAGGAGCATCGACGCCATCTGCGGGTTGGTCGCGACGTGGGGATGGACCAGCTTGACGACGACGAGCTTCTCGAACTGACGTGGGCCGCGCTGGCGGGCGAGATAGACCTCGGCCATCCCGCCCTCGCCGATACGAGCCACGAGCTCGTACCTCCCGAGCTTCCTCAGCGGCTGGGCCACGGCTCGAATTCTATCAAACGCGGCGCCGATCGCCCGCACCTCGATCGCCGCGATTGCCGATCGTAGGCGTGCCCGCCGAAACGGCGGCCCTCGTTATTTGCAGACACCGCCGACACACATCGGGCTCGCGCCCGGGCATTGGTGGCCGCACGTCCCGCAGTTCGCGGGATCGTTGTCCTTGTTCACGCACGCGCCGTTGCAGGTGTCGGGATGGGCCGCGTTGCAGACGCAGTCGCCGCCGACGCAGTCCTGCGCGGTCGTGCATGCGCGACCGCACACCCCGCAGTTGTTGTGGTTCACGTCGGTGTTGACGCAGGTGCCGAAGCAGTACGTGTCGTTCGTGCACGCATCGACGCACACGCCGTTCGTGCACGTCTGGTCCGCCGCGCAGACGGTCCCGCACCCGCCGCAGTTCGCGGCGTCGGTCAGCGGATCGATGCACGCGCCGCTGCACAAGCTCTGTCCCGCGCCGCACTGGGTCGCGCAGGTCCCCGAGGCACACACCTGGCCGACGTGGCACGGGGTCCCGCACGCGCCGCAGTGGAGCGGATCCGATTCGACGTCGACGCAGGTGTCGCCGCACGAGGTCTTGCCCGCCGGGCAGGCGCACACGCCCGTGTTGCACGTCTGGCCGCCGCCGCAGATCACGCCGCAGCCGCCGCAGTTCTGCGGATCGTCACGCGTATCGACGCAGCCGCCGCCGCACAGCTTCCGGCCGCCGGTGCAGCTCGCGCCGATGACGCACACCGCGCCCGAGCAGACGGTGCCCGCCGTGCACATGTTCCCGCACGCGCCGCAGTTCGCGCCGCTCGAGTTCAGGTCGACGCACGCGCCGTTGCAGTCGGTCAGGCCGGGCGCGCACGCGCAGTGCCCGGTCACGCACTGTTTCGGCGACGCGCAGGTCGTCCCGCACGCGCCGCAGTTCTGCTCGTCGATCAGTGGGTCGGTGCACACGCCGCCGCACTCGATCGAGCCGCTCGGGCACGCGCAGGTCGAGCTCGCGCACGCGGTGCCGCCGTTGCACACGGTCCCGCACGATCCGCAGTCGAGCGGATCGGTCGTCGTGTCGACGCAGGTGTCCATGCACACCATCAAGTCGGCGCCGCACCCGCACACGCCGCTGCCGCACATCTCGCCGGGCGAGCACGCGGTCGCGCACGCGCCGCAGTGGAACGGATCGGTTGCGAGATCCACGCACGCGCCGCCGCAGTCGACCTCGCCGAGCGGACAGCCGGCGGCGCAGACGCCGTTCGCGCACACCGGGGTGCCGTCGGTGCACACCGTCCCACACGCGCCGCAATTCAACGGATCTTCGTTCCGGTCGACGCACTGATCGCCACACGCCGTCTGGCCGGTCGGGCACCCGCACTGTCCGCCCGCGCAGGCCTGCGTCGGCGAGCACGCGTGACCGCATGAGCCGCAATGATCTCGATCCGAGTCGAAGTGAACGCAGGTGCCGTCGCAGAAGTCGGTGCCGGGCGGACAGGTCGAGGTGCAAGTGCCGCCGACACAAGCCTGGCCGGCGAGGCACGCGTTCCCGCACGCACCGCAGTTCGCGGGATCCGATGACGTATCGATCCCGCCGCACGCCGACGGCGCGTCGGGCGGGGGCGCCTCGGGCGGATGGAGGTTGTCGCCGCACGACGCCATCGCGAGCACGAGCAGGACAGGCACCCAACGCATGCCGAGTGAGTGCGTCTGCGTGGGTCGTCGGTCACCGAAAACCGGAGGGCAGCTCGTCGGTGATGCCTCGGGTAGTCCTGCACGATTCCGGCGACCTTCTGCCTCAGACTAGGCACGAAGGGAACATGGGCTCCGTGCGCGTACGACCTCTGCAGCGTGGCTTCACGCTCATCGAGATGATGGTGGTGGTCGCCATCATCGGCGTGGTGACCATGCTCGCGGTCCAGACGCCCGAAGAGGACGACGCGACCGTCGACGGCGTCGCTTCGACGGTGACGAGCGAGCTCGATCAAGCGCGCCTGCGCTCGATGGCGAACCACAAGTGGCAGCGCATGATCGTCTCCGGCACGACGGTGACGTTCCAGGCGGGCAACACGATCGGAATGTTGCCGCCGACGACGTGGACGCTCGATCATGCGATCACGATCCCGTCGAACGTCCAGGTCGTCGCGATCGGCTCGACCAGCGCGATCGACCCGCTCGGCGCGTCGCCGCCGAGCGGCACCGGCCTCTCGACCGGCGTCACCTTCGCGCCCGACGGCTCGTCGGTCGCGCGCACCGTCTATCTCGCCGATCGCCGCGGGCAGAGCCCCACCCGCGTCGTCGTGTTCGCCACCACGGGCAGCATCATGACGAGGAGCGGCTGGTGATGAAACTATCGATCTCAGCCAACGCTCGGGGCGCTTCCCCGGGTCCTCGCGTCCGCGCTTCGCGCGGTTCGCTCGGTTCGGCCTTCGGCCTCGGCCCGGCCCCTCTTCGCGTCGGCATCCTCAGCCTCGCCGCCGCGATCATCGTCGCGGTCGCCGCGCCGTCCGCGCACGCGCAGTCGCAAGACTTCGCGTCGTGCAACAAGGACCTCGCGCAGTGCGACCAGACGACGACGAACTGCTGCTATCGCCCGTTCGATCCGGTCGCGAACGATCGCGCGATCATCATCCCGCTCGATCGCTGCCACCAGGTCGTCGCGAGCTCGGGCAAGTACGCGCCGCCGTCGGGCGGCACCGCCGCGCCGTCGTGGTGCGGCAACGCCGGTCCCTACACCGCGAACGACAACGGCATGTACCACGCGTACGGCCTGGTCTATCGCCTCATGCAGCGGGGCATCCACGTCTACTGGTTGATCAACCCGACGAAGGATCCGCCCGCGCTCAACGTCAACCAGAACCGCAGCACGCAGACGTACATCGCGCGCGACATCGACTTCTGGGCGCTGGCGGCCGGCGCGACCGTGCCGACCGGCACCACCGCGCTCGCGTCGTGCAGCGGCACGTGCGTGCCGCCGATCCAACGCTTGAACCCGTCGACGCTCGTGCCGGTCGCCGGCTCGTACACGTACAAGCAGTTCCCGGTGCGCGGCTCCGCGTTCGTGATCGCGCCCGAGGATCGCGCCGCGTTCAACGCGTTCTATCTGCACCAGGGCGTGTACGCCGGGCTCGCCGGCAACTCGTTCTACGACTTCTCCGACGTCGACATGTACGAGCTGCAAGTCGGCGCGAAGGTCGTCTACCAGGACTTCCGCACCGTCGGTCCGAACTACGGCCTCGGCGCCGCGGGCAACGGCGCGCCCGTCACGGTGCGCATCGACTACGCACCGCCGCGCCTCGCGCGTGAATCACCGGCGGGCGTCTCCGCGATCTGGCTCGGCCTCGCCAACCTCGATCAAGCCGCGGACTATCCGGCGTGCCTCTCGGGCACCTTCACGCCGTCGGACGCGGTCTTCTGCCCGACGTCGCTCACCGACATCCAGAACGGCGCGCTGGTCAACGGCGGCTTCCAGTGGGCGTGGCTCGACAACTGGGGCGATCAGTCGCCGTGCAGCACGCCGTCGGAGCTCGCGACCGTCGCCGCGATCGAGACGTTCATGACGCACGTGCCCAACGTGCGCGCGGGCGGTCACGTCGTCTTCATGGACGGCCTGATCGGCGTGATGGAGGGCTGCCGCGGCCACGAGCTGATGGGCGTGCAGAACGTCGGACTCTACGCCGACAACAACGCGCC
>Ga0310811_10007514_pt1 | contig 13979 bp, 14 predicted proteins | sample YCmetagenome_FD_207642 | JGI IMG/M metagenome (GOLD analysis project Ga0310811, IMG submission 207642) | Soil microbial communities from experimental microcosm in Duke University, North Carolina, United States - YC | ecosystem: Engineered > Artificial ecosystem > Soil microcosm > Unclassified ... | reverse complement strand
GATGACCAATATCCTGTTGCGGGCGCCGGCCTCGGCGCGCGACCGCGAGCACCGCGTGCGGCAGGCGATGGTGATCCCGCTGTCGCGCGAATCCTACCGGGAAGTTTCCGACCGTTTCGGAGTTCAGGTGACCTCGCTCTATGCGATGACCGAGACGTTTGCGGTGACCATGTTCACCCCTGAGGATTCGGAGGTCAAAGGTGCTTCCGCCGGCAAGCCGCGCGGTCAGGCCGAGGTCCAGATCGTCAGTGACGAGGACGATCCGTTGCCGATCGGCGAGGTTGGCGAGATCTGCGTGCGGCCGCGGGAGCCCGGCATCATCATGTCCGGCTACTACAAGATGCCCGAGGTCACCGTGCGCGACAGCCGCGATCTGTGGCTGCACACCGGAGATCGCGGCCGGCTCGATTCCGATGGATACCTGTATTTCGTCGACCGCAAGAAGGAAGCGATCCGCCGCCGTGGCGAGAATATTTCCGCCTACGAGGTCGAGATGCTGATCGCGAAGCATCCCTGCGTGCTGGAAGTCGCTGCGGTGCCGGTGGCTTCCGAGCTCAGCGAAGACGAGGTGATGGTTTACGTCGTTTGCCGCGATGGCCATCAGGTCAGCGAGGAAGAACTGGTGCGCTTTGCCAACCAGAACATGGCGCATTTCATGGTGCCACGCTTCGTTCACTTTATCGACGCATTACCGAAGACCGCCAGCGAGAAGATTGAAAAATACAAGCTCAAGATCTGGGCCGAACAAAACCGCGGCGTTCTTTGGGATCGCGAAGCGGTCGGCCTGAAGCTGGAGCGGTGATCTGAAAACGACATAACAAAACAGGGAGATGACAATGCGGAAGACGACACAGACGGGATTATTGTCGCGGCGCATCGTGCTGGCTGCCAGTGCTGCGATCATGCTGACGGCGCTGCCGGCCAAAGCGCAGGACGCCGTGAAAGTGGGCATGAGCGGTCCGTTTTCGGGTGGGCTGTCGCTGCTCGGGCAGAGCGTGCGCGACGGCGTCGAGGTGGCGTTCGCCGAAATCAACGAACAGGGCGGCGTCGGCGGGCGCAAGCTGCAATTCATTGCCGAGGATGACGGCTATGAGCCGATGCGCACCATCGCCTCGGCACGCAAACTGGTCGAGCAGGACAAGGTGGTGGCGCTCCTCGCCGTCACCGGCACCGCGCCATCGGCAGCGCTGCTGCCGTTTGTGACCGAGAGCAAGACCCCGATGCTGTTCCCCTACGCTTTCTCGCATTCGCTGACCACGCCGCTGAAGCGCGACGTGTTCACGACGCTGCCGGAAGTGCGCGTGCAAATGATGGTGCTCGCCAACTATATCCTCACCGAGCTCAAGCACACCAAGGTTGCCGCGATCTACCAGAACGACGATTTCGGCCAGGACGCCGTTGCCGGTCTCGACGAGCGTTTCGGCCGTGACAAGGTCCCGTTGACAAAACTGCCGTTCGACCGCGGCACCACCAATTTCAGCGGCGTCGTCGCCCAAGCCAAGGAAGCTGGTGTCCAACACGTGGTTTTTCTCGGCATTCCGAAGGACGCCGCGCTGGTCATGCGCGAGGCCAACAATCTTGGCTGGAAGCCGCAATTCAGCGGCCACAATGCGCTTGGCGACCCGCAGACCTTTCAGCTAGCCGGACCGCTCGTCGAAGGCGCCATCGCCATCGCCGTAATGGAACCGCTGGACTCCGACAAGCCGGCAGTCAAGGCCTTCATTGCGGCGCAGTCCAAATACAAGCCCAACACCAAGCCGACCACCTACAGCATGCATGGCTATCAATCGGGCAAGATCCTGGCCGAAGTGCTCAAGCGCTCCGGCGGCAAGACCGACGAGCCGTCGATAGTGAGCGCGCTGGAGAGCCTGAAGGCGTTTGATACCGGACTGATGGCGCCAATCTCGTTTTCGGCCGATCAGCACGCTGGCTCCCTGGCGGGTGCGATCATGAAGGCCGAGGGAGGCAAGTGGAAAATCATCTCCGGCTGGCTCGCGGCGAACTGAGTGTAGTCGCGCATGCGTGCCGTCGTTCTCGAGCGAACCGGAGCTCCCGCCAACCTGCGCGTCGCCGATGTAGCGGCGCGCGAACCCGGACCGCGTGAGATCAGGATAGCAGTTAGGGCCTGCGGGGTTTGTTTCCACGACGTGGTGGTGCGCAACGGCACCTTCCGTCGTGGCGTGGAGATGCCTGTGATCCTGGGCCATGAGGTCGCAGGAACCGTCGAACGACTGGGCGCGGAAGTGCGCGGGTTTCGCGTCGGCGATCTCGTCGCCACCACAATCCATAGCCATGTATGCGGCCAGTGCCGCGACTGCCGCAGGGGACACGAGACGTCTTGCCCGGAGCGGAAATTTCTCGGCGATGCCGGGCTCAATGGCGGCTATGCCGAACTGGTCTGCGTCGATGCGGACGCCGCCCTCCAGGTGCCCACGGGTATCGCGCCAGAGGAAGCCGCTATCGTCGCCTGCACGATCGGCACCGAACTCAACGCGGTTCGCGACGTAGGTAAGGTGCGGCTCGGAGAACGCGTACTGGTCACCGGCGCTGGCGGGGGGCTTGGGCTTCACGGCGTTCAACTGTCGCGGCTGGCGGGCGCGTTTACGATCGCGGTGACGACGACGGCGGCCAAGGCGGCGCGGATCCGGGAGGCCGGCGCGGACGAGGTTATCGTGGTCGAGCGGGGAGAGGATTTTTCCCGGCAGGTTCGGCACCTGACGGAGGGCCGTGGGGTTGATGTCGTGATTGACAATGTCGGGAGCCCGGTATTCGAGGCGGTACGCCGCAGCACTTCCGACTGCGGGCGAATTGTTCTGGTAGGGCAGCTCACCGGAGAGTTCCTCACCATCAACCCCGCGCAATTGTTCCTGCGCAATGTCTCGATCTTGAGTGCCAAAGGAGTGTCGCGTTCGCAACTCGCCGATGCGCTTGATCTGGTGGCGCGCCGGCGCATCAAACCGGCGGTCGACCGGGTCTATCCGCTCGAAGGTGCCGCCGAGGCGCACCGTCTGGTCGAAGCGGGTCTGTCGACCGGCCGCCACGTCCTCACGCCGATGCAGTAGGGAGCGGAAGTTGCCTGAAGAATCCATCATTGACGTAACCCGGAAGGACTTCGCCGATGTCATCCGCTGACGATACCCGAACCCGGAACGGTGAATCTCTTACCTTGACCTGGCCGCAGCCGGACGTTGCGCTGGTTACGATGATCCGCGAGCGTGAGATGAACACGCTCAGTCTCGAGCTTCTAGGAGAGCTCGACGAGGCGCTGACGGCCAGCGTTGACGGGGGCGCCCGCGCGCTCGTCATCACGGGGCAGGGCCGGGCGTTTTGCGCCGGTGCGCATCTGCGTTATTTCACCGAAGGCGATGCCCGGATCGGCGCCGGCAGTTTTGCGCTACGTGATCGCTATTTGCAGCCGATTGCCACGGTCTTCGATCGCATCGAGACCTTGCCGATCCCGGTGATCGCGGCGATCAACGGCTTTGCGCTGGGCGGTGGCTGCGAGATGTCGGTGGCCTGCGATTTCCGAGTGATGGCCGATCACGCCAAGATCGGCGTCCCCGAAGTCCGGATCGGCGCGCTGGCAGGTGCAGGAGGGGTACAAAAACTCCATCGTCTTGTCGGCCGCGGCAAGGCGTTGGAATGGATTTTGCTCGGCAGCCATGTCCCGGCTGCCGAAGCTTTGGCCCATGGTCTCGTCACCGCGGTCCATCCCGCTGCGGAGTTGCTGCCGGCGGCAATGGAATTGGCAGGCCGTTTCCGCTTGCTTGGGCCTCGCGCCGTCGCTCAATCGAAGATGGCGGTGCGGCTGTGCGGCGATACCGATCTGACCACGGCTCGAAACATCGGGCTCGAGGCACTCGCCATGCTGATCGATGGCCCGGAGTGGCAAGAGGGCATGAACGCCTTTATGGAGAAGCGAGAGCCGTATTTTCCGCCGCTTTCGTCATTGTAGGACGAACCGGCGGCAGGGAGGTCGTCGTCCCGGGTCCGAAAGAGACGAGTTGCCTTATTTGGTAGTCTGAGCCCGAGTGCCGCGCCCCGGCAATCTTGTTCGCCCACTCGCCCAAATTAAGCAGGATAAAGCATGCGACTAGACACGGCGTTGAGTATCTTCGCCGAAAACTCCACCCCTTAATCCGATCAAAAATCGCAAACGGATTCCGCTCGTCGACTGCCAAAGGAAGGAAGAAAAATGGGGTCATGCAACGACTGATAAGCTTTCATACAAAAGCTTATCAGTTGCATGACACGGTCCTGGCGCGAAGAGACCGCCGGTGCGGAAGCCGGTGGTAGAACGATTAAAGCTCAATCTGTTCAGCCATGGTCAAGGCGTCGTCTACCTCGATTCCGAGATATCGGACGGTGCTTTCCAATTTAGAATGACCGAGGAGAAGCTGAACTGCACGTAAGTTGCCGGTCCTGCGATAGATCTGGGCAGCCTTTGTACGGCGCATCGAGTGCGTGCCGTAAGAGGCCGAATCTAAGCCGATGCTTTTAACCCAGCGATGCACCATCCGAGAATATTGGCGGATTGATATGTGAGGGCTATTGTGAAGGCGGCTTGGAAAGAGATAACGCGAGCCGATCGCCCGGAGGGTTGGTAGCCACGCTTCAATTGAACTCTTGGACTACTCCGAAATCTCGAACTGAACTGGTCGACCTGTCTTCTTTTGGACGATAGTGGCTCGACGTCGCACATTTGTTCCCGAGCAAATGTCGTCCAACCGCAGTTTCACCAGATCACAGGCGCGAAGTTTACTGTCGATTGCGAGGTTAAAGATCGCAAGGTCTCGCAGTGACCGCGCGATTTCTAGGCGGACTCGAATAGACCATACGTGCTTGGGTTCAAGAGGCTTCTTCTGGCCGACGAGCAATCCCTTGTTCCAGGGTCGTTGGTATCGATCGACGGGGCGTGCGGGCATACGAGATCCTCCGCCATCCCGCCCTCCGCGTCGCTCTATCGCGAGCGAATCACCTTAGTGCCGATTGGCCCCCTCTGTCGTTCAAAGGCATTTTCGACTGGCCGCTTCTGGCGCAAAGCGGCCAATCATACACGACAATAGATTTTAATAATTCAAAAATTGCGCTGGGCATCATATTTGGCGGCGCCAAGGCCAATCGACGACCTCCGAGCAATACAAGCCCACCACGCGATAAGCGGCTGTAGCATCAAACGGAGGCTGTGGTAGATACCGCCATCGGAAATGTATGGCAGGTCAACTCCATCAATCGCATGTTTGAAGTTGGCGGGCCAGACGCAGACGGCGTAGACAGCCATCGCGATGCCCGCCCAATAGCGAAACGGCCGGGTTACGAGCGCAATGGAGACAGCGAGCTCGAAAGCGCCGGAGAGAAAAATGACTTGAGGGGCATAAGGAACCCACGACGGTGTGATTTTTATTAGCTGCTCCGGAATTGTGAGATGTGCCACGCCCGCGCAACATAAAGTGCGGAAATTACCCATCGCATAATCGCGCGCACGACAGACACTCCATTATGCGCAGTCAGCGCCGCGTGGGATCAGCTCCGAGACGTTGACATAGCAATTGCTCTATCGCAGTGCTAATGCGAGCCTCTCGATTAGTGATGGCGGACATTGATCAGTCCGCCACCTTGTTCTGATCAACAACGCCGCCGCGAGATATCACAGCTGACATAGTTAATGGCTAACCGTTTGGTTATGCCTTCGGCAGCATGACACCGTCAATAACATGGATCACGCCGTTCGATTGCTTGACGTCCGCAATGGTTACGGTCGCCACATCACCCTTTTCGTCGGTCAACGTGATCTTGTCACCTTTCATCTTGGCAGTGAGCATGCATCCGCCCACCGTCTTGACGGGATGTGCACCCTTGTCGTCTGCAATCATCTTGCCGATCGCCGACGACATCGCATCCGCCGACACGACGTGGCATTTCAGGATTGTAGCGAGCTTTTCCTTATTCTCTGGTTTGAGCAGCGTATCGACGGTGCCGGCCGGAAGCTTTGCGAACGCGTCGTTTGTCGGTGCAAATACGGTAAAGGGCCCTTTGCCTTTCAACGTATCAACTAGCCCTGCCGCCTTTACCGCTGCGACGAGCGTGGTGTGATCCTTCGAGTTGACGGCATTGTCCACGATGTCCTTGTTCGGGTACATCGCAGCACCTCCAACCATCGGGTTTTCCGCGAACGCAACAGTAGCGAAAAAGCCGAGGCTGCCAGCAGTCAAAATTGCGGCTAAACGATTGTTCATGATGTTTCCTGATTTGTTATCCGCAGTCCCACGTTGGAACTTGCGACCGAGCTCAAGATACGGTCGCTCAACCGCGGAGTTTCAATCGAATTCGAGTCATTGTCTGTCGTTGTCGCGAATTTCTCGATCTTAGAATGGATCAGCCCCGGTATTCTAAAATACACACACGCGACAGCCCAGATAGTGATCTGTCTCTCGTCGGGCAACGTTTCTCTTAGGTGTACATCGGACTGGTGCGCAACGGAGAGAGAATTGAAACAGGCATCGATGGGAAATTGCTTCGCACACGCCGCGCGAGCAACACATGCGCGGGGCCGAGGCGGCGCATGAGGATTATTGCAGTCTATCTGGCGGTCGCGGTTCCGTTTGTGCTCATCGATTTGGTTTGGCTCAAGGTGATGGGCGAGCGGATGTACCGGCCGATCCTTGGAGAAATACTGAAGCCGGAGCCTCGGCTCTGGCCTGCGATGGTCTTTTATCTGCTCTATCCGCTTGGCCTGATCGGGTTCGCCGCCCTGCCAGCATTCCAGGACGGGAGCCCGATCAGAGCGCTGGTCCTCGGGTTTATGTTCGGCTCCTTCACTTATGGAACATACGACCTCACCAACCAAGCTACTTTGCGCAACTGGACGACTATTTTGACCGTCACGGATGTGCTTTGGGGTTCGGCACTTGCCGCATGTTGCGCCTACTTTGGTTGTCTCGTTGCAAGCCGTCTATTGGAAACGAAGTGACGTTAAATTGTATAGGAATCCGTGCTGAGCAAAATCGCCGGAAATGGACGATGACATCAATTATGCGCCTTGCCGCCTTCATTGCTTGCGTGCTCAGTGGCGGCTTCCTGATCGGATATCTAAATGTACCCGGCAGTTGGTACGCCGGCCTCAACAAGCCTTGGTTCAATCCACCAAAATGGATCTTCGCGCCGGTCTGGGCGGTCATCTATCTTCTCATCGCGTTGGCTGGGTCGCGGACGTGGGAGCGTCATCGCCACGGAATAGCGATGCGGTTGTGGTTGCTCCAGATGGCGCTCAACTTCCTCTGGCCGCCAATTTTCTTTTCTGCCCATTTGCCTGGGTTTGCTCTGACTATCATTCTGGCGCTATTCGTCGTGATCCTGGCTTCTATCGCGCGCCAGTGGACTGCGGACCGCATCTCCGCGGCACTTTTCGTGCCCTATGCCGCCTGGGTCGGATTTGCGTCGCTGCTGAATCTATCAATCGTTCACTTGAACTGAGCGAGAGATCGCGCCGGTCGAATGCCGAATAACGACAATCGCTCACCGTCCGCCGTTCAGGCTGCTCTCAACCAGGCGCTTTTGGGCCTCGATAATAAGTTTGCGAACGGACAGGAAATTGATAGCCAGGCGATCCTTGTTGCCGTCGTCGACCAACAGCGTCCCCATTTCGTAAAGTTTACCGCTGGTGTCTCCGATGAGAGTCAGGAGTTCACCCAGATCGAGGTAACTGAATTCGCCGTGCAGCAGATCTGAAATGTCTTCGGCAAGCGTGGTCATTTCCGTGACGCGGGCGCCGGTGACGGTCTTCGGTGCGGGAAACTTCAGGATATTGTCACCATCCATGGCGGCCTCTTCGGGCTAGTTACGCGGTCAACGACAGCGCCGTGCCGGGTCCGGCTAGGAGGCAGTCCGCCTTCACCGTTTCCAACGTGCGGCGCAGCCAGGTCTTGACGGTGCTGACCGGAACCCCGAAGCGTTCGGCGAGTGCGTCTCGGCTTTCGCCCTCCAAATACGCCAACGACAGCAGCCTTCGACGATCGTCGGGGAGCTTGCCGATGATTTCTGCCGCGATCGGCCGCGCGCGGGCGTAATCAGAATCATCATCCGTTTGATCCGCAGGGTCCGCTATGGAAGCCGCGTGATCGAGATCAGTCGTCGGAATCCTGGCGGGCCGCAGGGCATCGATCGCCGTATTGCGAACAATGACGGCCATCCAGCTGATAGGGGAAGCCCGCTCCGGGTCGAACCTCGACGCATGGCGCCAGATCTTGAGATAGGCATCCTGAAGAACGTCCTCGAGATCGCCAGGGTTCGTTCGCACCGAGAGCGCCGTCTTGCGCATCTTGTTGATCGTGAGGGCATGAAGTTCGGAAAATGCCCTGTCGTCGCTCAACGAAGCCCTTCGCATCAGGTTAGCGAGATGATCGCGGTCAATCGCCGCCGCCGTCCTTCCAGTTCCCATCGATTTCGTCCCCGACGCCAGTTAACGTACTGGAACGAACGGCGGCTGGCTTCGGATCACCACGGGAAAGGGTCGGGATCAATTATTCCGACGAATGGACGCGATATCGGCGCTGCTGTTGCCGGCACTGGGGCGCAAGAGAGCGGCCGCCGTCCATCATAGGCGAACAAACGGACTGATTAGGCGACCAAAAAGGCCGTTCATGCGAAGGTCGCCCGTCATCGCGACTAGACACACGCACGGCTCTTGGCCGCCGACCAAAGGCTGATGATCGAGTGTATCGTCGCCGTAATCGAAATCGCCGGGTCCGAACCGGCCGCCGACATGGCTAAAACTGCCTTTGAGGACACAAGTCAGCTCTATTCCGGTATGGGTATGCTCCAGCATACGCGTGCCGGGTCCCGATTTGAGCAGAAACGCGCGCGACTTTCCCTTTCCCGGCAATTCGATCGGACGCAAGCTGACGCCCGGCGCAATGCGCCTGCGCCGCCCGATCCGATAGTGCCGGAGTATTTCAGGGAGCTCATCATCCTCGCTGTCGTGACCAGGTTGCGATGCACTCGGCGGCGATTGCTCCATCCTCCCAATCACGGCATCGAATGAACCTGGTGACATGGGAGCCGGTTCAGCAGTCTCGACTGCGGCCCCACCGAACGTCTCCACTGCGCGAACCAAACGCTGGCACACCGGGCACTGCGACGCGTGGACCGCGACGACCAGATGTTCTCCCTCATCGAGCTTGCCGGCAGCAAACGCTGCAAGGAGTTCGTCCGGCGGATGGTGCGCGATTGTCATTTTGGTTCTTCCAGCGAGTCCTTCAGGCGGCTCATCGCCAACCTGATTCTTGATTTCACGGTGCCAAGTGGAATGCGGAGTGCCTCGGCGATCTCCGAATGTGGCCGGTCTTCGATAAACGACATCCGGATCGCAGCAGCTTGCTCCCGTGAAAGTTGGGAAATGGCAAAAGCGATCCGTGCACTTTCGGTGCGCTTGACAATTTTCGTCTCCTGCGAATCCGCAGGGTCCGCGAAGTATTCGAGTTCCGCGTCCGGCACAACCACGCCGGCGCGGGCCGATCGCCGCACAGCATCAATTCGAAGGTTGCGCGCGATCGTAAATATCCAGGCAGGCGCGCCCGCGGAAGCCGGATCAAATTGCGCAGCCTTCCGCCATATCGCAAGCAGGGTATCCTGTGCGATCTCCTCGGCTTCCTCGCCGCTGGCACCCGCTTTCAGCATCAACCCCTTTACGCGCGGGGCAAAATGCTCAAACAGCAACCTGAAGGCGTCGCGGTCGCCATGCGCCGCGATCCGCCTAATCAAATCAGCCCACTCCACTTTTTCTTTGGGCCTTTCGTTGTCGTACTTCGGCAATGGTGTCGGGCGGAATGACGCTCCGATCGTTGACCCTAAAGACTTCCTAGCAGCTTGGGAACCACGGGTCATAACGCCTCGGCGGGAGCTTATAAGTTGTAAACGACCGCGGGACAGATTTGGATCACCCCCGCCGCGTGGGTGATTTGGTACCGTTGTTTTGAGTGAGGCCGCATTTTTGGGGCGGCCGCTCGTGGGTGCGAAGCGGATCTCGACGGCTCGCCATCAGCACGCCTCAAGGCGCTTTTCAAGATTGATGGCCGCTCTGCTAATCGCTTGTGGGCTTAATTCCTCGGATACGGCCATCAAAAGCACCTTTTAGCATGACTGATCGTCCAAATTTATAGAGAATCCCAAGGCCTGACTAAGGCCCGAAACTACGGCTGCATAATCCATTGTGCAGAGCCGTAATTTCCTCCTAGTACGAGGGTGCTGTAGCAGGACCGCCAGCTGGAAAGCCCATGACGGGCTGCCGCTCGCTGTCAATGGGAGTCGCACCGGTTGCCCATCCGAGGCAAGGCAAACTGGCGGCCACGGCGATCACGACCGCCCACTGGGTCAGCCACACCCCTCCAGTCCGCATAAGGATGGAACCAGGAGCAGCTGTCAGGGTTGCATATAATTCAATTTGATCCGGGGGCTTCGTGAATTCGTCGAAGGACAGCTTGTTCTGGCCATTACGGCTGATTGCCATAGTCAGCATCGCACTGCCCGCGGCCGTCTTAGCATTTGCAATGTGGCAGAGTTGGCACGCAGTGCATGACTTAGCGAGGGAGCGCATCCAAAGTACTCTCGATGTGCTTCATGAACAAACTCTCAAATCCCTGCAGACCGTCGAGCGGACAATCTCGGAAACCAACGAAGTTCTGAGGGAAATGTCTGACGAGGCAATTCGGGATGCCCAGTCAGCGCTGCACCTGCGGCTTAAGCGCACGCAGCAGTCCTTGTCCCAAATAGAATCAATTTGGGCTTTCGACAAAAATGGCTTTCCGCTCGTATCTAGCACGATCCTTCCCGTCCCCCGAGACCTGAACAATTCCGACCGAAGCTATTTTCGCGCTCAGGTGAACACTTCCGCCATTTTCGTGAGCGAAGTTATACGCGCACGGGTCGGTACCCTTCGTTTTTTCGTGGTCAGCGGACGCCGTGCGAGTGAGCCAGCCGCGACCTTCAACGGCGTGATTGGCATTACGGTTTCGCCGGAACATTTTTCGGAATTTTATAGAAAGCTGTCTCGTGGCCGTGATGCATTCGGGCTAATGCGCTCGGATGGGACAGTCCTCGCCCGTTACCCAGAGGGACGTTTCGAAGACGTTCGCGGACCAAATGATCTTTCTCGCGCCATAGAGAGGGCTCCGGCCGCTGGACTGCTAGAAATGCAATCACCCCTTGATTCGCTTGATCGGCTTGTCGGTTATCAGAAGGTTCGCGGCTATGACATTTACGTAGTTGCTGGCGTCGAAAAAGCCGCTTTGATACAAGAATTCTGGCGGACAACACTGCTGCAATTGGCCATCGGCATTCCGATCGCTCTCAGTCTTTTTGCATTATCTCTTTACGCTTTGCGGCGCGCCGAGCGCTATCAGGATGAGGTGGTCCGCCGGGAGGCTGCGGAAGAGGCACTTAAGCAGGGTCAACGGCTTGAGGCGCTCGGTCAACTGACCGGCGGCGTGGCGCACGGTTTTAATAATCTTCTCATGGTCATTCAAGGGAGCGCTCAAAGGATTAAGCGTACTCTGGCTGAAGACAAGCGCCTGACACGCTCGCTTCAAGCGATTGAAGAAGCAGTCAAACGAGGGAGCACACTGACGCGTCAATTGCTATCCTTCTCACGTCGGCAGCCCCAAGACGCGGTGGTTGTCGATCTTAAGTTCAGGCTTCCTCAAATTCAGGAGATGCTCCAAGCGAGTCTTCGCGGAGATATCGTGGTGCGGACTGAGATTGCACCTGACCTCGGGCGCGTCAAAATTGACCTAAATGAACTTGAGCTGGCCTTGCTCAATCTAGCTGTTAATGCGCGCGACGCCATGCCCAACGGCGGCCAACTTATAGTCGAGGCGCAGAACATTGACGAGGATCGGGCTCCCCCCCGGTTGTCTAGCGACTGCATTGCGATCGCCGTGCAAGACAGCGGATGCGGCATCCCGAACGAGATTCTCGATCGTGTCTTCGAACCATTTTTCACTACTAAAGAAGTGGGTAAGGGCACGGGATTGGGCTTATCCCAGGTCTACGGATTTGCGCACCAGTCGGGGGGCGCAGTGACCGTAGATAGCGCGCAAGGGCGTGGGACGCGTGTGACCATCTATCTTCCAAGGACTATTGAGGAAAGTATTTCGCCCAACTCTGTTGAAAGCAATGATGAACTGCGCTTTTGGGGACGAGTTCTGCTCGTGGAGGACAATCACGAGGTGTCGGAGGTAACGCGTGGTCTTCTTGAAGACCTTGGATTTACCGTCGAGTTGATCAACAATGCCGAGAGTGCGCTGAAGCACCTGCAGAGTTCTGATCGAGCTTATCGCTTCTTGCTTTCCGACATCGTTATGCCGGGCGCAATGAATGGGCTCGAATTGGCGAGAAGAGTGCGCAGCCTGGAGGGCAACAAGCCGCCGATCATTCTCGCTACCGGCTATAGCGCTGAAGCACAATCCGCCTCAGATGAGGGATTCGTGCTCTTACGAAAGCCTTACGGCATGATAGAATTAAGAAAGGCTATTGCAGCGATTTTGGCGGATTTAACCTCTGCCAAAGATGTCGCTTGAATGAATCACTGCTACAGTATCTTGTGCCGAGCAATGATGCATCGTTGCACGATAGGTCAAGATCGAGGATCTCGCTAGATTGACCGATTGAAACTCGCCCCGCAAAGCGGCAGCTTCGCAATAGCCGACGGCGCCGCCAATAGAGGCGAACGCACTATTCCAACTCAATCTGGGTTTGAACGGACCGGACAATCCGCTCAAACGCGGCCTTAGCCAGCCGATCCTCAGTGAGCCACTCCATTGTCCAATTCGGCCGACCCTCCAGCTTCTTGAACGTGGTGAATTCGTAAGCGCCCCCGGCGCTCGAAAGCGAAGCCTTAAGCGTGGGATGGTCGTGCACCAATGACCAGACCCTCGCTTCGATGTCGCGTCGGCCCGCCTTAACCGGATACAGTTCATATTTGGTCTGCAACTCGCTAGCGATCTGGTCGAGGCGCGCATAGCAAGCCACGGATACCTTGTTGTCCTTGCCGGCGATCCCGAAGCCCCAATTCGCGTCAGGGCGCGGCGTAGGACCAAATATGAAAAGATCATCCAACTCATCGCACTCTGGGTACCTGCCAGCCGACGCAAGCATCATCTGGCGTAATTCCTTTTCATTTTTGCGTTCCTTTACCACCTTCAACTCCCCGAGGGCAGTTTATCCAGCTTTCCCAAAGGCACATTTAAGTTCATGCCCGTGCTACTTTCAGAACATGTCCCTCCGAATGCGATTCGGATTATTGATCGGCTGTGCGTCTCGCAGGTGCGGCCTTTTGGGGGCCTACTTCGACGCTAGCGCTGTGAACGGCGCCGTTGCGTTCGAACCGAAGCTCGACCCGCGATCCCAAGGGGGTGAGGCCGATCAGATTGCGAAGCTGAGACGCGCTTCTGATCGGTGTGCCATCGACAGCCTTCACGATGTCGCCCTTCTGCAGCCCCGCCTTCTCAGCTGGCGAACCGCTGGCGATCTCGGCGACCTGTGCGCCCTGATAACCTTCCTTGCCGGCCAGATCGATTCCAAGTTCGCGGATGGAAATGCCGACTTGGCCCCTGCGAACCTCGCCGTATTGAACAAGTTGCTCCATGACCCGGCGGGCCATGTTGATCGGCACCGCGAAGCCGATTCCTACGTTACCGCCACCCGGCGAAATGATCGCCGTATTGATCCCGACAAGCTGTCCCTTGAGGTTGATCAAGGCGCCGCCCGAGTTTCCGGGATTGATCGATGCATCGGTCTGGATGAAGTCCTCATAGCCTTGTTTGCCGAGACCGGTTCGTCCCAGCGCGCTGACAATTCCCGATGTCACGGTTTGCCCCAGGCCGAACGGATTTCCGATCGCGATCACAAAATCCCCGACCTCGATCTTATCGCTGTCGCCCAGCGGGAGGGCCTTGAGGTTGCCTCTCGGCCCGTTCAGCTGAAGA
>Ga0310811_10007513_pt1 | contig 13980 bp, 14 predicted proteins | sample YCmetagenome_FD_207642 | JGI IMG/M metagenome (GOLD analysis project Ga0310811, IMG submission 207642) | Soil microbial communities from experimental microcosm in Duke University, North Carolina, United States - YC | ecosystem: Engineered > Artificial ecosystem > Soil microcosm > Unclassified ... | reverse complement strand
CGTTGACCAGGCTCGCCGCGCGCGCGGCGCTCATATGCGCGTTCCGGATGGCGATGCTCCGCACCGTCGCCCCGGCAAAATCGATAAAGGCCTTGCGCGACAGCGCCTCGTCACCTATCATGGCGGGGATCCCCTGGTCGCCGCCTTCACGGATGTCCTGCACCAGCGGAATCTCGCCAAGGAAGGGCACGTCGAATTCATCGGCGAGCCGTTTGCCTCCCTCCTTTCCAAAGATGTAATACCTGCTCTCCGGGAGTTCGGCGGGGGTAAACCAGCTCATGTTCTCGACCACGCCGAGCACCGGTACGTTCAACTGCGCCTGACCGAACATGGCGATCCCTTTACGCGCGTCCGCCAGGGCCACCTTTTGGGGCGTCGTCACGATCACCACGCCCGTCACCGGCACGGTCTGGAGCAGCGTCAGGTGGATGTCCCCGGTACCCGGCGGCATATCGATCACCAGGTAGTCCAATTCACCCCAGTGCACGTCGGTGACGAATTGACGGATCGCGGTAGAGACCATCGGCCCCCTCCAGACAACCGCCTGCTTCTCATCGACCAGCAGCCCGATGCTCATCAGCCGGATACCATACCGCTCCAGCGGCTCGATCATGTTCTTCCCATCGATCGTCGACATAAGCGGCCGTTCACCCCTTACACCAAACATGATGGGCACGCTCGGTCCATAGATATCCGCGTCCATCAACCCCACGGTCGCGCCGCCTTTAGCCAACGCCAGGGCCAGGTTCGCGGCCACGGTGGATTTGCCTACACCGCCCTTCCCGGACACCACGGCGATGATGTTCCGGACTTTTGGCAGTAATTGCTTGTTATCCAATCTATTAGAACTAACATTGGCGGTGAACCTGACGTCCACTTCCGCCTCTTTATCGATCAGGAGGTGGATGGCGTTGACGCAGGCGTTGTGGATCATGTCTTTGAGGGGACAAGCCGGCGTCGTCAGCACCACCGTGAAGCGCACCTTCCGTCCGTCGATATGTATATCCTTCACCATGTCCAGGGTCACTATATCCTTGCACGTTACTCAATGCCTTCAAAACTTGTTGTTCCGTCATCATTTATACATTTGTTAAAAAAACGTCTCCCCTGCAAAATTAACCATTGATCATCTTACTTTGTTGATCTAAAAAAAAGGGGGTAATTTGCCCGTTCAGACCCAGAGTCATTGTATGAAGAGATTGCTGAAATTATGTCTGCTTGGGGTAATCGGCCTCCTACCTGCCTCAAAAACCTTCGCCCAGTTCGAAAACTTCAAGGATTCGGTCGTTGAAATCGTGGGTATAGTCATGTCCGGGGACAGCCTGAAAGCCCTCCCGGGCGCGACCATCCAGGTCAAGGGCGAACGCCGGGGCGCGGTTACCAACGAACAGGGTGTTTTCAGCCTCGTGGTCCTCAAAGGGGACGTCCTCGATTTCAGCTTTGTGGGTTATACGTTCATGGAAAAAAAGATCCCGACCGACATCGCGGGTAACCAATACAGCGTACTGGCGGTGATGTCCCCCGACACCAGCCACTACCTCCCCACCGTGGTGATCCGGCAACGGCCCACCCGTGAACAGTTCGAGCGCGACTTTGTGACCATGGAGTTCAAGGACGACGCCCTGGCCACGGCCGACAAGAACATGGACCCCAAGCAACGGGAACGCCTCATGCGTACCCTTCCGCGGGACGCCAAGGACATGACCAACTACCAGCTCACCCAACAGGCCCGGAGCATGTACTACACCGGTCAGGCGCCTCCGCAGAATATCTTCAACCCCTTCGCCTGGAACGAGTTCATCAAGGCCTGGAAACGGGGTGACTTCAAAAATAATTCCGACGAATAACGATTGCTGCCATGCCAAAAGATCCATCCGTAGCGGTGATCGGGGCAGGTACCATGGGCAACGGGATCGCGCATTCCTTTGCCCAGTACGGCTTTACGGTCACGCTTATCGACATTTCCCAGGAACGCCTGGATAAGGCGCTCCAGACCATCGGCGCCAACCTGGACCGCCAGTTAGCCAAGGGGACACTTACGGACACCGCGAAAACGGAGACCCTGAGGCGCATCCGCACCTCGACCTCGCTGGCGACGGGCGTCGCGGACGCCGGTCTCGTCGTCGAGGCCGCCACCGAAGACGTGGCCATAAAGCTGCAGATCTTCGCCGCCATCGACAAGGCGGCCCCGACCGACGCCATCCTCGCCTCCAACACCTCCTCCATCGGCATTTCGAAAATCGCAGCCGCTACCGCTCGACCCGGCAAGGTCATCGGGATGCACTTCATGAACCCCGTCCCGGTCATGAAGCTCGTGGAGGTGATCAACGGCTACGCCACTGAAGCGGCTGTCACCGACACAGTCGTGGCGCTTTCCCGCCGCCTGGAGAAAGTACCCTGCGTGGTGAACGACTACCCAGGCTTCGTCGCCAACCGCATCCTCATGCCAATGATCAACGAAGCCATCATCAGCCTGCACGAAGGCGTGGCGGGGATCGAGGCCATCGACACGGTGATGAAGCTGGGCATGGCGCACCCGATGGGGCCCCTTCAGCTCGCCGACTTCATCGGTCTGGATGTCTGCCTGTCCATACTGCGAGTCCTGCACGACGGCTTTGGCCAGCCCAAATACGCCCCGTGCCCGCTCCTTGTCAACATGGTCATCGCCGGCCGCCTGGGCATAAAGAGCGGGGAAGGTTTTTACGATTATTCAGCCGGCGTTAAGAACGCAAAGCCCAGCGCACGCTTCACATGAAAAAGCCGTTACTCGCCATCGCCCTGCTCACCGTCCTCCGTGCCTCCGCCCAGGACGACGCCCTGTTGGAGCGCCTGACCCGCACACCGCTGCACTATGTCGTCCCCCGGGCGGACGTTCCCCCGCGCATCGACGGCACGCTTGGCGACCTGGCCTGGCAACAAGCGCCCTGGACCGATTTCTTTACCGACATCGAAGGCGACATTCGCCCCACGCCGCTCTACCATACCCGCGTCAAGATGCTGTGGGATGACCACTACCTCTATGTGGGAGCGGAGCTCGAAGAGCCCCAGGTCTGGGGGAACGTCTCCCACCACGATGAGGTCGTCTTTCACGACAATGACTTCGAGGTGTTCGTCAATCCCGACAACAACGCCAAGCACTATTTCGAGATCGAGATCAACGCCCTGGCCACGATCTTCGATCTTTTTCTCCCCGAACCCTACCGGTACGGTGGGAACGCCCTGGTCTCCTGGGACGCCGATGGGCTGAAAAAAGCCGTCCACATCAACGGCACACTCAACCGACCCGGCGACACCGACCAGGGCTGGACCGTAGAGCTCGCCATCCCGATCACGTCGATCAGCATCGGCAATGGCCCTGAAGTACCCCAACCCGGCAGCCTCTGGCGCATCAATTTCTCCAGGGTGGAATGGGACACCGAGATCCGGGACGGCCGCTATGTCAAACGCACCGACCCCGCCACCGGCCGGCCGCTCCCCGAGCACAACTGGGTTTGGTCTCCGCAGGGCGTCGTAGACATGCACCTGCCCGAACGATGGGGCTACCTGCTCTTTGCAGGCGACAGCGCCATGACGTTTTCGCTCCCCGCCACCGAGGCCCTCAAGAACCGTCTTTGGGAAGTATTCTACCGCGAGCAGATGTACCGCCACGCGCACGACGCTTTCGCCGACGCCGCCACACTAGCGGTGCCGGCCGACCCCCGCTACGCGCTCTCGATCGAGGCGACGACGCACACGTTCAAGGCATTCCTTTCCGCCATCGACAATGGCGAAACCTGGAGCATCGATCCCATGGGAAATATCCGCCGCGAAAAATAGGCCCGCGCTTTGCCCCGGGTCCCCCGCGCGTTACTGCGCCTTCACCTCCACGGTGTAAAGCTCGCCAAGGCGATACAACGCCTCCGTGAGGCGATTCTTGGGTATCCCCACCACGACACGGCAAAAGAGCTGCGTCTCCTGCTCGATCACCCGCATCTGATGCTGGCGTACCACCTGCATCACGTCATTGAGCTGCGTATAGTCGAAATGTAAAGTATAACGCGCCTCCACCGGTTTGGAGACGATCGGCACCAGCTGGAGCGCCAGCGCCGTAGCGGTTTTATAGGCGTTGATCAGCCCGGGCACCCCCAGCAGCGTCCCCCCGAAATACCGGACCACGATGACCGCGGTATTGGTCAATCCCTTGCTGTCGATCTGCCCGAGTATCGGCCGGCCCGCGCTCCCCGACGGTTCCCCGTCGTCGCCGGCACGGAACTGCAGGCCATCCACACCGAGCCGGTAGGCGTAACAGTGATGTTCCGCCTTGGGATGTTCCTTTTTGACCTGCTGCAACCGGCTCTTGACATCCACGGTATCACCTACCGGGTAGGCATACGCGATAAAACGGCTGCCCCGGTCCTTGAACTCGGCCATCGAAGGCTTCTCAATGGTATTGTACGTATCCATATATGTCGTCCTCACCCAGCCGCATGTTCCAGTCAAGCTTCGCCCGCGGCAGCACAGGTGCCGGAATCCCCCCCGGCAGGTTGACCGTGGACGACCGGATCAACCGGATCTCGTCCCACAGCCCTTCGGCAATAAAGGCATTCAACAACCGTGCCCCGCCCTCCACGAGCACACTCTGTATCGACCGCCGGTGCAGGTCCTCCAGCACCTCGGCCAATACCCGCGTCTCATACACCAGCGTAGGCACCGCGTTATCGAAAATACGCAGCCCGCCGGGCAGGTCGCGCCCCAGCACCACCCGCGTGGGACTGGCGCCCGGCCACAGCCGGTTTGTCAGCGACGGGTCGTCCACGAGCGCCGTATGGCCGCCCACCAGTATGGCCGCCTCTTCGCTCCGCCATCGGTGCACCAGCCGGTTCGACCATCCATTGGATACAGGCACGCGTTCCCCCACCCTTCCGATGGCGCTATCCGCGCTTTCCGCCCACTTCAGGACGATATAGGGTCTGCGCTGTATATGATAGGTAAAAAAACGCCGGTTCAACGCCGCGCATTCCTGTTCCAACACCGGCTGTATAACGGTCACGCCCGCTTTCTCCAGTTTGTCTATCCCCTTCCCGTTGACCTGCGGAAAAGGATCGCGCACACCCACCACCACCTTTGGTATGCCCTTTGACACCACCAGGTCCGCACAGGGCGGCGTCTTGCCGTGATGCGCGCAGGGCTCCAGCGACACATACAACGTCGACGCCCCCAGCAGCGCCGCTGCCGTCGCAAACCCGTGCGTGGCCCCTTGTGCAAACCGCTCCTCCGCGTCCCGGATACAATTCGGCTCCGCGTGCGCCTGCCCGTATTTCTTATGATACCCCTCCCCGATGATCGCGTCCCCGTAAACCAGCACCGCTCCCACCATGGGATTGGGCGCAACGCTCCCCGCCCCCAGCTCCGCCAGCTCCAGGCACCGCCGCATATACTTCTCGTGGACCATCATCCTGCAAAAATAGTACGTTTGCACCCATGACCACCGGCTCCGCCTACGAATCCTTCGCCCAAGCCCTCCGCGCGGTCTACGACCCCCGCGAAGCCGCCTCGATCGCCGACCTCGTATTCGAGAGCCGTTTCGGCCTGCGCCGCATGGACCGCGTCCTCCGCCGCGCCGAGCCCTTCACCGGTCAATCCCGCCTGGAGGCCGACCTCACCGCCCTCCTGGCGCACCGCCCCGTTCAGTATGTCCTTGGCGAAGCCTGGTTCGACGGGCTGCTGCTACAGGTCGATGAAAACGTCCTCATACCCCGCCCGGAAACCGAAGAGCTCGTCCATTGGATCGCCGCCGACGCACCTGAAGGCGCGCGCATCCTCGACATCGGCACCGGCAGCGGCTGTATCCCCATCGCCCTTTCCCGACGCCTGCCCACCGCGGAGCTGTACGCCCTCGACGTCTCCCCCGGCGCGCTACAGATCGCCCGAAGCAACGCAAACAAATACGCCGCGGCCATCGGCTTCATCCAAGCCGACTTCCTCGACGAGACGACCTGGCCAGGCCTCCCGGACATCGACGTCCTCGTCAGCAACCCGCCCTACATCGCCTACTCCGAAAAACCCACGATGCACGACCGCGTGCTTCTGCAAGAGCCCCACCTGGCCCTCTTCGTCCCCGACGACGACCCCTTATTATTTTACCGGAAAATCGCCCGATTCGCCCAAACACGTCCGAACCTGACCCTCTACGTAGAAATAAACGAAGCGCTCGGCCCCCGGACCGTAGCGCTCTTCGAAGCCGCAGGGCTCCGACAGGTGACGTTGAAAAAAGACATGCAAGGCAAGGACCGTATGGTCCGCGCTCAAAATTATTGACCTTTATTATCCACGGACAATACAGTACGGGCATTCAGCTCCCGCGCAATGCGCATCACCGCCACCACGTCGTCGACGGGCACCGACTTGTCCGCGTTGATGACGATCGACGGCGTCTCGCCCGCCGTGGTGGATTCACGCGCCAGGACCGGCGCCAGCTCCGCTTTGAGCTGGTCGATGGCCACCTTGTTGGTCCCGACGTAGTATTGCTGATTCGCGTCGATGGAGACGACGACGGTTTGCTTGGCTTTGGTATCGCTCTTCGACTTGGGCTGCGAAAGGCGGATGACGTTCGGGTTGGCGAGCGTGGAGACGATCAGGAAGAACATCACCAAAATGAACAGGATGTCGTTGAGCGCGTCCGTGCTCACTTCCGCCTCGTGGGCCCTCAAACGTCGGTTGCGAAGCTGCATGAGTGTAGGGGTTTAGCGGGTGGGTTCCTGTAGGATATCGATGAAGTCCGAGCTGGCGCGCTCGATCTTGTTGGCGGTCTTGTCGATCTGGGTATTCAGGTAGCTGTGGGCCACGAACGCCAGCAGACCGATGATCAGACCGGTGGCGCTGGTGATCATCTTTACGTAGATACCGCCGGCGATGGTGTTCAGGCTGAATTCACCGGTCGAGTTGATCTCATAGAAGAGCTGGATCATCCCCACGATCGTCCCGAGAAACCCGAACATGGGTGCGATGCGCGCGATGACGGTCAGGATGCCCAGGTTTTGCTCCATCTTATAGATTTCCAAATTGGCCACGTTCTCCATGCTCTTTTCGATGGCGTCGATCGGCTTGCCGACGCGTTGCAGCCCCTTGTCTATCACCCGGGCCACGGGGTTGGGCGTGTTCTTGGCGAGGCTACGCGCGGCCGTTATGTTCCCGTTCATGATGTGGTCCCGGATGATATTCATGAAATTCTCATCCGTTTTCGACACCTTTTTGATGTAGAACAGCCGCTCGAAGAACACGAATACCGCGATGAGGCTCAACAGCCCCAGCGGCACCATCATCCAGCCGCCCTTGATCAGCAGGTCGATGACGTTCATCGTCTGGACGGGGGCGGCAGTGGACTGGGCGTGGGCCAGGGAGTCGGTTATTTTACGGACAGAATCACCGGTCAATTGGAGCAAAATAGGGGTCATTCCTGGAATGATTTATGGGCAAATGTAATGGTTGCGGTCTTTTACTAACGCAAAATCCTGTTAATTAGTATCCGGCTTTGCCGAATCGCCGCGCTTCGCGGAGTCGGCCGTCTTCGACAGGCTCATTTGCTGAAACGCCATGATCTGGTCCATGGTCCGCTGCATGCCATCGCTGGAGCCATCCAGAAAGATGACGTTGCCCTTGCCGACCTCGGCAAAATTCTTAAGCGCCTCGGTCCACATGCTGAAGAGGATCACGTTCGTGTCGAGGTTCGCCTGTTTCATTTCCTCCGCCGCGTGGCTCATCCCTTTGGCGACTTCCTCCCGGAACAGCGCAACCCCCTGGCCCCTGAGACGTGCAGCCTCGCGTTCGGCTTCAGCCGCGATCTTGATGGCGTTCCCCTCGGCTTCGGCGGCCTTGGTCTTGGTGATCAGCAGGGCCTGGCCTTCGTTTTCAGCGGCGGCTTTCAGGTTATTCGAGGCCACAACCCGGCTCATCGAATCCATGATGGCCTTGTCGAAGGTGATGTCGTTCATTTGCAGGTCGAGCAGGTGGTATCCCCATTCCTCCAGCGCGTGATCGAGCTGTTCCTTTACGAACTCCACGATTTCACGGCGGAGACCGAGGATCTCGCTTTGTTTTTTGGTGGCGACGAAAGCCCGGATGGTGCCTTCTATCGTCCGCGTAAGGGCTTGCATAAAGTCCCTTTCGGCGATGAATTTGAAGGCCACCTTTTTGATGGTTTCTTCGTCCGCGTTTTGCACCGCGTACAGGAGCATCGCCTTGAAATACACGTTGGCCTGGTCCATCGTCACGGCCTGGAACTCCATTTCCACCGAGCGGTTCTGGACGCTGATGCGACGATAAATTTGTTCGATGATCGGGATCTTGAAATTCAGCCCCGGCCGGAGCACGCGCCGGTAGCTGCCGAAGAGGGTAACGACGGCGACGTTGCCCTGTCCGACGGTGACGAGGCCGGAGAGGACGATGATCACCAGCAGGATCAGTCCGATGATGGGCACAAATGGTATTTCCATGTTAACTATTTTCCTCCCACACGCGCACCAGGTGGACCAGCGTCTCCACCGCGGCCTCCATATCCGACACACCGATCCATTCCCGGCGGGAATGGATCCCCTGCATACCGGTGAAGATGTTGGGACAGGGCAGCCCCATATGGCTCAGCCGGCTGCCGTCGGTGCCACCACGGATACTTTCCATCCGTAGCGGCAACCCCGCCCGCCGGATGGCTTCCGCAGCGTACTCGATCACCTGTGGATACCGGTCCAGCACCGGTTTCATATTGCGGTATTGTTCGGTCACGTGAAACGCCATCGTGGCGCCGGGATGCTCCTGCACCACGCGTTGCGCCAGGTCGTACAGCGCGCGCGCGTGGTCTTTGAGCCCGTCCACGGTAAAATCCCGTACGATGAATTCGAGGACGGCCTTTTCGGCAACGCCCTCGACGTGGACGGGATGGAAAAAACCTTCCCGGCCCGAAGTGACCTCCGGCGCCAACCGGTCCTTTGACAACGCCGCCAGCAATGAACCCGCTACCTTCAGCGCGTTCACCATTTTCCCTTTGGCATAACCCGGGTGCGCGCTTACGCCCGTGATCTCGATCCGGACTGCGTCCGCGTTAAAAGTTTCATCTTCCAGCGAGCCCGAAGGGCCGCCGTCCAGGGTGTAGGCGTAGTCCGCCCCCAGACGCGCCAGGTCGACCTTGGCCGTGCCCCGGCCCACCTCTTCGTCCGGGGTGAACAGGATGCGGATGGCCCCGTGTGGGATTTCCGGGTGCCGGAGCAGGTAGTGCGCCAGGTCCATGATGATCGCCACGCCGGATTTGTCGTCTCCGCCCAGCAGGGTGGTCCCGCTGGCGGTAATGATATCGAGCCCGATATGCTCCTTCAAATAGGGAAAATCTTCCACCGTGATCACCCGCGAGGGGTCGTCCGGCAACACGATAGGCGTCCCGTCATACCGCCGGTGCAGGATCGGCTTCACCCCCGCCCCGCTACAATCCGGAGCGGTGTCCACATGGGAGCAAAAACAGACCACCGGCACCACCTTGGCCGTGGTGGCCGGTATCGTCGCATATACGTAACCGTACGCGTCCATGGACGCGTCGGCCACGCCTATCGCATGTAGTTCCTGGACCAGCAGACGGGACAGGTCTTTTTGACGCTCGGTGGAGGGATACGTTTGCGACTGGGGGTCGCTCTGCGTATCTATCTGCACATAGCGGAGAAAGCGCTCCGTAACGGTAAAGGCATAGTCCAGGGCCATGGTTATACGATCTCCGCCAGGGTGATATCGAACACCAGTTCCTTACCAGCCAGGAAGTGATTGCTGTCCAGGACCACCACGTCATCCTTGACAGCGGCAATGGTCACCGGTATGTGCTGACCCGACCCGTTGGTCATCGTCAGCTGCATCCCGACTTCCGGCGTCAGGTCCTTGGGGAAACGATCCCGCGGGAATTCCATCAGCAGTTCCTCGTTATATTCTCCGTAGGCCTCACCGGCCGGTATGTTGACTGTCTTTTTATCGCCGGGCGACATCCCGACGACAGCGGCGTCAAAGCCCTTGATCATCTGACCCGCCCCGACCGTGAACTCGAGGGGCGCGCGTCCTTCGGAAGAGTCAAAGGTTTCTCCATTGGTCAGCTTTCCATGATAATGCACACGAACCTTGTCCCCCTTTTTTACTTGTTGCATATATTGCTATTTTAAAAGATTGCTTGCAATTTAGCATCTTTGACCTCGCAAAACGAGCCATATGGTAAAAATCTGCGCCCTCTTGTGGATAAGCTTCGCCTGTTTAGGGCCGTGTACCGCCCAGACCCCGGGCGCCGCCCGTATGGACCAGTACCTCCACCTCCTGGAAGGTAAGCGCATCGCCGTTTTTGCCAACCAAACTTCCCTCGTCGGCCAGACCCATCTCGTCGACACCCTCCTGAAAAAGGGGCTGACGGTTGTGCGTATCTTTTCACCCGAGCACGGCTTCCGTGGCAATGCGGACGCGGGTGAAGCCGTAAACGGCGGACGCGACTCCGCCACCGGCCTGGAAGTGGTTTCCCTCTATGGCAACCACCTCAAGCCAACCAGGGCCGACCTGACGGACATCGACGTCCTGGTCTTTGACATACAGGACGTGGGCGTCCGTTGGTATACGTACATTTCCTCCCTCCAATACTACCTGGAAGCTGCGATGGAAAACGGTAAACCCCTGATCCTGCTCGACCGGCCCAACCCCAACGGATTTTATGTGGACGGACCCGTCCTGGATCCCGCCTACGCTTCGTTTGTCGGCATGCAACCCATTCCCGCGGTCTATGGGATGACGCTGGCCGAGTATGCCGGCTATCTGATCGGAGAGCGACGGATTTCCTTAGTCCCCGCGCGTGGCTTCCACCTCTACGTCGTTCCCTGCCTGGGTTATACGCACCATAGCCGCTACCAGCTCCCCGTACGTCCTTCGCCCAACCTCCCCGACATGCAAAGCGTCTATCTATACACCAGCCTCTGCTTCTTCGAGGGGACCCCGGTCAGCGTCGGTCGCGGCACCGACAAGCCCTTTCAATGTTATGGGAACCCCCTCTTTCCACGAGACGGCTATGCCTTCACCCCCCATAGCCTGCCCGGCGCCAAAAACCCGCCCCAGAAAGACAAGACCTGCTATGGCGAAGACCTCTCACGGGCCCGGATAGAACCCCGCATCCAACTCCGATGGCTCCTCGAGGCGTACCACCAATATCCCGCCAAAGATTCTTTTTTCACGCCTTTCTTCACCAAACTCGCCGGCGGCCCTACCCTGGCCACGCAGATCCGCTCCGGTCTGTCCGAAAAGGAAATCCGCCGCTCCTGGGAACCCGCCCTCCAGGCATTCCGTGCCATTCGCGCCAAATACCTATTGTACCCCGACTGAGACGCGTTTATTTTATATTTTCGCCCCATGCGAAAAAAATGGCAGGACCTCCGGATCGTATTTATGGGCACCCCCGAGTTCGCGGTGGCCTCACTGGAAGCGCTTCTACAAGCGGGAGCCAACGTCGTCGGCGTAGTTACTGCCGTGGACAAGGCCGCCGGCCGCGGGTTGCAGCTCAACCAAAGCGCCGTAAAGAAGTATGCGGCAGCCAAAAAGATCCCGCTCCTCCAGCCCCCTAACCTGAAGAGCGAAGAATTCCAGGCCAACCTGGCCAAATGGAAGGCCGACGTCCAGGTTGTGGTCGCCTTCCGGATGCTCCCGGAGGCCGTCTGGAACATGCCCCCCATGGGCACCATCAACGTCCACGCCAGCCTGCTTCCGCAATACCGGGGCGCCGCCCCGATCAACTGGGCCGTCATCAACGGGGAACCTGAAACCGGGGTTACGACCTTCCTCCTGCAGCACGCCATAGACACCGGCAACATCCTGTTGCAATCGGAAGTCCCCATCGGCCCCAAAACTACGGCCGGCGAGCTCCACGACACCCTGATGGTGGAGGGCGCCAAATTATTGGTAAAAACGCTGGAACAGCTGGGCGATGGCACGCTTACGCCCACGCCCCAAAAGGTGGAGGACCCGTCGAAGCTGCGTCACGCACCCAAGATCGAAACCGATACCTGTCGCATCGACTGGTTCCAACCCGTAGAAAAAATATACAACCAGATCAGGGGTCTCAGCCCATATCCCACCGCCTTTACGCAGATGGAAATGCGCCTGGTCAAGATCTTCGAAGCCGAGATGGAGATCGTTTCCCCATCCAAGCTACCGGACCCAGGCTCCTACATGACCAACGGGAAGTTCCTGAAATTCACCGCTATAGACGGATACATAGTCGTCAAGGACCTACAGCTCGACGGCAAGAAAAGGATGAAGGTCGACGAGTTCCTGCGGGGCTTCCGCCCGCGCCTCCGCTCCGCCGGGGATTAGACCGCCCCGCGAGCGGTCCTGGGCCCGTCCGGGCGCTTATTTCGCGTAAGTGATCGACGCCGTGAACCGGTCCGTATTGGCGCCCAGCTGGCTGACCGCCGCGTCGCTGAGGACGATGAGCATCCCTGAATTCTGTTTGATATCGGCGATGTCCCCAAGGACCTTTGCAAAAACCACTTTGTTATTGCTCAAATTGGTCACTTTTACGACCGTCCCCCGTTCCACCCCCTTCATAAGGGCGTAGAATTTCCCATTGTCCCAACCGCTGGTGCTCTTGAACACCCCAGCCAGCCCATTCGTGCTGCGGGTCTTCCGTCCTTCGTCGGTTTGGCTCAGATAATCCGGATGGAAGGAGCCTTCGCCGTTGTACCGCGGTGACGCCGCCGGGACTTCCGGCACCGCCGGATGCGTGGGCGTAAGCGTCGGCGTCCCATGCGCAACGGCCGTCGTTTCCGGAGCCGGGGCGGGCGGCGGCGCCACTTTTTTCTTCTTTACCGGTGCGGGCGCCGGCGCTGCTACCGTCTTTGCCGGCGTCACCAGCGGGTCGACCGATCCCGCGTCGCCGGGCGTCCCAGCCGTCGTCCCTGCGTCCGGGGTCTTCACCTCCGGTGTCTTCGTCGTGACCGGCGCCTTGCTCACCGGCGTCACGGGTTTTTCCATCACGGGCTTTTCCGTAGCGGCCACCGCTTCCCCGGCCGGCGCCGAAACCGCCGGTCCCCCGGTGGCCAGCGGCGACTCGCCCTTATTGACCTTCAGATAGCCTGCCAGGACCTTCTTCCCTTCCGCCATACGGTATACCGGCACCAGTACCTGGATCGCCGCGTCCTTCTTTTTGACCGACGTAAAATTTTGGTCCTTCAGCGGGACCTTGATGACCTGGCCGATGCTCAGACCGCCGTTCAGGGCGAGCCCATTGAAAGGTGCGATGACCTTCGGGCTGATATTGAAAAGCCTGCCGATGCTGTAAAAATTTTCTTTGGGAGCCACCTGGTGGGTGAGGTAAAGCCCTTCTGCGTTGCGTTGCACGATCAGATCGGCTGTCTGCGCCTTCGCTACGGCAGTCCCGCACCAAACTGCCATTCCCAACAGCGCCAAACGAAACCGCGTCATAGATAGCATGATTTTAGGTTAAACACGCTGCAATAATAAATAATTCTTTAAATCCTCCCCCGGGAAACGTAACATTGCTGTCCTTCCGTATGGCAAAAGAGAAAAAATTTTATGTAGTCTGGCAAGGGCGTAAACCCGGTGTCTATGACAACTGGGCCGACGCCAAAGCCCAGATCGACGGCTTTCCGGATGCCCGTTATAAGGGTTTTCCCACCCAGCCGGAGGCGCAAACCGCCTTTCGCGGCAACAGCGCGTCCTACATCTTCAAGGGCGCAAAAGCTGAGCCAAAAGCGCCGCGCGCCGGCCTCGGCGTCCCCATCAAAGACAGCCTATGCGTGGACGCCGCCTGGAATACCGCGACCGGTGCCATGGAATACCAGGGTGTATACTACAAGACCGGCGACCTGGTGTTCAGACAGGGCCCCTATGCCGACGGTACCAACAACGTCGGCGAATTCCTCGCCATCGTCCACGCCCTGGGTTATTGTAAAAAGAAAGGCCTCCTCCTGCCCATCTACAGCG
>Ga0310811_10007512_pt1 | contig 13982 bp, 10 predicted proteins | sample YCmetagenome_FD_207642 | JGI IMG/M metagenome (GOLD analysis project Ga0310811, IMG submission 207642) | Soil microbial communities from experimental microcosm in Duke University, North Carolina, United States - YC | ecosystem: Engineered > Artificial ecosystem > Soil microcosm > Unclassified ... | reverse complement strand
CGATTTTGCCCGCATAATATCCACGACCAGTGATCAATGCACCAACTTGTACGGTCTTACTGGCAGGCAGCGATGTTGTTTTGCCTGTTCCACTGAGCCAGAGTTCCCCATTGCGATAGATCGCCATACTACCGTTCCCGGCATCTTTCATAAAGGCCCAGTGTACCCATGCTCCTTTGTAATCAGTGACTTGAAGCGTTTGGGTCAACCTATCGTTACTGCTCCCATTATTGCCACACAAAAAATCAAGCGTGCCATCTCCCCAGGGCACACGGATACTGAGCGTGGGAACATTGTGTGCATCGACGGCCTCAATGATCGCACAATTGGCAGGTAATGTGTTACCACCGCAGGCCCAGAAGGAGACCGTAATGGTATCCCCGGTAGGGATACTTCCAGATGGCAACACAAGATAATCGCTCTTGCCGTTTAAACTCAGACAGGCTCCCAGTGTATCATCGGCTACTACCTGAGGAGTCCCCTGGACTTTCGCGCTGTTGCCTCTATTGGAAGCATCAATCACCAACCCATCAGAGATACCATCAAGTTTCAAATGGAGCAATAGCGGATTCAGTGATGTGATCATTGTGCGTCTCCTGCGCTCTCCAACTGAGGGTTTTTCAGTATCCCATTCGTATTCCCATTAATACCGTTCTCAGATTGTGCATGTTCTTTCAGAGAAAGCGTTGCCTGCTGTTGCAGTTTATTAATCAGGCCATAGACGCGAACGTAAGGCAACTGTCCCAGTGCTTCCAGCACCAGATTTGTTTCATCCAACGTTAAACTGAGTTGTATAGAGGCCATGACGAGATTACTCCTTCTATTGCCGATAAAGATAGTATTGTGTGTTATGAGCGTTCTTGTAATTTCAGCCAGCCTTCGCGGATCTCTTGCGAAGGTGAAAAGGTTGCCTGGAGATGAACCGGAGTGATTTCCTCCGTGCCAGCCATCGTTTCCCACGACCACTGATAGCCCGATTCCACTGGCAATGGCATATTGATTGAGCCAACGTCAGTAAGAATAGGAGTCGTGAGGAAAAGTACCTCGATAGCTTTTAGCGCATCGACATATTGATCTGGTGGAATAGTAATCGATTTGGTGGGGAGCAGGCCACAAGTCGCATGTGCCGAGCCACGAGGATCGAGCAGCATACTGACCGTCAGCGCTGGAGATGCCAGATTTTGCCGGAGTGGTGCGGGGTCACTGGCATGGGTGACAATATGTGGATCATTGATCGGATCACTCTGAGGAGTATAGAAAAGCGCATGTTCATAGTCACCAGTGGTAGTCTCCTGCCAGTATCCAACCACGCCATCATTCAATTGCTGGTCTTCACCCAGACGAATAGGAACATCGACAAACGGAAATTTATTCGTATTGCGTGTGGTACGTGAAAGATCCTGACGAAAATTATTCCAGCTTTCATGAATGGCGGGTAACCCCTGAAGTTCAAGATTGAGAGAAGCGCGAACCAGCGCTATCGGACGACCAATTAACAACGCCAGATCCTGATGTTGCGCGAAGTTTTCAGGATCAATATTCGCCAGTGAGGTATCCAGGGCGGTAATAAAGTTGGCAAAGAAAGCGGCTCCCTGCGCAATCAGGTAGCTCACCATTTGTCGTAAATGAGGATTGCTAATCGCACTGACATCTTGTTGTGAACAGCCCGGAGCCTGGCTATTCCAGGTCGCCTGTTCAGTAATAAAACCAAGTAGTTTGCCAGTCTGATTATAGATCATGACACTATTATCGAGATTATTGGGGAGAATCCAGCCACAGACAGGAGAAGTTGCAGGGTGATCATTCATCTCCAGTTCATCGCTATTGGCTGCTAACCAGCGAAAATTCAGGCGTGCAGCCTGGGATAGTCGGGGCGGAAGTGCTATCCAGTCCTCTTCGACACTACTGGTCATTTGCTCCGTTGTAATGATCTGTTCCCATTGCAGATCCTGAATCTGCCCGAACGTATCGACTAATCTCAGTCGCGTTACCCGCATACAGCCTGAACGTATTGGATTAAAGTCCCAGAGCGGTTCGGGCGCGGTTTTGTTTTCCCCTTGTACAGAGGTAGCGATTGCCTGCGTGAAGGACTGATACTCGTCAAAACCAAGTGGATCATCAATCGTCAGTTGCCGCGTCTGCTTATGCATCAATAGTGCCGCATTAAACCCACCAAGCGATTGTGACAGACATGTAAAAGAATCTGTTTTAAGGATAGCGGAAGCGGCCTTCAAATGTTGATATACATCCGTCGTTGTCGCATTCAACGGATTTTGCAGATAGGCATCTAACTGCCCTTGAAGCTGGCTAGCAGCATAAGGAGTCAGAATGCTGGAGCCAGTGTAGACATTCGCAGCCCTGGTCACACCACCATTGTCGGGGCGTGGAGTCAATTCTACCTGATTTTCCAGCAGCGCATAATTACTGGTCAGAAAATCGGCTCCATAATCGCCAGTTGTTGTCTGAATATTACTTTGATTGCTTGCTGGAAAAAGTTCTACTTCCCATTCAAGCAAAAAAGGATTCCAGGGCTGTTGTGTCCAGGTACGAAATCCAATCGAAGATTGCGGATCTATTTGCTGGATTGCGTCCCTGATTATACTGAACTGCGTGGGGAGTATATCCTGCGCAACTACATTGGATAACACCGCGCACTGGATGACATCATCTTGATTATAACGATCCGTTGCGCTCACTGCTGGTCCAACCATTAAAGCTACCGGTTCTCTGGGCTGCCAGAAGCGAGGGCCTGGCATGGGTGTAAGTGAATAGCTCTGTTTTGCCTGCTGAACCGCATCTGTCGTATTCAACTGTGCGAGGCTCTGCAACAGCGTATTGAGCGCAGTGGCAAGATCGCTCGCCCGAGATGGCGAAGTAGACGATGTAGCTTTGACAAGGGTTCCACTATCATCAGCCAGAAGCGTTAATTCTCCCGTCGTTTGTACCTGCTGTTCAATAGCAGCAAGGCTTTTGTTCTGTAGATAATACATAATCTCATCGCTATCAGGATAATTTCCCAGAGCATCATCGGATGGATAGACGCTGAGCATATATCTGTACCAATCCGCAAAGAGCTGCTGACGTTGTGACGTAATTTTTTGCATCGCCAGATCATATGTTTGTTGTAAAACATTCAGCGTGTTCAATTGTGCGGCGATAGTATCAGGCAGCGTGAGCGCGAGTTGTGCCTGGGCATTGCTGCTATCGGCTGGGCCTGATTGTGTTGAAATGGTCGTAATACTCCACAGCGTTCCTCCCTGTGTCGCCAGAAAACTCTTTGTATGTCGTGCCTCAGCCAGACGAGCATCAACATCTAGCTGTTGACTATTCAGTTGTGGCAGTAGTTGTAGCGCCTCTAATTGTGTTTCAACCGTCGCTTTCAGGGCTGAGCTATTACTGGCATGAATGGTACTGGCGAGATACGCCGATAGCGCTTCGGGACCAGTATTACCAAGCGCCAGAGAGATTGTTCCATCCTGTTGAACCATCTTTGCAGAGCTATGGGAAGTGCTATCGAAGGTCAGACGAGCGTAGCAAATCATCTGGTCAGGAAATGCTTGCTGCTCCTGCACATTGATCTGCCATTGAAGTTGGTGCTGTGCTGCATTGATCAAATCCTGTGTTGAGAGAGGGGGATCACTATTTTGTTGTTCTTTTGCCAGGATGTCGGACAGGAATTGTGCAAAAGGATCAACACTGGCATCGTTATACCAACCAATAACATCATAGCGTGAACCATCAGGGCTACCGGTGAACTCATTATCAAAGAAGCCAAAGACGCTATGACAATTCGGATAGAACGCCGCAAAGGTTGGTTCTCCATAACCGACAGCGGTCAGTTTGTCGACATGTTCATCAGCACTTTTATCCAGTTTCAGCCAGTTATCCAGCGGCATCTGACGGCCCTGATAACGGAACGGGCTATAGTGTCCCTGTACGGTATCAGGTGTCCAGGGGATGCTAATGCTACCATCCAGGTCGCCCTGACCATCAGGATAGAGATAATCGCTTTCAACAATCCAGGTTTTCTCAATTATCTCAGTTGCATTTGTTGACAATCGGCTACGAATAATCAGCCAGCGGTCAGGAACAGCCGGAAAATTAGTCGTATCGGCGGATTGGACACCGGTAGTAAGAGCAGTGGGAAAAGCCCAGTGCAGATGAACCCCGGCTTTCAAATACAGATTTTGATTTTCAAAGGGCGTAGAAACAATTGCCTCACTCAGATTAGCTGTGGAGGGATTGACTTCCTGCTTGTGATTTGCATATGGCAGGTGGCTGAAGTCTGCCATAGCAGCAATAGCGAGTTGATCCTGATCTAGATAGAGTGCATCTATACAAACAGGAACCAGTACTATACCAGACATAATAATAAAACCCTAACGTAACTGTCCCAATTACTGAACACAATAAGCCTGCCATAAATCTCATACCAGATTTGATGCGTATAGAAATAAGTGGAAGGCATCTGATAAAGCAGCACAAGAACAAAAGAAACGCTTTGCCGCTAATGAAGAAAAACTCGAGATTTGATGTCAGACAATGATAGAAGTGAAAATATCCGATACTGCTTTATTGATAAAACTATACCTGATAAGCATGAATTAATCCATGTATAAAAAGGAACAGCAGTTTTGGAGAAGGGTAGTGATTTTACCTATGTATGAGTTTAAAATAATGATGATGAGACAAAGATAAGGAAAAGAAGCCTCCTTCCCAATCTATTTACTCGCCGCAAACAGGCAAACAGCGAGAATTTTCATCTCAGCCTCTTGACTCATTTTACAGTATACTGTAAAATGAAAATATATTTCACAATGATGTGAAGACGCAAAGTGTATGCTGCAGCTATGGTACGAGACATATGAAATTGGAGGTCACCGATGAAATCCTCGGTACGAGCGAACGCGGTTCCTACCTTGTCCTATATACGATGGGTAGTATTAGCGATCAACTGTTTGATACTGGCATTGAACTATGGGGATCGCACCGCAATAAGTATAGCGGCTCCATTTATCATGAAGGATTTCCACTTTACATCAGGACAATTTGGCATTATCCTCAGTATCTTTTTTCTGGGATACGTGCCGTTCTGTTTCATAGGTGGTTGGACTGCGGATAAATTCGGGCCACGCAAAGTCATGGGATGGGCTGCAATTGTCTGGTCTGTCTTCGTTGCCGCAACTGTGGTGGGATTTAACTTTGTAAGTCTGCTTATTATTCGAACATTGTTTGGATTTGGGGAAGGGCCACAGGGTTCTGTCACAACCAAAACAATGGGAAACTGGTTTCCCCAGCGTGAACTGGGCACTTCGATTGGTATTGCGCAAGCGGCAACGCCATTGGGAGGGGCCATTGCTACCCCTATTATTGTCGGATTACTGGTCACGACACATGATAACTGGCGGATACCATTTATTGCTTTTGGCGTTATAGGCATCTTATTCGCCATTGGTTGGTTTGTCATCGTACGAGACAGGCCAGAGCAGCACCCCTGGGTCACCATCAAAGAACTGGCACAGATCAATGAAGGCACATTGGCAAGACGGCCTCAGTATCTTGACGATGGCACTGTGCCCCGTATAAGTAGCTACTTAAAGCAGCCATTAGTCTGGAGTACTGCATGGGCATTCTTCGGCTATTCATGGGTGTTGTATACATTTCTCTCCTGGTTCCCAGAATATATGCTTCAGAAACAGCATATTAGCCTCTCTAACCTGGCAATCGCGGGGGCCATTCCCTGGCTTGCGGGTGCAGTAGCCTGTGCGCTTGGTGGTTTTGTAACCGACTGGATTGGTCGGCGGACGGGTAATCCCCCCGTTGCTCGTAAATGGATGATCGTCATCTGTCTGTTCCTGGTAGCTTTGCTGTTTAGCCCCATTGGTTTGATCACTTCACCGGTTGCCGCAGTTGTCTTGATGGCACTTATTGTATTCCTGCTCTACATGACAACGGCACAGTATTTCTCCATGATTGGTGATATTGTCCCGTCATCAAGGTTAGGCGGCGTTATGGGCTTCGTGCATCTTATTGCTAACCTGGCAGGCGTCGTGGCACCGACAGTGACCGGTTTTTTGATCAGTGGATCAAATGCGAACTGGTTAGCGGCATTTGGTATTGCTGCCATTATCTGTCTCTCTGGCTCGCTTAGTGTTGCAATTTTTGTGCGTATCCAGCGCGTGCAAGAAGCCATACAGACAGTTGAACGTGTAGAGGCACACAAAGTCGAAACAACATCAGGTAATTCACGTTGATGTCTCAGTAGATTGAAATGACGAAGCAGTTTCAGTTTCAGCTATTCTGTCGCATAAATAGATGTTGCTGAATCGAAGTAGAGTGTTAAAGAGAAAGGTGTGTTGAAGCTATGGAGGCTCAAAAGATCCCGAACGTTGCAGTTACAATGGGTGATCCAACTGGCATTGGTCCAGAAGTTATTGCCAGAGCACTCAAGGAAAGTTTAATCAGTCCAGAGCATACAATCATTGTTGGTGATCCTGATGTCGTGCGTCGTGCTTTTAAACTGGTAGACTTGCAACTTCCGGTCGTCACCGCTATGCGGCCCACAGATGCCGCAGATCGTATCGCTGTTGCCGATATTGGTGTGGAAGACGTTGCTAAAATCCCTATCGGAAAAATTGATCCTCTAGGTGGTGAGGCAGCAGCAAGCGCGATCAGGTTATCGGTACAACTCGCGCAAACGGGACAGGTCGATGCTATTGTCTCCTGCCCGGTCAATAAGACCGCTCTCAATTATGCCGGGTACCATTACATGGACTCAACCGATTTTTATACAGATCTGGCTGGTAAAAAGTCTCATATCTTGCTGATTCATGGCAGAAATGTCAACGCTTTTATGGTCAGTACACATGTCTCTCTGCGAACAGCATTGGACATGGTCACCGTCGAGCGGGTTCTGACTACTATTGAGGCTGCGCATACCACCCTTGTACGGCTTGGCATGGAGCATCCGCGTATCGGCATTGTTGGCGTCAATCCGCATATGGGTGAGAATGGCATCCTGGGTAGAGAAGAGATCGAGATGTTACAGCCTGCGATAGAAGCTGCTCGTAAGCGTGATATTACCGTCACAGGACTGGTGCCAGCCGAGTCATTTGTCACATGGACGCAGCAGGGACTTATTGATGGCGCAGTATCAATGTATCATGATCAGGCCACCACAGCCATGAAGCCGTTAGGATATAGCACATTCGCAATCGGTTTACCGTTTATCCGCTGTGCCGTCGGACATGGTACCGCTCATGACATCGCTGGAACTGGCAAAGCTTCTCCACAGGTCTTTGTGCAAACATATCAACTGGCCGCACGTCTGGCTGCTAGTAAATATCTGACAGAAGAGCATCATGTACACGCATAAAACTCATTACACCGTGCTGGCAGACGATGTTTCGGGGGCTGCTGATTCCTGTTATTGTCTGACGCAGTTAAGTAACGGTTGTGTTGTAACGCTGCGGCCAGATTGTTTACAGCACATGGATGATATCGTATACATCGGCGTGACCAACGATAGAGGATTGCATCATGATGCATTGGTGCAGCGCTGGGGGCAATGGAAGGAGTTTGTACAGCAAGGCTTCGGACAGGGCGAAATGATTCTGAAGGTTGATTCGCTTGGTCGTGGTTCCTGGCCTGAACGGTTACGACAGATGTTCGTGCTGGAGGAAGCTCCGCAAATTTGTCTGCTTGTGCCCGCGATTCCGCCAGCCGGTCGTACAACCATCAACGGTTACCAACTCTTGCATGGCATTCCAATCGATCAGACCGAGGTAGCGAATGATCCAACCTCGCCCGTCGTATCGGCGGCTATGCCGGAAATTGCACGAGCCGCCTGGGAAGATGTACGACTGCTTTCCTTGCAAGATATACAGCAGGGAGTTGCTCATCTTGTGAACGTCTTGCGACGTGCAATTGATGATGCCGGGTCACATCTGATTATGGTTGCTGATGCCGAAACGCTGGACGACATCCGTACGCTGATCAGATCCGTACGGATGGCACAGCTACGCCCTCTGTGGGCAGGAGCGACGAGTCTCATCGAGATGCTTGCCGAAGCAGAGATACAGCAGGAGCGTCGAACACACGTCACGCAGGAGATATCACTTCACCTGACAGATGCACCAACGCTCTACGTTGTTGGCAGTCTTAGCGCAACTGTACGAACAGAATTGCAGGACATGCAGGTGCCAACCGTGCAAATGGTACCGCAGGTTGGACTGGTTGTTGAGCATGATCAGGCGCAGAACCCATTAGCAGGAGATAGTGATCTGGCCGCGCTGACACCACTGGCTGGTGATGGGTATCGCTGGGAGGATGTGCTGGGAACGGTACAAACTGTCATCGGAGAACTGTTCAATGCGCATAGTTGGGGATTGCTGGTTGTAACGGGAGGAGATACAACCGCAGCAGTCGTTGAAGGTTTACAGGGATGGGGGTTACGCATTGTCTCCAGAATCAACGTTGGCACCGTTTGTTGCACTATTGTGGGGGGGCCTCATGAAGGATTCCCACTCATCACAAAGGTTGGCTCGATGGGAAGTCTGCGCATCGTACGTGCAGGTGATACAGTTCGTATGGCGACAACTGATAGTGGAACAAAGGAGCATGCGTTATGAAGACAGCGTATTTGGGTATAACAACCTTCATGACCGGGTATACCCTGCTTGTTGATGGGGGGGAGGTGGCATGATAACATGCGCATGGCACTGGTGGAATTGAAACACTGTCGCCATGAGAGATGCAGGGAGCAGGTGTGACATACCCATAAAAGGGTAGCAATCTGACAGCATGGAGCGTGCTAAAGTTGAGGTCATACTGCTCAGCAACATCAGTATCTGTGTATAGAGGAGACAAAGAGATGCGGGATAAGGACCCATTGTTAGGGCTACTAGGGAAGAGTGGCCTGATTACACGAGAGATCGCACGAGACCTCATCACCGTCAGGTCAAGCGAGCGCATCAAGGGGACCGAAGAATACGCGCAACAGTTCCGAGCCGGATTTGGCACCGTACAAAAGGCATTGCTCACGCTCGTAGAGACAGGGGCAATTGAATTGGAGAGTCGTGGTCATCTGGGTACATTCATTGTCAATAGTAATCTGAGTTTATTATGGACGATCAGTGGATTAGGGACAATTGTGGGTATCATGCCGTTACCAGATTCCAGGGAATACGAGGGTATAGCCACTGCTTTTACTGACACCTTTCATGAAGCTGGTCTGCCATTTAACCTCATCCACCTGAATGGAGCTCGACGGCGTATAGAACAGTTACAAGAGGGAAGGGCCGATTTCGTTATGCTCTCTCGTTTCGCTGCTGACGAAGCCTGTGCCAAAGATACGTCACTGGTAATATTTCTTACCTGTTCCCCGTATTCCTACTATGCACGCCAATCACTCGTTGTGCTGACCAGGAGAGAGATTACCAGTCGTGATGCTATTCAGCGTGTTGGCATTGATGAGGCTTCCCAGGATCATGCTGAAATTACCAATCGGGTATTTCCATCCCGTCAAGCCGAGTTTGTTCAGGTTCCTTATCATCTCATACCAGAACTGATTTATAGTGGCCAGATCGACGGCGCGGTCTGGCATCGAACAACGCAGCGCATCGACCCTATCAGCCATGCGTACAATTTTTTATCTCTGGAAGGTAGTCCAGTAGAAGAGATGCTAGAGGACATGAGTCGTCTCGCAATCATTGGCCAACGGCATGACCAGACGCTGTATACCGTATTCGAGAAAAGTATTGATCCCATAAAACTTGCACAGATACAAAATGCTGTAATTGAAGGAAAACGTATACCGCTGTATTAGCATTACAGATTTTTGGAGATAGAAAGGTCGTGTATATTTATGCTTGCTCCACAAGTGCAACACATAGAAAATGAACTGGCCCGGTTAATCGGGCGTGAATATGTTTTCGTCAATGAAGAAATGCTTCAAACGCATAGTTACGACACGTGGCCAGTCGCCACAAAATGGAAGCAGCAAGGAAAGCAGACGCATCGTCCGGACCTTGTTGTGCAACCAACCACAGTTGAGCAGATCGAGAAATTGCTGAGCTGGGCCAACCAGAACCATATTCCCGTTACTCCCTGGGGATTAGGTTCATCAGTCACTGGAGCACCACTTGTCTCACGTGGCGGTATTATACTGGATATGTCAGCGATGCAGCAAGTGCTGGAAGTGAATACAACAAACTTATGGGTGAAGGTGCAAGCAGGCATGATGGGCATCGAATTAGAGCAGCGCTTGAATGCCCAGGGTTTCACGCTCAATCATTCCCCGCAATCGTTGGATCGCTCATCTGTTGGTGGCTGGATTTCTACACGAGCAACAGGGCAGTTTTCTTCACGCTATGGAGGAATTGAGGATCTTGTTATAGCTTTCTCTGCCGTATTGCCCACAGGCGAATTCGTGCAAACCCCATTCGTGCCACGAGCCGCGATTGGACCAGATATTCGTCATATTTTCATGGGGGCGGAAGGCACTATGGGAGTAATAACGGACGTCACCTTAAAAATTTTTCCGCTACCAGAAGTACGTATTCTGGAAACATTGCGTTTTACCTCCGTCAATCATGGATTGAATGCTATGCGTAAGATTATGCGTTCTGGCTTGCGGCCATTTCTATTGCGTTTCTATGATCAAGATGAAGCACGCCATGCCATGCAGGATAGTTCATTTGCAGGTTGTGCAATGTTTCTGGGGACAGAAGGCATAAAAATAGTAGCGGAAGCAGAATATCAGGCGTTGTTGGCGATCTGTAAAGAAGAAGGCGCGAGTGTGCTTGGCCCATTTGGAGCACAGGCCTGGATGAAAAGGCGCTACGATTTTTCAACGATTGAGCGGCGGCTTGAGCAGCCTGGTGGCCTGGCCGAAACCATCGAGATCGCCCACTTTTGGGATAGTATTGAGGACACATATCAGACACTGAAGTTGGCACTTGCACCGTATGCGGAAGAAGTGCTGGGGCATTTTTCCCATACTTATTCTCAAGGCACTTCGCTGTACATGATTCTGTTAGGATACGAAAAGGATGCTGCTACAGTAGAAGAGCGCTTGCATGAGATCTGGAAAACAACTATGAGTATCTGTCTGGAGAAAGGAGCTGCGATTTCACATCATCATGGAGTAGGGCTGGCGCGTCTTCCTTATATTCAGGAACAGTCAGGAACAGGGATGGTTGTAATGGAGAAAGTAAAACAGGCCATTGACCCGAATGATATCCTCAATCCTGGCAAGCTTGGCTTTAAATAATTGCGCATGTATACAGGCACATAGAGGTGCCTGTATACACTCTCTAGTGATAGCCTTGCTCTATATCCAGCGCGGACCGACGTCTCAAACGAGAAAAAGCCCATGCCTGGCTTCGTCAAGCGTTTGATGAAGCGGTGATTTTGTTCGATCAGATTGTTGAGGTATTTCACTTGCCGCAATGCCACGTGTTCAGGCAGGACGCCAGCGGTTTTCAGGTCGGCGATGGCTTTGGGATACACTGCGTTCTTATCAACGTTGATCACACGAGGAACTCCTCTCGTGGCGTTGTCCGCAGTCACTGGCTGGGCCATCTTTTCCTTGAGTGAGTGAGCTTGAGGTGCTCCATCAGCAGTGGAACGGAGTGCTTTCAGAAAGAAATCTGTGGCTGCCTCGGCATCGTGCGTCAGTCAGAGAAAAGACGGTCACTAATTGACCAGCTAGATCAACCGAGGTGTTGAGCTGATGTGCAATATCAGGCAAAATGCCGGAAATCACAAAGGCGTCCGTCCCCAACGCAAAGGTTCCCACCGCCAGCACCAGAATACGAAACCACATGCAGTCTCTCCTCAACTATTCGTTTCATTCTTCACGAACAATTGAAATTACGTACCCAAAAGTGCTTCAATATGGATGAAGAGAACGCCGCACCACAGCGCCGGATTTGTGAAACAACGTGTCGTCTTTCTCTACGCAATTTCTATTGTTCCACAAACATCGAACAATTGGGATTGTACCATAGAAAAAAGGAATGGCAAGTGAGGATGCTGCATCATCCAGCCAGAGATGATATCAAGCTGTCGGATATCTTCTACGCCTTGAGCGACCCTACCCGTCAGAGCATTATCAAAGAGCTGGCTGAGAAAACGGTTATGAATTGTAAAAATTTTGAGTTTGAGGTTGCCAAGTCGACCCTATCGCATCACCTCAAGGTGCTGTGCGAATCTGGACTGACACAGACTCGTCTGAGCGGAACGATGGCCTTTGTATCGCTGCGGCGCGAGGATCTTGATGCACGCTTTCCTGGCCTGCTCGATGCCATTCTCGGTGCCTGCGCAAAAGCTGCCATTTGTTTCACCCATACCAGTTTCTCTCTTCGTCCTGGCTTTTCCAAATCGGCCAGCTTACGGATATGATGGACTTCTACTTTCTCGCGTGATCCGCAGAGTTCGCAGGTGTCGGCTAACATCCGTTGGAGCAGTTCGCTCCGGTTGGTCATGACGAATTGAGGGAGGCGATCAACAAGGATGGCCTCTTGTTTGCGCTTGAGGGGAAATCCCCCAAACGCAGAGCAGCATGATAGCAGACTGGAAATGACACCATGTGAACGGGTGCCGCTTAATCATGATGAGAAACTCCTCTGCTCCAAATAAAGAAGAGTTTCTCATCACACCTTCATGCTTGCAACACAACCCGATTATTGGCCTCCTTGAGCTGTGTTTGTCGTGTTTACCAATTGATAGATTTGTACATCCGGATTGCGATAAATGAGATTGAAATCGCCAGAATTAGTGATATCTTTTTCCAGGGTCGTCATATACCCGGGTGTAAGGCCTGACGTCGCATTGTATGTCGCGATTTCGCTACGGGTAAAGATAAGGTATTGATTGGTCCCACCGTCCTGTTGCATATACTGAATAATGCCTGGAATATTGGCGGGATCGATAACATTTACCGGGTCCATTTCCAAACCATCAAATTTGTATTTTGCATACCCCTCGTATTGCCAGGGGCCACCAAGAAAACAGGTCATAAACAGAGAACCTGCTGGAGCATGATTGTATAACCAGTTCACGCCATTGAACTCATCATAGGTCATATAATCATCATTTTCATTGCCATAGCGTGTGAAGAAAAAGCCTGAGATCAGGACAACATTAAGTAGAACGACTGCGACATGATGCCAGGCTGGTCGTTGTAAGCGTGATAATGGCAGATGTTTCAGGAATGAAAAGAAGCGGAAAGACGAAAGTTTCTGCAGTGCTGCGATTGGTTCACAATAGAAAAAGGAGGCGGCGAAAAAGCCCATGGCAGGAAGTGAGAACATATAGCTACGAAGCATCATTTCGCCACCATATGGCTGCACAATAAACAACGGGAAAGGCAGCACAGCGAGGATCACCATCGATGCATCTTTTTTCTTGTGCAGTAAACGTACCACCGCTCCTAAAAAGCCTAAGAGCCAGACAAGAACTGACATATACACACGTAACTTAGCAACAAGCATATGTTGGGGATCGCCTGAGACGCGACTACCAACGTTCTGGTTGAGAGAACCCTGAATATTTATGCCATCGAAGACCATGTTCATATGTCCAGCGATAAAGGTTTGCGCCATTACCAGTAGCCAGAATGCCTCAAAGGCAATCATGAAGATTAGCAACCACCAGATCCGGGTACGGTGACAAACAATAAGACCACCAATACACATCATCGTGAAAAATGGTGTTAACTGGTGGCTGCTGACATCAAACATATAGATGATGACAAAACTGACGAGTAACGCAACACGCAGAGCCGGGCTTGCAGGTGTTTGTTGTGGATCGGGAGCGGTTAACCAATCATAGAACTGAGGCGCGTAGCGAATACGCCGTAAGCGAGCCATGAGCGGACGAGGCACCACCTCAACTGGTGTTTTAAACCATTTGACAATGATCGCAACCATCGTCAGATACAGGAAGAAATTGAAGCCCTGCGGTGAAAAATAATCCTG
>Ga0310811_10007511_pt1 | contig 13982 bp, 12 predicted proteins | sample YCmetagenome_FD_207642 | JGI IMG/M metagenome (GOLD analysis project Ga0310811, IMG submission 207642) | Soil microbial communities from experimental microcosm in Duke University, North Carolina, United States - YC | ecosystem: Engineered > Artificial ecosystem > Soil microcosm > Unclassified ... | reverse complement strand
GAATATTACAGTCTTGCAGCATTCTTGTCCTCGCACATTAGTGTTGTAAGGACCCCTTCTCTATCCTTTGGGCCTAGGGATTGATTCCCTAGGCCAGAGCTCCGCTCTTCCGTGTTTCCGGACTTCATCCATTTCCAGATTCTATCTTAAGCCTAAAAGATTGTATCCTTAGGTTAAAGTCTTGTCTTTCCGATACTTACACTCCTTCCGATCCTTATCCAACTCCGTCTCTACCTAAGGGTAGCCTATATCCGTCCGCGTCCGCTCCAGAACCCCTATCCGGAACTCTGGATCACTCTTCCTGCCTCGGACTGTGTCCGTTGCAGTATCTCTACCCTATGTCTTTACTAAGGATTGATACGCGCGGTTATTCCACTTTCTATCAAGTAGACGGAACTCCATCCAAGTTTCCGATACTTGTCCGGAAGTTTCCCACACTCATCCGGACAGTTCCCGCGCTCATCCGGAAGTCCTTTGGATGCTCCACCAGAGTTGTCTGCCTCCGAAGTCCTCCAGACTTTGTTAGGACCCTATTGGACTTTATCCGAAATTAAGGGCACCGTACTCAGGTGAGGGGCACAGCGTACAAGCTGAGGCCAAAGCCCTTCTGAGTCAGTCATACTCACCCCTCCGAGAGATTGTATGCACCGGCGTGCGACAGTCTTTAACAGGATATCACTTCATCTAAGGCATGGGGATCATCTCTCCACAAACACCACTCTACTCGCTCAGCAAGTTGATTCGGCGAAAACAGAAGTATGAATGCAGTGGGCCACTCCTCCTCATGATCACTTGCACCGATGCTCCCAGCAGCATGCAGGGCGGATGTTTCGATTGCAATCAAAGCTGCTCTGTGAATGTGGCTGTCGGCATGGCAGGCATCGAGGACTTCGCTCAGTAACTCTTCAGCTGTGTCGGCATCCATTTGAAATCCATGTTTCACGAAGTGAGATAGCAAAGCAATGGCAAGATGCAGCTGGGTGATAGTTCGGTCTGGATGATCAATGTGACGCAAATCAAGGGCATCTTGAAACAGATTGATAGTGATGTCGAGGTCGAGGTATCTTCCGCCAGCTTGGCAACTAACAAGCTTTGTGGTGGCTAGATTGAACAGTGCTGCAGGGCGGTAGGGATGGTCCATGGGGCAAAGATCTGAGGCACGTTCAAAGTGGTTTATGGGTTGGTCAAGATCACTACTGTTCTGCATCCTGCAGTATCACGTGAGGAGACAATGTCCGGCATCTGTCTTTACTGCTAACGCACCCATATCGCAGGATGTAAGCTGTACATTACAAGCTCTCAGGATTAGAATGCCAGACTGCATTGATACTCACTATAGTAAGGGGGCAAAGAACTGCAGTGTTGTATTCAACAGAAAGTCGCTGCTCAAGTGTCATGAACAGTGAAGTACACGGGGACACAACTTCCCCCTGCTTGGGCTTATGGCTGTGATCTCATTAATGTCTGTCAAATGTTATTTGCGACAGACGTTACTGATGACGTGAATTTTTGCTGCGATCCAGTAATTCTTGGACAGAGATCTCGAATGTACAGAGAATCTCTCCATGACAGAGCATGGGACCCAATTCAAATGAGGCATACACACTCACCCGAACTTTAGAAGATGTGTTTGCACAGCCTAGAGTCTTTCTTAATGTCAGCAGGAAAGATGAGGTCAAGTACAACATACAGAAGTATGGGCTCGTTCCATGCGACTAGAACCTGATCTATGTGTACAGGTTTGTTGCTCGTCTGCCATTCAGCACCGTTGGTCTTTACCACTACATGGAAGCCAGCGGGGATGCATAGGAGACCAAGAGTGAGATCAGTTGCGTGAATGGCTTCAGGGAGATTGTTAATATGAGCTGAGGAAAGATAAATACCACATACCAGTGATGACGACTTGTTGCACTGCACTGAATTGCATCTTTCCCGGGTCCTGGGTGTGTTCTGGATAACTTGACTGATCACTGAACAACATGCACATTGTCAGGCATTTAGATGATCAATACTTGATATACTAACTTTTCCTTTTCTTGTCTGAAAATACGAGATTAGGTCCATAGATGTACTATTCAACACAATGACTTACGATTGTGGACGTTTTGGACTTTTTGTCTTGCTGTCATTATCGTTGTCTGATGACTCAGCAGAATTCTCTATTGGAGAAGTATGATGTGATGACACTGAAAACAAGTCTGATTCTGAGTCTATTTCTGATGATGCTGAAAGAAAATCTGATTCTGAGTCTGATTCTGATGAGGTTGAAGACTCGAAGGTGACACATCAATGATGGGCCATGATGCTGTCTGAGGGATGGATGTAAACTAACACTTGAGAGTATGGAGGTCACAGAGCACTGTAGTACCTGTATTATAGATGAGGGAATATTAATCACAGCATGCATGTGGTATCCACACTGTGCAGCGCTGATGTCAACAAGCAACTTGCAGGATATCAAGTCATTCATAACTCCATTTACAATGGGCATAGATTTGCACAACAGGGGGCATGTTGTGTGGTGGGATATTGATTGAAGGAGCTGAAAATGAAGAGGCCGCAACTTGAAGGCTGAAGAAAAGCAGGACATTCCACACGTTCACAGGAATTTGCATATTGCGAAGCGCTCACTGCGTGCAGCTGAATGTCACTGCTGTTGACATGTCAACGGCCCAGGTTATCCTACAAGAAAACATGTTGCACGATCATTAACTGACAAGAAGTGATGACTGTACATACCTGTTGAACTTTCAAGTTGTGATCAAAACCAGCTCATTACTTAATCTATTCATATATTTCTTGTGCTGCCACCAGCTGGCAACATTTTCAATCAGCAGGTATTCACTGTCTACATACCTAGTATGTGCATTCCCACTAGTTCATTTCCACAGATCTTGTAACATTCATTCAATCATATGCTTTGGTGACCCTCGGGCCTCAGGCCTGAGGCATCAACTTCACCCCACCATGCAACTGACAAGGAGTCGATGATAGTGAGGTTCCGATTGTTGTTTTCTCTTTCTTGTTTCTTTTTCATCAACTCTGTGCACACAAGCACCCACATACTATAGCTGTAGAATTAGGAGTTCCTGGCGCCAGCACGCCCAAATATAAATACACCTTGAGTGCAACTACACCCAGAATCTCTTGAGAGATTAAGTTTATCGTGAAGTCTGTCACATTCTTTGGAACTGGCCAATTGCAAATCTTTTGCACTTTAGAGTCTTCTGGTACTCAGCCCTTGAACATGCACTTGTGGCCTACAATGACCGCTGTCAGTACAGCTAGCACAAACTTGGTAGTGCTGACAGTGGTGCCTACATTTTCCAAGTGCTGGAGGATGTGATTCAGCATAATGCAATGCTCCCATATAAAACAACAGATTCCAGGATTTGTGGGTATTGTTTCATATGAGCCATCCTCTTGTTGATAGTGCATGCACATAGATTTAACAGGTACGTCATCTACAAATGGTGATATGTGATCTGGAATTTTGTGTTGAAGGATGAGGGCAGTGTTGCCTTGATACACTTGTACCACATTGGTGTGGCCTTGCAGTAGGGTGGTTAGATGATGTGGTCCCAGAGGTGTTCCAAAAGTGGTTAGGTCACACAATTCTTCATGGAGCATGCACTGATTGTAACCTGAGTACAGATCCATCATGCCATACACTGCGTATCCAGCAAATGATTCTGCTAGATGCTCGATAAAGGGTGGTAATGAGGCATCTCAGATTGCAACCATGTTGAGCAGCTGCAGGTTGTGCACTAAGCGCAGGGATTTACTGTCCTCCTTGACTATGCAAAACCAGTGTGAGCGATATGTGGCCATTGAGGGCTCATAGACCCCTGAGGAAATCTTTTCCTTGATGATGCATATCACTTCTCCAACCATAGTGGGTGGGATAGGAATATTGCACTGAGACCATGGGGTGTGCAGCACAGTTGGAATTTTGTATGGTGGGAAGTATTTCTCATGAAGGTGTCTGCACTCTGAAGCACACCATACAAATGTGCACTCATGAGTAAGGACTAGCCATTGAATGAGCTTCAATTCTTCTGGCCATAGCCATTTCGCAGGATTGAGATCAAGCTTATCTGCACACCTGGAATAAAATTTGGAGGATGAGTTGGCAGTTCAGGCATGCCAGCCAATGGGTCTGTGGGTAACTGGCGCACTACCCTATACTCTGCAGGCATAGTGGTTGGCACCATGCGCACCTTCTTAGCAACTGGCTTATAAATAGACCACTTTATGTTTGCTGCATTTGTTTCAAACATTCATTACACAGCTATCAGTCTCCTATATAAACATTCTTGATGTGACTGCACCAATATTTGTGAGGTTGCAGTATTTTAGAATGGATGCCTATTTATCAAATCTGAGATGTAGGATTAAGAAAAACTATCCCTCATAATGTGCACAAGTTCAATTACAATGGTACCTAATGTGGAACAAACAATCCAGAATTTACTATCACTGAATGCAGGTTCCATATAAAGTGACACTTTCCTATATGCCATGTCACAATATCAGTTGTGATGTCAAACATGCTTCTATGAACCTGGGTGAATATAATATGCTGAGCTTCTGGCAGTCTATGATTCCTTCACCTTCACAATGTCAACTGCCTCATTTTGCTCATAAATAAATCATGTCCCTACTGCCTACTTGATAAATTACTGGACCTACTTCACTATTTTTTATTTCCATCACTATCTAGTGAAAACTTGCTCACACAGGAAAGGTCAATAAAAATGCTAGAGAATGTAAAAACCATCATCCTGCTGATTCCCTTGGGGAAATGGCTTAGAACAAGCCTGAAGAGTTGGGCTTCATACTAGTAGATAAAACTTCAAAAGATGAATTATTTTGGTTTGAGCTGCATCTTGATAGCTTGTTGAAAATTGATGAATGTTGCCTGTAAATATGAGAGGAAAATGATGATTAAATATGTGTTTAGTGCTAAGTGTGTACATTCAAAGACTTAAAGCACAATGTGCATGACTTCAATTTTGTAATCTTCTTATTCATTCAAATCATGCATACTGTGAACATTTTTTTGTAAACTGATCGTGCTCACAATTCAAAAGGCACCATGTGGATGGCTATTAATGGAGGAAATTCTTGACATGGCTTTGCAGATGACATGTGGAATTTCTTCACTCTGCCAATGAGTGAGATATTGAAATACAGTCCTTTCATTATAACTGTACAATGGTACATATGATTTACACCGGATTCAAATCATATCATTCTTGCAAATGAAAAATATTCATGTTAATAACTGTTACAGCTTGGCCTGATTAATCAGACATTTGGACCTAAGGTATTATTAGAAAATCATACCTAGATTGCAGCAGGACATGGTCCCATAGCAGTATCATTGATCTCAGCTTCCTCAACACATTTCTTAGTAGTGGATGACTCTACCTGGTCTGGGACCACTGTTTCTTCCTCACTCATTTCCATTAGAAGAGGTCCTGTAAGCAGGAGGTGACAAGGCATCAACCAATATCTAAAGTCAAGATTCCATCACTTACTATAGCATGAGGTGTCCTTACAGTGTGGGTAGTATTAGATGCAGCTAATGAACTCAACACTGAGCTCAGAGGCTGTATCCACTTTTTATGGGTTCTTCCATTGTGAGTTTGATAGGCAATAATGGTAAGATTTATGCCCACCTTATTGAAAAAAAGCAGTAGCAGTACCAGTGGGGAATATTGAGCAAGCCAGTCCACAGACTTCCTTTTTCTTTGTCCATCCATATTACCCCTTGAATTATTACTATTGTCTTTGTCACTATCTCCATCCCTGACTCCTTCCACATCCATCATACAAGGGTCATCATTGTTAATGTCAATATGCATGGGATTGTCATCAATATATGTGAATGTTTTTGAACTAGTGTTGCTGATAATATTGCTATTAACGACAATATAATCACCTTGGGTGGCTGACCCATGATGGGTGGCAGCAGCGTTCAAGGTACACACATTGCCAGACATGGATCCATCACAATTGCTTTCATGGGTGGTAGGGGATCCAAGGCCCATCCAAGGCCCATGTGTTAGGCTTGGAATCAGACAAGGTGTTAGTATCTTTGACAACATGACCAAGTGCATATGCAAGATAGATCAGATGCTCAGGGCTCTCTTTAGCATTGACCAATGCTGCATACAGAGGTTCTATACCAAGTGCATCCAAGTAGTCATCCTCTTTCAGGTTGTGGTACTCATCCAGTGATTGTGGGATTAGCTGGTCATGGAGAGGCTTGTTTAATGGGATTCCAATAAGGATGCAATACTGTTCTATCATCCAGGAAAGCAGATTCTTGCTTACAAGAACTCCATTGCCTTCTGTGAAGGCCCTTTCCATGAGAGCATCCCTGTTATCTCAAGGCAATTGTAGAAGCAGCATCAAACCATCCTTCAATCATAAGTGAGATGTCACTTCTCACATAAAAAGTCCTAAAACTCATGATGAGGCTCTTCCCAGCATCTTTTATGTTTCTGCTATCATCTCAATGATCACCTTCTGACTGTTCTTGAGTGACCCCTTTTTCTGAGCTTGTCCTTTCTTTAAGGAGTTTCCAGCTGCTCTATGTTTTGCTCAAGATATACTGTGCATACGATGACTTGATGTGATATCAGCAGATTCCTATATGGTTCCAAGTCCATTAGCTTCATCAAGACATTAATTATGACATTTGTTTAATTACTCACCCCCAGTTCATAACTAATGTGTTGCTTTCCTTTTCTATTGTTTGTGCGTCCCTGTATTACTTTCTTGGCTGTCCATACAGCTTCCCTATCTTTCATAAATATTTTGATCATATCTAATGACTGCTTCCCATGGTCGATACATGGGTAACAATCTAGGCCACACATATTCTTGTCATTACTACAAAATAATTCATGATATGGTTTCTCCTTGCCATTGACTGGTGTGATTGCTGATAAGTAATGTGATGGACAACTGACTAGCACTTTGCTCACACTTCATGATATCAGTCACCTTCACACCCTTGATGAAGTTATTCCATGTGACATTGAACTTCTCTTGCACCTTCCAACTTGAGCTGTTTATCTCTTCTGCTGTATAGTTAGCTGTTGCTTGTTGACTTGATACCTGATGCCTTGCAGCAAAGCAGTCTCTGAGGATTGAATCTTGCAAGCTTCAACATCAGCTGCAATATAGCCCTTGCATTTAATAACCATAAGACAAAGACTCATGGGTAAATAACAATACAGCACTGTAAAGTTAATTCCTCAAAATTGGATGGTTGGAAGGACAGAGTACACTTACATATTCTGCTTGATAGATGTGGAACTGAAATTGCTATTCTCCTCATTGTTTCTAAGGCATAGGAATATGTGTGTATTTAATTAGTGAGAAAACTTGCTTTCTTGTGGTCCATATACTGGGCCCTCTCTGAATGATGCATTGATGCAAGGTTAAAGAAAGAGGCACCTATCACAAAGCCTTCCACAGGTGTGTAAATGCTGTGAACCTAACCAGGGGGCTATATTCTAAATGTGCATCTTGGTGTCTGCTACTGTAGATGTTTTGTTTCATGCCTTTGACAATAGCATATTGTCACTTATAATATGAATACCTTGGATCATAACTATAGCTGCACCATTCCCCAATAGATATACATCATCAGTGGCTAGATTTTCAATTTTATGTGTATATTACCTAGAAATGCTGGCTGGACACTAGAATCAAGTACACGGCCTTCCACAATTTGTGCCCTATAAGACTTCAGGTGTAGTAATAAAAGAAAGGAGTTGACCAGTCAAGGGAGTTGGGGGCTGGCAGCTCACTGCCACTTATATAGAATCTGAATTTTTCATGCAAATTTTTGACTATGTAATATATAACCAAACACACAAACATTCTGGGCTGTCTGGTCATTAGCTATGCAGACAAATAAATACTATGACCAGCAGGGTCTCTGGTGCCTGTTACATTCATTCATCAATGAACAGTCCTGTTAACATCCTGTGAATGTTCATTTGATGAGTAGTATATGTTGTAAGATGTGGCATTGGCAAGATTTCAGCCAAACACTTGATTTGAAAGCCTTCATGAAAACAACATCACAATAAATCCAGATGCACAAATAGCTAGATGTGCATAACTGCAAACAGAGTTACATAAATAGTATATGAACCTGCAGATGTCAATGAAAAATACATAAAACAGAAGTGTAGTTATCTTACCATGGTATACCAATTAATCATTTTGACAGCTCTCAGAGTTGAGCTGAATGAGTATCATAGTTATGGGCACTTTGAAAGTGTGAGTACATATTGTTAGCACATCTAATGAAAAAAAACTCATATCTAATGGTGATTATTTGAGGAGCTGACTAACAGTGATATGAGAGCAGTGTTTGCCTGGGGAGCAGAGGTGTGAAAAAGAGACAACCCATTATATTCTTCATTCCAGATGTTCCAGCATGGTGAGTGGTAGTAGCAGCATAGTTGATGTGTGCAGGTGAGAAATGTAGATTAGAGTATCACAGGAGGGTCAGATACATACCAACACTACTCACTGCCTTCAAAGCTGGGCATACTAGCAATGTTATACACATAACCATGAAGGGGCTGTTGAAATGTAGCTCAAATTGTCATGTAACAATGTAAGCAACCAACAATAAAATCTGAGATAACAATTGATATTCACTGATTGAAGAATGGCAGATATTTTCTAAGAAAGGGAAAGGAAAACTCACAATTGTCATATTACCCATTCCAATGGATAAGTGCATGTGCCAACAGCAATGTGCCACTTCTTGTCTTGAAGCAGTTAGTTTATGTCAAGTATTCCAAATTAAAATGAGTGTGTGCTCTTTCTTGTTAGATTCAACCTCAGCTGTCCTACTTGTTAGTTGTCTGTAGGAAACAAATTTAAATCCAGCATCAATGGATCAAGGAAAGTAGGATGAGGAGAGTGCTATCCTGATTTTGCATAAGATAGCATCAGAAGCAGCACCAAGACAGTAATGCAGAGAGTAGGAGCTGATAACACGCTTGGGTTATCACAGAGATAGCATCAGCAAGAGGAAAGCAGATCTGGCAGCTCACCAAAGGTGTGAATTGCAAGACTCCACTGTTAGCATGCACAAAAAGTGCCTGCATGACATGCTATGTCTTAGATATACCCTTGTGCCTGGCAGTCTATTCTATTAAGTATCATTGATATGCTTTCCTAGTTTGAGAGGTTACAATTTCTTTCCAGATCTTTTCTGCAGGCAGCACAGTCTCTGAAATCTCCAGCTGGGGGTGCGAGATTGTCAATCATGCCTTAACTTATCTTTGACATATGCTGCTGCTCTGCTGGTACCATTTCTATGATGCACTCTTTTTCAACTGCTTTTTCACTGTGTCTGACCTTTTTTGTTATTTAATACTATTCCAGGCATTGTATTTGTAGTGTGTATTGATAGCTGCAAGCAACATAATATGAAGTACACAACACAGCATTTTCAGGATGTTGCTTGCACTGTTTGATTTTTGCTGGTATTGATCCTTCTGTGCATCCCCTTGCTTGTGATATCATTCTGTTCCTGCAGTGAGAGCAAAATCTGAATCTCTTTGAGTGACTCAGCAGCTAGCTAATGTCATCCAAAACTTATGCCTCATTGCTGGTAATGTTACCACTTGCTGCCTGTCATCTGTGCCATTTTATTGAACTGATATCTTCTTGATACATGTTCTTCACTGCCCTTATCATTTCCACATGACTGGCAATAATGTCTTCACCTTGAGCATCTCATATCAACTAGCTAACTAAAGAGAGAAAAAAATTTAATATACAAACTCCATGTGAAAAGAATATCACAGGGATTTCTATAAATTCAGTGACACTTGATGTTTAAGAAAATGAGGTGCCTAAGAGGTGTGAGGAAGGAGGAAGGAGGAAGGAGGAAGGAGGAAGGAGGAAGGAGGAAGGAGGAAGGAGGAAGGAGGAAGGAGGAAGGAGGAAGGAGGAAGGCATCTTTGAGCATACTGCTACATGTATTCAGCTCTTCAAATCAGATTCACCAACCAAACATTCTTTCTATGATACAAAATCTAGGAGGGCATGCTGCTTCTTTTCTGAGTTGCCATGGCAAATATTTTGATTGAAGTCTCAAGGACAACATTCATCATTTATTGTACATCAGCAGAGTACTATTGATGGATGAAAACATAGGGTTCAACCATGATAACATTATTGTTGATGAGGATATTGATCATAGCACTGAGGATGACACTCATGCAGTGCCCTCTTATACACCAGTGATGAGTACAAATCATGGCATAATCAAAGACCTAGAAAGATTATTCTGTGATGCTGATATAAAGGGAAAACACAAGTGAGTTGAATCAGGTGCAACATCTCCCCCAAAAGTGAGGAACTATTGGATGTCCTCATTGCTGCAAATTCTGACTCCTTAACCTCAGGCAGAAGGTGGAAGGGGACCTGGAAAGCAGTCTAAATGTATAGTCAACTAGAGATTTATCAGACACTCTAGCCATGTCACAAGATCAAACATAGGGACTATTACCACTCATGTACATATCCCAACAGGTGTGTATCACATCTTGTGTGTTGACAGGACACGCTGAGGGTACAGCTGAGGCAAGTGTAGTATACACCCCTGATAGATGAATATTTATTCATCTCAGTTCCTTTCCACATTCACAGAATTTTGTCTCAGGTGAGATTATCCAGTCACAGTAATATTAACAGTGTAATCTAGATAATAGTATGTTAGGTTGGGGTGCCCATATCATCTCTCCCTGTTTAGGGGACCTCCAATGCAACTGGAGTTTATTCTCTTATACATATGGTTGAAGCACAGGTGAGTATGCTGTTGTGATCACCACAGGCACAGTACTGACTTTATTATGGCCTTTATTTTTATTTTTAAGGCATCAAAAATAGCACAGGAAGGTGCTCCATGTGGATAAACTGATGCAGAGACCAAGGTATCAGTGCTATTTCAGTATTAAAATATGTAGCCTGATCTTGAACATGTCCCTATGAAGCACCAACTTTCCTCTGGACCTTGATAAATATGTCATTCTATACTTACAAGGATGTCCTGAACTGTCTGATAATGAAGTTGCTGCATATGGATAGTATATTGAATCCATGATCTAAATTTAATTCCAAAGCATCACTCCCACTATTGTCAATCAACAGTAAGGTTGGAAGCAAAGCCTTTAATAGTGAGGTCTGCACATTATCTGTCCTCATCATTATCTAGGATATCTTGTGCATGATAGTCTTCACTATCTTTTTATGAGATTCCAATAACAGATTCTGCAATGCCATATTTGGAATATGAACTACTGAATAAGGGCTCTGAGCTCGCATCTTGGTATCACATTTGGTTTCTGTTACACTGACACTATTGGAATACTTAGCTTATACTTCAGTTTGGGACACTCCCGCACATCTTAGATGTAATTGTTTTAAAAGTACAAAATATATTGGCACTTCACAGTTTTATATTGAAGCACTTCCTACAGTTCACTACATTGCATGAAGTCAGATCATCTGTTGCTCCAGTCAGAAATAGTATTTGTGATTTTGTACTGCACTGAATGTGTGTGGATACATTTGGACACAGTCGAGTTAACATCAGACTTTGCTACACATATGCACCTAATCCGCCATCATTCCTCTTTGGTCCAACTGATTACTTATGGAACCCAATGTAATCACACTATCCCCACTCATGATCCTACATGGTACTGATTCATATTCCAGATAATGTTCATGAACCCTTTTAGCATTCATAAAATCCTTGATTCCATTGATTAGTGCTGTCCTAGTGAAGCACCAATGCTTATTTATAAAGTTTAGTTGGTGCATCTTGCCATTTTAAATTGTTAGTATGGATGGACTATGGTTGGGCCCATGAAGATTTATACATTCATCAACCAGCTCCCAAAATAACATGCAAGCACACCCAAGATCATCCCATAACTGTACTCTGCATGTTACCAGGACAATCCAATGGTCATAGAGCATGTGGCGATCAAGAAATGCTGCAAGGTTCTAGTGATAGTCAACATTATGAGGGCCTGCAGTGGTGGATAGCTAAGAATTTGCTTCACTAATGACACTGTCATACTCTCTTTATAATCCATGATACCCCAAATTGAGAGGTGAGTCAAGCTAGGGAAATATTGTAGGTCAAGGTTATAAAGCATTCCATCTTCTTCTATTTCCAGATGTGTGAGTTTGGCAAAAAAGGTGATATCAGATATTAAAGATAAAGTGGTATTGGTGCCAATCTGTAGGGACAAAACTTTGAGTGGTAAAGCATCTATTATTTGTAGGACAGGTGCCACATTGTTGTGAAAATCTTCACTTTCAGAAATCACAGATAGATTCTTGATATCTGTAGAGAGTGATAGGATTTCCATGGCTGTGTTGAGCTGGATGTTACCAGAGAGCAACATTGCTTGGATTGAGGTCTGGGAAAAGTCCTGTGGATTGCCTCTATAGCACAGGCATTGCAGAAATGAGGACACAATGTCTTTATTGGGTAATAATATACTCTTGTATAGCAATGTTTCAAACTTGAAGTATGTAATCACATAAATTAACAACATTAATCTCTCTCATTGCACAATGAGTGTTGTAAAATACACACCAATTCTTATTCCTCCACTGATACAAGATCCATGAAGCTGTGCTGGCCCTTGTCTGAGTCACCAAAGTGAATATCTTCATCAAGATCTCCAGTGGAACCCTCGTTATTGATTGTATACAAGATAAGTGTGGTGACATGCTATTCAGATTAAATTAGAATGATTGTTAAAGACCATGCACACAGGTGCATACAATCTCTCGGAGGGGAGAGAATGACTAACTCAAAAGGGCTTTGGCCTCAGCTCGTATGCTGTGCCCCTCACCTGAGTACAGTGCCCTTAATTTCAGATAAAGTCCAATAAGGTCCTAATGAAGTCTGGAGGACTCCAGAGACAGACAACTCTGGTGGAGCATCCAAAGGACTTCCGGATGAGTGTGGGAACTGTCCGGATGAGTGCAGGAAACTTCTGGACAAGTATCAGAAACTCGGATGGAGTTCCGTCCACTTGATAGGAAGTGGGATAAATGCCCGTATCAATCCTTAGTGAAGACATAGGGTGGAGATACTGCAATGGATGCAATCCAAGGTAGGAATAGTGGTCCAGAGTTCTGGATAGGGGTTCTGGAGTGGACACAGATGGATATAGACTACCCTTAGGTAGAGACAGAGTTGGATAAGGATTGGAAAGAGTGCAAGTATCGGAAAGGCAAGACTTTGACCTAAGGATACAATCCATTAGGCCTAAGGTAGGATCCGGAAATGGACAATGTCCGGAAACATGGAAGAGTGGAGCTCTGGCCTAGGGAATCAATCCCTAGGCCCGAAGGATAGAGAAGGGATCCGTACAATACTAATGTGCGAGGACAATAATGCTGCAAGACAATACAGTGACTTGCAAAACCGTTACAATGTTTGGTACTTTTTCAGTGTACAAATTATGGTGCCTGTATGCATAGGAATCACACTTTATGTTGGTGAGAGATATTGGAGAGCCAACCCCTGGCTACACATAGACACCTGGTTCACATGATTTGGTTCAGGGGAAGTGAAGATATGACTATTTTAAGACAAGGATACCATTATAACAGTTTTGCAACTATTGATATAGATAGTAGGATCTCAGTCAAATAAAAGGATAGCTGCTGTTACTTGTTAATACAATTAGAGGTATACATAAAAACATTATGTCTGAGTTTGAAATTAGTCCCACTCTTCTTTGTTCTCAACCATTACCACCATGAGATCTCTCTATACCACTCAAAAGAATACCATCCTCTCTCAGCTTGATGCTGGTCATTCTATCTGCTCTATTGCCTCTACAACTGGTATCAGCACTGCTACTATCTCCAGACTTTGTTCCAAGGAGTGTTCTTCCTTA
>Ga0310811_10007510_pt1 | contig 13983 bp, 11 predicted proteins | sample YCmetagenome_FD_207642 | JGI IMG/M metagenome (GOLD analysis project Ga0310811, IMG submission 207642) | Soil microbial communities from experimental microcosm in Duke University, North Carolina, United States - YC | ecosystem: Engineered > Artificial ecosystem > Soil microcosm > Unclassified ... | reverse complement strand
CGTGATCGATCATCGGATCGTCCATCACGCCGACCGCGCTCGACAGCGCGCTGCGCATCGGCGACGCGTCGGCTTCCTCGTCGGTCCACGTGCCGGCGCGGCGCATGGTCTCCGCGACGGTGTGATCGAACGTGAGCTGCGTGAGCGCGCCGTCGCGCAACAGGTACGTGCGGCTGTCGCCGACGTGCGCGACGAGGATCTCGTCGCCGGCGAGCACGACGAGCTCGAGCGTCGTGCCCATGCCGCGCTTGTCGGGCTCGCGGCGCGCGCGCAGCGAGATCGCCTCGTTCGCGAGCTGGATCGCGCGATCGAGCATCGCGCGCACGCGACGCCGCCGCGCGACCGTCGGATCCGACGCGAACGCGGCGAGCTCGTGCGCGCCCGCTTCGAGCATCTCGCGCGCGATCTCGACCGCCATCGCGCTGGCGACGTCACCGGCGCTGTGACCGCCCATGCCGTCGGCGAGGATCACGAAGCGTCCGTCCGGATCGGCGTAGGCGGCGTCCTCGTTGCGATCGCGCACCGCGCCGACGTCAGACTTCACGCACACACACACCTCACCACCCGCCGTCGATGGAGTCCGAGCCACGTCAGCCTTAGTGGGGCGTGAGAAAAAAAGGTCGCCGGATTTTCCGCTCACCGCTCGATCTGAAACGCAGCCAACGCGGCGTGCACGAGCAAAGTGGTGAGATCTCCGTGATTCGCGGCGATCACCGCGGGTCTTCACCACGAAGTCGCGGCGTCAGTTGAGCAGCGGTCCCCGCGGCGCGTCGTCGTCGTCGTCCCGCTCGTCGGGATCGTCCATGTCGTCGAACGCCGACAAGACGTCGCTCGCCGGCGGGTGCGCGGCCGCTTCTTGGCGCGCCCACGCGTCGAGGATGATCTTGCGCTGGCGCTTGCGGCGCCGCCACGCGAGCACGAGCAAGAGCGCCGCGACCAGCCACAAGAGCAGCCCGAACAGCTCGACCGGCACCCACAGGTAGCGGTTCTTGAGATCGGACTCCCACTCGTCGAACAGCGACGACATCGGCCGGCCGAACGCGTGCTTCGCCGCGAGATCGAGATCCTCGCCGTGCGCGAGGTTGCGCAGGAACTTGCGGAACGGCACGCGATCGCCGTGATCGCTCTGATCGTCCCAGCGGCCGCGCTCGGCGAGGAACTGCACGAGCTCGTAGCTCTCCGCGTAGGCGCGCGACGCCGGCAGCTCGCCGGCGGGGAACGATCGATCGAGCTCGTCGAGCGGGATCGTCGAGCCGAACCAGGTCATGCCGACCAGCGTGGTGACGCGGCTGTCGCCGAAGTCGGTCGGCGAGTGCTGCCACGCGAAGCCTTCGTGCAGCCAGTGCGGCGCGCGATCGCCGAGCGCGGCGCCGAGCGCGAGGTGCGCCATCTCGTGCGAGGTGGTGCCGTCGAGATCGAGCGGATCGCCGCCGCGCGCGAGCGCGACGACGACCACGCCGAGATCGGGATACGCGACGCCGGCGGCCCACTCGGGCGCGCCGCGGCCGCGCGGCGCCGCGCGGGCGAGATCGCGCGCGTCGCGCACCAGGCGCACCTCGACGTGGCCGGGCACCGCGAGCCCGTCGAGATCGGAGGCGGCGTCGGCGAGCGCGTGATCGGCGTGCGCGGCGAGCGCGGTGACGCGCGCGTCGAGCCCCGCCTCCGCGCGCACCGTGATCCGCCCGTGCGTGTACACGATCGGCAGCGCGAGCTCACCGTCGGGCGCGGCGACCGGCGCGCTCCACGCGGGCGTCGCGACCGCGCCCGAGCCCGACGGCGCGCGGATATGGGCCTGATCGTCCGCACGCGCAGGCGCGATCCACGCTGCGACGAACAGCGTGATCATCATCAACCAGCGCCGCATCACGGAAACCGCAGCTCGACGCGCTGGTGGTCGGTCGCACTGTCGTGGGCGTACACCACCACTCCACCTAGCACGACCGCGCCGATCAAGCTCGCGTAGACCCACCAGTGGTCATCCGCCTTGACCTTGCCGGCGCCGCGCGCGTTCGGATCCTCGACGAGCAGCGGCCGATCGGGATCGGGCGCGCGCCCGTCCCACGCGGAGACGCGATCGCGCACGATCGACCCGAGCGCGCCGGCGTCGTCGATCGAGGCGTTCTCGATCCTGCGCGCGACCTTGTCGTCGGGGCCCATCACCCAGACGTCGAGCGTGCCGCCCGACTGCAGCACGAACGCGAAGCGCACGTGCAGCGGCTGCATCAAGCTCGCGAGCTCGGCGGGCGAGGGCGCCGCCCTTCGCCACGCGCGCACCTTCGCGGCGACGTCGCTCCACGCGCCCGCGCTCTGATCGACGAGCGCGAGCTCGACCGCCACGGCCTTCGCGATCGTCACGCGCTCGGCCGCGCGCCGCGCGCCCGCCGCCGCCGCGATCACGTGATCGCCCTGCGCGACTACGATCGTTGCCGGCGCGGGCCCGACCTTCTTCAGATCGACGTAGACGTCGGCGCCGGCGTCGGCCTTCACCGTGAGCTCGACCAGCGACGCCGTGCGCGCGTCGACGTCGGGATACTTCGCCCACGTATCGACGCCGATGCCGGCATCGCCGCCGTCCTTCACGCCGAGCGCGCGCAGCATCGAGGCCGCCACCGCCGCGCCCGCATGATCGCCGTCGCGATCCGCGCACAGCATCACGTACGCCCACGCCGCGCGCGCCGATCCTTCGTCCGGTTCGCCGGACGCGAGCCGCCCCGCGTACAGGACCGCGGCGCGCTCCGCCGACGCGCGCGCGGTCTTGCAATCGAGCGCGCCGTACGCGGTCTTCGCCGCGTCGAGCGCCGCGGCGGCATCCGCCGAATCGCCGCCCCCGCCGCCGGCGAGCGCGAGATCCAACCCGCCGCCGCGCATCACGTGGATGCCTTGCAGCTTGTCGAGCTCGTCGGCCAACGCCGCGCGCGTGGCGTCGCGATCCTTCGCGTCGGGCGCGCGCAGATCGACGAGCACGAGGTCCTCGTCGTGCGTGACGGCGAGCTTGCCGCGCGGCTGCGCGTGCGCGACGCCGCTGATCGCAGCGATCGCTACAACGACTCGAAGTACTTGCCGAGCGCCCATACGTCACGCGCGCGCAGGCCGTCGAACTGCACGCCGACGCCGGTCTCGCTCGACCACCGCACGGTCGCCGCGGTGGTCACCGGATCCTCGAGCGTCGGCAGGCGGAAGGTCACGTGCACGCGCTCGCCCATCGGCAGCTTGCGCGTGTCGATCAACGCGCCGCCGAGCGAGAGGTTCCTGATCTTGACGGGCTCGGCGGTGGCGCCGGCGCCGCCGACGGCAAGCGTGCCGTCGATGTCGACGTCGTGTCGGGTCGATGAGCGGCGGTTGTCGGCCACGAGCCTCTCCGAAGGGTTCCGCTCATTGTAATCGGCGTCGGCCCGCGAACGCACGCGCGCCACGCGGATCTCACATCTTGATGTCGATGTAGGCCTTCTTCTTCAGCTCGTCGACCCACTGCTGCGTCTGCTTGTCCATCTCGCGGCGCTGCAGGTCGGCGCGGATCTTCTCCTTCAGATCGTCGAACTTCTGCAGGTCGTTCCGCTTGATGTCGGTGACGTAGAAGACCTCGAGGCCCTGCGGTCCGCTCACGGGACCGCGCACGTCGCCCTTGTCCATCGCGAACACGACGACCTCCCACTCCGGAGCCATCGAGCCGCGTTCGAACCAGCCGAGCTGTCCGCCGGTGGTCTTGGTGGCGTCGTCATCAGACATTTCCGCAGCGACCTTGTCGAACGCCTCGCCCGCCTTCACGCGCTGGATCGCGGTCGCGGCCTTGTCCTTCGCGGCGGACAGGTCCTGCTCGCTCGCCTTGTCGGGGACCTTGATCAAGATGTGCGCGAGCTGCACCGCGCTCACGGCGTTGGACCGACGCGACATCTCGTCGTACTTCGCCTTCACGTCCTCGTCGGTGATGTTGACCTTCGGGCGGACGAGCTGGTTGATCGCGCGCAGGCGCAGCAGCTGGCGGCGCAGATCCTCGCGATACGCGGCGAGCGTGTAGCCCTGCTCGCTGAGCGCGGCGGCGAGGCCGGCGTCGTCGAGCTTGTTCTGCTTCTTGATCTCGTCGAGCGCGGCCTGCACCTCGGACGCGTCGACGTCGATGCGGGCCTCGGCCGCCGCTTGCACGATCAGCTCTTCGTTGACCATCTCGTCGAGCATCTGCGTCTTCAGCTTGTCGAGCCGGCGCGCGCGCTCCTTCGGATCCTGGATGTTCTGCAGGTCCGGCACCATCGACGCGAGCCGCGCGCGCAGCTCGCTCTCGAGGATGATCGTGTCGTTCACGATCGCGACGACGCGATCGACGACGAAGCTGCGATGATCGGTCGGAGCTTTCGCCGCGGGCTGCGCGTGCGCGCCGGCGGAGAACGTCGAGATCAGGAGCAGCGCGGCGACCAGGAAACGCATCTTCATCGGTGAGACTCTCGGACGGGGCGGGGCGGTTGCCTACGGCGTAGGCGGGGGCGTCGGGTCGGCGGGGAGGGTCGGCAGCTCCATCCCGTGCGAGTCGCCGCTCGCACCGGAGAGGTCGATCTTCACCTTGCCGAGGTTGTCGTCGAAGACCTGGATCTGCGCCTTCTGCCGCAGGTCGTCCATGAAGGTCTTCTGCGCGTCGGCGCGACGGTCGTGATAGAGCTTGTTGCGGATCGCGGCCTTGGCGTCGTCGAAGGTCTTGACCATGGCGCGCCGGCGGCCGGTGACCTTGAGGATGTAGAAGCTGCCGTTGCCGGCGTCGACGACGCCGGAGACGTCGCCGATCTTGATCAGGTTGAACGCCGCGTCGACGACCGGCTTCGGCACGCTCGGATCGGGCGTCGCCTGCGAGAGGTAGCGCAGATCGCCGGAGCGGAGCTTCGTATCCGGATCCTGCGAGTACTTCTCGACGAGATCGCGGAAGCCCTTGTTGGTCTTGCCGGCGTCGCCCGCGGCCTCGGCGGCGACGCGCTCGGCCTGCGCCTTCGACTTCACGATCACCGCCGAGACGCGCACCTCTTCGGGCTTCACGTACTCCTGCTGGTTCGCGTCGTAGTAGGCCTTGAGGTCCGCGTCGGAGATCGAGTCGGGCGTGACGGTCTGATCGAACTGATCCTTCATCAGCTTCTGGATCATGACCTGCTTCATCGCCATCACGACCTCGGGATCCTTGTCGTAGCCGCGGCGCTGCGCCTCTTTCGCGAGGATCTCGAACTTGATCATCGCGTCGAGGAACTCGCGCTTCTGCTCGAGCGACGTGTAGCGCGCGCGGATGTACGGCGACTGGCGATCGAGGCGGCTCTCGAACTGGCCGACGGTGATCGTCACGTCGTCGACCTTCGCGAGCGGCGCGTTCAGCTCTTCGGGCGACTGCTTCGGCGCGGGCGGGCCGCCGAGCGGGCGAGGCTTGTCGTAATCGACGGTCGACTCGGGCTTCTTATCGCACGCTGCGCAGACAGCGAGGATGCATGCAAGTCGTGTCGCCCACACAGGAATTCTTGCTCAGGTAGCACGACGAGGCAGCCCCTGCAAGTGCCGTCTGGCGGCCTCGACCGGCGCGCGCGATTCATCGGCGGTGAGCGCGCGCAAGAGGCGCCCGTCGGGGGTGAGCTTCCACGGCGCCTTCAGCTGCGCGACGTCGATCGATGTCGAGGCGGCGAGCGCGAGCGCGACGCGGGCGCGCGTGATCTCGAGCGACGTCGCGTCGAGCGTGCGCGCGATCGCCTTCACGCCCATCAGATCCGCCAAGATGATCACGTCGCCGGGCAGCGGCCCGTAGCGATCGGCGATCTCGTCGAGCACGGCGCGGATCTCGTCGTCGTCCTCGGCGGACGAGAGGCGCTTGTAGAGATCCAAGCGTTGCCCCGGGTCGGGGACGTAGTCGTCGGGGATGAAGCCGGGATGATCGACCGTGAGCTCGGGATCGACGAGCGAGTGGATCGGCTCGCCCTTCACCTCGGCGACCGCCTCGTCCAAGAGCCGCACGTACGTCTCGAAGCCGACCGCGGCGATCGATCCCGACTGCTTCGCGCCGAGCAGCTCGCCGCCGCCGCGGATCTCGAGATCCTGCGACGCGATGTGGAAGCCGGCGCCGAGCTCGGTGAAGCGCTGCAAGGCCTCGAGGCGGCGTCGCGCCTCGTCGGTGAGCTTGTCGGGCGCGGGCACGAGCAGGTAGCAGTACGCGCGCTCCTTCGAGCGTCCGATGCGGCCGCGCAGCTGATACAGCTGCGAGAGGCCGAACGCGTCGGCGCGCGCGACGAACATCGTGTTCGCCCGCGGGATGTCGAGGCCGCTCTCGACGATCGTCGTCGACACCAGGATGTCGGCCTTGCCGTCGACGAAGTCGACCATCACGCGCTCGAGCTCGGCCTCGGGCAGCTGGCCGTGCGCGATCGCGATCTTCGCGTCGGGGACGAGGTCGTGCAGGTAGTCGGCCCACTCGCCGAGCGATCGATCGTCGGCGGTCTGCTGTTGCTTGGGGTTGCCCGTGATGTGCCTGGCGATGAAGAAGACCTGGCCGCCGCGCGCGAGCTCGCGCGTGATCGCCTCCTTCACGACGCCGTCGTCGACGCGCGAGACGAACGTGCGCACCGCGCGGCGATCGGCGGGCGGCGTCGCGATGATCGAGAGATCGCGCAGGCCGGTCATCGCGAGGTGGAGCGTGCGCGGGATCGGCGTCGCGGTCAGCGTCAGCACGTCGGTCTGCGTGCGCATGCGCTTGAGCCGCTCCTTGTGCGCGACGCCGAAGCGCTGCTCCTCGTCGATCACGATCAAGCCGAGATCCTTGAAGCGGACATCCGGGGACAACAACCGGTGCGTCCCCACGACGGCGTCGAGCTTGCCCTCGGCGAGCGCCTTCACGGTCGCGACCTGCTCCGCCTTCGACTGGAAGCGCGACAGCTTGCCGAGGTTGATCGGCCAGCCGTCGAAGCGCTCGGTCATCGTGCGCACGTGCTGCTCGACGAGGACGGTGGTCGGCGCGAGCAGCGCGGCTTGCTTGCCCGCGAGCGCGGCCTTGAAGATCGCGCGCAGCGCGACCTCGGTCTTGCCGTAGCCGACGTCGCCGCAGACGAGGCGATCCATCGCCTTGCCGGCCTCCATGTCGTTCATGACGGCGTCGATCGCGGCTTGTTGATCGGGCGTCTCCTCGAACGGGAAGGTCGCCTCGAAGTCGCGATAGGTCTCGTCGGAGGGCGGGAAGCGATGACCGGGGAGCGCCTTCCGCTGCGCGTAGATCTGCAGGAGCTCCTCGGCGAGCGCGCGCACCGCGCGCGACACCTTCGAGCGCGACTTCTCCCACGTGATGCCGCCGAGCTTGTCGAGCCGCGGCTCGTGGCCCTCGGCGCCGACGTAGCGCTGCACCTCACCGAGGCGATAGACCGGGAGATAGAGGGTGCCGCCGTCGTACTCGAGGTGGAGCGCCTCGAGCTGGATGTCGGCCACCGGGATCTTCACCAGGCCGCGATAGCGGCCGACGCCGTGCAGCTGGTGCACGAGGTAATCGCCGACGACGAGCTGCGAGAAGTCGCCGGTCGCGCCGAGCAGCGCGGCCTTCGCCTTCTTCTGCGCGGAGCGCGCGCGCGGCGGCGCGGCCTTGCGCGCGCCGAAGACGTCGCCGGCGGTGACGACCGATAGGTTGTCCGCCCGCGCGGTGAAGCCGTCGGCGAGCGCGCCGACGAAGATCACGGGGACGGTGTCGTGGATCTCGGCGGGGCTCTCGTCGGCGTTCGCGCGCCGGTGGTGCACGTCGTGGTGCTCGAGCAGCCCGGCGAGACGATCGGCGCGGTTCGCGCTGTCCGAGCAGATCACGACCGCGAGGCCGTCGGCCAGCCACTTCTTGACGGCGATCGCGAGCGGCGCGGCCATGTCGTCGACGTGCTCGTGGCGCGCGCGATCGAGATCGGCGCGCAGCGCGCGGTGATCGTCGGCGGCGAAGCGCAGGACCTCGGCGCCGACCGCGCGCAGGTCGCCGGTCAGCTCGAGCGTGGGCGCGATCACGCGGCGCTTGGGCGCGAGGAGCGCGCGTTCGAGATCGTCGATCGATCCGTAGTGGCTCGCGACCGGGAACGCGATCGCGCGCGCGGCGGTGCGCTCGGCGTGGCGCGCGTCGGCGTCCTTCAGCTCGTCGGCGGCGGCGCGCCGGACCGCGTCGGGATCGACGACGATCCAGGTCGCGCCGTCGGGCACGTACGCCGCGGGCAGATCCATCGCGTCGTGGAACGCGGGCGTGAGCGTCTCGATCCCGACGAAGACCTCGCCCTGATCCAAGCGATCCAAGAGGCGGCGCGTCTGCTTCGACGGGTGCAAGACGGCGTCGGCGGCGTCGAGGATCTTCTGGCGCACGCCGGCGCCGGTCGCGATCGTCTCGCGCACCGGATGGATGAAGAGGGTCTCGATCTCGCGCAGCGTGCGCTGCGACTGCGGATCGAACAGGCGCAACGACTCGAGGTCGTCGCCGAACAGATCGATGCGCACCGGATACGCGTGCACCGGCGAGAACACGTCGATCACGCCGCCGCGCACCGCGAAGGTGCCGGCGTCCTCGACGATCGGCACGCGGCCGTAGCCGTTCGCGACCAGCCGCGCGGCGAGCTCGTCGCGGTTCGCGGTCTCGCCCTTGTGCAGCGCGGTCGCGAGCGCGGTCCACGACGCGCGCGGGATGGTGCGGCGCAAGAGCGCCGGCGCGGTCGTGATCACGACCGCGGGCGCGAGGTCTTCGCGCGTCAGGCGGAACAAGGTCGTCAGCCGCTGCGCGAGCTGCGCGCGATCGGGCGCGAGATCCGCGTACGGCGAGACGTCGACGCCGGGCAGCTGCGCGATCCGCGGCAGATCGCCGGGCGGATCGCACCGCCAGAAGCGCAGGTCGGCCTCGAGCGCGCGGGCGGCCTCCTCGTCGGGCACGACCACGATCACCAGCCCGTCGCGCGACAGCCGCGCCGCCGCGAACGCCGCGTACGCCGGCGGCATGCCGTACGCGATCACCGGGCCCGACGCGAGGGCGCGCGCGAGATCGCCGACCGATGCCGGAGCGGACACGGCGGCAAGCTAGCACGCGCGCTATGCTCGGCCGATGCGTCCCGTGCTCATCGCGTCGATCGTGTGCGCGTCCGCGATCGCGAGCGCGGCGCCCGACGAGCCCGCGGTCGCGCAAGCGGTCCAGCAGGATTGGTCGGCGAAGCTGATCGAGGAGGTCGATCGCGTCGCGAAGGAGGTCGGTCACCTGCGCGGGCTGCCGCGCAAGAAGCCGATCAAGCGCGAGGTCGTCTCGATCGAGGACCTGCGCAAGCGGCTCGCCGACAACGCGTCGAACGAGAAGAACGCCGCGGAGCTCGCGTCGGAGTCGATCGCGCTCGAGCGCTGGGGCGTCCTGCCGATCGGCACCGACTACGGCGCGATGCTGGTCGACGTGCTGACCGAGCAGATCGCCGGCTACTACGATCACGACGCGCGCACGCTCTACATCGCGTCGCGCGATCCGGCGGCGGCGGATCCCGACAGCGAAGACTGGGGCGAGATGCTGCTCTCGCACGAGATCGATCACGCGCTGACCGATCAATCGTTCGATCTCGGCAAGCTGATGAAGCTGCCCGACGGCGAGGGCGACGCCGAGCTCGCGCGCCGCGCGCTCGTCGAGGGCGACGGCATGGCGCTCATGATCGAGTACCTGCTCGCCGACAAGGGCAAGGCCGCGCCGTGGACCGATCCGGATCTCACGTCGATGCTCATGCACACGATGGACGCCGACGGCCCCGCGAGCGCGCACCTCGGCGCGGCGCCGCTGTGGGTGCGCGAGAACCTGATCTTCCCGTATCGCGCGGGCCTCGCGTTCGTCGCGTCGATCCGCCGGCGCCACCCGTGGAGCTCGGTCGACGCCGCGTATCGTCGCCCGCCGCGCTCGACCGAGCAGATCCTCCACCCGGAGCTCTATCGATCCGACGACAAGCCGATCGCGATCAAGCTGCCGGCGCTCTTGCCGGAGCTCAGGAAGGTCTGGACCGACGTCTGGGGCGAGGAGCGATGGGGCACGTTCCTGCGCGCGCACGGCGTCGCCGACGCGACGGCGCTCGAGGCCGCGGCGGGATGGGGCGGCGATCGGCTCGCGGTCTACGCGCGCGAGGGCGACGACGATCCGCTGCACGCGATCGGCGTCGCGCACACCGCGTGGGACTCCGACGTCGACGCGCAGGAAGCGACCGAAGCGCTCGTGCGCGCGCTCGACGCGTTCGCCGGCGCCGCCGCCGAGCGGACCGATGACGGCGGCCGCTGGATCGACGACGGCCGGGTGTCGTGGGTCGAGCGCCGCGGCAAGGACGTGATGATCGTCGTCGGATGCCCCGCGCCGCTCGCCGACGATCTGCGCGCGCAGCTCTGGACCGCGCCGGCGAAGCGTCCACGCCGCTGAACAAGACCGTTCAAGCGTTGAACGACGACGCTCAAGTCTTGTTCGAGAAAGGATCTGAGGGATCTTCTCCCGCGCCTAAGATTCCGCGCGGTTGTTATCAGTGTAACGCGGGGCACGCCTTCTGCACTGCGCGGCGGGACCATGAAGCTCGGTCTCTTCGCGACGCTCTTCGTGCTCATCGCGACCGCGGGCTCCGCGTTCGCGCAGTCCGCCGGCCAGGACGGCGCTCCGATCTACTACTCGAACGGGTGGTCGGGCAGCTGCTACCAGGTCCGGTTCCCGAAGGGATCGACCAGCGCGAAGATCCTCATCACCGGCGTCTCGAGCGTGTGCGCGAGCGGCTCGTGCTCGAACGCGGGCGGCGACGCCGACCTCTACGTCTACGCGACGACCGCCGGCAACACGACCAAGCCCGCGACCAAGGCGGGCGGCTACGTGTGCCGGCCGTACGTCAGCGGCAACGAAGAGAGCTGCTCGTTCACGATCGGCACCGGCGCCGACCAGTACTACTGGGCGTGCGTCGACGGCTACTCGAACTACAACACCGTGCAGATGCGCGCCGAGTTCAACCTCGGCGTCAACGGCTCGACGACCACCGCGACCGCGGGCAGCACCTGGTACATCGACTACTGGAAGAACAACCTCTTCCTCGGCATCGCGTACCACCGCTTCGGCTGCTTCTCGAACGACATGATGATCGTCGACGACAAGGAGTACGACGGCTTCACCGACACCGACTACTGCCGCTACGGGCAGAACATCACCGACCCGTCCACGCGCGGCGGCTCGACGACGTACATGATCTCGTACATGTACGCCGGCTACACGTGGCAGACGATCAAGAACTGGTTCGAGTCGTGCGGCTCGAAGGCGAACACCGACTACAACACGCCGAACTACCAGCGTCGCTCGAACAGCTGCAGCTACAACGTCATCACCAACTGCAACAGCGACTGCTGGATCCGCGACTTCTCGACGTGCGAGCACGGATCGTCCATCTCGATCGCGAGCCCGTGCTGGTGAGCGTGAAGAGGTCGAGCTGGCTCCTGGTCGCGCTCGCGATCGCCGTCGGCGTGATCGCGATCTGGATGGGCGCGTCGTCGGGGACGTCGCGCGCGGACACGACGTCGCGCGAAGCGGGGCCCGCGCCCGCGGCGCAGGTCGCCGGCGCGTCGATCGATCACGCGCGCCCGCACCTCACGATCGGTCCGCCCGAGTACCAGGCGCTCGCCGAGAACGACGAGCACCCGGGCGAGACCGCGCTGCGCGCGTACACCGACGACTTCATGGCGAACCAGGCCGACGCGGTGAAGGAGCACGTCGCCCACGAGAAGATCTCGATGGAAGAGACGCGCGAGCTGACCTACTTCGCGTTCGTCGCGCGCACGTCGCTCGACTGGGACGCGGTCGAGACGGTGACCGGGCACCCGATCGCGCCGAACGCGCGCAGCTACGCCGCGCGCGCGATGCTCGATGCGAGCGCGGACATGACGGCGAAGCTGCGCGACCAGGTCGCCGCCGGCGCGCCCGACGCCGATCGCTGGCAGACGATCCACGACGTCGAGCAGTCGTACCTCGATCGCTACTACCAGCTCACCGGCATGACGCCCGAGCTGCTCGACTGGCTCGAGTGGGATCAGGCGCAGCACCAGCAGGTCTCCGCCGACATCGATTCGGCGGCCGAGCAACCCGCGGCGCCGGCGATGCCGGGCGTGCGATCGATCGATCGCCACCTCGGGCAGCCGCAGGCTCAGCCGACCAAGTAGGTCGCGAGATCGATCAAGCGCGAGACGTCGTGGACGTCCTCGCGGAGGAACGGCACCTGGACGAGCACCGCGCCGGGGCCGTCGGCGGTGCGCAGGCGCGCGATCGAGTGTTGATCGGCGTGCGCGAGGACCTCGAGATCCGCGTGCGCCGCGGTGAGCGCATCGCTCGCCATGCGGAGCGACGTGCCGCTCAAGCCGAGCGCGCTCACGCTGGGCGTCGCCGCGAGCAGCTTCTCGATCGAGCCCGGCGCGGCTTGCACCGGACGCGCCGGATGCACGCGGTTCACGACGAACCCGACGAACGGCATCTTCGCCTTCATCAAGCGCTCGTGGAAGTAGAGCGCCTCTTGCACCGCCATCGCCTCGGGCGACGCGACGAGCACGAAGCCGACCTTGTCCTGGTGGAGCAAGGCCATCGTCTCTTCCGCGCGCTGGCGGAAGCCGCCGAGCACGTCGTGGAACTCGGTGAAGAAGATCGCGAGGTCGTCGAGGAACTGCGAGCCGACGAACTTCGCGAGCCGCTTCAGGATGAACGAGCCGGTGCGCCCGACGACGCTCCAGCCGCTCTTCTGTCCGCCCTGCAGCTTGCGGAACCACTCGATCGCGGGCGAGTCGATCGCGGTCGTCAGCTTCTCGGGCGCGTCGAGGAAGTCGAGCGCGTGCTGGGTCGGCGGCGTGTCGATCACGATCAGATCCCACGCGCCGGTCGCGTCGAGCTCCTGCAGCTTCGCCATCGCGGCGTACTCGTGCGCGCCGGCGAGCGAGCCCGAGATCTGGCCGTAGATCGGGTTGCCGAGGATGCGGCCGACCGCTTTCGGATCCTTCGCGTGGCGCGAGACGACCTCGTCGAATGCCTTCTTCTGATCGAGCATCATCGCGTGCAGCTCGCCGCCTGCGGCGGCGCCGACCAGCGCGGGATCGACCTGCTTGATGTCGTGCCCGAGCGTGTCGAGGCCGAGCGAGTTCGCGAGCCGGCGCGCCGGATCGATCGTGATGACCAGCGTCTTGCGCCCGCGGCGCGCGGCGGCGAGCCCGAGCGTCGCCGCGGTGGTCGTCTTGCCGACGCCGCCCGAGCCGACGCACACGAGGATGCGCTTCTGCGCGACGGCGGGGGCGAGGTTGGGCGCGGCGGTCACAGGCGCGGCGGTCACGGCGGGGTGTGAACCCGTAGCATGCGCCAAGTCGCGGGCACAATGGGGCGGACCTGAGCGCGATTCCACGGCCGAATGCGATGCGCGATGCATGCGGCGCGTTGCGCGCGCGTATACTGCGCGCCCATGAAGCGCGAGCTGATCGCCACGGCCGGTGGCCGCGAGATCGAGATCTCCGTCGAGCCCGGCGACGACGGACGCTGGCGGATCACGATCGACGGCGCGACCCGCGAGGTCGACGCGCGGCAGATCCGACCCGGCACGTGGTCGCTCGTGATCGACGGGCGCGCGTACCTCGTCGATCTCGATCGAAGGAAGCAGGGCACGGCGCTGTCGTCGCGCCTCGCCGAGACGGTCGCGACGATCGAAGACGCGCGCCGCAAGCGGCTCGCGAAGGCCGCGCACCGCGAGGGCCTCGCGTCGACCGGCGAAGAGCTGCGCGCGCCGATCGCGGGCAAGGTCGTCAAGCTGCTCGTCGAGGTGGGCGCCACCGTGAGTGCGGGCCAGGGCGTGATCGTCCTCGAGGCGATGAAGATGGAGAACGAGCTCGTCGCCGAGCGCGGCGGCACGGTCGCGTCGATCCACAAGCAGGCCGGTCAGCCGGTCGACACCGGCGATCTGCTCGTCACGCTCACCTAGATGTTGATCGCCGACGGCACGTTCGTGCTGCTCGAGGTCG
>Ga0310811_10007509_pt1 | contig 13983 bp, 7 predicted proteins | sample YCmetagenome_FD_207642 | JGI IMG/M metagenome (GOLD analysis project Ga0310811, IMG submission 207642) | Soil microbial communities from experimental microcosm in Duke University, North Carolina, United States - YC | ecosystem: Engineered > Artificial ecosystem > Soil microcosm > Unclassified ... | reverse complement strand
GGCGGGTCGCGGTGGCGCGTCCGATTGTCGAACGAGTTTGGCGATCAGCCGCTGGTCGTGTCATCCGGAGCGGTGGCACGGAGCATCGGGGCCGATCGCGTCGACGTTTCGACCCACGCGAGGTTGAGTTTCACCGGCGACACGACCGTCACGATCCCCCCTGGTTCATTCGTCTGGTCGGATGAGTTGAACGAGAACGTGCCGCCACGGACCGAGATCGCGATCACGCTGCACATGAGCGCCGTGCCCGCCCGCCTGACCGGTCATCCGGGATCGCGCACAACGTCGTTCATCGCGCCCGGCAATCATGTGCGTGATGCGGCGTTGCAATCGGCGGTCAAGACCGAGCACTGGTACGTCATTTCCGGGCTGGAGGTGCTGGCGCCGGCGGGCGCCGCCGCGGTCGTCGTGCTCGGCAACTCGATTGCCGATGGACGCGGCTCGGGAACGGACAAGAACAATCGGTGGCCCGACAATCTCGCGCGTCGTCTTCAGCAGGACTCACGGACCCCACTCGTCGCCGTGCTGAACGCCGGCATCGGCGGCAATGCGGTGCTGCGCGGTGGTCTCGGTCCGACCGCCCTCGAGCGATTCGATCGCGACGTGTTGAACCAACGCGGCGTGCGTTGGCTCATCGTCTCCGAAGGGGTCAATGATCTGGGCGGCTCGCGGCCCGATTCGGCGATGTCCACGGCGGCGCAGCTGCTCGACGCGTATCGGCGGTTCATCGACCTGGCCCATGCGCGCGGCATTCGCGTCTATGGGGCGACCGTTCTTCCGTTCGGTGGATCGTTCTACGATGCGCCGGAACGTCAGGAAGCGAGAGGTCGCATCAACGAGTGGGTACGCCGGGGCGGCTTGTTCGACGCGGTGATCGACTTCGACGCCGCGCTGCGCGATCCGGCGAATCCGTCGCGACTCCGCGGCGACGCCGACAGTGGTGATCACCTGCATCCGAACGAAAACGGGTATCGCCTGATGGCCGATGCCATCGACCTCGCTCTCTTCCGAAACGATCACCAGTGATCGGTGCGGAACGGCGCCATGGGAAGCCCGTTCGCGCCGTACAGATTCGCTTTCTCCGGGAAATTGGCCCACGCGTATCGCACGGCCGCGGGCGCATGCACCGCGTCGCTCCAGACGTAGACGCGATTCCCGACGATTCTCGCCTTGGCCCACACGAACCGTCGATCTGTTGACGCGATCGCGAACCCGCCGGGCTCTCCGCCGCGGGCAACGATTCCCTTGGCGGCGTAGGCAAAGGTGACGATCGCGGTGTCGCCGCGCGTCGTCATCGAACGGAACGTCGGCCCGGTCGCATCAACGGCCTCACCGTACGCCACTTTCCTGCCGACGATTGCCAATCGTGCTCCGACGTCTTCTTTGTCGCGCGGATGAAGCTCGGCGGCTCCGCCGAGATCGATTGCGATCGCGCGTCCGGTCTTGGGGAGTGATAGCGCGGCTTCCATCGACTCGCGCTGGAGCGCCCACCCGGGTTGCGATGCCGGGACGCTGTCCGGTTTGCCGTAGCCCGGAAGCTGCACCCAGAGAAAGGGGAACTCATTCCGGCCCCCGCTCCACTCACGCCGCCAGCTGCGGATGAGCGTGGCGAACTGGTCGCGGTACTCCATGGCCTGCTGCGCGCTGTTCGCGTTCGACTCGCCTTGATACCACAACACTCCTTTGATGGAGAGCGGGAGCAGCGGATGGACCATCTTGTTGTACAGCACCGTCGGGATCTTGTTGATCCGCTGTCCATCCGTACCGATCGTGACCCGGCCGACTTTGAACTTCCACGTTCCGTCGAGGGATTTACGAGTGCCGCCGACCGTCAGTGTGGCGCTTTCGTTGATTCCACCGCCGCCGCTCCAATCGGATACGCGAACGGCGAGCACATTTCGTCCGGCGCGAAGCGCGGTCGCGGGAATGTCGTACGATCGGCGAACGTTGTAGCCGCTCGTGCGGCCGACCTCGACGCCATTCACCCAAGTGACATCGTCGTCGTCGATCGCGCCGATTGTGAGCACCGCGGATCGCACCTCTGACGGGTCGAGCGTGAAGTCCACGCGATACCACGCGACGCCGTCGAGACCGGGATAGCCTTGCGACTCCCAATACGCCGGGACGCGGATCGGTTGCCACGCGTGATCGTCGAGCGCCGGGTCAGCCCAACGAGCGACGCCGTCGATGAGACCTGAATCAGCTTCCGGCAGGACACTGCCCAGCGTGGCGCGAAGTGAATCGCGAACGGCGCGGTCGTGATTCGCTTCGCCCTGTTGGATCGCTGACCACGCGTTGTCGTCGAGGTGCTGTGCGGCTCGCGAGATCCACGTCTGGATGTTGCTGCCGCCCCACGTCGTGTTGATGATGCCGATCGGCACAGCGACGGACGGCCGAAGGTGTCGCGCATAGAAGTACGCGACGGCGCTGAATGATCCGACGTGCTGTGGATCGGCGGGAAGCCACCTGCCCCCGGCGAGATCGCGCTCGGGAGCGTTCGCCCAGGATGTCGGCACCTTGAATTCGCGGATCGTCGAGTCATTCGCCGTCGCGATCGCCGATTCGGCGTTGGCCGACTGCGCGACGGTGAACTCCATGTTCGACTGACCCGACGCGACCCACACGTCTCCGAAGAGAACGTTCGTGAACACGAGCGAATCGTCGGCTGTCGCAGCGACGACGCGGGCCGGTCCGCCGGCGCGTCGCGGGGCGAGCGTCGCCATCCAAGCGCCGAATGTGTCGGCCCTGGCGCGTCGCGTCTCGCCGTCGATCCGCACGGTCACCGTCGCGCCGGGCGAGCTCCAACCCCACAGGACGATGGGTTGATCTCGCTGCAGCACCATGCCATTGGCGAAGACGCGAGGCATCGTGAGTCGTCCGCCGACCATTCCGGACGGTTGCGTCTGGGAAATGGCGCTGCTGGCCGTAACGGCGAAGGTCAGGACGACTCCGGTGGCGGCAACCAGTCGACGCATTCGGTCCTCGCGGTTCGGTCCGGTACTCTTGACAGCCGGGACGGTGATCATAGAATCGTGTCACCGTATCATCTTATCAATTTTGCGCTGAGTCCGTAACGACTCTGTCGCATTCCGCCGCTGTGCTGCTCTCCGTACCCACGCTCTCACGTACTCGGAGGTAAGCCTGATGGGACGCCGGACTCTCCTTGCGATCCTCACTCTCCTCTCGGCGGCCACGGCGGCCGCCGCGCAATCCGGTGGAACCGTCACCGGTCGAGTGAGCGCTCCCGATGGACGCCCGCTGCCGGGAATTCAAATCACCATCAGCGCCATGGCGCGTGGAGCAGTGACCGACTCCGCCGGCCGCTTCAGCGTGTCCAACGTGCAACCGGGGCCACATACGATCCAGGCCCGGGGAATCGGCTTCACGCTCGGCACCGCGCCGGTGACAGTCGCGTCCGGTCAGTCGGCGAGTGTCACGATCACGCTGACGCCGACAGCGCTCGAGCTGAACCCGGTCGTGGTCGTCGGCTATGGCGAGCAAGAGCGACGAACGGTGACCGGTGCCGTCTCGACGGTGACGGCCGAGAAGCTCAAGGACATCCCGACTTCCGATCCGATGAAGGCGCTGCAGGGCAGGGTGCCCGGCGTCGACATCATCGCCGCGAGCAACGAGCCCGGCGCGGCGATGAACGTGCGCATTCGCGGCGTTCGGTCGCTGACGGCGAGCAATGAGCCGCTGTACGTCGTCGACGGTGTGCCGATCGGCGGCGGCATCCAGGACTTCAATCCCGAAACGATCGAAACGATCGAAGTCCTGAAGGACGCGGCGGCGACGGCGATTTACGGCAGTCGCGGCGCGAACGGCGTCATCCTCGTCACGACGAAGAAGGGCGTCTCCGACGGCCGGCTCCATACCTCGTACACGGTCGACGCCTACGCTGGATCACAGGATCCCGTCCGCCTCGTTCCCCTCATGAACCTGCAGCAGTACGTCCAGTACATGAAGGACGGCGCCGCGGCGAACGGCCAGGACACGAGCCTGGCGCGCATCTTTTCGGCGAAGCAGCAGTTCGCGATCAAGAACAACATCTCGACGGACTGGCAAAAGGCGACGCTGCGCAGCGGCGCTCAGCGGAGCGTTCAAACGGGGTTGAACGGCTCGAGTGGCGACACGCGCTTCACGATGAACGCCAGCTACTTCGATCAAGTCGGTCTGATTCCGGGCCAGGGCTACAATCGTGGGGCGGGCTTCGCCTCGATCGACCACTCCGGCGACCGGCTCCGCCTCGGTCTGACGACCAACCTTTCGAGAATTCTCACGAACCAGGGTGAGGGTGGCGCGGCCTACGGATATCTCTTTGCCGTGACTCCGCTCGGACAGCCGACCAATTACATGAATCCGGATTCCTTGGGGCTGTACGATCCCCGCCCCGATGACGATCCGCTCAACCTCAACCCGCTCCTGGAAGCGCAATCGGTCGTTCGCCAGCAGACGGTCAATCGCGCGTTCGGCGCCGCGTACGCCGAATACACGATCACGAATGGGCTCACCTATCGCGTGAACTTCGGTCCCGACTACACGCAGCTCACCAACGGCTGCTGGAACGGCGTGTGGACGCACGGCAACTGCTCGAACCTGGGCGCGCAGTTCGGCAACCAGGGACAGCCGCCGCAGGCGGGGCAGTTCAACCAGCAGGATTTCACGTACACGCTCGACAACCTGATCCACTACAACAAGACGCTATTCAGCCAGCATCACTTCGACCTGACGGGCCTCTACAGCGTCCAGCACGACCGGTTCTCGAAGGATTCGATTTACGCGAGCAATCTTCCGTACCCGACGCAGCTCTGGTACGACTTGGGATCGGGCACGGCGGGCAACCAGCGCAGCCTGATCTCCGAGTGGGCGCTCCAGTCGTACATGGGTCGAGTGAACTACACGTTCGCCGACCGATACACGGTGTCGGTCACGGAGCGAGCCGACGGATCGAGCCGGCTCGCGCCAGGGCACAAGTGGGCGTACTTCCCGTCGTTTGGGGCAAGCTGGCAGATCGGCGACGAGGCGTTCATGCGCCATTTCCCGGCAATCAGCTCGCTCAAGCTTCGCGCGAGCTCGGGCGAAACCGGCAACACGGCCATCGCGCCGTACGCAACCGAGGGGACGCTGAGCGCGCGTCTCTATACGTTCGGCACGACTCGCGTACGCGGCTACAAGCCAGGCTCGATTCCGAATCCTGATCTCGGATGGGAAAAGACCAACCAACAAGATCTTGGGCTGGAGTACGGCCTATTCAACGATCGGATCAGCGGCACGGTGGACCTCTACAAGATGAAGACGCACGACCTGCTCCTCACGCGTCTTCTGCCGGCGACGTCGGGCTTCACCTCGACGCTTCAGAACATCGGCTCGACCGAGAACAAAGGCGTGGAGCTCGGCATCAGCACGATGCCCGTCCGGAATTGGCGCGGGCTGAGTTGGACGATGGACGTCAACTGGGCCACGAACCAGAACAAGATCACCGCGCTGGCGAGCGGGGCGACGTCCGATGCGGCGAACGTCTGGTTCGTCGGTCATCCGATCAACTTGCCGGGCGACCAGCAGCGCCAAGTCTTCTACGATTTCAAGTACGTCGGCGTGTGGCAGTACGCGGACACGCTGGAGATGAAGAAGTTCAACGCCAAGGGTTCGACGTTCAAGGTCGGCGACCCGCGCGTCGCGGACTTGAACGGCGACTACAAGATCACCGCCGACTCCGACCGCACGTTTGTCGGCGACACCTATCCGGGTTGGACGGCGAGCTGGTCGAACCGGTTCACGTACAAGGGCTTCGACCTGTCCGGCCTGATCGCGGCGAAGTGGAACTACGTGTTCGTCGACCAGACGCCGCGCAGCTACAACGGGCGCTTCAACAACGTCGCGGATCTCGACTACTGGACGCCGACGAACCCGACGAACAAGAACCCGGCGCCGACCACCGGCGCCGTGGATCGTCTCTACGCGTCGACGCGGCTCTACACCGACGGCTCGCATTGGCGCATCCGCAACATCACCGCCGGCTACACGTTCAGTCCGCGTCTCGCGAATCGCGTCGGCGTGCAGAGCGTGCGCGTCTACGGCACGGCGCAGGATCCGTACATCCACTCGAGCTACATCGGGATCGATCCGGAAGTGCGCGGCGGTGTTCCCACCGTCAGAACACTGCTCATCGGCTCGAACGTCGTCTTCTAAATCACCCCACTCACTGAGCATCGAGACCACATATGAAGCGCATCCTGCTTTCTACTGTGACGTTGGGGTTGATCGCCGGCGCGGTTAGCTGCGCGAACCTCGACGAAAAGCTGATCACCGGCGTGAGCAGCCAGTATTACTCGACGCCCGACGGCCTCAACTCCGCGGTCATCGCGTCGTACGCGCAGCTACGCGGGTATTACGGCCGCGAACAGCTGATATCGCTGCAGCAAGTCGGCACCGACACCTGGATGGCCGCCGACCAATCGGGATCGAACAACAAGGACTTCGATTCCTACGGTGGCGGATTCAATTCGACGGTCGCGCCGCTGGCCAACACGTGGAACCCCGCCTACCAGGCGATCAATACGCTCAACGCCGCGCTCGATCGAGGGCCGGGAGCGACGGGAATTCCGCAGGCGACGAAGAACAGCCTGTTGGGTGAAGCGCACTTCCTCCGGGCGCTGAACTACTTCACCCTCGTTCGTCAGTTCGGCGACGTGACGCTCAACGTCCACGAGAAACAGGGCGTGGATGCGAGTGCCGTTCGTGATCCGGCAAGCGCCGTGTACACGCTCATTCTCGCCGATCTCGACACCGCCAGCGCGTTGTTGCCGCGCACGCAGACCGATTTCGGCCGGGCGACGAAAGGCGCCGCGCAGACGCTGCGCTCGCTCGTGTACCTGACCCGCGCCTACCAGTCGTATTCGCCCAGCAAACAGGGCGACTTCCAGAAGGCCGCGGCCGACGCGGATTCCGTCATCAGCTCCGGTACCTACTCGCTGGAGCCGGTATTCGCCGACCTGTGGTGCGTGCGTCGCACCGCCGATCCGGGACGAACCGGATACTGCGAGAACGCCGGATACAATGGCAACAAGAAGGAGTTCATTTTCACGGTGCAGTTCGGCCCGAACGGCATCTACGACGCCACGCACGTCGACGCCGACAACGAGTACAACTACCTGCACCTCGTTTATCTCGGCCAGTACGACAACAACGGCATCTGGGTCGGGACACCTCGTGATTTGAACAATGGCCGGCCATTCCGTCGAATGATGCCGACGCCGTACGAGCTGAGTCTCTGGAACAAGTACCGGGGAGATCCGGCCCTGAACGACACCCTCGACATGCGGTTCGATGGTTCGTTTCAGACGATGTGGGTTGCGACCCAGAACGGTGTGAAAAACGGCACCACCTGTCCCGCATGCACCAGCGGCGCGATCGAAAACGTCGGCGACACGGCGGCCGTCTATCTACCCTTTGGCGTCTCGACGGCGTTTCGTCAGAGCAAGGCATATCAGATTCTCACGCCCTGTCCGTCACAGCAGATCAACAACCCGACGGCCGATTTTTCGCCGGCCGGCTACTGCGGTGACCGGAACAACGCCAACGACGGATACTTCAATTGGCAACGGTATCCGTCGCTGAAGAAGTTCCAGGACAACCAACGCGCGAACCTCACCGCGCAGGAAGGCGGCAAGGTCCAGGTCGTGTTCCGGCTCGGCGAGGTCTACCTCATCGCGGCCGAGGCGGCGGTGGGACTGGGCGATCAGGCCAAGGCCGCGCAGATGATCAACGTTCTGCACGTGCGCGCCGCGGCGACGAACCACAAGGGCGACTACAACGTCACGCCAAGCCAGATGACGCTCGACTACATCATGGACGAGCGGGAGCGCGAGCTCGCCGGCGAATTCACTCGCTGGTATGACATCACCCGGCCCGGAGTCGATTTCTTCCTCAATCGCGTGAAGCGGTACAATCCGCACGGGGCGGCGAACGTCGTGGCGAAGCACCTTCTTCGCCCGATCCCGCAGTCGCAGATCGACGGCGTCGTCGTCGGCGCGAAGTATCCGCAGAATCCGGGATACTGACCGCTGGTCGAGTCGACGATGCAATTCTCTGGACCGTGCCGGATAATCCGGCACGGACGCGCGCTGGGGCGAGTGGCTGCATTCGTCGTCGCCGCGGCGGGCTGGGGTGTGGCCTGCGGCCGCCCCGGCGCGCCACCGTCGCCTGCGCCGACGACACTGAAGGACGCGTTCGCCGGCGCCTTTCTCGTCGGCGCGGCGATCAATGGCCGACAGATCAGCGGCGCCGATGTCAGCGGTGACGCGCTGATCGCCCGACACTTCAACTCGATCTCACCGGAAAACGCGCTGAAGTGGGAGTCGATCGAGCCGCAGCCGGGCCAGTTCGCGTTCGACGCCGCCGACCGGTACGTGGCGCTCGGCGAGCGAAGCGGGATGACGGTGATCGGACACACGCTCGTCTGGCACAACCAGACGCCGCGTTGGGTGTTCGAGGATGGCGCGGGCAGACCGGCATCGCGCGATACGCTGATCGCGCGCATGCGGTCGCATATCTTCGCCGTCGTCGGCCGCTACAAGGGGCGCATTCGCGGTTGGGATGTCGTCAACGAGGCGGTGGCCGAGGACGGGTCGCTGCGCCAGTCGCCCTGGCTGCGAATCATCGGCCCCGAGTACATCCCCATGGCGTTTCGCTTCGCGCACGAGGCCGACCCGGCGGCGGAGTTGCACTACAACGACTTCTCGGTCGAGGCGAGGGCAAAGCGAGCCGGGATCGTGAGACTCGTTCGCGCACTGCGCGAGCAAGGCGTTCCGATCACCGCCATCGGAATGCAAGAACACCAGAAGCTCGATTGGCCGACGACGGGCGCCATCGATTCGGCCATCGTCGACCTCGCATCGACGGGACTGCGCCTCATGGTCACGGAGCTCGACGTGGATCCGCTGCCGAGCAACCGTGGCCAGCGCACGGAAGTCGTCGAGCAGGAGCTGCAACGGACGGGTGCACCCGATCCCTATCGCGGCGGCCTTCCCGACTCCGTGCAGGTTACGTTGGCGCGCCGGTATGGAGAGATCGTGCGCGTCTACCTGGCGCACCGCAACGTGATCTCGCGAATGACCTTCTGGGGCGTCGCCGACGGCGACTCGTGGCTCAACAACTTTCCGGTGCGCGGACGCACGAACTACCCGTTGCTGTTCGATCGCCGCGGAATGACGAAGCCCTCGTTCGATACCGTCATGCACGCCGCGATCGACGCACGTGCGCAGGGGAGACCGACCAGTGCGCGCTGAAATCCGGAAAGCCGCGGCGCGTCGGGTGGCGACGCTCGGAGCTTGTCTGGTCGGAGCGCTGACATCGAGCGCCGTTGCCCAGCGGCCCGCATACCGCGACGCGAGCCTGCCGATCGAGCGTCGCATTACCGACCTGCTCTCGCGCATGACGCTCGAAGAGAAGGTCGCCCAGATGATGTGCCTCTGGGACCAGAAGAAGCTGATCACGAGTCAGGACGGTCGATTCGACCCCGCGAAGGCACCGCGATGGTTCCGGGTCGGGATCGGGCGCATCGAGCGTCCGCAGGACGGCCACGACGCGCGTGGGGAAGCGGAGTTCGTGAACGCGATCCAGCGTTGGGTGCGCGATAGCACGCGTCTCGGCATTCCAATTCTCTTCAACGAAGAGGCGCTGCACGGTCTCGAGGCCGCCGGCGCGACGAGCTTTCCACAGGCGATCGCGCTCGCCAGCACGTGGAACACCGATCTCGTGCAGCGCGTGTTCACGGCGACGGCCGCCGAGGCGCGCGCGCGGGGCGTACATCAGGTGCTCGCGCCGGTCGTCGACATTGCGCGTGAGCCGCGGTGGGGGCGGTTCGAGGAGACGTACGGCGAAGATCCGTTTCTCGTGGCTCGCATGGGCGTGGCGGCCGTGCGTGGCTTCCAAGGAACGGATTCGGCGATTGGCGCCGGCCATGTCTTCGCCACGCTCAAGCACATGACCGGCCATGGTCAGCCGGAATCGGGAACCAACGTCGGACCGGCGTCGATCGGCGAGCGGACGCTCCGCGACATGTTCCTCTATCCCTTCGAGACGGCGATCAAGGAAGCCGGCGCGAAGAGCGTGATGGCGTCGTACAACGAAGTCGACGGAATTCCGTCGCACGTGAACCGGTGGATGCTCCATGACGTGCTCCGCACGGAGTGGGGCTTTGACGGAACGGTCGTCTCCGACTGGTTCGCTATCCAGCAGTTGATCGATCGCCATCACGTGGCGTCGGATCCCGCCGAAGCGGCGCGACGTGCTCTCGACGCGACAGTGGACATCGAGCTGCCCGATCCGGCGGCCTACGCGACGCTCGTCGATCAGGTGAAGGCGAAGACGGTCTCGATGCGGGCCATCGACGCCGCGGTGCGGCGGCTTCTGCGGCCAAAGTTCATGCTCGGTCTGTTCGAGAACCCGTTCGTCGACGTCGCCGCCGCCGAGCGGATATCGGGCGCTGAAGGCACCCGCGCATTGGCGCTCGAGGCGGCGCAGCAAGCGATGATTCTTCTTCGGAACCAGGGCGGTTTGCTCCCGCTGCGTGCCGGCGCGCACGCGCGCGTGGCCGTCATCGGTCCGCACGCGGGCGAGGTGCTTCTCGGAGGGTATGCCGGCGTCCCACTACACGCCGTGAGCATTCTCGAGGGCATCCGGGCGCGCGTGGCCGAAAATGCCACGGTCGAGTATGCGGAAGGCGTGCGAATCACCGAAGACTCGGTGTTCACGAAGGAGCCCCAACCGCACATGGGCGGCGCGAGATCGAAGTTCCGGAATGGCGCCGATCGCGTGGTTCCGACCGACTCGGCATCGAATGCGCGCCGGATCGCCGACGCGGTCGCCCTCGCCCAACGCAGCGATCTCGTCGTGCTGGTCCTCGGCGACAACGAGCAGACCGCCCGCGAGGCGTACGAGAACAACCACCTTGGCGACAGGTCTTCGCTCGGCCTGCCGGGCGACCAGGAACGGCTGGCGCTGCAGATCGCGGCGACGGCAAAGCCGGTGGTCCTCGTGCTGATCAACGGGCGGCCGGCGTCGATTCCGAATCTCGCGACGAGGATTCCCGCGATCCTCGAAGGCTGGTATCTCGGGCAGGAGACGGGTACGGCCGTGGCGAAGGTGCTGTTCGGCGACGTCAATCCCGGCGGCAAGCTTCCGGTGACCGTGGCGCGCGATGTCGGGCAGGTCCCCGTGTTCTACAACTACAAGCCGTCGGCGCGGCGCGGTTACGTTCTCGATACGATCGCACCGCTGTATCCGTTCGGTTTTGGGTTGTCCTATACGACCTTTGCATATTCAAACCTGCGCGTGTCGGCCAAACAGATCCCGGCGACTGGTCGAGCCCGAGTGTCGGTGGACGTGCGCAACACGGGAAGTCGTGCCGGCGACGAGGTGGTCCAGCTGTACATTCGTGACGAGGTGAGCAACGCGACGCGCCCGGTGAAGGAGCTTCGCGGCTTTCAACGGGTCTCGCTCGCTCCGGGTGAAACGCGCACGGTCTCGTTCGATGTCGGGCCCGAGCATCTTTCATATCACGGCGCCGGCATGAAGCGTGTCGTCGAACCGGGAACGTTCCAGCTCATGGTTGGGGGGAGCTCGGCTGATCTACAGAGTGTGAGCTTGGTCGTCAGCGGTACACCTTCGAGGTGATGTGATGAAGAACGTCCTAAAGCCAGTAGCGCGTGAAAGCTTGGTCGATCGGCTCGCCGGAGAGATCAGGGGCTCGATCAACTCCGGCGACTACACGATCGGCGAGCGGCTGCCCACGATCATGGAGATGGCGCGCCGCTTCGGCGTCGGTCATCCGACGGTGCGCGAGGCGCTGAAGAAGCTCGAGGCGACCGGCGTCCTCGAGATTCGTCATGGGTCCGGTGTGTACGTGACGCGCACCCAGGATGTGCTGGTGATGGCGAGCGACTACAGCGGCAAGGTGACGAAGAAGCTGCTGCTCGACCTCATTCAAGCGCGCGCGCCGATCGAGGCACAGTCGGCCGCGCTTGCCAGCCGGAATGGTACGGACGAACACTTCGCGGAAATGCGTCGGCTCCTCACGACGGCCGGTGAGAATCTCGACAACGACTCGGTGTTGAACTCGGTCAACATGGCGTTCCACCGGCAGATCGCGTCGGCGTCGGGCAACGCGGTGATCGCGCAGCTGCTCGACGTGATGCAAACGCTGTTCACCGATGAACAGCGGCTGATCCTGGGGATCTTCGGATCGAGAAAACAGGATCACCAGGAACACCTGTCGATCTTCGCCGCGTTGGAACAGCGTCAGGAGCAACTGGCCACGGAGCGGATGCGCCAGCATCTCGACGGCGTCGCGGCCGCGATCGAACGCTGGGATCCGCAGCACCATCCGGTGTCCTGACGGCCCCGACGAGCCCTCAGATGCGGTTCGATCGGCACGCGTGGTTCATCGGCGGCGCGGTCGTGATGCTCGCCGCGTGCGGTGGTGGTGACGGGAGCACCCCGACGAATCCAATCGTGCCCGTCGTCAACGCCGACACCTTTCCGTTGCGTGCGCTGGCCCAACAGGCGGGCATTCGCATCGGCAGCGCCGGCGACCGCGGCTTTCGGTGGACGGGCACCGACGGTTCGACCTTCCGCTCGATTCTCGGGCGCGAGTTCTCCGTGCTGACGCCCGAGAACGACATGAAGTTCGATCATGTGCATCCCGCTCCGACGACGTACTACTTCGCCGGCGCGGATTCACTCGTCGCATTCGCCCAGCAGAACCAGATGGCCGTGCGTGGACACACGCTGGTGTGGCATCAGCAATTGCCGAAATGGATCACGAGCGGACCGTCCGGCGTGGACGAAGCGACCCAACAGCTCATCGATCATGTCACGACGGTCGTCTCCCACTTCAAGGGCAAGCTCTTCGCCTGGGATGTGGTAAACGAGGCGTTGAACGACGATGGTTCGTTGAGGTCGACGTATTGGTTCGACCACATTGGCAGGGCATACCTCGAGATCGCGTTCCGAACGGCGCGGGCGGCGGACGCGGATGTCGCGCTCTTCTACAACGATTACAACATCGAAGGCATCGGGCCCAAGTCCGATTCCGTCTACGCGATGGTCAAGGGCTTTCTCGCTCGCGGAGTTCCGATCAACGGCGTTGGATTGCAGGCGCACTTCACGTTGAACGGCGTGCCTTCGACCCTTGGTGCGAACATCGCGAGGTTCGCCGCGCTCGGGTTGAAGGTTCACATTACCGAGTTGGATGTCCGGGTGCCTGTTCCATCGACCAATGCGAGCCTGACGGCTCAGGCGCAGAACTATCACGACGTCGTCGCGACCTGCATCCAGAACAAAGGGTGCGAGCTGGTGACGACGTGGGGCTTCACCGACAAGGATTCGTGGGTACCGAGCACCTTCCCGGGTTTCGGGGACGCGCTTCCCTGGGATAACGTCTTTGGCCGTAAGCCGGCTTATACGTCGATCTACAACGCGCTCGCCGGTCGGTAGCCGACGCGGTGCGCGCGCTCTCGGAGGGTCCATGCGACTGCGCGGCATTCTTCTCGCTTTGATCGCGGCGGTGCTTGCCGTGTCGTCGCTCTCCGCGCAAGAGACGGGGAGTGCCCGGCCGCCATACCTCGACGAGTCGCTCTCGTTCGAGCAGCGAGCGCGCGACCTCGTCTCGCGCATGACGCTCGAAGAAAAGGTGCTCCAGATGAAAGACGTCGCGCCGGCGATCCCGCGGCTCGGCGTTCCGGAGTACAACTGGTGGAACGAAGCGCTGCACGGTGTCGCGCGCTCAGGGCTGTCGACGGTGTTCCCGCAGGCGATCGGTGTCGCGGCAACGTGGGATGACTCCGCCATGTTCCGGATGGCCACGGTGATCTCCGACGAGGCGCGCGCGAAGTATCACGAGTACATCCGCCACGACAGCCATCAGCGGTATCAGGGGCTGACGTTCTGGTCGCCGAACATCAATCTCTTTCGCGACCCGCG
>Ga0310811_10007508_pt1 | contig 13983 bp, 13 predicted proteins | sample YCmetagenome_FD_207642 | JGI IMG/M metagenome (GOLD analysis project Ga0310811, IMG submission 207642) | Soil microbial communities from experimental microcosm in Duke University, North Carolina, United States - YC | ecosystem: Engineered > Artificial ecosystem > Soil microcosm > Unclassified ... | reverse complement strand
CAGATGTTCATGCTACTGACGCGTATCGGTTTGAATTCCAAGTGCGTGGTCACTGGCGACGTCACACAAATCGATTTGCCGGCAAACAAGCGCTCAGGTGTTCTCGAGGCATTGCAGGCACTGAAGAATGTGCCGGGAATCGCGACCGTGTATTTCACCGAGCGCGACGTTGTGCGCCACGAACTCGTGCGCGCGATCATCGGCGCGTATCAGGCCCACCGCGGACCAGCCTCCGAATCTCGCCAATAACGTTCGTATGTTTGATTTCCTCAAACACGGTCGACTCGTCAAACGTGGCCTTGCATCGCGCAAACGGCGGCGGCGGCGATCGCGCAGTGAGTTGATGCGCAACCTGGAATCCTCGCCGCAGGTAAAGGCATTCATCTTCGCGCTGTTTGCCGGTGGTCTGGCGTTTCTCGTCTTTAGCGGTCAACAAGCCGAGCCGACGAAGAATTACATCATTGCGCTGCTCGTCCTTGCTACTGCGATTACGCAGCTTTGGATCAATCAGCCGAAGAGCTTCGAGCAGAACTCGCGACTTCTTCTCGTCTTCGGCGTTATTTTGACCCAACTGGCGGTCACCAAATTACTGCTGGTCGTTTGCAACAGCGGCAATTACCGCTTCTTGAGACCAGAAACGGCTGGATTAATTACGCCGTACGCTTTTGCGCCGCTCGTTCTTAGTGTGTTGCTCAACCGGCAGCATGGGCTTTACGCAGCATTCTTCGTCAGCCTGTGGAGCAGCATGCTTTTTGGCCCTATCGATGCCCCTCTTTTGATCACCAGTCTGATTAGCGGATTTACAGCTGTCTCTCTCACGTTGCAGGTGCGACGTAGGAGTCGATTAATTCGCGCCGGTTTCTTCGTCGGCCTGGCGATCTGGCTGTTGTCGTTGACGTTTGGTTTGATAGGCCCAATTAATTGGTTTTATCCCACGGCAAATGACTGGAGCCTGCTCGGAGTACAAAGCGCCCTCGCGATTGGCAACGGCATTATTACCGCGATGATCGTAGGCGGCGCGCTGCCGATCCTGGAAAATTTGTTTGGAATCACGACCGACATTTCATGGTTGGAAGCATCAGATCTCAATCACCCGTTGTTGCGTCGGATGACAATAGAAGCCCCCGGCACCTATCATCACAGCCTTGTCGTAGCCAATCTCGCCGAAGCCGCTGCCGAAGCTGTTGGCGCAAACGCGACCCTCTGCCGGGTCTGCTCTTATTTTCATGACGTTGGCAAACTGGTGAAACCGGAATACTTCACCGAGAATATGAGTTTCGAGCGAAATCCACACGACGATCTGGCGCCGACCATGAGCGCATTGATCATCATTGCGCACGTCAAAGAGGGCGTGGATCTCGCCATCAAGCACCGGCTAAACCAACGCGTCATGGACATTATTCAGGAGCATCACGGCACCTCGCTCGTTAGGTATTTTTATCACCGCGCGCTGCAGCAGCACGAAGACGCTCTCGCAGGTGGCAAGATCATGAGACTGCGCGAAGACGACGTTCCTGAGGTGCACGAAGAAAGTTTTCGTTACAGCGGGCCAAAACCACAAACGAAGGAAAGCGCTATTATCAGCCTTGCCGATGCAATCGAAAGCGCGTCGCGCAGCGTTGAAAAACCTACGCCCCAAAAAATCGAAACACTCGTACACGAAATCGTGGAAGAACGCATCAGCGACCGGCAATTAGACGAATGCGATCTTACCCTCGGCGAGCTCAAAACGATTGCAGAGCGATTCCGGTTCACGCTTGTCTCGATGTTGCATAGCCGCATCGCCTATCCGAAATCGGGACAAAAGCACGCCACGCCGAGAGATGAAACTTTGCGGCCAGACGTGATGGTCGCCACGCGCAAACCAGAAACAGCGCCGCCTGTCTCCGCCGCATAACTGACAGCCTGCGACCACCGGCCGCGCTAGAGCACGATGCGCCTAACGAGACAAAGCTCAGCCGTCGGCTGCAGCGCTGGGCTGGTGCGATTGGTTAGGCTTTTCGTGATCCATGCTTTCAACCGCCGCGATTGCCGCTTGGATCGCGACTGGATCAAGTGTGAGTGAGATATGGTCGATCCCCCGGAGAACTGTAACAGGAACATCTTTGCCAGCTGCCTTGAAAACGGCTGCAAACCGATCGGCGTACGACACGTCATCGTTTTGACCGACGAGCACCCGAAGAGTTTGCCTAATCGCTCGAATGTTTGCCTGGTAATCGCGCTCAGGCCTGAAGTTCTGTGCGAGGGCGAACGAATATTGCGGGGTGAGCAAGCCTTTGTCCCTCTCGTCGATCGCGAATCTGACCACCGGCAGGTCGTCAAACGCGTGCATTCCAAATCCGTCTAGCACGGCGATCGCGATGATGCGCGGAACCCCCACGGTAGACCAGCCGCCGTTGCCCGCACGCAACGTCGCTGCGTCCTGACTGATCCAAGGAGAAAGAAGAAGATAGTTGGAGAATAGTTCCTGACGTGGACTGCCCGCGAAGCGAAGCACAAATCCGCCGCCGGAAGAGAATCCGGCGAGCGTGGAGGGCTGAGCCAACTTGGTCGAATGGACAAAGTCTTCGAGGTCGTCCTCCAACTGTCCGATATAGGCGATGTGGCCTTTGGTGCCTGATTTGCCGTGTCCGCGGACGTCCAGAACGTAAGCGGTATAGCCAGCCGCAGCGAATCCCTTGGCCATCAGGTGCATGCTGCTGCTAGTGGCAGAGGAGCCGTGCACGAGCACCACACTGCCTTTGCCGGCGTCACTGGAAGCCCGGTAGGCTCGATAAGCGAGCTTGGCGCCATCGCGAGCCGTAAAGTAACTAAGTTCCGGTAAATCGGAGAAATCCACATTCTTAAAAGGGTCACCAATACTCGACATCGGAGCCGCCGCCTTGCTGGTCCTCCAAGTGCGATCGCGAGTCCAAGAGCCGCCACAAGACCTGCGACAACAATAAGAGTGGTGATGAGAAAGCGCTTCATGCGATCGGCTTACCGAGAACAAGCTGAGCGCTCCCTGACGAGAGCACGCTCTGCTTCGAGTGAAACTATTTTAATCATCTGTAAGCTCAACGTAACGCCGGGCAGCGGTTCGCTTCAGCGTCTGATTAGGTCTTCACCGTTCGTAGTGCAGTGTGATGCCCATCAGGCGAAACTAAGGCAAAGGCGACGCCGTGCGAAGCAATGTGAACCTTGTCGCTCGAAAGCTGTTTGCCCTCTGCCGTGGTCGCGCTCACGTTCAACGCCATCGGTTGTGAGAGGACATTCGCACGCTTGAAGTATTGGGCCGGAACGTGACCCTGCCAATCATTGGGCCTTCCAGTCTTGTGTGTTGACCGTTAGCCCTAACGAGAAAAAGCTGAGCGACCGCTGACGAGAGCGCGCTGTGCTTCGCGGTTCAGTGTTGAAGTCATCGAAAGTAAATGTTCTCGCCGGTCAGCGGTTCGCTGCAGCGTCTGGTTAGGCGCTGCCGGTGGAATTGTCTTGCGCATGAACACACTCCTCGTACCAAATGCCGGGAATACCATCGAGCGTGTAAAGTACATCGCCACCGTGATAAAATCCAACGCTCGTGACTCTCGCGCTGCGGCCAGCGAAGTCGAGTTGCTTCGGCTCAAGCGGATGATGGAAGCGCCACTCACGACGGAAGCGCTCCAGCTTCGGCAAATCCGCGATGCGAACATCTGTGTCCACGGGAAACTCTGCATGATATGGCTTCATCGCCAGCGCAGCACCTAACGAGAAGTAGACGAACGTTCGTAATATAAGGCGAACATTTGTTCGTCTAATCCTGAGACTTCTTGACGCTCATAATTCCGGCGGACGCGCACGCGGTTCGCGGTCCTTGGAACCGGCGGTGCTCGGCACGGTGACGAACGGCCCGCCTTCGAGCGGCGTGACTTTGGTGAAGGCGACATCGGGCATATCGCTCGGCAACCCTGCGAGCGGAAAATCTTTTCGCAACGGGAAGAATGGATAGCCGTCCCACATCAAGATACGACGCAGATTGGGGTGTCCGTGAAACTTGATGCCCATCATGTCGTAAATTTCGCGCTCGTGCCAGTCGGCCGTAGGCCAGAAGCCTGAAACCGTGTCCACCGCGCCGACGTCTTCCGAGACTCTCAGCTTCAATCGCAGGTGCGTTCCGTGTGGCATCGAGTACAGGTGATAAACAACCTCGAAACGTGGCTCTTCGCCGAAGTTGTCGATGCTGGTGATGTCGAGCAGGTAATCGAAGGAAAGATCGTCACGGCAGAACTTTGCGATCTCGCGGAGATCGCTTGCGGCAATTGAGTACGTTGTTTCCCCGCGAAATTCAGTTGAGTCCTGTAGCTTCTCGCCAAAGGTTTGGCCTAACGAATCCAAGATTTCCTGCGGAGTCATAGCGATTTACTGCCCTGTCATTTTGAGCGGAGCGACGCAAAGTCGAAAAATCCCGCGGCGAAACGGATAGGTAACGCACGGAGATCCCTCGACTTCGCTCGGAATGACATGCTGGTCATGCTCATGTGAGCGCTTCCTCGAGTCTTTCTGCCAAATGCGGCGCCTGATCTCTGAACGCGCGTTCGCCTGAAATTTTTTCCTGTAATTTCATCAAACCGGCGAGCAATGCTTCGGGACGCGGCGGACAGCCAGAGATGTAAACATCCACCGGCAAGAGCTGATCGATGCCCTGAAGCACAGCGTAAGAGCGATACATTCCACCGGTAGACGCGCAGGCGCCCATGGCGATTACCCATTTTGGTTCCGGCATTTGCTCGTAAATTCTTTTCACCGCCAGCGCCATTTTGTACGTAACGGTTCCGGCGACGATCATCACGTCACATTGACGCGGAGAGAAGCGCATCACTTCGGCGCCGAAGCGCGAAATATCGAATCGCGACGCAGCGGTGGCCATCAACTCAATGGCGCAACAGGCCAATCCCATCGGCATAGGCCAAAGCGAATTCTTCCGCACCCAGTTCAGCGCTGCATCGAAACGCGTGAAAATTACGTTCCCTTCGATCTTGGAATCGTAAGCCGTTGCGTGCGTTTCTGGCATACGACACGTTAAAATACGAGTTTGGACACGCAACTCTCGTTATGGATGTTAGTTGTTCCGAGTTCGTCGCTCCTGATTGCGACCTCCCGCTCTCGATAGTATAGAAGCGCTCTTCCTGATGAACACAGATACTGCAAAATCTCACGGCCATCTTGTTGCCCCGCATGGCGGCGAACTGGTGGACCTCAACCTCGACCAGGAGAACGCGGCCGAACTCAAAGCGCGTTCTAAAGATTTTCCTTCGTGGGACCTGACCAGCCGGCAGATTCGCGATCTCGAGCTTCTCCTGAGTGGCGGCTTTTCACCCCTGCGCGGTTTCATGAATCGCGACGAGTACGACCAGGTGTGCCAACAGATGAGATTGAGCAACGGCTTGGTTTGGCCGATCCCGATTACGCTCGACGTACCAGAGACGTTCGCGAAATCATTGAAACCCGGGAGCAGCAAGGTCGCGCTGCGTGACTCGGAGGGTGTGATGCTCGCTGTGTTAAATGTCCAGGATGTATGGCAACCGGACCGCAAAAGCGAAGCGCAGAGTGTTTTTGGAACCACTAGTACCGTTCATCCTGGCGTCGATTATCTTCTGAACAAGGGCCATGGCTGGTATGTGGGCGGGCGCGTGGAAGGTTTGCAACTGCCGACGCATTACGATTTCCGGAATCTTCGGCTTACACCGTCGGATCTGCGAGCGGAGTTCATCCGCCTGGGGTGGCGCAAGATCATCGGCTTCCAGACGCGTAATCCGATGCATCGCGCGCACGTGGAATTGACTTTTCGCGCCGCGAGCCAGGTCGAAGCCAGCCTTCTGATTCATCCATCGGTCGGCATGACACGGCCTGGTGACGTTGACTACTTCACGCGAGTTCGTTGTTATCAGTTGCTTGTGTCCAAATATCCGCGCGGCACTGCGAAGCTTGCTTTGTTGCCGTTAGCGATGCGTATGGGCGGACCGCGCGAAGCAGTATGGCACGCGATCATTCGAAAAAATCATGGCTGCTCTCATTTCATCGTCGGCCGCGATCACGCGGGACCCGGCAATGATGCCGACGGCAAACCATTCTACGGACCGTACGAAGCGCAGGAGTTATTCCGCAAACATGAAGCAGAAATCGGCGTCGAGATGGTGCCCTTCCAAATGATGGTTTATGTGGAAGACCGGGATAAATATTTCCCTGAAAACGAAGTGCCGCCCGGGTCGCGAGTGCTCAATCTCTCAGGCACACAACTGCGGCGACGCTTAAACGATGGCCGCGAGATTCCGGCCTGGTTCACCTTTCCCGAAATCGCGCAAGAACTGCGGCGCACCTTTGCCCCGCGGCACAAACAGGGGATGACCGTATTTTTCACCGGGCTGTCCGGTGCAGGTAAATCGACCATCGCCAATGTCCTCATGATTAAACTCCTTGAGATGGGCGGCCGGCCGGTGACACTGCTTGACGGCGATCTCGTGCGGAAACATCTCTCTTCAGAGTTGGGTTTTTCGAAAGAACACCGCGACATCAATATTCGCCGCATTGGTTATGTCGCCTCCGAAATCACGAAGAACGGCGGCATCGCCATTTGCGCGCCCATCGCGCCTTACGATTCCACGCGCAAGGATGTGCGGTCGATGATTGAGCCCTTTGGCGGTTTCATCCTCGTGCATCTTTCCACGTCAGTAGACGTTTGCGAGCAGCGCGACCGAAAAGGTCTGTACGCAAAAGCGCGCGCCGGGATTTTAAAGGAATTTACAGGAATATCCGATCCGTACGAAGAGCCGACCGACGCCGAGGTGACAGTCGACACAGGAGAGTTGTCTCCGGAAGAGGCTGCTCAAGAGATCATCTTGCATTTGGAACGTGAAGGCTTCGTCGGAATCAACGGCAGCGCGCCTGAGCCGATCTCAACATAATTACACCTCTTGTAATTGCGATGTCCTCGCAGCGGGGGCCATTTTGCCGAAAGAACGATTCTCCGATCTGACGATTCGCTCGGCCGAAATTACTGATGCGGCGGCGCTCGCTCAACTGATGTGCGAGCTCGGTTATGAAACAACGAAATCGGAGATGCAGATGCGACTGGACCGAATCGCTACCGATGACCGCTGTCGCACACTTGTGGCGGTGTGTGATGGCGAAGTGTGCGGCATGATCGGCACATTAACTTACCCCAGCATTGAGCATAACGATCTCTCCGGGAGAATTGTGGCGCTCGTGATAAAGAGTACGATGCGTCGCCGCGGAATTGGTCGGGCATTGATTACATTTGCAGAGGAAGACTTCGGGCAAAGAGGAATCACGCGCGTCGCTTTGAACACAAGGATTGCCCGACAAGATGCGCACAAGTTTTACGAATCGCTTGGCTACGAGCGAAACGGCTTTCGCTTCACAAAAGATCTCTCGACGATCGCGGCGCAGAAATAAGCTTGTTGCGTCTCGAGTGATTCGACGCGCGCGGACGTTCAGGAAATCCAGATCGTCTTCGTATTCGTGAATTCGCGAATTCCCGCGGCCCCTAATTCCCGGCCGAAACCGGAACGTTTCACGCCGCCGAATGGCAGACGCGGATCAGAGGCGACCATCGCGTTGACGAAAACCATTCCGCTGTCTAACTCCGCCGCGAAAAGCTTTTGCTCCTTGCGATCCTTGGTCCACGCGCTTGATCCCAAGCCGAACCTTGTATCGTTCGCGAGCTGGACGGCGGCGTTGGCATCCCCGACACGGAAAACAGCTGCGACCGGTCCGAAGATTTCCTCGCGGTACGCCGGCGACTCTTTCGGCACATCGACGAGAACCGTGGGTTCGTAGAAAAATCCCGGACCGTGAATTCGGTTGCCGCCAGTCAATAATTTTGCGCCAGCAGAAATTGTTTTCTGGACCTGATCGTCCACACCTCGCAGGATTTGTTCGGTTGCAAGTGGACCTAGCTCAGTGGCCGGATCCATTGGATCGCCAATTTTGAGCGCTCGCATGCGGTCAACGAATCGTTGGACAAAACGCTCGTGAATTTCCTCGGCGATAATGAATCGCTTCGCTGCGATACAGGACTGACCGGTGTTGACCGTGCGCGCCTTAACGGCAGTACTCAACGCCGATTCGAAGTCTGCGCTCGGCATCACAATAAAAGCGTCGCTGCCGCCCAGCTCGAGCACACTTTTCTTGATTTCACGCGCGGCCGCGCTCGCAACGGCCGACCCTGCTTTTTCGCTGCCTGTCACGGTCACGGCCTTCACTCGCGCGTCGACGATTAATTTCTCCACCTGCTCCGGTTCGATGAGCAGCGTTTGGAAAACTCCTTCGTCAAATCCGGCGCGACAAAAGATTTCCTCAATGGCAAGAGCGCATTGCGACACATTCGATGCGTGCTTGAGCAATCCTACGTTGCCGGCAATTAAAGCCGGCGCAGCAAACCGAAACACCTGCCAAAATGGAAAATTCCACGGCATCACTGCGAGCACAGGCCCGAGCGGCTGATATTCGATGTAGCTTTCAGCAGCATCGGTCTGGGCCGGTTCCTCTTCGAGAAACCGCGCACCGTTCTCCGCGTAAAACCGGCAACCGCGCGCGCACTTCTCGATCTCGGCGACCGAATCGCGGAACAACTTTCCCATTTCGAGCGTGATGATCTTTGCGAATGTTTGCGTTTCCTCGAAGAGCAACTCCGATACGGCGTGCAGCAACTCCGCCCGCTCAGTTAAGCTTGTGCGGCGATAGCTCTTGAACGCTTTGTCCGCGCGGCTCAACCGTTTTTCAATTTCCGCATCGTCGAAGGCCGAAAAATCCTTGAGGTGTTCGCCAGTTGCCGGATTGATGGACGCGATCGCCATTGTCTATCTATATCGCTTTTTCGAATCGATGAAACTCTGGTACGGACGGATCGCCGAGCCGTCCATCATCGGCGCGCGCCGCGGTCGGGCCCTATCATGTCGCTAAATTCGCAATCCTTTCGGGATCAAAACACGATCGAGCAAATCGAAGCACCATTGCACAAGCAACGCGAGCACAGCAGCGGGAATCGCACCCTCTAGAATAGTCACGTGATCGTTCAAGTTCAGGCCGCTTATGATCGGTTCACCTAAACCGCCAGCGCCGATCAACGCGGCAAGGGTGGCAGTTCCAATGTTAATCACGGCGCTGGTTTTGATTCCGGCGAGAATCGATCGTGACGCCATTGGCAGATAAATTTGCCAGAGGCGCGCAACCGCGCTGAGTCCCAGTGCAACTGCGGATTCGCGCAATGATCGTGGAATGTCCTGCAAACCGGTTGCTGTGTTGCGCACGATCGGTAGCAAACCGTACAAGAAAAGCGCAGCGATCGCAGTGCGAATACTGATTCCAAAAAAGGGCAGGGGAACGAGTAGAGCGAGTAGCGCGAGCGATGGAATTGTTTGTACAACGCTGGCGAAACCAAGAATAACATGGCCAACAGCGCCGCCGCGACTCGCGACGATGCCAAGGGGAATCCCGAGGATAATTGCAAGCAGCAGCGAAAATCCAGCTAACTGCAAGTGGCGAAGTGTCCAGCGCGCCAGCTTGTGCGGAAAAGAATCGCCAATATAGGGGCGGCCTGAGTGCCCCGAAGGTGCTGGCGCCAGGGCCGCTCCCGAGTTGAAATACAAATCTGCAGCTCTTGCATAATTCTTTGTCTGCTCAGCTTCCGCGTTGAGCCGAATCATTCGCGTCTGATCCATGCTGCCTTCCAGTCGTCGCAATGCTGCGATCGCATCCGCGCGCATGGACGATCGGAACAAAAAGACCGCCTCATATTTTGGAAAGAACTGAAGGTCGTCTTTCAGAACAAACAGATCGTTCTGCTCTATTTTTGCATCTGTGGAGTAGGCGTCCTTTACAGCAATGGATCCGTTCGCAAGCGCGGTATAACCAAGGGCGTGATCGATACCGATTATATTTTGCTGTGGCAGTGCATAGCGCTGACGCAACGGCTGCCAGCCATCCTGCCGCTCAAGAAATTCGTGCGTGAGCCCGAACTTAAGCTCCGGATAACGTTGTAAATCGCTGATTGTGCGAATCCCAAGCCGCTGCGCTTCGCTGCGTCGCATTACCAGCGCGTAGGTATTATTGAATCCCAGCGGAGCAGTCATGCCCACACCAAGTTTTTCGAGCGAAATGCGAATTTGATTCAACGACAGCGCGGAATCGCTCTTTAAAATCTCCGTGGCGATTGTTCCGGTGTACTCGGGATAAGCGTCAACGTGTGCGCCCCGCAGCGCTTCCCACAGAATAATTGTTCCACCCATGCCTTGACGGTGTTCCGCTGGGATCCCCGCGTCCGCCAGGGTGCGCTTGGCGATTTCGCCAAGCACATAGGATTCCGTGAATTTTTTGGAACCGATAACGACGTCTTCAGCAGAAGAAGAATTAATCAGGAAAGCAGGAAGGCAGGAAAGGATCAGCAGGAAATTTGAAAACCAGGAGCCCAGGACAGACCCACTTCTTAAATGCTGGCTCTTGGGTTCCTGGATGCCAGATTCAATTGTGTCCTGCGTTCCTCCTTTCCTGATTGACTTCACAAGTTCGCAATGCTGCGCTGCGCGTTGATGAACTCGGACACGAAAGGGTCGGCTGGTCTTTCGCGTAAGTCGCCAATCGTGCCTTTTTGAACGATTCGGCCTTCATTCATCAGCACGATGTTGTCGGCAAAATAAACTGCTTCGGCCAAATCGTGAGTAACGAAAACGACCGTTTGCCCAAGACCAGCGAAGATGTCCTTAAGATCTTTTTGCAATGAAGCGCGGACCAGCGGATCGAGCGCGCCGAGCGGCTCATCGAGCAATAACAACTCTGGTGAAAGCATCAACGCACGCATCAAACTGACGCGCTGACGCTGACCACCGGAAAGTTCTGCCGGATAACGCGGAAGCAGGTTTTCTGAGAATCTTGTCAGCTTGGATAATTCCTGGAGCCGCTTGTGCATTTCTCCTTCGGACTTTCCAATATGGCGCGCCATCAAAAGAACATTGGCGCCGGCGGTTAGATGAGGAAACAAGCCGCCCTCCTGGATCACGTAGCCAATGCGGCGCCGCAAACCATTGATGTTATCGCATGTAACCGGTGTGCCACCGAATTCAATTGAGCCGGAATCCGGCTCGATTAATCGAATGATTATTCGCAGCAACGTGGATTTACCGCAGCCGCTTGGTCCGATGAGCACGGTGGTTTTGCCCGGTTCAAGTGAAAGGTTCGTCGGGTAAAGTGCGACTGCGTCAGCGTACCCTTTGCTAACGTCTTCGAGCTTAATGAGAGCGCTCATGTTGAAATGCCCAGGTAGGGCGGTTCACCGGAACCGCCTTGCGCGATTTATGCCCGGATAGGGGTTAAGGTCAATCGCCCCTAACGACCCTGCTCGTAAAGTAGAACACGCCAAATAACCCAGCTTCATCCGTCCACATGCGAACAAAGTTGAATCCGGCTTTCGCAGCAAACTGGGCAAACTGGTCTGGCGTATATTTATAAGAATATTCGGTGATGATTTTTTCCGCGCGACGGAAATGGAATTTGTGTTCGTTGAGATGCACGAACTGGTCGATTTCGCTGATGAGATGCATCTCGATCCTGCCGGCGTTGGAGTTGTAGATTGCGCGGTGTCGCCATTGATCCACATCGAAGTCTGCGCCCAATTCGCGGTTGATGCGCTGCAGCAAATTCAAATTGAATTGCGCCGTCACGCCGGCGGTGTCGTTGTAAGCGGCTTCCAGTACCTGCCGGTCCTTCTTTAGATCGACGCCGATAAGTAACCCACCGCCTCCGTGGCAGACATTCGCGATGCGACACAAAAACTGCACGGCTTGATCTGGCTCGAAGTTGCCGATGGTTGATCCCGGGAAATACACGATGTTTCTAGCAGGTTTGTGACGGGGCGAAGGCAACACCACAGGTTGCAGGTAGTCCGCGCACACCGGCAGAATTTCAAGGTCGGGGAAAATTTTCCGGAAGAGATCAGTCGATTCGCTCAGTTGTTTTTCCGAGATATCGACGGGGATATAAACCGCAGGCTTCTCCAGCGCCTCGATGAGAATCCGTGTTTTCGTGCCGGCACCGGTGCCGAGTCCGATTAGTTCGACATTTGGCCCGAGCTGCGACGCGATGTCAGCGCGATTTCGATCCAAAATATCGATCTCGTTACGGGTGACATAATATTCAGGCAGTTCACAGATTTGTTGAAACAATGCCGCCCCCCGCTCGTCATAAAAATATTTGGACGGGATAGTACGGGGATTGGACGACAGACCAGCAATGACATCCGTTAAAAAATCCGCCGATTCCGGAGCGAAAACTCGCGGCGGAGCAGTGATTGAATCTCCGGTCATTGTGGGGTTGGAAAGAAGCGGCGCGCCCAGCTGTCGCGTCCTACCAATTCATGCTAGATCGCGCGCGAGTCTGATTCCGGTGAACTGCCAGCGTTTTTCCGGTTGAAAGAAATTGCGATAGGTGCGGCGGATATGGGTGCGGGAGGTGGCGCAGGAACCCCCGCGCAAGACATATTGGTTGCACATGAATTTGCCGTTGTACTCGCCAAGCGCGCCGGGAGCAGCGCGGTAGCCCGGGTATGGCGAGTAGGCGCTGCGTGTCCACTCCCAAACGTCGCCGAACATTTGCTGGAGGATAGGCATGTTGGTGGTGTTGGCTGACAGGCTGCCAGTATGTCGGTGCGCGGGAATTGGATGAAACAACTCGGTCTCCACAAAATTGCCTTCAATTGGAGAACTCAATGCCGCGCGCTCCCACTCGAACTCTGTCGGCAGGCGCGACCCACTCCAGTTGGCATACGCGTCAGCTTCGAAATAGCTGATGTGCGTAACAGGCTCGGATTGATCGACGGGGCGCAGCCCAGAAAGTGTGAAATTCCACCACGCACCGTCGCGTCTTGTCCAATAAAGCGGCGCATTCCAGCGTTGTTCGTTCACAGTTGTCCAGCCGAGCGATAACCAGAAATCCGGCCGGTTATAACCGTTGTCTTCGATGAAGGCGATGTATTCGCCGTTTGTTACTGGTGCGGTTGCCAGCGAAAACGCGGGAACGAGTGCCTGATGCCGCGGCCCTTCATTGTCATAGGCAAATCCGTCGCCGTTGTAACCGATTTCAGCGATGTGTTCATCGAACTCGATAAACTGTTTGGAACGCATCGGTGACCCTTCGGCCGAAATTTTCGGCGCGCCCGTCGACCGCTCCAGAGCAGGACGAAACACAGGATTGAGCGGGTTTTGCGCGAAGACATGCTTGATGTCCGTGACGAGCAATTCCTGATGTTGCTGTTCGTGATGCATGCCAAGCACCAAGATTGGCTCCATTTCATCGACCTGACTTTCGTCGGCCCCTGAGAGTAAATCGTCGATGTGAGAATCGATCGATGTCCGATAGCGTAGCGCCTCGCTCACAGTTGGGCGTGAGATTAACCCGCGCAGATCCCGCCGGTGCATGTCGCCTGCAGCGTTATAGTAAGAATTGAAGAGGTAGGCGTACTCTGGAATTTCTGCCCGATATTTCTCAACGAATTTCTTCAGGATAAAGGTTTCGAAAAACCAAGTCGTATGCGCCAGATGCCATTTGGTGGGACTGACGTCTGGCATGGATTGCACGACGCAATCTTCGGGTTCGAGACCAGCACATAGCGCGTCGGTGAACTTTCTGATTTGATGAAAGCGATCGCGCAAGCGTTCGACGCGGGTTTGGCTCTTGGAAAAAAAAGTCCGTTCCGCCGCCGCCGTTGCAGAGGCGGTTTCCATCGAGGACGCGCTCAAGGATTTTCTCCCTCTTGGGCGCGCTCTTCCCGGCGCGCTTCGAGCATTTGGTCGTGAGTTGCTTCTTCTATGCCTTCAATCACGAGATGTTCTCCAACGGTTTCCTCTTCCTGAGTGCCAGGCCGCGGAATGTGATGACCCTTGGAACTAGCGATGACGCTCCATTCCTCAGTCATGTCAGCGTTGTCTGGAGTTTCCTCAGGCGGCACATTATTTT
>Ga0310811_10007507_pt1 | contig 13984 bp, 14 predicted proteins | sample YCmetagenome_FD_207642 | JGI IMG/M metagenome (GOLD analysis project Ga0310811, IMG submission 207642) | Soil microbial communities from experimental microcosm in Duke University, North Carolina, United States - YC | ecosystem: Engineered > Artificial ecosystem > Soil microcosm > Unclassified ... | reverse complement strand
GTGATAGCCGTCATCGCCATCCTGGTGGCCATGCTACTGCCCGCCCTCGGCAAGGCCAAGGGTGCAGCCAAATCCATCGCCTGCGTCAACAACCTTCACCAGATCGGTCTGCAACTGAACATTTATGTTCAGGACAACAATAACCGCCTGCCGGTCTGCGCCGGATTGCTCCCCAGTGGCAGCCCGCAGTGGAAGCCCATCACAACGACGCTGTTTCCCGATCAGCCAACCAATAAAATTTTTGCCTGTCCCGCCGACCTCACGATTTTTCCCAAGGAGCTTACCAGCTATTCCTGGAATTTCTGGCTGAATGGCGCCCCCTATGAAGCTCCACAGAACGCCCCGGTTTATACCAACGAGTCCCAAGTCATCGTAGACGACATGTTTGGCGGACGGAATGAAACACCGCTTCTTGGCGATGCCAATCCTTACCATGGCGCACACGGCCAGTTGATGGGGAAAAATGCCCTCTATTTTGACGGCCGGGTTGAAAAATCCCGGCTCCCCTGATGAACTTATTCAATCACCAGCGACGCGCACGGTGAACATCCGGACTCACGCTAGCAGACTACTGTTTGTCCTGCATGTTTGGCTCGGGCAGAACGAAGCTCGTCCATTGGGAGGCTTGGGTAGTATTTGGCGAGACAAAGTTTAACGTCAGCAATCACAGAATTATTCTATTCATCATGATTCAGGCCTTCATTACGAGCGGGCAAAAAATCATCGGTGAAACCTATGCCTGCGGCCGGTAGAGTGGCAGGGCGCGGTTCGAGGCTACTGCAAGAGTGGTGGGACATTATTGGCAGAAGCCTTGTAAAATAAAAAACGCGCCGATTTGCATAGGCGCGTTTTGCTTTTTCCAAATTAGCTCAGTAATTCTTCGCGACTTCGTTCCAGTTCACCACGTTCCAAAACGCCTTGAGAAAATCGGCGCGCTTGTTCTGGTATTTCAGATAGTAGGCGTGTTCCCAGACGTCGCAGCCGATGACCGGCTTGCCTTCGCAGCCGGCGACGGCCTTGCCCATGAGCGGGCTGTCTTGGTTCGCCGTGGAGACGATTTCCAGCTTGCCGTTATTGCTCACGAGCCAGACCCAGCCGCTGCCGAAACGGCCGAGGCCGGCGGCTTCAAACTTTGCCTTGAAATCATCGAAGCTGCCGAATGCGGCCTTGATGTCGTCGGCAAGCTTGCCGGTGGGCGTGCCGCCGGCGTTCGGCCCGATAATTTTCCAGAAGAAGGAATGGTTGCAATGGCCGCCGCCATTGTTGCGGACCGCGCCGCGAATGTTTTCCGGCACCGAGGCGAGGTCTTTGATGAGTTCGCAGACGGATTTGGCTTCGAGCGCAGTGTTGCCGGCGACGGCCTTGTTCAAATTGGCGACATAGGCGGCGTGATGTTTGTCATGGTGGATTTCCATCGTGAGCGCGTCGAAATGCGGTTCGAGCGCGGCCCTGTCGTAGGGCAGGGGAGGGAGTTCGTATGGCATAATTTTATTTATGGTTGGTTGTTGTATGTGAATGACTAAATTGTGTCAGGCACACTGCTTCAGGCGCTGACGAAAATCAAGCGTGGAACACGGACAAAATTTCCGGCGCAAACTTCCGGCGTGATTAAATTCACTTTACTGGCCTCGTTTCTTGGCTAAAATCATCAGTCTCTTTGCGAGGCAAAGGATCACCAAAAATTTTTATGGCCAAACTTTTCATTGAAGATATTGAATTGAAGGGCAAACGCGCCCTCATCCGTGTGGATTTCAACGTGCCGCAGGACAAAGTCACCGGTGCGATCACAAACACCAAGCGCATTGAGGCGGCCCTGCCGACGATCAAATGCGCTCTGGATAAAGGTGCGTCGGTTGTGCTGATGAGCCACCTTGGCCGCCCGGACGGCAAACGCATCGAGAAATTTTCCCTCAAGCCGGTGGCCGAAGCGTTGCAAAAATTGCTCGGTCAACCAGTGCAGTTCTTGAACGATTGCGTCGGTGCGGAAGTTGAAGCCGTGTGTGCAAAAGCCAAGCCCGGCGACGTGATTTTACTCGAGAACCTGCGTTTCCACATCGAGGAAGAAGGCAAAGTGAAGCTGGAAGACGGTTCCAAGCTCAAGGCCGATCCGGAAAAAGTAAAAGCGTTCCGCGCGAGCCTCACGAAACTTGGTGATGTTTACATTAACGACGCGTTTGGCACGGCCCATCGCGATCATAGCTCGATGACGGGCGTGCAACTCCCGCAACGCGCCTGTGGCTACCTGATGAAGAAGGAACTCGACGCGTTTGGCGCGGTGCTTGACCATCCGAAGCGTCCGTTGCTCGCCATTCTTGGCGGTTCCAAGGTCGCGGACAAGATTCAACTCATCAACAACCTGCTCGACAAAGCCGACGAGATCATCATCGGCGGCGGCATGGCCTACACTTTCCGCAAGGTGCAAGACAACATGGAGATTGGAAAATCACTCTTTGATGCGGAAGGCGCGAAGATTGTTCCTGAACTCCTCAAGAAGGCGGCGGACAAAGGTAAGAAAATACATCTGCCGGTGGATTGGTTGACTGGCGATAAATATGGTCCCGATGCGAACGTCGGCAGCGCAACGTTGCAAAGCGGTATTCCCGCCGGCTGGGAAGGTCTTGATGCTGGCCCGGAATCTTCCAAGCAATTTGCGACGGTCATTGCGCGCGCCAAGACCATCATCTGGAACGGACCTCCCGGCGTCTTTGAATTTCCTTCATTCGAGAAAGCCACAAAATCCATGGCCGATGCCATCGTGGCGGCGACGGCAGCCGGTGCGACCACGGTTGTCGGTGGTGGTGATACCGCGACAGCGGCGAAAAAATTCGGCGCGGACAAAAAAGTTTCCCACACTTCGACCGGCGGCGGTGCGTCGTTGGAATTCCTTGAAGGCAAAGTGCTGCCCGGGGTGGCGGCGTTGAGCGAGAAATGATTTTTAGAAAGCAATAATTCAAATGAATAAAGATCGTAAATTAATCATCGCGGGCAATTGGAAATCGAACAAGACCGTTGCCGAGGCGCTGGAACTTGTCGAAGCCCTCAAGCGTGAGCTCGCGGGCGTTAAGGAAGTGGACATCGTGGTCGCCCCGCCTTACACCGCGTTGAGCGAAGTTTCCAAGTCCATCCTCGATTCCAACATTCGTCTCGCCGCACAGAACATGAGCGAGAACGGTGTGGGTGCCTTCACCGGTGAAATCGCGGCGGTGATGCTCAAGGAGTTTTCCACACGCTACGTCATTCTTGGCCACAGCGAACGTCGGCAGTTCCAGAAGGAAACCGACGCGCTCATCGCCAAAAAGGCGGCGGCGGTTCACGCGGCGGCGCTCAAGCCGATTGTCTGCGTGGGCGAAACGCTCGCCGAACGTGAAGGCGGCCTGATGGAGAAAGTTTTGGAAACGCAGGTGCGCGGCAGTCTCGCCGGCCTGACCAAAGATCAGGCAGTGGAAACCGTGGTGGCCTACGAACCGGTCTGGGCCATCGGCACCGGCAAAACCGCGACGACGCAGCAGGCGCAGGACGCCCATGCGTTCATCCGTGGCGTGCTCGCCGCGATGTTCGACGCGGAAGTCGCCCGCAAAGTGCGCATCCAATACGGCGGCAGCGTCAAGCCGAACAACGCCAAGGAACTGATGAGCCAGCCGGACGTTGACGGCGCGCTCGTCGGTGGGGCTTCATTGGAGGCAAGAAGTTTTGCTGACATCATCAAAAATTCCATATAACATCCGCACCTTATGAGTTTTATTGTTGGCGTTTTAACGTTTTTTCTGGTCATCAACTGTCTGATGTTGATTTTGCTGGTGCTGGTGCAACTGCCAAAGAAGGATGCTGGTGCCGGCATCGCCTTCGGTGGCGGCACGGCGGACGCGTTGTTCGGGGCCGGCTCCGGCAATGTGCTGACCAAAATCACCAAATATGCAACGGTGGCGTTGCTCGTTCTCTCGGTGTTCCTCGGCTATTTGCAGGACAAGACGCACACTGCAAACAGCAGCGCGACGTTTGAAAAAATGGTTGAGCAGAAGCAGCAGCAAACCCCCGTGGCTCCGGCGGCGGCGCCTCAATCCGCAACAACGCCTGCTCCGACCACGGCGAACAATCTGCTTTCGACCTTGCCGGCCACTCCGCCGAGCAACGCGCCGGCGGCCAAGAAATAATTTACCTCTTTCGCAACGCCGATGGCTTCGTGTCATCGGCGTTTTTTATTTGTCTTTGGTCTCGACCCGGAGGGAGTCAAAATTGCCACTTTCGCAGCTCGCGACAAATCCCTCGGTCGCACTTTTCAAATCCTCCCAGCGGGCGCGGATTTGCCGGGACTCGGCGGACGTGATTTTATTATCCGCCGCCGCCGTGGCGATCACGGCCAGCAAGTCGGCGAATTCCTGGACGATCTGGTTGGTCGCGGGGATGAGGAAATGCGGATGCGGCGCGTTCTTGGGGTTCAGGATGAAAAATCCGCCGGCACGCTGGCAGATCCACTGGACAATGCGTTCGTCGCCGGTGCTTTTGATGAGCGCCTCGATGCGGTCGAGCGGGTTGCCGATGCCATTGTCCTGATGGGGTGGTTGCGCCCATTTGTAGATCATCGAGGTGGAGAGTTCGAGGTCGGCGGAAACTTCCTTGGCTGATTTTTTTTCAAAGACTTCGCGGAGCAGTTCGTGGGATTGCATGGCGGCACGATGGAAAAGCGCCGCCGTCTTGGCAAGCGTGAATCAGCGGTTCCAAAAATTGTCCAAAATTATCAATGCAGCCGTCCCAGAGTTCTGTTTTTATGGTTCAGTGAAGGTGAAGAATGAAAAACATTCCTTGCTTCCGGCTTGCCAGAGCGGTGGGCTTGATGGTCTAATCGGCGCACGGAACCAGAACGGAGTGGACTTATGATTATCTACGCTATCTGCTTGGTGTTGGGTTTGATGTTCACGTTGATCAGCGCTTTCATGGGGCATCTCTTCGGCGGACACGATGCGGTCGGCACGGGTGGCGAGGCCGACGCAGGCTTTGATTCCGATGGCGTGCCCGGCATCACTTTTTTCAGCCCGACGGTGCTGGCGTGTTTCGTCACGGCGTTCGGTGCCTTTGGTTTGATTCTTTCGGAAATTCCCGCGACCGCCAGCGTCTGGATCAACGCCCCGATCTCCTTTGTCGCCGGGTTGCTGATCGCGCTGGGGGCGTTGTGGGGGTTGAATAAAATTTTTACCGGCACGCAAAGTTCCAGCGAAGGACGCGTTGCGGAATTGATCGGACAGACCGCCGCCATCGTCTCGCCCATTCCGGCCAACGGCGTCGGCGAAATCTCCTACGTTCAATCCGGTTCGCGCTACAGCGCTCCCGCCCGTTCGGAAAAAGGCGTGGCCATTGACGCGGGCCGGACCGTGCGGATCGTCCGCATCGTCGGCACCCAGTATTACGTGGACGTCAACGACTGATTTCAAACCCAACCTCAACTCATCCTGACAACTCACATGAACCTTACTCCCATGCTGGCTGAAGCCGGTCAAATTCCGTGGCTGAAAATCGTGCTCGGTGCCGCCGCGTTTCTGTTTGTTCTTTTCGTGTTCGCCACCATTTGGGCGAGCCGCTACACCAAGGCTGGCCCCAACCAGGTGCTGATTATTTCCGGGCGCAAGCGCAAGATCACCGATCCTGACGGCAATGTCCGCGAGGTTGGCTTTCGCGTCGTCAAGGGCGGCGGCAAGTTCGTCTGGCCGGTGCTCGAAAAGGTGGATGTCCTCTCGCTCGAACTGCTGACGATTGATGTGCAGACGCCGGAAGTTTATACGAGCAAAGGCGTGCCGGTGCGCGTGGACGGCGTGGCGCAGATCAAGGTCAAGGGCGACGATATTTCCATCGCAACCGCTGCCGAACAGTTTTTGAGCAAGAGCACCGATGACATCAAGAATATCGCGATGCAGACGCTCGAAGGTCATTTGCGCGCGATTCTGGGCACGATGACCGTTGAGGAAATTTACCAGAACCGCGACGCCTTCGCCTCGAAAGTTCAGGAAGTCGCTGCGGGCGACATGGCGAACATGGGCCTGACCATCGTGAGTTTCACGATCCGCGACATCCGCGATTCCCAGGGCTATCTCGATGCGCTGGGCAAACCCCGCATCGCGCAGGTCAAACGCGACGCCATCGTTGCGCAGGCCGAGGCTGATCGCGATTCGACGATTCGTTCCGCGCAGGCGAACCAGGCCGGACAAGAGGCGAAATTTCTGGCCGACACGAAGGTTGCCGAGGCGCAACGCGATTATCAGTCCAACGTCGCGCAGTATCAGGCCACGGTGAACGTGCAGAAAGCGCAGGCCGATCTCGCGTATGATCTGCAAAAGTTCAAAACCGGCCAGCTCGTGAAGGCCGAAGAAGTGCAGGTCAACATCGTCGAGAAACAGAAACAGATCGAACTGCAACAGCAGGAAATTCTTCGCAAGCAGCGCGAACTTGAAGCGACCGTCCAAAAACCAGCCGATGCCGAACGTTACAAGGTCGAGACGCTGGCGAACGCGCGGAAGTTCCAATTGGAGACGGAGGCAGCCGGTGCCGCTTCCGCGACCAAGGCCACCGGTTTTGCCGGTGCCGATGTTGTGAAGGCGACCGGTATTGCCGAGGCCGACGCCAATAAGGCGCGCGGTCTGGCCGAGGCTGCGGTCATCGAGGCGCAAGGCAAGGCGACCGCCGAGGCGATGCGCGTAAAGGCTGAATCCTTCAAGCAATACAATGAAGCCGCCGTCATCGAAATGATCGTGCGCATCCTGCCGGAAGTCGCGGGCAAGGTCAGCGAACCGCTCGCCAAGACCGAGAAGATGGTCATCATCAACGCCGGCAACGGTCCCGGCGGTGGCGCGAGCAAGCTGACCGGCGACGTGACGACCATCATCAGTCAGTTGCCGCCCATCATCGAAAGTTTGACGGGCGTGAAGTTTGAGAAATTGCTCGAACAGGTTCCCGCGCTGAAAAAGGCGATGGGTAAAGATGACGCCGGCGAAGCCAAATAAACATCTTGTAGGAGCCAAGGTGACGAGGCTCAAATTAAAAAGTTAGAGACTCCTCACGTCGTCTCCTACAAATAAAAATGAAACTCTGTCGTTCCAATGATGATTACAGCATCGCCGGGGTTTGCGGCGGGCTGGCGGAAAATCTTGGCTGGGATTCCGGCCGGCTGCGGCTGGTCTGGGTGCTGGCGACGATTTTCACCGCCTTTGCCGGTGTGGTGATTTATCTCGCGCTCTGGTATCTGATGCCTGAAGCACCACCAACCAAGCCCGCTTTTGAGCCGCCACCGATGCAGCCGTGGAAGAAGTCAGTGTGAAATGTTGCTTTGGAACAAAAGTGATATGCCAGTTTTTGCTGAACTAAATATAGGGCCGTTATTCCTCCTGATTCTAGTTGGATGCTTGGCGCTCGTATGGCTTTGTGCATTGATAGATTGCCTGCGACGAAATGATTTTAGCAGACGCGAAAAAATTGCATGGGTAATTGTCATTCTATTTACAAACTATTTTGGACTGATCGCCTATTTCGTCTTTTTTAATCGTGACAAACGAAAGCTGGCGAGTCGTTACCCGAAAGTTCTTGATCCGATAACCGGAAAACCTTGTGACGATGCACCTCTTCGAAGCCATCATTGACGCCAATCACCGCGCGGTGGCAGGCGATGCGAACGCCGGGTTGCACCCGGCGGAGTTTGTGGATTCGCTGCCGGTCATCGCGTTGACGTGCATTGATCCACGGCTCAACGCTTTTTTCCCGAACGCGCTGGCCTTGCCCGCCGAAGATTTCATCTGGCTGCGCAACGCCGGTAACATCATCACCGGCCCGCTGAGCAGCACCATGCGTTCACTCGCGCTGGCCTGCGCGGTCAAAGGCGGGCGCGAAATCGCCATCATCGGCCACACGGACTGTCAGGTCGCCAAGACACCGGCAACTGTTTTGCTAGACCGGTTCAAGGCCCTGGGCGTGGATCGCAGCCGGCTGCCGGACAATTTGAGTGAATTCTTTGGCACCTTTGGCAGCGAGCGGCAAAACGTCATCAAAGGCTGCGATTTCGCGCGCCACAGCCCGCTCATCGGCGCAAAAATTCCCGTTCACGGCTTGCTGTTGGACATCGAGACGGGGAAACTCGACTGGGTGGTGAACGGTTACGATACCCTGACCACGCCTGCCCAGCCGACGATGGCTAAAATGGATTTTGCCTCGATTGGTGCGCTTGGCTCGTTTAAGGATTTCGAGATGGGCGAAATGAAATTTCCCGAAATGAAGATCGGTGAGGCCGCCTTGCCTGGTCAGCCCGTTCAGATTCCGTCTCCTACGATCGCTCAGCCGTCTTCCGCCCTGCCGCCGCGAATGCCGGGCAAACTGGCCGTGCCACCACCAATCAGGCCCCGCCCGAATTTCCCCGGACGTTAATCCCAAGCCCCGCGCCGGTAGTCGTCCATCCGCCAACGCAGGAAAGGTGAACAATGCTGAGGCGTCGCCTTGTTTCGTGTCGGCCAATAGCGTTTGAAATCTCTTTTCAATCGTTGCAAATCGCGTATGCCCGAGCGCGCTTTTTTTTTGGCGACGGTCATTTTCCCGGCGGCCACCGCTTGTTGCCACAGCATGAAATGGCAAGACTGTGCGGCCATGCTTGCGGCCAGATCCAGTTCCTGCGCCAGGATTTTTCCCGAGCTGGAATCTGGCTTTGCTTGCGCCAGAATTGTTCTCTGTTTCTCAATTTCCTGTAAAGCAGCTTTGATTTTTGCCGCTGGAATCTTCGCAAACCATTTCAGTCCGTTGCGGCAGAACAGTTCTCGGTCAGTCGGTTTGGGTGCGGCTATGACCGTGCCGAGCGGCGTTTCGTTGAGCGCATTCACGCCGAGTTTTTTGTGGGCAAGTCCAAGATTCCAAGCGGCGGTTGCGATCCTATTTGTGGAATCTTCAAACACGTCGCGGCTTAAAACTCCTGAAAGTTCGCGTTCGTTCAGTGACCTCGTATTCCACGCCAGTGATGCGCCGGCGGCCAGCATCGGCCAGCTCACGGCCAGAGGCTGCGGATGGCCGCCGTCGCCCCAGTCGGTGATGAGAAAACCCAGCGCGCCAAATCGTTTGCCGGCCTTTGCGGCGGCGTGGAGATTGGCCAGCGCATTGTCATGTTTACCGATGAGCGTCTGCCAGGTGGAAGTGCCGGGACAGATATAAAATGGAATTTTAGCCTTCGCGAATTTTGCCGCTTCCTTGGCAAACGGATGATTTGCCTCGTAACCCCAGTTGAGGGCGATCACGTCTTTGGGCAGCTCGCGAATCAGTGCCGGATATTTCAGAATGATGTCGCCCCAGAACATCATGGTTTTTCCGCGCTTGCGTGCTTCGCTGTGGATTTTCTTCAGGAAGTTGAAATAGACGCGACCTTTGCCCTTTAGCTCACAAAGTTTTTTACTCTGACCTTTCCCCAAATCCCAAGTTTCATCGCCACCGATGTTGAAAAATTCGCTGGAAAAATTCGGCAGCAGTTCATCGTAAAGGTCGCGTAAAAAGTGCAGGGTGCTGGGATGGTTGGGCGCGAGTGTCGTCGGACGGCGGAGAAAATCTTTCGTCTCGGCTTCGTAGGGCTTTGGAATCTCGGCCAGTTTCTTCAGGCGAGAATCTTCGAGAAAATAGCGCAGATGCCCGAAGGAATTTTGGTTCGGCACGAGGTCAATGCCCAGTTCCCGGCATCGGGCATTTAGTTTCTGAATTTCTTCGCCGGACAGCGCACCCCAACTTTGCCAGACGGATTTGTATTTTTTGTAGGCGAACGTGTGCTCGGTGTAAAGTTGCAGTTCGTTGATCTTGAAATCGGAAAGTTTTTCAGCAAGATCAAGCAAAGTTTCCAATTTCGGCACACGCCCGCGCGAGATGTCGAGCATGACGCCACGCCGCGCAAAATCCGGCCAGTCGAGAATGTGCAGGCAAGGCAGGCGGCGACCGTATTCGCGCAACAACTGCCGTAACGTTGCCGTCGCCGCGCGCAGGCCGCCTTGTTCCCGGAAGGAAATTTCCACGCCCGCCGTGGAAATGTCCAACGCGTAGCCTTCGGGATGCCCCGGTGCGGAATCGGTGCGGACGACCTTGATGGCCGAAAGCGGCTGCTGTTTGGGCAAAAGAAAATTCCCCGGCCGCTTTTTCAGCGAACGGGGAGTTGGCAGCAAATTCATCTGCGGATCACTTCGCCGCGATCATGCCGCTTTGGCGCGCGTAATTGAACAGACCGCCGGCGTCAACCACGGGACGCACATCGCCGAGCGCTTTGAATTTATAGACCTTGCCGGTTTCCTTGACGGTGACGGTCGCGGCGTCGAGATCCACGGTCACGACATCGCCGGTTTTCAGGATGTCGCAGAGGCGGTCGGCGCATTCGCAGGGATAAAGTTCACCGGTGGCGACGCAGTTGCGGAAGAAGATGCGCGCGAAGCTTTCGGCCAGGACGATTTCACAATTGGCTGAACCCATCGCGATGGGTGCGTGTTCGCGCGAGCTGCCGCAGCCGAAATTTTTGCCGCCGACGACGATGGGGTATTCCGAATCAAGCTGGCCATCCTTGACGTAGCGGTTCGGGTAGAGCGATTCCGGCAGGCCGGCGAGCGCGTAGCTGCCGAGCTTTTCGTATTCTTCGGGAATCGTCGGCACGAGGTTCAAAAATTGCGCGGAGATGATCTGGTCGGTGTCAATGTTGTCGCGCACCACATAAACCGGGCCGGTGAAAACAGATTTCGTCATGGCTTTAATCTGCCGGTTGCGCGCGGGATTTTCAATCAGATTTCAATCACCGGCGGTGCCGGCGGGGAGGCATTTTGTTCGCGTTTGCGTAAGGCGATGACGGCGATGGCGCAGCCCGTCCAGGTCGGCAGCATATCGGCCACGGGAATCAATTCCACTACGAACGTCGGCAGCAGCAGGATGTGAAAACCCAAGATCCACATCGTCAGCAGCATCGCCACCACATCAATGGCCTGATCAAAGCCCACCCACCCGAACGGGCCGGTGAAAAATTGCAGGCCATCCGCCGCCGCAGCCACGGCCAGCGCGAGGAGGATTCGCGTCCGTGTCAAAGACGGCGTCCGTAGAATCGAGTTCGTTTTCTCCAGCAGTTTCACAGGGAAAACTTAATCACAATACTTGAGAGATTACAAATAAAGGAAGCTGAGTTGAAACTGAAGTGATATGAGCTTCGCTGGCGCAGGAGAATAAAAACGCCGCCTCGTTTCCAAGGCGGCGTTTGACGATTCGACAATGTGATCGCGGTCAGTTCAACTGCGGCGGGCGGGGCGTGAAGACTTTCAGCGTCAAGCCATCGGCGTCGGCATTGCCGCCAAAGACAGAGATGTAGAAGTATTTGGCCAGCGGATCGAAATCGGGCAGCAGGGAGAAATCCGCCCAATCGCGGAAAGCCGGCGGAAACATCTGCAGGCTGTCGTTGCTGGCGGAATTTTTCAATAGCTTGAAAGCCGACCGCATGGTTTCGCGCTGATTTTCGTAGCTGAACAATCCGCCGCCCGTGCCGCCGATGTGGCTGGCGGCGTCGGCGATGCCGGGCTGGTCGCGCAACGACTTGGCCTTGCCGTCGGCGCTGCGGAGGTATTCTTCCAGAATGCTGGTATTTTTGCTGATGGCGAGATAACCGCCAGCGGAAGTGAGGTAAAGTGAATTGGGCTGCGATGTTCCGCCCGGCCCAGGCGCGCCGCGCATGGCGATGGTATAAATCTTATGGCCGAGAAAATCCCGTGTGCCATTTGCGCTGTCCTGCGGGGCACTCATGCCAGCAAGCGTCTTGAAGGCATCCACGGCCTGGTCGGCATTGGCGACTGCCAGCAGATACAACGCAGGTGGATTGGCAAAGTCGGCCAGAGTGTCGCCGACCGGCGGTTTCTGGTAGATGATCAGGTCGTCGCCAAGATTGCCAAAGAGATAGGTGCGGAGGTCGAACCCCGGATTTTTTGCCTGGGCCATGGTGTTGGCGACGTCGATGACAGAGTTGAGGCTGGAGAGGTATTGTGGCGAGATATTGGCCACCATCTTTTGCAGTTCTGCCCAGATTTTCTGGCCATCCAACCGCACCCGCGTGAATTTCACCGCGTCGGCGGGCACAAAGGCGGGGATGCCCGCGTCCTTGTTCGCCAGCGCCAGAATCTTCAGCAGACCGTTGCGGCTGGCTTCCGGTGCGGTGATGTGAAAGGCGACGGAAGAACCTTCCGGCCGTTCACGCAGGGCGAAGCTGGCGGATTTCAGCCCGCCAAGGCCGGTCGCGCCAAGAATTTTTGCCGTGTTAAAACTTGGCATCGCCGAAGGTGCATCGGAATCGGCGCTGTCGTCGCTTCCCGCCATGAGCATGCCGAAAAATTTAGCGCCGTTGAACCAACCGTAATAAGTTGGCGAATCGCGGAATTGGGAAAGCTTGTCGGCGGCAAACCCGGCGTCATCGGCAATGGCCGGGGCGTTGCCACCAGTCAGGCGGGCGGCGACGGCTTCGGCGACCTTGGCGGAATTGGCGGCGACGAGGAGGGATTCATATTGCGTGAAATAGATCTCGCCGGGCTTGTCCGGCTTGGGTTCCTTGCCGATTTCGGACACCGGCGGACGATGGGGCAGAATGGCAGCAAAATCGTTGGTGGACAGCGGCACGACGGTGAAGGCCAGGCCGTGAAATTTTTCCGTGCGCAATGAACGCCCGTCGGCCGTCCATTTTTTGGTGAGCGTGGCGAGGTTGGTCTTGAGCTGGTCGCTCTTACCTTTGGCATCAAGCAGCAGGATGATGCCGGGCGGCACGTCATCGTGGCCGTTGGAACCGTTGACGGTTACGCCGAGTGTGAACTGGCCCTGCAGCGGCGACAAGAAATCATCCACCTTGATGCCAAGATCCTTTTCCAGTGGCGCGATGAATTTCTCCGTGAGCTTGGCCATGAACTTGTCGTGGAATGGCTTCATCGCGGGATCGTTCCAGAACATCATTTGCGGCGAGGTCTTGGAAGCGGTGCGCAGCGCAGTGCAGTCCGGCACGGTGAAAAATGCCAGCGTGTCCGCTGGCAAAAGGTTTTCTGCTGGCGCAATTGCGGCCCGGGTCAAGGTGACGCTGGCCAGCAAAAAGGCGGCAGCGATAAGGCACAATGATTTTGATTTCATTTTTGGTTAAGGTTGGCTGCGGTAAAATTTCCCCGGAGAATATTTATTTTGCCTCCGTGGTCTTCAGACTGGTGCGGGTGGGCGGTTCGAGATAGCGGAACGGAGTGTTCGGGTTGTCGGTCGAATAGGCGAACGCGTCGCGATGGTCGAGGAAATTTTTCACCAATTCCACGGGGATTGCAAAGCCAAGGCCCTCTCCGAAAGTGATCTTCATGTTTGTGACACCGACGACTTCGCCGGCGAGATTGAAGAGCGGGCCGCCGCTGTTACCGGGATTGATCTGGGTGCTGGTCTGGAGATAAAGCTGACCTTCCAACTGCCGTGTCTTGGTACTCAAAATGCCTTGCGTGACGGTGCGTTCGAGGCCGAGCGGACTGCCGATGGCGAACACCGCGTCGCCCACGTTCAGGGAATCCGAGCTGCCCAGCGTGACGTATTTGAACTTGGGCGCATTCTTGTCTTCGATGTGGAGCAGGGCGAGGTCTTGAAATTTATTGATGGCGACGATTTTGACCTGTTTGTAAGTCTCGCGGTCAAGCTGGCCGTTCTTCTGCTGATAAACTTCCACGGAAATCTCCGTTTCGCCTTCGATGACGTGGAAATTTGTGATGAGATAACCGTCTTCGTTGATGAAAAAACCGGAGCCAAGTCCGCCCGGATTTTTGACCTGAACCACCGCCTCGCCGATCTGTTTTACCAGTGAACTGACATCATGCACGCCCGCAACTTTGGCGTCGGAAGAATAAAACCGGCCATTGGCAGAAGGTGTCGTGGTGGTCGTGGCGGGCATCGTCGCCGTGCTGGCCTTGGTGACGTTGATGATGGCGCTGCGCGGAATTTGCAAAACCGTGAAGCC
>Ga0310811_10007506_pt1 | contig 13984 bp, 10 predicted proteins | sample YCmetagenome_FD_207642 | JGI IMG/M metagenome (GOLD analysis project Ga0310811, IMG submission 207642) | Soil microbial communities from experimental microcosm in Duke University, North Carolina, United States - YC | ecosystem: Engineered > Artificial ecosystem > Soil microcosm > Unclassified ... | reverse complement strand
AAGCGTATCGCGTGCTCAAGCGCAACACGCATCTGTATCTGTTCTGCGACGCCGAAACGATGTTCATCGCGAAACCGGAGGCGGAGCGCGCCGGATTTCGGTTCTGGAAGCCGCTGGTCTGGGACAAGAAAACGATCGGGATGGGTTACCACTATCGGGCGCGCTACGAGTTCATTCTCTTCTTCGAAAAGGGCAAGCGGCGGCTCGCCGACCTGGGGGTTGCCGATGTCATCACCGTGCCCCGTGTCCATCGGGGCTACCCCGCCGAGAAGCCTCCGGCGGTCTCGGCCATCTTGATCGAGCAGAGTTCGGTGCGCGGCGAGCTGATCGCCGACCCGTTCATGGGATCGGGCAGCGTCGGCGTGGCGGCGCTGCAGGCGGAACGCCGGTTCTCGGGAACGGATCTGAACCCCGAGGCCGTCAGGCTCACGACCGAACGTCTCCGGGCGCTCGCACCCGAAGCGGCGGATTCCGGTACGCGGCGTGAGCCCGAGCAGCTCGGATTCATCGACACACGTCCGTGACAGGAACGGAGTACGCGAACCTCATCGCGACGTATCTCTCGCAGCGGTTCGGGTCTCGGGGCCTGAAGGTCTACCGCGAAATCCGCGTCGGCAAATCGATCATCGGAAAGAATCGCTGCATCGACGTCTTCTGCGTCCGCGAGGCGGACGGCACGGCGTTCGCGGTGGAGTGCAAGTTCCAGGACTCGCCGGGGACGGTCGACGAAAAGATTCCGTACGCATTGAACGATCTGGACGCGCTCCCGATGGCCGGCTGCATCGCCTACGCGGGAAAGGGATTTTCGGAAGGTGTGCTGCACATGCTGCAGGCCGCCCCGCGTGCCGCGTACTGCCTCCCGAACGGCGATTGGGCCTCCTCAGCGGACACGCGGGAGCTCGATCATCTCCTCGCCGCGCACTTCGGCTGGTGGGATTTGATCGTCGGCAGCAAGAAACCTGTTGGAGGTTAACGCCAACTCCCAATTCCCAATCGGAGCGGGGCGGGCGATGCGAGAAAGGACCGCCAGCGATCAGTCAGCACGAAGCTAGCGACATTCAGGATGCTGGCAGCCGCACCGCAGCTCGGTGATTCGCGCCGCGTCCTTGCAATGCTCGCTGCAGTACTTTCCGTAGGGTCCTTTGCCGTCGACGGTACAGCTGCAACCTTCGTGCGCGCACTTCTGAGCCATGGTCCCTCCCTGGCCAGAAGCGTACACCCGGCGCGCGATCGCGGCGTGCGAATGTGCGGATTGGCCGAGCTCGCGTGGAAGAGCTTGCTCACGCGCGCTTGCGCTTCCGGTCGACGAGCGCCCAGAACTGCCGCTCGTTAAGTACAGTAATCCGCTGCCCTTTCTCGCGAAGACGTTTGATCTCCATCAGCTTCAACCCGGCGTCGCGCCCCGCGGCCTGCAGAACGTTCGGCCGCCCGCGGACGATGACCGATGTCTGTGCCGACGGCCCGCTGTGGACGACCGCGCCGGCCCGACGGGCCGCCTGCGCAGCCTCCGCGCGTGTGCGGCTCAGAATGCCGGTGAACGTCACGTGAACGCCGGCGAGCGATCGCAGCACGCCCGCCCGCAGTGACACGGGACGCGTCTTCAGTGCGTCGATCATTTCATCGGCGCTTTCATAGCGCTTCCGGCGCTCGCCGATGCAGCGATGCACGATCTCCTTCAGGTGATCGCTGCAGTGGAATCCGCGGACGTCGCTGGTGCGCACGCGCCGGCTCGCATCGCCCGCGATGAGCATGCCCAGCAACTGCCCGACCTGGTATACATCGTCGCGCGCCTGCCACTTCGGAGCGGCGCGATCGAGCAGGTCGCTGGGCGCCGTCATACGGTTCATCGTGTGCGCGGTAATCCCGCGCGTGTCGCTCTGCTGGCGGACGATGCCGAAGTCGCCAAGCTTCAGCCGCGGGCCGGCGCAGACGAACACGTTGACGGGTGTGAGATCGCGGTGCAGGGTCTGGCCGCGGTGGAGTTTGCGGAGGACGTCGAGAAGGCCCGCAATCTCGCGCCGCACGAACGCCTCCGACCAGCCCTTGGGAGCGCGGCGCAGGAACGCGCTGAGGTCGCCGTGCTCGGCGTACTCGAGCGCGAGGTAATAGAGCATCCGCCCGTCGCCGCGCATCAACGCAAAGCAGTCGTAAACGCGGATCGCGCGCTCGTGGCCGTCGAGGACCTGGCCGAAGTAAGCCTCTCGCAGCCAGCCGTCCAACCGGGGGCTCACCTTGATGCACACGCGTCCCGGCACGGCCCTCGATCGTCCGAGCCGCCGCGCGAGGTACGCCTGACCGAATCCGCCTTCGCCCAGCATCCGTTCGACCGAATAGTGCAGACCCGTCTCGGGGCTGACGACCATCTGGCCGGTGGCGAGCAGCTGCCCGGGTGCCGCCGTGGCGCCATGTACGGATCGCGTCGTCGCCGTCCAGGGATTGCGAGCCACGACTCAGTCGGTGCTCCTGAATGCGGCGATCGTCCGTCCCGCCTCGGTCATGATGGATTTGACGACGTCTGCGGCGGCAGGCAGATCGGAGATCAGGCCGGCGCTCTCTCCCGCCGGCATCGGGAAATACTGTGCGTCGCCGCGCTCGGCAGCGCGCCTGAAGATCTCCTCCGCCGCGTTCGACTGCAGCATCGGCGGCAGCACAGGCGCGTCGCCGTATTCGGTCGCGAACCGATTACGCAGCGTCCGCATCGGAAGCCCGGTGAAGGCGCTGCTGACGAGCGTGTCGCCCGTGCCCGCGGCAAGCACCGCATCCTTGAAGAAGGATGGTGCAATCGATTCGCGGGTTGCGATGAAACGCGTGCCAAGCATCACGCCGGCGGCTCCGAGCGCGAGCGCCGCAACGAGTCCGCGGCCATCCACGATTCCTCCGGCGGCCAGGACCGGCTGCTCGACGGCATCGACGATCTTCGGCACGATCACCATCGTGCCCGCCTCGCCTGTCGTGCTGCGCCAGTTCGAGCGATGCCCTCCCGCCTCGGTGCCCTGCGCGACGACGACATCCACGCCGGCAGAGGAAACGGCGTGCGCGTCGTCGACGTTGGTGACCATTGCCATCACGCGGATCCCGCGCTCGTGGCAGCGGGCCACCATGTTTCGCGGTGGATTGCCGAGACCGATGCTCCACACCGGGACACGCTCCTCGAGGATGACGTCGAAGTTCGACGCAACGAGTTCGGGAAAGCGTTGCGGATTGATGTCCGTCGCGCCGAGACCGACGTGCGCGCGGATCTCGTTCAAACGCCGGGCGGCACCCGACTGCGTACCCGGGTCGATGGTCTCGGGCGCAACTGGTGCGACCACCGACGGGTGCAGCCAGAGGTTTACGCCGAACGGCGACTGCGTCATCTGACGGATCTGCCGAATCTGTGCTCTGAGCGCCTCGGGCTCGAGCCTGAGCGCCGCGAGAATTCCGAGTCCGCCGGCATTGCACACGGCCGCCACGAGTTCCGGCCCGGCCACGCGGCTCATGCCGGATTGGACGACGGGATAACGGATTCCGACGGATTTGCAGAACGCGGACGCGCGTGGAGTCATGGCGAAATGATCACACAGCTTCGCCGCAGAGACGTCCCGCGGTCAGAGCCCGCGCCCGCGGATCACCCCGATCAGCAGGAAGATGATCGCAATGACCAGGAGGATGTGCAGCCCGCCGCCGAGCGTCGTCTTGGTGACGATCCCGAGCAGCCACAGGATCACGAGAATGACGACGATGGCCATCATGAGAGAACGCCTCCTGGCGTCAAGTCGCCGATCTTACGCCGCCGTCGGGTTGTCGACAAATCTACTGGTGTTCTCGAATCGGGCGCGGTGAGCTGTTTTTGGTCCGAGCGACTGGTCAGCCCTTCACCTGAAAATTCCTGCGGAGGAGAAACTCGCGTACGCGCTCCCGCAGGTCGCCTTGCAATTCGACGCCGTCTTCGAGGACGGCGCCCCCGGTGCCGCAGGCGCGCTTCAACTCCTGCGCGAGATCTTTGAGAAACGCCGCGTTGCGCGGCAATCCGAACACGACCGTGACGATCTTTCCGCCGCGGCCTGTCTTTTCCATTCGAAGCTTCGCCACCGGACGTACGGGCACAGCCTCATGGGATGGCTCGCCGCATCGGCACCCGCGTTCCGGCTGACCGCACTTCGGACAGAAACGTCCGGCAGCTGAGGAATAGACGGGACGGCTGTTGCGGTCCTTCGACACGAACTGATTGTACGCGGCGGCGCCGCTTGCGCACGGGCGCCGATCTGAAGTACGAACGTCTGTCGTCAACGATACAAGGAGGCTCTATGTTTCTCGTCCGCGACATCATGTACTGCAAGCCCGGGAAGGCGCGCGCCATGGTCGACAAGTTCCGGGCGCTCTCACGCCTGACCGAGGGCCAGGGGTTTGGGCGGATGCGGATTTTCACGGACGTCAGCGCCGAACGCTACTGGACCGTGGTGACGGAGATGGAGGTCGACAATCTCGAGCGGTACGGGGAAATGTCACGCCAGGGGATGCAGCAGAAGGAATTTCAGGACGCGATGAAGGACTACCACGACCTCGTGGAACACGGCCGGCGCGAAATCTACATGATTGAACAATAGACGCCGCGCCTTCGACGTTCTACAAGAGGGCGATGGCCGATGGCGTTGTGCACCATCGGCCACCACCGGCGCCGCCCTATTTCGCGACCGGAGTCGCAACGACCGGATCGGGGACCTTGTTCTTGATCGGGGTCGTCGACTGCAAATACGCGAAAATCGCCTTCAGTTCGGCATCGTCCATGTTGCGGAACGCCTGCCAGGGCATCGGGGGCAGGATCTCGCGCCCGCGCCCCTGGTGACGTCCGTTTCGAATCGTTTCGACGAACTGTTGTTCGGTCCAGGCGCCGATCCCGGTTTCCTTGTCGGACGTGAGGTTCGCGGTATAACTGATGCCCCACGGTCCCGACCATGCCGTGCCCGACGCGTCGACGCTGACGATCCAGGGTCCTTCGGGCTTGGGAGGCGGCGGAAGCTTCAGGTCGGCGGGGTGGCCGGACAGGGCGTGCGCTTCATCGGCCTCCGGCCCGTTGGGTCCCATCTTTGCGGGCGTATGGCAGTCGGCGCACCCGTGATTCTTGACGAGCATCTCACCTTTTTTCACGAGGGCAGCCGGTGCCGCCTTCGGAGCCATGGTTGCCTTCGGCGCTGCGGGCGGTTTCGAGCCCGCCTGATCGATGGCTCCGACGTACGCGACAGCGGCCATGCCAAACACGACGGGCATCAGAAGCCTCGCCGTGCCATACGAGCGATGCTGGATCATCGTTTCGTCTCCTTTTCATGCTTGTCCGGACCAAGCTGCACTGCGGGCAAGTCCTTCGTGATCCATTGTCGAATCAGCTGCACGGCATCATCGTCGACGACGTGAGTGCCGAGCGGAGGCATCTGCGTGACGGGGTTGCGCGACGAAATCCTGGCGACGAGAACGCTGGCGTCGGGGTTGCCTGGAGAAACCCTGATCGTCGCGCCGGGCACCTGGAACTTGCTGGGATGCCCGACTGCGGTGGCGATCGCTGCCGGTGCCCTGTCGAGCGGCAGCCCGAGTGAGTAGCGCAGCGAGAAATCGAGCGAAGCGAGCTGGCCGGCGGAGTTGTGACAGATGCCGCAGTTCGTGCTCAGGTATCCCAGTGCCGCGCGCGCGGTCGGCGTCGGCGCGTCGATGCGTGGAGGGGCACCCAGGAAGCGCGCGGGCAGCCCGCGAACGAGACGTCGATCGACGAGGGCCTGGAGATCGACGCCTCCGGCTGGAACGGGCTCGGCATGCGGCGCGTTCGGATCACGGTCGGGCGACAACTGCAGGGCGTTCACGCCGAGGATGTGCGTATCGCTGGCGTCGTGGCAGGCCAGGCAATCCGTGCGTGACGGAATCGAATGACGGACGCCGGCACGAATTTCAACGCTGCGCGACACGCCGAGTTCGGGCGCGAGCGGCGCAGCCGTCTCGTCCGCCCTCCATTGGTACGACGCGAACTGCCACCCGTTCGCCGTTCGTTCGATGAAGCGCGTTTCCACGCGATGGCCGTTGAAGTCGAATTCCTTCCAGAATCGCGTGCCGACGGGAAACGTCCAGCGATCGGGATTCGACGCGTCGATCCACTTTCCGCGCGGGATGCTCATCCAGCGCGACTTCCCCGCGCCGTCGCTCCAGAGCGGGTACTGCGGCGAGTACTGGAGATTCTGCGGGGCGATGGTCTTCGTGTCCCAGTCCGAATAGAGGCCCGTATCCTGCAGCCGCAGCGGCGGATCGCCCGCACTCAGAGTGTGTGCAGGAACGGCGGAGCCGAGCACGACAAGAAGAACAATGGAGAAACCGGCGCGCATTTTTTGGGGCGCCAGATTCTAGCACGACGCGCCTCCGGGGCGATCTCAAGCGGGCGCCGAGGCAGCGTATCGAGCAAGACGTTCCCGCCGGTTATTTCAGACCGCGCACGAGATAGAGATCGGACTGGCTGACGCCGTAGCCCTGTACGTATGCTGCGCCGTCGGCCGTTATCAGCAGTTGACCGATCTGGTGCGAATCCGCCTCTGGAACCGGTTGAATCGTCCTGACCGGCGTGCGCGCCCCGGTCGACAGATCCAGCCGTACGACATCTACTGCCCCGCCGGGCCGCGGGAGAACGGACCGGATCAAGACGGCAGTGTCGGACGCAAATGCGAGCACCGCCTCCGTTGCGTTATCCACGAATTTCACCGGATCGGGTGGCGCGTTGCCGTCGATCGAATACAGCATCCGGATGCCTTTAAAGCGTGCCATGGCGCGCGTCCCGTCGGGCGTCGGAAGCATGCCTGAGATACCTTCGGGCGTCAGCGGCCGTGGCGCGCCGCCGTCGAGATTCTGCACCCACAGGCGCGGAGCCTTGCCGGGTTCGGAGCCCATGAAGATGAAGCGCTTGCCGTCCGGCAGGAAGCGCGCCGCGTCGTGGGTGAGCGCATCATTCGTGAGGGTTCGCACATCCCCTGCGCCGGTGGGCAGCAGGATCAGCTGCGTGGGAGAGGGGTCCAGCTTCTGCGCGATGACCCACCTGCCGTCGGCAGACAAGTCCAGCGCTTCCCCGGTACCGAGCCGCACCGCCGGTGATCCATCGAGCTTGCGCAGATAGACGCCGTAGCCAACACCACCACCCTCGCCTTCCTCGGTGGATAGCAGCGTGGATCCATCGTCGCTCAGCGCGACCGGCTGCGTCCAATCCAGCCAGGAGAGATCGCGCTCGGCCGTCCCGCCGCGTGCCATGCCCGAAGCGCCGCGGCGTGCGATATCGTGCGAGACCAGCACGGTGCCATCAGGCGCGATGCCGCCGAGCCTGAGCGATCCGGGCACGCGAAGCACCGTTCGTTGAGTGCCATCGAGCGTTGACGCCTCGAGACTCCTCGACAAGCCTTTTTGCGAGCACGTAAACCAGACTTCCCTTCGATCCGCGGACCACGCCAGCCCCTGGACGCTCTCGCACTCGCCTGAAATCCGACTGACGTGCCCCGCGGAGTCCACAATGCTGGCCTTTCCCCGATCATCACCGATGACGGGGTGATCCAGAAAGGCAACCGTCTTCCCGTCGCGCGCGACGCGGGGGTCGCTGATCCATCCGCTCGTTTCGTAAACGACGTGGCCGATCGGAAACTCGAGCCTGAATCGCCCGTCAACCTGGTGGGTGACAACGAACGACGTCCCGTCCGGCATCCAGTCGGCATCCTGGACGTTTTCGAGCACGTCGCGCGAGGCGCCCCCCAGCGTGGCCCGCTGCAGGGTCCCCGGACGCGTGAAGCCGCCGATTCCACGCCGATGCGCGATGAGCGCCAGTTCACCCTGAGACGACGTCGAGACGATGTCAGCGTTCTCGTACGGCAGCGGCGCGGAGTCGGGGCTGTCCACGCGCGCGCTGTAGATTCGCAGCGGGCCGGCGTCCCATACCGCCGAGTACAAGATCGTCGTGGCATCCGGCATCAGGCGCGAATACCAGATCAACCCGCGACGATACGTCAGACGCTGGAATTGCGGCGCCTTCCATGCGGAGGGCGCCCACAGCACGTGTCCCGCCGCGAATGCCACCGCGCCCGCACCGATCACCGCCGCCGCCATCGCCGCAAGCGGCACTCTGCGCCGGGCCGGCGGGACTGCTGCCGCGGCCGCCGCCGCACTCGTCGAATGAGAGGTGCCCGACAGCGCCTCGAGCGCAATCGCGAGGTCATGCGCGGAGTGGAACCGGTCCTCGGGCTGCTTCTCCAGGCAGCGGCGGACGATCCGGTCCAGCGAGCCCGGAAGGCTCGGGTTGATCTCGGCAAACTCGGGCGGATCCTCCTTCAGGATCGCGTTCATCGTCTCGACGTGCGAATCCCCGCTGAACGGGCGTCTCCCGGTCAGCATCTCGTACAGGATCGCGCCGAAGGAGAAGATGTCGGTACGGTGATCGAGCGGCTGCGCGCGCACCTGCTCGGGCGACATGTAGCCGACGGTGCCCATCACAACGCCGGCCGCCGTTTGCGCCATCCGCGTTTCGCCCGAGGTCACCGTCCCGACGCCGACCGCAGCGGCGGGGGCCTTGGCCAGGCCAAAATCGAGGATCTTCACGACGCCGTCGCGCGTGATGAAGATGTTCTCGGGCTTCAGATCGCGATGGACGATGCCGCGCTCGTGCGCCGCCGCAATCCCGCGGACGATCTGGATCGCGTATTCAATCCCTTTCCGCACCGGCAGCGCGTGCTCACCCATTCGTATCCGCAGCGTGTCGCCTTCCAGGAGTTCCGTGACGGCGTACGTCGTCGAGTCCTGCGTCGCGAAATCGTGAATGGCTAGGATGTTCGGATGCGACAGTGCCGCGACCGCCTGCGCCTCGCGCTCGAATCGCGCGAGCGCCGCCGGGTCGCGCGACAGCGCGTCGGGGAGCACCTTGATCGCGACATCGCGATTCAGCTTCGCGTCCCGCGCGCGGTAGACCTCACCCATCCCGCCGGCGCCCAGCTGATTGAGAATCTCGTAACTCCCGAGACGCATTCCCGTGTGCAGTGACATAGGCGCGGGAAGTGTACACCGCCGTGGGCTTCGCTGCCGGCGGCCCCCCGTGCCTCGAATGGTCGTGGACCTTGCTTGAGGATCGCTGCGCGGTTTAATGTGCGTGTGCAATGTTTCTCAAAATCGGCCGAATTACGTCGCCGCTCGCACTCCTCGCTTTTGCGCTCGCCGGCAACCCTCCGCTGCCCATGCACGCGGCCGTGCGGCAAAGTCCTTCGGATGGATCGGCCGGCGCCGATCTCTATTCAGGGCTGAAATGGCGCAACATCGGCCCGTTCCACGGCGGCCGGATTTCGGCCGTGACAGGCGTGATCGGACAACCTGGCGCGTTTTACGTCGGCACGCCCATGGGCGGCGTGTGGAAGACCACCAGCGCCGGCGTGACGTGGTTTCCGATCGCCGACCAGTTGACGGACATCGACAGCGTCGGCGCGGTGCAGGTCGCGCCGTCGAATCCCAATATCGTCTACCTCGGCAGCGGCGACGCGATTGCCGGCGGCGACGGCAACGGAATGTACAAGTCCACCGACGCCGGCGCGACGTGGACCCACATCGGCCTCGACGCCACCCACCGGGTCAGCAAGATGGTGATCGACCCCAAGGATCCAAATCTCGTGGTCGTCGCCGCGGTGGGCGACGGAAACAATGGCGATGCCGGTGGCGTGTATCGCACAACAGATGGCGGCCGCACGTGGCAGAAGGTGCTGACGCCAGGGGGCGCGACGGCGGTGCGGGATCTGGGATTCGACTTCGATATGCCGACGCTGATGTTCGCCACCACGATCGGCGCCGGCGGGCGTGGCTTCGGCGGTCCAGCCGCCGGACGGGGAGGCGCCGCGCCGGAGCCGGCAAAGCTGTTCAAGTCCACTGACGAAGGAAAAACGTGGTCCGAGGTGACGACGCTCCCGAAGTATCCCGGCCGCATCAGCGTGGCGGTCGCGATGCACACCAACGGGCAGCGCATCTACGTCGTCGGATCTCCCATCGAGAACGGTTCGGGCCTCTATCGGTCAGACGATGGGGGATCCACGTGGAAGCACATGGCCGGCAACGATATGCGCGTAGCCAACGGCCAGGGCAATTATCAGTCGGGCGTGTTCGTCGATCCCCAGAACCCCGACGTCGTCTACGTGACGAGCATCGCGCTGATGCGTTCGACCGACGGCGGCGCCACGTTCGAATCGTTCAAAGGCGCGCCCGGCGGCGAGGACTACCACATGATGTGGATCGACCCGACCAACGGCAAGCGCATGCTCGTCGGGGCCGATCAGGGCCCGACCGTCACACTGGACGGCGGCCGCACGTGGAGCCTGTGGTACCCCGTGCCGATCGCGCAGGTCTACCACGTGTCGACGGACACGCGCTATCCCTACTCGGTACTCGGCGCGCAGCAGGACACCGGAGCGGTGATGACGCGCAGCCGCGGCGACTTCGGCCAGATCAACTTCACCGACTGGTCGCCCGTCCCCTCGTCCGAGTTCGGCACCCTGGCGGCCGACCCGCTGCACCCCGACATCATCTATGGAGAAGGCTACGGGCCGGGCGGCGGCGGCAGCGGCATGGTCAAGATCAACATGGCGACCGGCCAGTGGCAGAACGTGGCGCCCAACTTCGGCGCGGATGCGCAGAAGTACCGCCAGGTCCGCGATTTCTGGAAGCGCTTCGATCCGTTCGATCCGCGCGCGATGTATGTCGGCTTCCAGTGCCTGCTGGTCACGACCGATGGCGCGCAGACATGGAAGCCTTTCAGCCCCGACCTGACCACAACGAAGGGTGAGACGCCGCCGGCGTGCGGCACACCGCCTCCTCCGCCCTCCGCGACGCCGGCAGGAGCGCCGGGACGCGGGCGCGGCGGTGCGCCCGCGATCATGGATTTCGTCATATCCACCGCGAAGAAGGGCGCCGTGTGGACCGTCAGCAGCAACGGCCAGATCTACGACACCATCGACGGCGGCGCCCACTGGACGAACGTCAGCAACATCACCGACGCGCCGGCCAACGTGAGCTTCAGCACGATCGACGGCGCGCACCATGACGTCGGCACGGCGTACGTCGCCGGAAGGATCCCCGCGGGCCGGGACGGCGGTCCCGAGGGCGTCGACACGAACGTCCCATTGATCTGGCGCACGCACGACGGCGGGACGTCGTGGACCAGGATCGTCAACGGGCTTCCCAGCAACGAACGCACGGGCAGCTGGGTCAACGTCGTGCGCGAGGATCCGAAACAGAAAGGACTCCTCTTCGCCGGCACTGAAACGACGGTCTACGTCTCCTCCGACGACGGCGATCACTGGCGATCGCTGCGGCAGAACCTCCCGAGCACGTCGATCCGCGACCTCGTGTTCCATACCGACGATCACATGAACGACATCGTCATCGGTACGTATGGGCGAGGATTCTGGGTGCTCGACGACATGACCCCGCTGCGGGAGATCGCCGCCAGGGGCACCGAGATCGCGTCCGCGCCGGCGTACTTCTTCAAACCGGGCGACGCCATTCGATCGCGCATCAACGCGAACTGGGATCAGCCGACGTCGGTCGAGATGCCGCACGCGCCGAATCCGCCCTATGGCGCGATTCTCTACTACCACCTCAGTCAGAGGCCCTCCGCGGATATCACGCTGCAGGTCTTCGATGCCGCAGGCGGTCTCGTGCGAACGGTGTCGAGCGTGCTCCCCCCGCGAATCGAGGGCGCGATCTTCCCCGACTACTGGCTGCAGTCGCCCGCGTCGCGCGCGCTGCCGACCGACATCGGGACGAACCGCATCAACTGGGATCTGCACTACGACGACCCGCCGTCGATCGATCACGATCTCGAGGACGAGATGAACATGGTGGAAGGAATGACGTCGCCGGGACCGCACGGTCCGCAGGTTCCACCCGGGTCGTATACGTTGAAGCTCACCGTCGACGGCAAGGTCTACACCCAGACGGTCGTCGTCCACAACGACCCGCGCGTCGGCGAAAGCGCGGCGACGCTGAGCGCGATCAAGTCGCAGCACGAGCTCACGATGCGGGCGTACCAGGGGATGAAGGACAGCTACAGCGGCAATCAGGAGGTGGCAGCGGCGCGCGCGCAGGTCGCGCCGCTGATGCAGAGTTCGTCGGCCGACGTCGCCGCGAAGGCGAAGGAGTTCGATACGAAGCTGGCACGTTTCGGCGGCGCGATCGAGGGACGCGTGGGCCGCGGCTTCGGTGGCGGCGGCAATGCGACGCCCGGTGCGCTGCAGTCATTCATCGCGCTGAACGGCAGCTTCAGCACGATGGTGAGCGTGATGCAGGTCGGCCTGGACATGCCGCCGACGGCCGCGCAAATCAACACGTGGGAGGCCGATTGCAAGAGCTACAACACGACCGTGACCGCATGGAAAGCGGAAGCCGGGGACGTGGCGGCATTCAACTCGGTACTGACGGCCAACAACGTGAAGCCGATCACGGTTGAGCCGACCAGACTCGCGCCGGCGACGTGCGCCTTCGCGCAGGTTCTCAAATAAATTCCCAATTCCCAACTCCCAACGCCCAATCATTTTTGAATGAATGGGCGTTGGGAATTGGGTGTTGGGAATTATTTTCTAAGCACCCCATGCCCGTCTACCTTGGACTCGACGCCAGCACCCAGAGTCTGACTGCGACGATGATCGAGGCCGACGACGAGCGTCGCGCGGTAATCGACGAGTGGTCGCTGGCGTACGACGACCAGTCTTCATATGGGACCGAGCATGGCGTGCTTCGAGGCGCCGATCCGGCAGTGGTGGTCGCGCCGCCGCTGGTGTGGGTCGACGCACTCGAAAGCGTCCTCGCCCGTATGGCAGCCGCATGGCCGTCGGAAATCGCGCGTCTGGCCGCCGTCTCGGGATCCGCGCAGCAGCACGGCAGCGTGTATCTGAATGCAGACGGGTTGCGCCGAATGACTTCGCTCGATCCCGCGGAGCGAATGTCAGTGCAGCTGGCCAGCGGCTTTTCTCGGGAGCGCTCACCGGTCTGGATGGACTCGAGCACGACGGAGGAGTGCCGTGAAATCGAGGAGGCGGTGGGTGGTGCGCCGGTGCTCGCGCAGCGGACGGGATCGCACGCCTTCGAGCGGTTCACCGGGCCGCAGATCCGCGCCTTCTTCAAGCGCGACCCCGCAGGTTACGCCAACACGGCACGAATCCATCTCGTTTCGTCGTTTCATGCGTCGCTGCTCGCCGGGGGCGATGCGCCGATCGACCACGGCGACGGGTCGGGCATGAACCTGATGGATCTGGAGACGCGGTCCTGGTGGCCCACGGCGCTCGCTGCGACGGCTCCAGATCTGCACGTCAGGCTTCCACTCCTTGCGCCGTCATGGACCGTGACAGGCACGCTCGCGCCGTACTGGCAGACCCGCTACGGCCTCCCGGCCGCGCGCGTGATCGCCTGGTCCGGCGACAACCCGTGCAGCCTCATTGGCAGCGGCCTCGTGCGCGAAGGACGTCTGGCGATCTCGCTCGGGACGAGCGACACCGTGTGCGGCTTCATGCGCTGCGCGCTGCGCGATGCGGATGTCGGCTACGTCTCGGCCGCTCCGACCGGCGAATTCATGGGGACGACGGTGTTCAAGAACGCATCGCTCGCGCGGGAACGCCTGCGCGACGCGTTCGGTCTCGATTGGGAAGGCGTGTCGGCGGCCTTGAGATCCACGCCTCCGGGCAACGGAGGCGCCCTGATGCTGCCGTGGTTCGATCCGGAGATCACGCCGCACGTCGCGTCACCGGGCGTCCGGCGGATCGGTCTCGACGCAAACGATGGCCCGGCGAACCTCCGCGCGCTCGTCGAGGCGCAAATGATGGCAATGGCCAATCACACGCGCTGGATGGCGGCCGACCCGTCGTCTGTCGTGGCGACCGGCGGCGCCGCTGCGAATCGCGAGGTGCTGCAGATCATGGCCGACGTCTTCGATGCGCAAGTCATCAGATCCCGGGCGCGGAACGCCGCC
>Ga0310811_10007505_pt1 | contig 13985 bp, 15 predicted proteins | sample YCmetagenome_FD_207642 | JGI IMG/M metagenome (GOLD analysis project Ga0310811, IMG submission 207642) | Soil microbial communities from experimental microcosm in Duke University, North Carolina, United States - YC | ecosystem: Engineered > Artificial ecosystem > Soil microcosm > Unclassified ... | reverse complement strand
CGGCGTCGTTCCTCATGCCGGAGGACCTGATCATCGCCGGACGCAACCAGCTAGGCCTGCACGCGCGCACCGTGGAGTGGTTGCTGCTTGGCCGCGGGCTCAACCGCGAGTACGTCGACGCCGAGGGCCGTGTCGTCTCCCACGTGACCGACGAGACGACCAACCGCGCGCTGTGGCATCACTACCGCGCGGTGATGAGCGAGGCGTGACGCGACAATCGCACCCGCCGCAGCGGTGACGACCGAGGGCTGACGCGCTGGTCTCCGACGCCGATCACCGCGCCGTCGTCGACTTCCTGCACCTCGAGGCGCGCCTGGCCGACGAGGCGCGCTACGCCGAGTGGCTGGCGCTGTGGACCGACGATGGCGTCTACTGGGTGCCGGCGACGACCGACCCCGCCGCCACGCCCGACACGCACATCTCCCACGTCTACGACAACCGCGCGCGCCTGGAGACACGCATCAAGCTCCTGCAGACCGGCCAGCGCTACAGCCAGGAGCCGGCCTCGCTCATGCGCCGGATCGTCTCCAACGTCGAGGTGACGGCGGAGGGTGGCGAGCTGGTCGCCGGGTCGAACTTCCTGCTGGGGGAGCTGTCCATCCAGGCCCGGCACGAGATGCACTGGTGGATCGGGCGCGCGACGCATCGGCTGCGGCGCGTCGGCGGCGCGCTGCGGATGGCCAGCAAGAAGGTCGTGCTGATCAACGCCGCCGAGCCGTTGCCGAACCTGTCGTTCCTGATCTGACTCGCCCCGCCGTGACCGTCGCTCGCGTATCCGGCGCGCGACATCGCTCTCGCTCCAGCGAGCGGCTAGTCTGGGCGCGTGAAGCAGGCGCCGCTGACCGTCCGCCGCTTCAAGCGCGTCGGGTACGACCGGCTGGTCGAGCTGGGCGCGTTCGATGGGAGCCCATCGAGCTGCTCGGCGGCCAGCTCATGGTCGCCGAGCCGCCGGGCCGCCCCGGTGACTACCGCGACGCTCATCCGAGCAGTCCCGCGCTGGTGATCGAAGTCGCCGAGGCGAGCCTGGGCTTCGACCGGCGGCGCAAGGGAAGCCCGTACGCGTGGGCGGGCTTGCCGGGGTACGGCGCGACCGCCGCCACCGCCGCCACCTCCGCGAACATGTAGCGCTCGAACCAGTCCGGAAACGCGCGCACCCACTCCCGCCGCCCCTCCAGCCGTAGCCCGGCGCCGACCGCCTGCCGGAACGTGAGATCGCCGCGCCACCACCCGGCCAGGGTCCGCCGGTCGGTGCGCACGCGCAGCTCTTCCGGGAAGCCGGGGTTGCTCGCGCAGAGCGAGACCTCGCTGCGCCGGAGCAGGAGGTAGTGGCGGCCGGCGGGGCCGCGCACGTCGGTCAGCTCGAGGGCGACGACGAGGGGCCGCGCGGGCAGGGCGTCGCGCCGGACCCGCCGCTGGATGTCCCAGAGCAGCACGCGCGCGTCCAGCTCGTCGCGATGCAGCTCGCGGGTGAGCCAGCGCTGCCCCCACGTACCGAGCTCGCGGACCACGGCCGCCAGCTCCTGGCCGGCGGCGGTGAGCCGGTACTCGGGGCCGTGCGCACCGCGGGGGCGCTCGATTACCCCGGCGTCGAGCAGCTCACGCAGGCGCGCCGAGAGCATCGTGCGCGAGACCCGCGGGATGCCGCGCTGGATGTCGCCGAAGCGGCGGCTGCCGCACAGCAGCTCGCGCACGACCAGCAACGTCCACCGCTCCCCGAGCAGGTCGAGCGAGCGTGCGATCGAGCAGAACTGGCCGTAGCTCTTCATGGTCGAACGATACCGTGCCCGCGCCGGCCCCCGCGGTACGGATTACGTACCGAGGGCGCCCGCCCCCGCCGGGTAGCGTGACGTCCGGGCGATCATCGGCGGCCCGAGCGGGCCGCGGAAGGAGACGGTCATGAAGGAAGTGGCGATGGAGAAGGTGCTGCACTGCGCGGACGTGTCGGGGACGGCCTGTCAGTTCGTCGCGCGCGGGGCCACGATGGAGGACATCCTCCAGCAGACGGGCAAGCACGCGGTGGAGGCTCACGGGCTCACGGTGACGCCGGAGCTGGTCGAGGCCGTCAAGGCCCGCGTCACCGAGCGCTGAGCGGGGCCAGGGCGACGATCGTCGAGATGGGGCCGCGGCCGCCGTCTCGCTCGCGGTGCTCATCTCGGCGATCGCCGCCGTGCCCACCGGCCGCCGGCTCGATGGCGGCCCCGCGCGGGCGCTGATGACCTTCGGCTCGGCGCTGCCGCTACTGTCGGTGCTGGCCGTGCTGTCGGCCGCGCGCGCGTTCGGCGTCGCGGCGCCCGGGCCCGCCGCGCTGGACCACGCGCGCGCCTGACCGCGCCGCCGCCGCGCCGCCGTCGCCGTCTCCCGGCGGCACGAGCGCGTCCGGGCCGGTGCCGATCAGGTCCGCGCGCCCGGCCTCGCGCAGCGCCTCGCGGGCCAGCGGCCACTGCTCCGGGCTCCAGTAGAGCAGCAGCGCCTTCTGCAGCTTCTTGGCACGCAGGCCGGTCGCCGTGTACACCGGCTGCATCGTGAACGGATCGATGCCCGTGTGGTACATGCAGGTCGCCATCGCCATCGGCGTCGGAATGAAGTCCTGGACCTGGCGCGGGCGCCGGCCGTTCGTCTTCAGCCACAGCGCCAGCTCCACCATGTCGTCGAGCGTGGAACCGGGGTGGCCGCTGATGAAGTAGGGGATGTCGTACTGCTCCTTGCCCGCATCCTTGCTGGCACAGGAGAACATCGCCTGGAAGCGTTCGTAGCTCTCGATGCCGGGCTTCTTCATCTTCTCCAGCACGCGCGGGCTCACGTGTTCGGGCGCGACCGAGAGCTGGCCGCCGACGTGATGGCGGGCCAGCTCCTCGACGTACTCCGGTGAGCGCTCGGCCAGGTCGTAGCGCACGCCGCTGGCGATGAAGACGTGCTTGACGCCGTCTTCTTTCCGCACCCGCTGCATCAGGCTGATGAGCGGGCCGTGGTCGGTCTTGAGGTTCTCGCAGACGCCGGGGTGCACGCACGACAGGCGCCGGCACTTCGATTCGATCTCGGGGCTCTTGCAGGCGAGCTGGTACATGTTGGCGGTGGGGCCGCCGAGGTCGGTGATGGTCCCGCGGAAGTCGCCCTGCCGCCGCAGCGCACGGATCTCGCGCAGCACGCTCTCCGCCGAGCGGTTCTGGATCACGCGGCCCTCGTGCTCGGTGATGGAGCAGAAGGTACAGCCGCCGAAGCAGCCACGCATGAGCACCAGCGAGTGCTTGACCGTGTCGTAGGCGGGGATGCGCTCGTGATAACCCGGATGGGGCACGCGGGTGAACGGCAGGTCGTACAGCTCGTCCATCGACACACCGCCGCCGCCCGCGCCGTCCTCCAGCGGCCGCGCCGGCGGGTTGAAGTACACGCCGCGCTGGCCGTGGCGCTGGGCCAGCGGCCGCGCATTGCCCGGATTGGTCTCGAGCTGGAACGCCCGCGACATCCGCGCGAAGGCCGTCCGGTCGGCGGCGACCTCCTCGTACGAGGGCAGCACCACCGTCTTGCGGTCGGCGACCATGCGGGCGGGATCGGCCTCGTGGCTGCGCATCTCGGCGTCGCCGATGGGGAACGCGGTGCCGCGGACGTCGCGGATCTGCTCGATGGGCTCGCCCCGGCGCAGGCGATCGGCGACCTCCCAGATCGGGCGCTCGCCCATGCCGAAGACCAGCAGGTCGGCCTTGGCGTCGAGCAGCATCGAGCGCCGGACGGTGTCGCTCCAGTAGTCGTAGTGGGCGATGCGGCGCAGCGAGGCCTCGATGCCGCCCAGCACGATCGGCACGTCCGGATACGCCTCGCGGCAGCGCTGCGCATAGACGAGCGTGGCGCGATCGGGCCGGCAGCCGGTGCGCCCGCCCGGGCTGTACTGGTCCTCCGAGCGGTTCTTCTTCTGCGCCGTCAGGCGATTGAGCATCGAATCCAGGTTGCCCGCCGACACGCCGAAGAACAGGCGGGGCCGGCCGAGCGCGCGGAACGGCTCGACGCTGCGCCAGTCCGGCTGGGCGATGACGCCCACGCGGAAGCCGCGCCCCTCGAGGAAGCGCGCGATGAGCACCGGCCCGAAGGCGGGATGATCGACGTACGCGTCGCCGGAGACGATGACGATGTCGAGCTGATCCCACCCCCGCGCGTCGAGATCCGCTCGGGTGGTGGGGAGGAAGCGGTTACTGCCAGCCACGGTCTCCGTCAGTTCACTCGACGGGTGCGACCGGTCCAGTACGGCTCGCGGAGCTTGAACTTCTGCAGCTTGCCCGTCGCGGTGCGGTCGAGGGCGCCGCGCAGCTCCACCGTGGTCGGGCACTTGTAGTGCGCCATGTGCGAGCGGCAGTGCTCGATCAGCTCGCGATCCGTGACGGTCGCGCCGGGGCGCAGCACCACCAGCGCCTTGATCGTCTCGCCCCACTTCTCGTCGGGCACGCCGATGACCGCGACCTCGGCCACCGCCGGGTGCTGGAACAGGCAGTCCTCGACCTCGATCGAGGAGACGTTCTCGCCACCGGTGATGATGACGTCCTTCTTGCGGTCGCTGATGACGACGTAGGCCTCGTCGGCGTAGCCGCCATCCCCGGTGTGGAACCAGCCGTCCACGATGGCCTTGGCCGTCTCCTCCGGCTGCTCCCAGTAGCCCTCGAACACGTGATTGGAGCGCGCCAGCACCTCGCCCTCGGCGTCGACCTGCATGCGGACGCCGATGGCCGGCACGCCCGCCCGCGAGAGCCGCTTCGAGCGCTCGGCAGCGTCCAGGCCGTCCCACTCCGCCGGCGCGCGGTTGATGGTCAGCAGCGGCGCCGTCTCGGTGAGGCCGTAGATCTGGATGAACTCCCAGCCGAGCTCGGTCTCCACGCGCTCGATCGTCTTCGACGGCGGCGGCGCGCCGGCCACGACGATGCGCACGCGGCCGCGGCCGGGCACCGCCGCACCCGTCGCGCGCCGGGCGGCCGCCGCCTCGAGGGTGGCGGCCACGACGGCGGGTGCGCAGTTGAGGACCGTCACGCCCTCGGCCTCGATGCGCTTGAGGATCTCCTCGCCGTCGATCTTGCGGATGATGACCTGGCGCACGCCCATGCCGGTGACGGCGTAGGGCATGCCCCAGCCGTTGCAGTGGAAGGTCGGCAGGGTGTGCAGATACACGTCGCGGTCGGTCAGGGCCAGATGCCAGCCGAAGGTCACCGCGTTGAGCCAGCAGTTGCGGTGCGTGAGCTGGACACCCTTGGGCCGCGCGGTCGTGCCCGACGTGTAGTTGATCGAGGCCGTTGCGTTCTCGTCGGCGACTGACAAGCGCGGCCGGGCGTTCGCGCGCTTGAAGAGCTGGCCGTCGGTGGCCCTGCCGAGCACGATGCGGTGCTTCACCGGGATGCCGCGCAGGGGCTCGTCCAGCTCGGGGTCGACGAGCAGGACCGAGGTCCCCGAGTGCCCGATGATGTAGCGGATCTCCTCGGCGTTGAGCCGGAAGTTCACGGGCACCAGGATCCGGCCGTAGGCGCTGACGCCGAAGAGGCTCACGAGGAAGCGCGCGGCGTTCGGCGACACGATCGCCACCCGCTCGTCCTGGCCCACGCCCATGTCGTCGAGCGTGGCGGCCAGGCTGCGGGCCATGGCCGCGAATTCCGCATAGGTGAAGCGGCCCAGGCCGCCGCCCGGGGGATCCGGCTCGTCCACGACCGCCCCCCGCTCGCCGTACACGCGCTCGGCCCGCTCGAGGAAATCGCCCAGGGTGAGGGGAACAATCATGGAAGGAAGAGTAGCACTACTCGGCGTGGACGGCGGGCGGGGCCATGTCCTCGACCGCGCCGTCGGCGCTCTTGCGGGCGGGCGCGATGCGCACGCGCTGCAGCATGGGCAGCAGGAACAGCGCGCCGCAGAACAGCAGGAACAGCATCCAGAAGTCGTCGGCGAAGGCCAGGAGCTGGGCCTGCTTCGTCACCTCGCCGTAGAGCGCGCTCACCGCACGCCGCTCGGCGGTGAAGGTGTCGGCGCCCTGGGCGATGAAGTGCGTGGCCCACGTCTTGAGCCGTAGGGAGGTCTCGGGATCCCACATGTCGATGTGGCCGGCCAGCGTGGCCTGGTGCGACTGGGAGCGCCGGGCCAGCAGGGTCGTCAGCAGCGCCACGCCGATGGCGCCGCCGAGATTGCGGACGACGTTGAGCAGCGCGGTGGCGTTGCCCATGCGCTCGCGCGGGATGGTGGCCAGCGCCACGGTGTTGAGCGGCACGAAGATGAAGCCGACGCCCACCCCCTGCACCAGCCGCGGCCAGGCCAGCGCCCAGTAGTCGGCGCCGAGCGTGATCGTCGACATCTCGTAGGTCGAGTAGGCGTTGAGCAGGCAGCCCAGCGCCAGCAGCCAGCGCTGATCCATGCGGGTGATGAGCCGGCCGGCGACGACCAGCGAGAAGAGGTTGCCCACACCGCCCGGCGCCAGCACCAGACCGGACGTCCACGCGTCGTAGCCCAGCACCTTCTGGGTGAAGAGCGCCAGCAGCACCATGCTGGAGAAGAAGCCGATCATCACCGTGAGCATGATGATGCTGCCCGCGGCGAAGTTGCGATCGGTGTAGATCGTGAGATCGAGGATCGGCTCGTCGGCGGTGATCTCGCGCAGGACGAAGGCGAAGAGGGCCAGCACCGCCACGATCGCCAGCACGATGATGAGGCTGGAGTCGAACCACTCGTAGCGCTCGCCCTGGTCCAGCACGAGCTGCAGCGAGAGGAAGCCCAGCGCCATCAGCACGAGCCCGGCGGCGTCGATGCGGCCCGGCTTCTTGAGATACCACGGGTCGAAGAGCACCGCGGCCGAGACGAGGAAGCCCACGATCCCGATCGGCAGGTTGATGTAGAAGATCCAGCGCCACGACCAGTTGTCGGAGATCCAGCCGCCCAGGGTGGGGCCGAAGATCGGCGCCATCATGATGCCCACGCCCCACGCGGCCATGGCGGTGCCGCGCTGCCGCAGCGGGAAGATCTCCCACATGATCGCCTGCGATAGCGGCATGAGCGGCCCGCCGCCGATGCCCTGCAGCATGCGCGCGATCAGCAAGGTCTCGATGTTGGGCGCGATCCCGCACAGCATCGACGCGGCCGTGAAGAGGATCGTGCAGGCCAGGAACAGGCGCTTGCGCCCGATGGCCCCGGCCAGCCAGCCCGTCGCCGGCAGGATGATGGCGTTGGCGGCCAGATAGGAGGTGAGGACCCACGAGACCTCGTCGACCGCCGCCGAGAGCGACCCCTGGATGTGGGGCAGGGCGACGTTGGTGACGGTGACGTCGAGGACCTGCATGACCGTGACGAGCATCACGGCGCCGGTGATCGTCCACTTCCGGGTCGCCGACAGCGGTTCTTCGGCGGGCACCGCGGAAGCGATCGTGGCCACGGCGAACCAGTATAGGCTAGTCGCCGAGCGCGATGGTCGACACGGGCATGAGCGGGGACCCCGAGACCTTCCACATGGATCCCGACGTGGTGCGGGAATCCCGCCCCGTGGTCCTGCTCCTGGGCGGCGTTGCCCTCCTGGCCCTGGGGCTGCCCTTCCTCGCGGACGGCGATCGTGTGGCATGGGGCATCCATGTGCTGGGACTGGTCGGGTTTCTCGTCTTCGCCGGCACGGCATATCACTCGCTCCGAGTCGCTCGGCGGGCGCCGGCCCGGGCCGTGACGATCGACGGCGATGGCCTGTGGCTGACCATGTCGCCGAAGGAGCGCGGGCTCGTGCCGTGGCGGGCCATCCGGGGTTTCCGCGAGCGCTTCATGACCCAGCGGCTCGAGCTCGTCGACGGGCGCCGGAGAGCCCTGATCAGCCTGGAGTATCAGCTCACCGGCTTCGAGCGCTTGCGCGCCATCGTCCTGGCCCGGACGGCTGCCGTGGCCAGACCTCGCGCCCAGTCCGTGTCGTTTTCGCGATCGGTCGCCCATCACGCCATCGCGCTGGGCTGCGTCATCGGCTTCGCGGCAATGGCCTGGTATCTGCGCGCTGGTTCGTGGGTCGTCAGCGGTCTCGGCCTGCTGCTCGTCGTGGTTGTCGCCCGCGAGTATCTGACGACCGTGTGCAAGGTGGTCGTGTCACCGGCGGGGGTCCACGTCGCCTATCCCGGACGCGGGCGGACGGTTCCCGTCTCCGAGATCGCATCGCTTCAGCTGGCCGACCTGCTCGACATGGGGATGCGCCGCTCCGAGGTGCACCTTCTCATCCGCGGCGCGCGCCGGCCGATCCGGCTCAGTGGCCTGGGAGAATCCTCGCTGGAGCTGTACCAGGTCCTGGCCAAAGCGCTCACGCCGCGATGACGACTCCCCGAGCCGCGGAACGTGGCATGCTAACCGCGCCATGAACGGCCCGCTTCCGCTCGACGGCCTGCGCGTGCTCGAGCTCGGCCACATCATCGCCGGCCCGTCGGCCGGGCTGCTGCTGGCGGACCTCGGCGCCGACGTGATCAAGGTGGAGCGGCCGGGCGAGGGCGATCAGACGCGTGGCATGCCGGCCGGCAACGGCGCCAACTTCCATTTCCTCAATCGCAACAAGCGCAGCGTCACCATCGATCTCAAGGGCTCGTCGGAGGGGCGCGCGCTCTTCCTGACCCTCGTGAAGGGCTCGGACGTCGTCATCGACAACTTCGCCTACGGCGCCGTCGAGGGTCTGGGCCTCGGCTACGACGTGCTGGCCCGCGAGAACCCCGGCATCATCTATCTGGCGCTCAAGGGCTTCCTGCCCGGCCCGCACGAGGCGCGGCCGTTCCTGGACGAGCTGGCCCAGATGTCGGCGGGGCTGGCGTTCATGACGGGGCCGCGTGGCCAGCCGATGCGTGCCGGCGCCTCGGTCGTCGACGTCGGCGCCGCCGCCTACGGCGTCATGACGGTGCTGGCGGCGCTGCATCAGCGCGCGCGGACCGGTCGCGGCCAGAAGATCACCTCGGGGCTCTTCGAGACGACGGTGTTCTGGGTCGGGCAGTGGCTGGCGAGCTACGGAGCCACCGGCGAGCCGTCCGTGCCGCTGCCCGAGCTGCGCCAGGGCACGCGCATGGGCTGGGGGATCTACCAGCTGTTCACCGCGGCCGACGGCGAGGAGGTCTTCATCGGCATCACCTCCAACGCCCACTGGGAGCGCTTCTGCACGGAGTTCGCGCTGCCCGACCTGCTCGCCGACGAGCGACTGAACGACAACGGCAAGCGCGTGGCCGCGCGCGGCTGGCTCCCGGCGCGCATCGCCGAGGAGGTGCGGAAGTACCCGAGCGCCGAGCTCTCCGAGCGGCTGGAGCGCGCCCGCATTCCGTATGCGCCGCTGCGCCGTCCCGATCAGCTCGTGGACGATCCGCATCTCAACGCCTCGGACCAGTGGATGGTCACGCCGCTGCCCGGCCGGCCGCCGGCCAAGCTGCCGAAGCTCCCGGTGCGCAGCACGGCCTTCGAGTTCGGGCTCCGGCGGCCGGCGCCGAAGCTGGGTGAGCACACGCGGGAAGTGCTGTCGGAGTTCGGGCTCTCGAAGGACCAGATCGACGCGCTGGCGTCACGGAGGGTGATCTGATGAGCGACCTGCCGAAGTCCGTCAAGCTCAGGGAAGTGGGCCCGCGAGAGGGCTTCCAGTTCGAGAAGGGCGCGATCAGCCTCGCCGACAAGATCGCGCTGGTCGATGCGCTGTCGGACACCGGCGTGGGGACGATCGAGTTCACCTCGTTCGTCAGCCCCAAGTGGGTACCGCAGATGGCCGACGCCGAGCAGATGGTGGCCGGCATCAAGCGCACGCCCGGCGTGGCCTACGAGGCCATCTGGCTCAACGAGGCCGGGCTGGAGCGCGCGGCCAGGCACCGCGACGCGCTGGCGCTGCGGCCGATGTTCAGCGTGGCCGGCAGCGACACGTTCATGAAGAAGAACACCAACCGCAGCGTCGACGAGCGGCTCGAGGAGCTGCCGGGCTGGGCCGAGCGCTACCGGAAGCTCGGTCTGGACTGGCTCGACGTCGGCGTGATGGCCGCCTTCGGCTGCAACTACGAGGGCGACGTCGATCCCCGGCACGTCGTGACCGTGCTGCAGAAGACCGAGCAGAAGGCGAGCGCGTGCGGCTCGCGCCTGGGCGGCATCGGCCTGGCCGACACGATGGGCTGGGCGAACCCGCGGCAGATCAAGCGCCTGGTCGGCACCGTGCGCGAGCGGTGGCCGAGCGTGCCGATCAAGCTGCACCTGCACGACACGCGCGCGCTGGCCGTCGCCAACATCGTCGCCGCGCTGGAGATGGGCGTGGCGTACTTCGACACCGCCGTCGCCGGCATGGGCGGCTGTCCGTTCGCCGCCCACAAGGGTGCGGCGGGCAACGTCACCACCGAGGACGTCGTGTTTCTCTGCCAGGAGATGGGCGTCGAGACCGGCATCGATCTCGACCGGATGATCGAGGCCGGCCAGCTCGCCGAGCGCGTCGTCGGTCATCCGCTGCCGGGCAAGCTGAAGTCGGGCGGGAACCTGGAGCGCTACCGGGAGCGCGCGCGGGCTGCCGCCACGGCGTGAGGCGCGGCCGGTCGACTTCCTGACCTTCGCGGGCGTCGATCCGGCATCGCGGCCAGTGACCGCCGGCGTGGGCCGGTCGTGAGGACCGGTCCACGCGTCCCCCCCGGGGCCTTCGGCCGCTGCCGCGCTGGCGTTCCGCGTGCTACGACGCGGCCATCGCCCCGCCGTCCGCGACCAGATGCGCGCCGGAGACGAAGCTCGCGTCGTCGGAGGCCAGGAACAGCGCGCAGCGCGCGATGTCCTCCGGCTCCCCGACGCGCCCCAGCGGGATCCCGCGGCCCTCGCGCGCCGCCTTCTCGACGCCCGGCACGATATCGGCGGTGAGGCGGGTGCGGATCGTGCCCGGGCAGATCGCGTTCACGCGGATGCGATCGCGGCCGTAGCTGGCGGCCATCGCGTGCGTCAACCCGAGGACGGCGCCCTTGGACGCCGCGTAGGCGTGGGTCGGGCGCTCGACCGAGCCGTGAAACGCCGACACCGACGAGATATTCACGATCGCGCCGCCGCCGCCCTGGCGCATGTGCGGGACGGCGGCGCGGCTGATCAGGTACATCGCCCGCACGTTGACGTCGAGCGCGAGGTCCCAGTGCTCGAGCGAGATCGTCTCCACCGTCCCGCCGACCACCATGGTGCCGACGCCGGCGTTGTTGAGCAGGACGTCGACACGGCCGAAGGCGCGCACCGCACCGTCGACCACCGCCGCGCAGTGCTCGGGCCGCGTGAGGTCGGCCACGATCTGGGCGGCCTCCCCGCCGGCGGCGAGGACGTCGGCGACGGTCTTCGCCAGCTCCGGCTCGCGGGCGTCGGTCAGCGCCACCCGGGCGCCGGCCTGGGAGAACAGCAGGGCGCTGGCCCGGCCGATGCCGGTCGCCGCGCCCGTGATGATGGCCACCTTGTCTCTCAGCAACCCGCTCTGCTCGATCCCCATGACCTGGCCCCCTGGCGCGTCTATACTGACGCCGGGCGATAGGGTACGGCATTCGCCGACACCGCCGGGGCGCCGACAGGCGCGGGGAGTGGACGCATGATCCAGGCTCGCAAGCTCGGCCACGTGGTCCTCAAGGTGCGTGACGCGCAGAAGTCCAAGGAGTTCTACATGCGCGCGCTCGGGCTCAAGGTCGCCTATGACCAGAAGGACTGGGGCGCGGTGTTCCTGAGCTTCGGCGAGCAGCACCACGACCTGGCGCTGTTCCAGCTGGCCACCGAGGAGATGCCCGGTGAGAAGCAGCCCGGCCTGCACCACATGGCCTGGCAGCTCGGCAGCTTCCAGGAGCTGCAGGCCGCCCACCGCGAGCTGGGCGAGATGGGCATCAAGGTCGAGGCGACCATCGCCCACAACGTGACGCGCAGCATCTACTTCCACGATCCCGACGGCAACCGCGTGGAGCTCTACTGCGACATGGTCGAGGACGGCTTCGCGGCCATGCAGACGATGGGGCCCCGGCGCGACGTGCTGGACATCACCACGGGCGAGGTCGTGACCCGCTGATCCGGAAAGGACGCGACGATGAGTGAGAGCAAGCAGCTGTTCAGCGTGAGCCGGGCCGAGGGCGCCGAGTACAAGACCGGGCTGCGCAGCTTCATGGAGTATCGCGACCTCGGCATCGCCAATGCCACCCACGGCCAGGTGCGCGCCCACGTCATCCGCATCAAGAAGGACGCGCCGGGCTCGCACGACCTGCACACGACCGGCCTGCACCAGCACCTGTGCGACTTCCAGATGTTCTACGTCCTCAAGGGCTGGATCCGCTTCGTCTACGAGGGACAGGGCGAGCACACCTTCCGCGAGGGCGACTGCGTGCTGCAGCCGGCCGCCATCGTTCACAACGAGCTCGAGTGCTCGGACGACGTCGAGATCCTGGAGATCTACTCGCCGGCCGCGCACGAGACGCGGGTGGTGGAGAAGATGCCGGAGGCGGTGGCCGCCGCGCGTTGAGCTCCGCGACTCCCGGTGACGGACTCTATCCTCCCGCTGCCTACGAGCGGGAGGACGAGTCCGCCGACGAGCGGTTCTACGGCGTCCCGCGCAAGGTGGTGCACATCGACGACGGCGCCATCGCGGCGCTCGGCCGCTGCTACGCCGAGGTGCTGCCGGCCGATGGGCGCCTGCTCGACCTGATGAGCAGCTGGCGCAGCCATCTGCCGGCGGGGCTTCGTCTCGCCGAGGTGATCGGGCTCGGGATGAACGCCGAGGAGATGGCGGACAACCCCCAGCTCGCCAAGGCGATCGTGCACGACGTCAACCGCGAGCCCCGGCTGCCGTTCGCCGACGGAGAGTTCGATGGCGCGACGTGCGCGGTGTCCATCCAGTACGTCCTGCATCCGGTCCTCCTCTTCCGCGAGGTGCACCGCGTGCTGCGGCCGGGCGCGCCCTTCGTGGTGTCGTTCTCCAACCGGTGCTTTCCGACCAAGGCCGTCGCGGTGTGGCTGCACTCGGGTGACGCGCAGCATCGCCTGCTGGTCCGCTCGTACTTCGAGACGGCGGGCGGCTGGAGCGACGTGCGCGACGAGGACCGCTCGCCCGAGGGCAGCGGTGATCCGCTGTACGTGGTGTGGGGGAGGCGCGCGTGAGCCAGTGTCTGTCGGCCGCTGCGGTGGAGCGCTACCGGCGTGACGGCTTCTTCTTTCCGCTTCCGGTCCTGACGCCGGCCCAGGCGCGTGAGCATCGCCGCCGCCTGGAGGCGATCGAGGCCGAGCACGGCGGCGCGCTCACCGGGGAGATCCGCCACAAGCCGCACCTGCTGTTCACCTGGCTCGCCGATCTGGTCCGGCTTCCGGCCATCCTCGATCCCGTGGAGGACATCCTCGGCCCGAACCTGCTCGTGTGGAGCACGAGCTTCTTCATCAAGAACGCGCGCGACGAGGCCTTCGTCTCCTGGCACCAGGACTCGACCTACTGGGGGCTGAGCGAGCCCGACGTGCTCACGGCCTGGGTCGCATTCACCGAGGCGACGGTCGACAACGGCGCCATGCGCATGGTCCCTGGCTCGCACGCCGACCAGCTCGCCCACCACGACACGTTCGCCCCGAAGAACCTGCTCTCACGCGGCCAGGAGATCTCGGTGGAGGTCGACGACTCCCGCGGTGTGGACGTCCTCCTGAAGGCCGGCGAGATGTCGCTCCACCACGTCCGGATGATCCACGGCTCCCCCGCCAACCGCTCGACCGACCGCCGCATCGGCTTCGCGATCCGCTACGTCCCCACCTACGTCAAGCAAATCGCCGGCGACATCGACGGCGCCATGCTGGTACGAGGTGTGGACGACTACCACCACTTCGCGCCAGAGCTGGCCCCAGCCCGCGATCTCTCGCCCGAAGCCCGCGCCCACCACGCCGAGTCCGTGGCCCGCTCCGCCAAGATCCTCTACCGAGGCACCGGCGTCGAAAAGTTCCGCTAGAGACGGTTGGTGCTCGCGCTCGCCCGCTGATCGCGACCGCGCTCCGAGGGCGGCGCGCCGGGTCGCGGCCGTCCCGCGGCGCACCTG
>Ga0310811_10007504_pt1 | contig 13985 bp, 13 predicted proteins | sample YCmetagenome_FD_207642 | JGI IMG/M metagenome (GOLD analysis project Ga0310811, IMG submission 207642) | Soil microbial communities from experimental microcosm in Duke University, North Carolina, United States - YC | ecosystem: Engineered > Artificial ecosystem > Soil microcosm > Unclassified ... | reverse complement strand
CAGATCCGGAGGTCGTCGCCGGGCTCGAAGCCGGCGTTGACGGCGGCTTTCAGCTCGTTGCCGGATTCGTAGCCGACCATGGGCAAGCCCGGGAAGAGTCCCGCCGCCAAAGCCACAAGGTCGCGAAAGACGGCGACGGCGTCGCTGGGCTCGGCGATCACGTTCGACAGGCCAACGACCTTCTCGGCGCGATAGAGCGTGCCGCCGGCAACCACTTCGCCGTTCCGGGAGCCCGCGAACATCGCGAAATTCCCGTCAGCAAACAGCGCCGTCGGAAACGTGTCGCTGGTCTGGACGCGTTGCCACGACAGATCCGACGACGTCCGGACGATCAGCAGCGGCAGCTGGCGAATCCATTGGGCGTCGAACAGCAGGTCGAAGCCGCGGCGCGACAGGTCGAGGGTGGCGAAGCTGTCCTTCACCGACCAGCGGCCGGGCGGGTTCGACCTCGCCAGGATGTCGAGGGTGGCGAACTGCTCGTCGATCGCCGCCTCGTCGTGGGCGAGCGACACCGCATTGGGATAGAAGCGCGGCACCGCCTGGGCGTTGACCCACATGTGCGGCAGAAACGTACCCGGCCGGCCGTGCGCGCGGCACACCGCGTCGCACCAGCGGGCATTGTTCAGCGCGGCGCCGGAGGTCCAGTCCTTCAGGCTCTGACTTCCTCGCGCTGGAACACCACGTAGGCGATGGCGAACACCACGATCATGCCGGCGATCAGGCCGGTGACCTGCGGCCAGATCAAGAGCAGGCTCTGGTCGAGCGGCAGCGGCGCGCCCATGATGGCCCCGCGCATCTGGCTCGGAAGGATGGGACCCAGCGAGCGCGTCTCGGGATTGAGCAGGCCGATCACCGCCTCGCCGAACAGGGTGTTGGGCGACAGGCGCTCCAGGGTCGACTGCATCTCGATCATGGCCAGCGTCTCGTCGAGCCGGCCCATGCCCATGGCGACGTTGGTCGGCGTCACCGCCAGGACCAGCACCGGCACGATCAGCGGCCACAGGATGGCAAAAAACAGCCATACCCCGAGCGCACATAACGCCGAGGTCGCGGTCGATCGGAACAGCACCGAGAACAGCATCGATATGGCGAGCCAGACGCCGCCGAAGGCGATGGCGACCACCAGGAAGCCGATGCCGCGCGCCACCTCGACGCCGCGTGGCGGGATGCCGAGCAGCAGCAGGCCGGCACCGAGCACGATCAGCCACAGCGCGACTAGCGCCACCGTGAGCGTCGCCAGCCCGCCCAGGAACTTCCCGAGCAGCAAGGCGTCGCGATAGATCGGCTGCGACAGCACCCGGCTCAAGGTCCGCCGGTTGAACTCGCTGTTGACCGAGTCGAAACCGAGCCCGATCGCCAGCAACGGGATTACCAGGGTTAGCGACGCGGTAAAGGAGAACGGCACGCGCTGCGGCGCCGAGGTGAAGATGCGCAGGAACAGGAACGGGTCCGATTCGGTGACACTGCGCAGCTCCTGCAGCGACAACCCGACCGGCAAGGCGCCGAAGGCGATCACGAACAGCATCAGCACCATCATGCGGGCGCTGCTCAGGTGATCGGAGAATTCCTTCATGAACACCGGCCCCAGGCCGGTGAAGGGCGAACCCTCGCGTCGGGCGGAGATGCGTTGCGTTCCGACACTAGGCGGCATTGCGGGCCTGCTCGAAATAGCTCGTATAGACTTCTTCCAGGCTGGGCTGCAGATCGTCCAGCCGCAGCAGTGAACCGCCGGTCGTCACGATGCGCTGCGCCACGGCGGCGCGCACGTCGCGATCGGCGACGACCCGCCAGGTCGAGGGGCGTTCCTGGGTGACCTTCTGCACGCCCTCGACGCCGCCCAGCGTGGCCGCCACGTCGGTGCCCGACGCCTCGACCAGAACGGGATGGCCGGCGCCCAGCACCTGGTTGGCGAGCTCGACCACGGTGCCGATCAGCGCGATGCGGCCACGGTTGAACAGCGCCACCCGGTCGCAAACGCTCTGCACGCGGTCGAGCAGGTGGGAAGACAATAGCACCGCCACGCCCGCTTCCTTGAGACGGCGGATCATCTCCAGCAGTTCGAAGGTGGCGTGCGGATCGAGGCCCGAGGTCGGCTCGTCGAGAATCGCGACCTCGGCCCTCTTCATCACGATCTCGGCGATTCCGAGCCGCTGGCGCATGCCACGCGAGTAGGTCGCGACCCGCTTGTCGATGACGTCGGAGAGATCGACGCTCTTCAGCGCCCCTTCGATGCGCGCGTCGGTCTCGCGCCGCGGCACGTCGAGCAGGCGCGCGGTGTAGCGCAGGTTTTCGCGCGCCGTCAGATGGTCGTAGAAGCCCACCGAGTCGGGCAGGTAGCCAACCCGGCGCTTGACCTCGAGCGGCTGGCGCACCGGGTCAAAGCCCAGCACTGTCACCGTGCCACCGCTGATCTCGGTCAGGCCCAACATCATCAGGATGGTGGTCGTCTTGCCGGCCCCGTTGGGGCCGAGCAGGCCGAAGATCTCGCCGCGCCGTATATCGAGATCGATGGCGTCCACGGCACGCTGCGTGCCGTAGAGCTTCAGGAGCCCTCGCGCCTCGATGACGTTGTCGGGAGGTATCGCCGAGTTGGGCATGCCGCCGGCTCAGCGCCTGCCGAAGCGGGCTACCGCGCCCAGCAGCACCAGCAGGGCAACGGCGATGATGCCGATGCCGGCGATGCCCCACAGGGTCGAGGTCGTCACCGTGATGCGGAAATCCGCCGATGCCGATTCGCCACGGCCGTTGGCACGGAACGAGGCGACATAGTCGCCGGCGATCGCCTTGTCGCCCGGCGTCACGACGACCTGCACGTCCTTCTTCTCGTTGGGCGCGATGCTGGCGATGGTCTTGGGATTGAACTCGATCTTCCAGTTGGCCGGGACGGTTCCCGACAACTCGACCTCGTCGATCGCTGCCGTGCCGTCGTTGCTGACCACGAGCGTGTAGGTTGAGCTCTTGCCGACCTCGGCCTCGCCCGACAGGCGGCCGTCCTTGGTGCCGAGCGCAAGACGGCCCTGGCCGCTGATCTGCAAGGTCACGCGCAGCTCGGCCGTCGCGCCTTCCGATGCCACCCGGATCAGCACCGGATAGTCACCCGCCTTGACGTCGCGCGGCGGCGTCACCTTGACCTTGATGTCCTTGGTCTGACCGGCCTCGATCGGGATCGAGCTGATCTCGTTACTGCCGTAGCCTTCGCTGAAGGTCGTCTGGAAGTTGGCCGGCCCCTGGGCCGACAGGGCGACCGTCAGGTCCTTGCCGCTGTCGTTGCCCACCGTGACCGTATACTCGAACGACGAGCGCGGCGTGCCGCGAAGCGATGGCAAGCGCGACTTCAGGCTGAGCTTGGCCGGCGCCTCGCTGCCCACCGTGAGGGTCAGCACCAGGTCGGGTGCCTGGGTGAGCGGTCCCTTGGCGCTGAGCGTGATGGTGTTCGATCCGGCCTTGGCGTCCTTCGGCACCTCGACGCGCAGCTGCAGGGTGACGCTCTCGTTGACACCCGGCATCGCCGAAGCGACAGGCAGGCCACCGCCCAGCAGGTCGACCTTCCAGCCCTGCGGCACCCCCGACAAGGCCAGTGCTACCGGCTCGGGCGGCAGACCGGCATTGTTGAGCTTGACGCGGATGGTCGTCGTCTCGCCGGCGCGCACGGTCTGCGACGGATAGTCCGTCATCAGGAACAGACCGCGCGGCGGATCGGCCGCCTGGACGGGCCCGATGCCGCCAACGGCGGCCGCAGCAATGAACGCGAGAAGAACCAGCAGGCGGCGCATTATTGGGGTCTCCGGTCAGGCGGCGGCGCTGGGACGGGCCTTCATGCGCCCGAACCACGCCGTGAGATTCTTGCAGGCGGGGTCGAGCGGCTGGCCGACCGTGCCCAGGAAATCGAGGTGGGGAAACAGCAGGACGTCCGCCATGGTGATCTTGTTGCCGGCAATGAACGGCTTGGCGCCCATCAACCCGTCGAGCCAGGCGAGCTTCTCGCGCGCCGTCGCCTTCAGGTCTTCGGCGGCCTGCGGGATGCAATGGACCCGGTTCTGGAACATCTTGAAGCCTTCCGCGAAACGGAAGCCGTTGAGCGCCGGCTCGCAGATGTTGAGATCGATCCGCCGCGTCCACATGCGGGTCACGCCGCGCTCGCCCGGCGTATCACCGATCAGCGAGGGCGTGTCCTTCTTGGCCTCGTCGACGTACTCGCAGATCGCTGTGATCTCGGCCAGCACCGTGCCGTCGTCGAGCTCGAGCGCCGGGCATTGGCCCGCCGGGTTGACCTTGAGGTAAGGCTCGCGACGATTCTCGCCACTCATCAGGTCGACGGTCACTTGCGGAACCTCGAACCCCTTCTCGGCCATGAACATGCGGACCACGCGAGGATTAGGTCCGATGGAATTATAGAGCTTCATTGCATCCTCCCTGCTGGCAAACCGCTAACAATCGTCCGGCCGGCGGTCAACCGACGACTTCCCTATGGCCTGTGTCATCGACGGAGAATGCCCCACTGGAGTGGCGCGCTCCCGACCAAGACAAGGCCATGATCCTTAATCCTAGCGCCATGGCTCGACGAGGATCTTGGTGTGGCGTTCCGGGTTGGCCAGCTCGCCAAAGGCATCCTTGACACCCGCCAGGCCGACCTTGCCAGTGATCAATGCCTCGGCGTCGATTTGTCCCTCCGCCAGAAGCCTCAACGAGCGCGCGAACTCCTCGGGCGTGTACCCCAGCACGAACTGCAGGCTGAGCTCCTTCACGATGCCGAACATCGGCTCGATCGTGTCCGGCTCCATGCAGACGCCGACCACCACCACGCGCGCGTCGCGCGGCACCGCCTCGAACATCTGCTGCAGGACGCCCGGCACGCCGACGCATTCGAAGATCGCGGCGCGCTTGTCGGCCGCCAGCCGGCCGTAAGGCGAGTCCGCAGCTGGATCGACGACGATGTCGGCGCCCATCTTCACTGCCAGTTCGCGGCGTGTGGGCGAGAAATCGGCCGCGACGATCGGCCTGATCCCCTTCAGGCGGAGTGCGGCGGTCACGGCAAGCCCGACCGGCCCGCAGCCGATCACCAGCGGCGCCTCGTCGCCGTTCAGCGCCGCCTTCTCGACGGCGTGCACGCCGACCGCCAACGGCTCGGTGAGCGCGGCATGCTCGGTCGGCAGGCCGTTCGGCACTTCCAGCATCAGCGGCGCCGACAGCACCATCTGCTCGGCATAGCCGCCGACATAGGTGTTCGAGTAGCCCATGCCCTTGGGGCCGTCGGCTTCCATCATCAGGGGCATGGAGCAGACCCGCGTGCCGGCCTTCACGGTGCGTTCGGTGCCCGGACCGTAATCCAGCACCTCGCAGCAGAACTCGTGGCCGAACACCACGTCGCGCGACAGATCCATCGGCAAGCGGCCCGGGATGCGCCTGGTCACCGCCACCATGCGATGGGCATGCTTGGCGGCATGGAGGTCGGAACCACAGATGCCGCAGGCCAGGGTCTTCACCAGTACCTGGCCGCGCCCTGGCACGGGCTCGGGCAGTGTGTCGACGACGATGTCGCCGCCGCGAAAGATCGCCGCTTTCATTTGATGAACTCCCGCGCCGTGTCGACGAAATCCTTCAGCCGGTCGTGGTGCACCCAATGGCCGGCATGGTCGAATTCGACCACCTTGGCACCCTTGAAGTGCTTCAGCCGCCCGTCCTTCTCGGGATTGGAGGCCCAGCTTTCCTTGCCGTAGACCAGCAGGGTCGGACAGGTGATCTGCGCCCACAGGAGCTCGATGTCCTCGTAGCTCATGTCGTAGGGCGGCCAGGTGCGGACGTAGTTGTCGAACTTCCAGCTGTAGGTGCCGTCTTCGTTCTGGTTGACGCCCTGCTGGGTCAGGTGGCGCGCCTGCGCGGCGGACAGGTGCGTGTTCTCGTCCTGCATGCGCTTGAAGGCGTCCTCGATCGTGGGATAGCGCCGCGGCAGCCGGCCGGACAGCTTGCGCTGCTCCTCGACCCACTGGCGCATGCGCTCGCCGATCGTCTTGGTACCTCGCTCGGCAATCGCCTTGGGTGACGGGCCCAGCCCCTCGATGGCGACCAGCTTGCGCACCTTCTCCGGGTACACGCCCGAATAGCGCAGGCAGATGTTGCCGCCCAGCGAATGGGCAATGATGGTGACCGGGGCGAGCCCCTGCTGATGGATGAGCTGGTCGAGGTCGTAGATATAGGACGACATGGCGTAGTTGCCGTCGGGCGACCACTGGCTGTCGCCATGGCCGCGCAGGTCGGGACAGATGACGTGCCAGTCGTGACGCAGCGCGTCGGCCACCCAGTCCCAGTTGCGGCAATGATCGCGCCCGCCGTGGACCAGCAGCAAGGGCGGCGCATCGGGATTGCCCCAATCGACGTAATGAAGCCGCAGTCTTTGCGAAACGAAGTGCCGGGAGGTCGGACCGGGCATGCCGTTGGAATGGGTCATGTCCTCTCTATAGCGGGCGGCGTCTCACATTGAAATCTGGCGCCGAAGGGAAAGGTACTCGCGACGACGCCTACGGTTGTAGGGGCCGACTCGGTCGACCTCGAACTTCAGGAAGAAGGCGGCTTTACGGTGCTTGTGCCAGCGTCTCGGCGAGACCGCGCACCCCGAGGCCCGTGATCGCGAACAACGAGCCGGCAAACGCCTGCCGCGCGCGTTCCTCGTCGCTCATCCGCGCCCTGGCCGAGGTCACGAACAGAGTGTCGAGACGTTCCGCCGAACGCGCACATCGTCGGGTTCTTGACCGGCAGGGGGATGGTCGAGATCAGCCATCCGCTCGGGTCGAAACGGGCAGTGGCCCCTCCTCCGAACAACGCGCACCAATAGCAGCCCTCGCCGTCGACAGTGGCGCCGGCCGCCCCATCGCAATCAGCAATCGTGGGCACGACCGCCTTGCCCATCTCGCCAGTCAGCGACAGCAGCAGCAGGCCATGGGCGATAGTCGTACCGAACGGCATGTTCGCCGCGCCGACCGGGTCGACGTGGATGAATCCGTCGTCACCCGACACCTCGGCAAAACGATCGATCCGCCCCTGGTCGATCTCGATCCAGTGCGACAGCCCGATCTCCTGCCCTGGGCGACCCGCCCGGCGAAGGTGGTTTCACTCACCTTCTGTTCAATTAACGAACTTATGTACGTTATTACAGCTGGATGAAATGACGGCGTAAGCGGAAGTCGAAGAAAAGATCCCTCGTGATGCTCGGGATGGCCGTTTCTTTGTCATCCCGAGCGTCGCGAGAGATCCTGCCTTCCGCGGCGTCTGCTCAGACGAGTTGCTGGCGGATCTCCGACGCCTGCTCGATCAGCAGCGGCGCGTAGTCGGTGGCCATGGTCTTCGTCGTGACCTGCTCGGCCTGCGCCGCGATGTTGAGCGCCGCCACGACCTTGCCGTCGAAGCGACGCAGCGGCACGGCGATCGAGCGGATGCCCGGCTCCGCCTCCTGGTCGGCCAAGGCGTAGCCTTTGCTGCGGACCTCGAGGATCGCGTGCCGGATCTCCGCCCTGGCGACCACGGTCTGGCGCGTGAATCGTACAGGCTTCAGGCGCGCGAGATAACCATCGAGCCAGTCGTCGGGCATAGCGCTGGCCAATGCGCGTCCCAGGGCGCTGCAGAACACCGGCAGCCGGTACCCGACCCCCAGTCCCATCGATGCCGGCCGGCTCGGCACGGCACGGGCGACCATGACGGCCTCCTCGCCATCGAGCACGGCGACGGAGCACGAAGCGTCGACCTGCTGGCTTATGCGCTCACAGATCGGCTGCAGCACGCTGGAGACCGGATCGGAGGAAAGGTAGGCGACCGCGAGCTTCAGGATGCGCGGCGTAAGACGGAACAGACGGCCGTCCGCGTCGACGTAGCCGAGCTCCACCAGAGTCGCCAGGGCGCGCCGCGCCGTCGCGCGCGGCAGATCGATGGCGCGCGCCACGTCGCTCAGCGTCATCTGCCGGTGCTGGCTGTCGAAGGCGTTGATCACCGTCAGCCCGCGCGCCAGCGCCTCGGAGAAATCCGCCTTGTTGACGCGTTGTGCCCGCCTTTCGGAATCGGCCTTGCGCAGCTTGCTCATTTGTCTTGCCAACTGGTTTCCACTTCTCGAATATAGAACATATGTTCGTTAATAGAACACTGAAATCGAACCCTATGGTCATGCAGCAGGGCCTATAGTAGCGACAGGACGGACCCTCATGATGAGCCGCGAGCAGAACGATCTGATCACCCGCATCGGGCCCGGCACGAAGTGCGGCGCGCTGATGCGGCACTACTGGCATCCCGTGGCGCTTACCGACGAGCTGCCCGACGAGCGTCCGGCCAAGGCGGTGCGCCTGCTCGGACAGAATTTCGTGCTGTTCCGCGACGAACGGGGGCGGCACGGCCTGCTCGACCGCGACTGCCCGCACCGCGGCGCCGACCTTGCCTACGGCCGGCTCGAGGACGGCGGGCTGCGCTGCCTGTTCCATGGCTGGCTGTTCGATGTCGACGGCAAGTGCCTGGAGACACCGGCCGAGCCGGAGGGCAGCGTGCTGTGTCAGCGGGTGCGTCAGCGCGCCTACCCGGTCGTCGTCAAGAACGGCATCGTGTTCGCATTCGTCGGCGAAGGCGAGCCGCCGGCCTTTCCCGACTTCGATTGCTTCCTCGCGCCCACCAGCCACGCCTTTGCCTTCAAGGGACTGATCGAGTGCAATTGGCTGCAGGCACTCGAGGTCGGCATCGACCCGGCCCATGCCTCGTACCTGCATCGCTTCTACGAGGACGAGGACACCGGCGCCGCTTATGGCAAGCAGTTCCGCGCCGCGTCGTCCGATTCCGACATTCCGATGACGAAGCTGTTGCGCGAGTTCACCCGGCCGCGCCTCGATGTCGAGGCGACCGACTATGGGCTGCGCCTGTTCGCCCTGCGCCGCCTCAATGAGCAGCATACGCACGTTCGGGTGACGAACCTGGTCTTCCCTTACGCCTTCGTCATTCCGATGAGTGCCGAGATGACCATCACCCAGTGGCACGTGCCGATCGACGACACGTCGTGCTACTGGTACGCGATCTTCACCAGCTTCGGCCAGCCGGTCGACCACGGCGCGATGCGCGAGCAACGGCTCAAGCTCTACCAGTTGCCGGACTATCGGCCGCGCCTGGGACGCCACAACGGATACGGCTACAACGTCGCTGAACAGGCCAGCCAGACCTTCACCGGCATGGGCTTCGACATCAACGTGCATGACCAGTGGGCGATCGAAAGCCAGGGCCGCATCCAGGATCGCACGCGCGAGCATCTCGGCGCGACCGACAAGGCGATCGTCGCCTACCGCCGCATGCTGCTGTCGGCGATCGGCCAGGTGGCGAACGGCGAGCGGCCGCCGATGTGGCTCGACCCGGTGCGCGCTGCCAGCCTGCGCGGCCCGGTTGCCATCGACGGCATGGGGCCGACCGAGGGCTGGCAATCCTACTGGAAGGACGTCGATGCCCGCCGCCGCGAAGGGTCGAGTTGGGCAGCCGCCACCGTGCCGCCGCTGGTGGCGTAGCCCGTGACGCTGGTCGAACGCGCCGGGCTGTGGACCGACGAGCGCAAGGCGGCAACGCGCGAGGCGTTGCGCCACATGCATGCCGGCGAGATGTCGGTGGTGCGGCTTGTATTCGCCGACCAGCACGGCGTGCTGCGCGGCAAGACCCTAACGGCGGGCGAGATTGAGGGGACGCTGAAGAACGGCGTCGGTTTCACCACGACGATGCTGCTCAAGGACACCTCGCACCGCACCGTGTTCCCGGTATGGCGGCCCGGCGGGGGCTTCGGCATGAAGGACCTCGAGGGCGCCGCCGACGTCGTCATGCTGCCCGACCCGACGACCTTCCGGGCGCTGCCGTGGGCGCCGCATTCCGGCTGGATGCTGGGCGACATCCATTTTGCCGACGGCCGGCCGATGCCGCTGTGCACGCGGCAGCTCTACAAGGGTGCCCTCAAGACCCTCGGCGAGCGCGGTTATGACTTCATTGCCGGCCTCGAGGTCGAGAAGACCAAGCTTGCCCTGGGCGATGCCGGCCAGCCCGGCGAGCCGATCGACGTGTCGCTGCTCAACCAGGGCTACCAGTATCTCACCGAGCATCGCTACGACGAGATGGACCCGATCCTCGAGATCCTGCGCTCCAACATCGTCGATCTCGGCCTGCCGCTGCGTTCGCTCGAGGTCGAATACGGCCCGAGCCAGGTGGAGTTCACCTTCCGCGCCGCTGCAGGCCTTGCGCCAGCCGACACCATGGTGCTGTTCCGCAGCGCCGTCCGGCAGGTTGCCCAGCGTCACGGATTCCATGCGACCTTCATGTGCCGGCCCAAGATCGGCAACGTCATGTCGAGCGGCTGGCACCTGCACCAGTCGCTGAAGGACAAGAGAACCGGCCTCAACGCCTTCATGGACACGACCCAGCCGCTGTCGACGATCGGCATGCGCTACATGGCGGGACTGCTGGCGCATGCAAGCGGCGCCGCCGCCTTCTCGACGCCGACGCTCAACGGCTACAAGCGCTATCGTCCGTTCTCGCTGGCGCCCGACCGGATCCTGTGGGGGCGCGACAATCGCGGCGTCATGGTCCGCGTGCTCGGTGGTCCGGGCGATCCGGCAACCCACCTCGAGAACCGCATCGGCGAGCCTGCCGCCAATCCCTACCTCTACATGGCGAGCCAGATCGCGAGCGGCCTCGACGGCCTCGAACGCAGTCTCGATCCTGGACCGTCGGCCGACACGCCCTACGACTCGGATGCCCCGCTCCTGCCCCGCTCGCTCGTCGACTCGCTGGCCGCGTTGAGCGCGGACCAGGCGCTGCGCAAAGCCATGGGCGATTTCTTCGTCGACTACTATCTCAAGCTGAAGCAGGCCGAGATCGACCGCTTCAATCTCGAAGTCAGCGACTGGGAACAGCGCGAGTATTTCTCGTTGTTTTGACGGGTCAACGATTCATCGCTGGGACCGCGCCACTGCAGTGGCGCGGTCCCAGCGATGAATCAGGCGTGACGACCCGCGGCGCCCGCGACGGTCGGCTGAGGCGCAGCGCCGCGAACGCTGCCAAGGCCGCCGACGAGCAGCAGCAAGTCCATTCCGGCGATCGGCCTGAGATGGCGGTGCCCGAGGCTGCGCAAGAGATGATCGCGGGTGGTGATCCAGTTGAGCAACACGACGGACACCGCGAGCATGGCCAGCGTCCCCCAGCGCCTCTCACCGGCGACAGACCTCCGAACAATTCCCATATAGGGGCATGTTCGACATCCATCCTTCCCTCGTCTCCGACGAGGATGCCACGACGGAGGTACCTGCTTCCGTCGCGGAAACCACCCCCGACGACCGTCCGCTGTTCGACGCCTATTCGCAGGCGGTGGTCGATGTCGTGGACCGGGTCGGGCCCGCCGTCGTGCGGGTCGAGACGCCACCCGATCGCGACAAGGGTCAGCGCGGCGGCACCGGATCGGGCGTAGTGATCTCGCCCGATGGCCTGGTCCTGACCAACAGCCATGTTGTGCAGGGCGCCACCACGGTGCGCCTGGCGCTGGCTGACGCCCGAACCGTCAAGGCGCGGGTGCTGGGCGACGATCCACACACCGATCTCGCCCTGCTGCGCGTCGTCGACGACGTCTTCCTGCCGGCGGCGCGGCTCGGCAATTCCAAGACGCTGCGGCGCGGTCAGCTCGTGGTCGCGATCGGCAATCCGCTGGGCTTCGAATCGACGGTGACGGCCGGCGTCGTCTCGGCGCTCGGCCGCTCGCTGCGCTCGCGCACCGGCCGGCTGATCGATGACGTGATCCAAACCGACGCGGCGCTCAATCCCGGCAATTCGGGCGGCCCGCTGGTCTCCTCGCAGGGCGAGGTGATCGGCATCAACACCGCCGTGATCGCCGGCGCCCAGGGCATCTGTTTCGCCGTCGCCAGCAACACCGCGAGCCACGCGGTGAGCGAGATCGTGCGGCATGGCCGCGTGCGGCGCGCCTTCATCGGCGTCGCCGGACAGACTGTTCCATTGCCACGTCGCCTTGCCTTGGTGCTCGGGCTGCGGCAGACCAGCGGCGTGGTGATCGCGAGCCTCGAGCCAGACAGCCCGGCGGCCAAGGCGGGCCTGCAGCCCGGCGACATCGTGCTCGCGCTCGACGGCGAGCCGGTGACCGGCGCCGACGACCTGGTGCGGCTGCTCGACGGCGGCCGGATCGGGATCGCCACCAAGCTCGCGGTCATCGCCGGCAGCGAGCGCAAGCAGGTCGTCGTCGTGCCGGCCGAGCGCAACCCGGAGCCCGCCAAGTGAAAGCCATCGCCGTGGTCACGACCGTCGCCAGGAAGAAGGACGCCCGCGCGCTCGCGCGGGCGCTGGTCGAAGCCGGCCTCGCCGCCTGCGCGCAGATCTCGCGCATCGAGAGCCTCTACACCTGGAAAGGCGAGCTCGAGCACGGCAAGGAATACCGCGTCCTGTTCAAGACCATCGACGAGCGCTACGAGGCGGTCGAAAGCGCCATCCGCGACATGCATCCCTACGAGCTGCCGGCCATCCACGCCTTCGCCTTCGAACACGTGCTGCCGGCCTACGGGGAGTGGATTGCGGCGCACTCCGAAGGCGACTGAGCCATCGTCCCTCGCGGCGCGGTGACGTCGAACAGGCGAAAGGCCCTTCGCTTCAGGATGACGGTCCGGCTTCGATGGAGTTGTGCCGGTCGCGCCAGATGGCGTCGGCTTCCGAAACGATCCGCTGGATGATGGTGGCAGCCGGCGCGATGTCGTGCACCAGGCTCACGGCTTCGCCGGCGATGACGGCGGCGATATCGAAGTTCCCGGCCGCCTTGGCAGCAGCGTACTCGGGAGCGACGGTCTCGACCTGCTGCAGCATCTCCACTTCGCGGCCGCGCCACTTGCGAACATGGTCGTTCACCAGGCAGCGTCCGGTGAAGGGGCTCGGCCAGACATTGTTGCGCGAGATGTCGAAGATGATGCTGCGGATCGTATCGCCGCCCTTGGCGGCACAGATGCGACGCTTGGCGTCGTCCGCGCCATCCGCTTCGACGCTGGCGTAAAACCGGGTTCCCATCAGGATCCCCGCCGCGCCCAGCATCTTTGCCGCCACAAGGCCGCGACCGTCGGCGATGCCACCGGCGGCAACCACCGGCACCCGCCGTGCAGCCAGGTCTACGATGGCCGGCACCAAGTCGAACGTGCCGCGATCGGCACCATGTCCGCCCGCCTCCGTGCCCTGGGCCACGAGCACGTCGGCGCCGGCGCTCAGCGCCTGCTCCGCCATGGCTTCGCTCTGCACCTGGCAGACCAGAAGGGCGCCCGCCTTCTTGATCGCCTGGGCAAAAGGCCCGGGGTCTCCGAATGACAGCATCACCGCCCGAGGCCTAGCCTCGAGCGCGACATCGAGCAGCTCGGGCCGCTTCGCCAGGCTCCAGGTGATGAATCCGACGCCGAACGGCGCCTCGTCCCCGCCCGCAGTGCCGCGCAGCGCCTGCAGCTCGCGCACCAGCCATTCTCTTTCGCCGTAGCCGCCGCCGAGGATGCCGAATCCACCGGCACGACTGACCGCCGCCGTGAGACGGCTGCCCGAGACGATGTCCATCGGGGCAAGGAGGATAGGGTGCCTGGCTCCCAGCATCCGCGTGAGTTCATTCAGTTGGGCCATCGAAGCTCTCCCATGATCACCCGGGCGACCGGGTCGGCAACCACGATAATCGCTGATGGGGGTTCTCCAGTAATGATTTATAGTGAAGATTGCGATCTCTCATGGAGAAGGCAGAATGGAACTGTCCGATCTCAAGACCTTCGCTGCCGTCGCCAGGCTCGGGGGAATCACCCGCGCCGCGGACGAATTGAACACGGTGCAATCCAACGTGACCTCTCGGGTGCAGACCCTGGAACGGGAGATCGGGGTCCGGCTATTCGAGCGCCACAACCGCGGCATGACGCTGACCGGCGCGGGCAAACGCCTGCTGCCCTACGCCGAGCGGTTCTCAGCCATGGCGCGTG
>Ga0310811_10007503_pt1 | contig 13985 bp, 8 predicted proteins | sample YCmetagenome_FD_207642 | JGI IMG/M metagenome (GOLD analysis project Ga0310811, IMG submission 207642) | Soil microbial communities from experimental microcosm in Duke University, North Carolina, United States - YC | ecosystem: Engineered > Artificial ecosystem > Soil microcosm > Unclassified ... | reverse complement strand
CCGCCGACCGGCACCCGCCCGCCGACGAGCACGTCCCTCCCTCCTTTGCCACCGACTGGGATCCCCGCACCTCCGGGTGGATCGGCGCGACCGCGGGGTTGATTTTCTTTTGACGCCCCGCGGCGCCCCGGCGCCGCCCATTTTTTCCCGCGGTCGTAGGGGTATCTTCCTCTTGCGTTGTCTTGCTGGTGTAAATCCACGACTATGCGCATCCAACATCTCGCTTTCTTCGCGCTGCTCTTCGCGCAGCGCGCATCGGCCCAGGACTCAGTCACCTACAAACCCCTGCCCCTGCAGGTCTCGATCGTCCCCGGCATCAGCAGCCACGGCCGCGCCGACCGCCAGATCGTCAACCATTTTGCCCTCAACCTCGTCGGCGGCAGGGAAGCCGGTCTCCAGGGAATGGCGCTCGCCGGCGCCTTCAATATCGACGCCCACAACGCCGGTTATATACAGGTCGCCGGTCTTTTCAACACCGTCGGCGGCGCCGCCACCGGCGTTCAGCTGGCGGGTGTCCTGAACCGCACCCGCGACTCCGTCCGCGGCGTGCAGGTCGCCGGTCTCGTCAACCTCGCCGGTGATTCCGTGCGCGGCGCCCAGCTGGCCGGGCTCGCCAACGTCAGCCGTCACAATGTCTACGGCGCGCAGCTGGCCGGTCTCTATAACCAGGCCATCTCCGTCCGCGGCGTCCAGATGTCCGGCCTGGTCAACCGGGCCACCCGCGTCCACGGCGCCCAAATTGGCCTCGTCAACATCGCCGACACCAGCGACGGCTACACCATCGGTCTCGTCAACATCGTCCGAAAAAACGGCTTCCGTCAGGTATCCGTATCAACCGCCGACGTCACCGGCGTCACCGTCGCCTTCAAAAGCGGCACCCGCCGCCTCTACGGCATCGTCCAGGCCGGCGCCCAGGACTGGTCCGGTCTCCACAACTACTCCGTCGGCGTCGGTCTCGGCACCCAGATCGACCTCGGCAACCAGTGGATCTTCAACGGCGAAGTCGTCCATCAGCAAGTCTTCACCGACAGCTGGAAATTCCTCGGCGAGATCGTCCGCGGCCAACCCACCATTGGCTTCCGCATCTCCCCCCACGCCATCCTCGCCGCCGGCCCCACCCTCAACCTCTACGCCGCCCCCACCAAGCTCCCCTCCGGCTCCCACGTGTCCGACATCCCCGGCACCGGCTGGCCCTCCAACGGCTGGGGCAAGCACACCGAGGTATGGCTCGGCGGAGCCGTGGGCTTGAGCTTCTTTTGATTTTTGCTTTAGACGCCTATTTTACTTTGCCGCCAGCACATCCAGCTGCTCGATGAGCGGCGCCTTTGCCAGCAGCTCCGGGGCTTTGGCCATAAGGGCTTTGGCGATATCGCCGGCAAGATGAGCCTGTCTGCCCGACTGTTCTTCAAAGGTGTCGAAAATGCCAAAAGTAGAAGGCCCGGTCTGAAAGGCAAACCAATGTATGGTTTCGGATTCGGCCCAGGCCAGCGGCAGGGCGCTTTTGATAAAGTCCGCGACTTCCTGTTCTTTGCCGGGTTTTGCTTCGAGGACGACGTGGAGGGCGTATTTGACCATGGTTAGAACGATTGAGGCGTGAAGGTAACCGACGGCGCAAGGGCCGCCAATGACTATACCTCCCGAAATGATGCCAAAACCGGCTACTCCAGAAAATTCGTGCGCAGCGTCTGCCACAGCTCCGTCCCCTCCCCATCAAACAACTGCTTGAGCGCATACAACCCAAACCCCTTGGCTTGTTCGAACTTGATGGTGGGCGGCATCACCAGCTCCGCGCTGTTGACGACGACGTCCAGCAAGGCCGGACCGGGGTGGTCGAGCGCCGCCTGGACGGCGCCGGCGACATCCAACGCCTTTTCCACTCGGATACCTTTGATCCCCATGGCCGTGGCCATCGCCGCAAAGTCGGGGTTGTCGAGGTCGGTGCCGAACGGCTGGATACCCGCTACCTTCATTTCCATCGCGACAAAACCCAGGGTCCCGTTATTGAAGATCACGATCTTCACCGGCAGCTTGTATTGCCGGATGGTCAGCAGGTCGCCCATCAGCATTGCAAAACCCCCGTCCCCTGAAAGTGAGACCACCTGCCGCCCCGGGTAGGTGAGCTGGGCGCCGATCGCCTGGGGCATGGCGCTGGCCATCGAGCCGTGGTTGAAGGACCCGATCAGGCGACGGTCGCGGGTCATCGACACATAGCGCGCGGCCCATACGGTGGGCTCGCCGACGTCGCACGTGAAAATGGCGTCCGGCGCCGCCAGCGAAGAAACGATGTGTGTCAGGTATTCTGGGTGGATGCCGGAGCCGTCGCTTAAACCAGCCCGTGACAGCAACTTTTCGGTAGAGGAAGCAAACCGCCCCAGACAGGCATCCAGGAAAGACCGGTCCGTCCGCGCCGCCACCAGCGGCAACAACGCCGAAATCGTATCCTTCACATTCCCCACCAGCCCCAGGTCCACGCGGCAACGCCGGCCGAGTCGTTCGGGACGGCGGTCGACCTGGATGACGGTGGCCTTTTCCGGGTAAAAGTCCTTATACGGAAAGTCGGTACCGAGCATGAGCAGCAAATCCGCATCCTTGACAGCCCGGTAACCCGACGCAAAACCGATGAGCCCGGTCATCCCCACGTCAAACGGGTTATCGTAGGCGACGTGCTCCTTGCCGCGGAGGGCGTGGACGATGGGGGAGAGGAGCTTGCCCGCGAGCGCGATCAGCTCATCGTGCGCGCCGGCGCAGCCGGCGCCGCACAGCAAGGTGATACGCGTAGACGCGGAAATCAAGGAAGCGAGCTGCCCTAGCTCTATATCCGATGGCCGTATCACCGGGTGAGCCACCAACGGCGGGTGGTTCAACGCCCCGTCGCCGGCAGACTCCATCGCCACGTCGCCCGACAGGATGACCACCCCCACGCCGCTAAGCCCGATGGCGTGTTGCATCGCCATCTGGAGCACGCGCGGCATCTGGCGCGCGGAACCGATGGTTTCGCGGTAGTGGCTGCACTCCTGGAAGAGCTGTGCCGGGTTGGTCTCCTGGAAGTACGACGTGCCGATCTCGCCGGAAGGGATGTGCGCGGCGATGGCCAGCAGGGGCGCCCCGCTGCGGTGCGCGTCGTAGAGCCCATTGATCAGGTGCAGGTTGCCGGGGCCGCAGCTGCCGGCGCAAACCGCCAGCCGGCCGGTGAGCTGGGCTTCGGCCCCCGCCGCAAAAGCGGCGGCTTCTTCATGCCGGTAGTGTACCCACTCCAGGCGGCCGTCTTTATGGATTTCTTCGACGATGGCATTGAGCGAATCGCCCACGACGCCGTGTACGCGCTGCACGCCGGCAGCGACCAGGTGTTGAACAAGAGAGGAGGCAATGGTCATATCAAAAAGCTTGTAATACGGTTTTATCCTGGTTGGCCAAACGCACTTTGCGCACCGCGCCGGTCCCCACGAACACGAATTCCACCCCCACGACGTTGGACCTGGCCGCCGGCAGCGGCGTGCGGTACGCCAGCCGGTCGTTCACCCAGAACGACATCTCGCGGCCATCCGAGCGGCACACCAGGTGCGCCCAACCCACGGAATCGAGCCCGAAGCCTGACAGGTCGGCATTCTTGCCCGACGCGCCGTGGTCCACGCAAAAAACGGATATGTCCGAGACGCATCCCTTCATGGCAAACGGGAACAGGATAGCGCCGTTCCCGTCATCGGTGATCAGGTAGACCTTGGAGAAGCGGCAGATGCCGGGGCCTTCCCCATACTCGTTAAAAACGTCCGCGCTGAACGACAGCCGTCCCACGGGTACCGGATCGAAATTTCCGACGTTGAAGAACCGCGTCTTCGGCGGCTCGCCCTGGCGCGCCGACACCTTTTGCGCGTACACGGGGGCCGGTAACCGCATCAGGCTGTCCAACAGGAACTCGGATGGCTTTAAATACATCGGCACGGGCTCGTTCTCCACCATCCCCAGCCACCCGTCCGTGCCGATCAACAGGTTGTGCTCGCACATGATAAAAGTATCGACCCTGAGCTTGGCGCGGAAAAACCCGGGCCGGTAATAGATGGAGGTATGCTGGTGCGTACCCGGCTCGACGGGTTCGGTTCGCGTGGGGTCCCAGGATTGTTGGATAAACACCGAGTCGCCGGAAGGCGCGCTATAATCGAATACCACCGAGTTCGGCACCCCGCGGGTGACCACCGTGCGGCTGGTGAAGCGGAAGTCGCCGGCAGGGCGCGCATGCCGCCGGAAGGCAAATGCCGCGACGGCCCCCAATGCCAGGACGATAAACAGCGCGGCCACCAGGCGACGCCAGCGCACCGGGCGCCGCAAAGCCGTAGCCGGCGCAGCCCCCGCAAAAGCGCGAAAGCCCTCATACCCCGCAAACCGCGCCAGCGCATCCAGCGTCACCGCGCTCGGCGCGCTCTCATACTGCACGCGTCCCCACACCCGTTTGAGCGTGCTCGCGCTCAGCGAGACCCCGGTCTTGTCGAGGATGAGCTGGTTGAGCTTGTCGAAATCGCGGCTTTGCCACTGACCCGGCTCCCCCCAACCCAGCTGGCGCTCGATCGTTTGCAACAAATGTTTAATCTCTGGCGGCATTGACAATCAGTGTGAACGAACTTGAACGGGCTTGCACATGGAAATCAGGCGCGCCCGGTTTAAAATTAGCGCAAAACTGCACAATGTTCAAACCGCTCCTCATTGCCGCCGTGATAGCAACGACAACGGCCACCGCGCAACAAAAGATCGACCTGCCCCGGCAAACCGGTCTGGCGCCCATGAACGCCGTGTCCGCCCACGGCATCGTTTGGTTAAAGGACGTCCATTTCAGGGAGGGCATCCTGGAAATGGACCTGCGCGGCAAGGACGTTTTCCTGAAAAGTTTCCTTGGGCTCGCCTTCCACGGGACCGACACGCTCCACTACGAAAACATCTGTTTCCGGCCGTTCAACTTCCGCCACCCGGACACCGCGCGTCACCACTGGATGGTCCAGTACACGTCCATGCCCGACGCCCCCTACGACTATCTCCGCAAGAATTATCCCTATCAATACGAAAACATCGTCAACCCCATCCCCGACCCGAACGGCTGGTTCCACGCCACCATTGTCGTGTCACACGGGTATGTCACCGTTTTTGTCAACCATTCCTCCGAACCCTCATTACAAATAAAGGCCTTCAAACCCCTGGAGGGCGATCTGTTGGGTCTTTGGGCGGACGGTCTCGACGGCGATTTCGCCAACCTCACCGTCGCGCCGCTCCCGGGTGAACCCCTGGGCACATCGGTCAAACACGGAAGCTACACCATCGTCAACCGCGCCTTTACCGACGACGGCCAGGTGATGCACATGGACGCCCGCTATGGCGACGGCATCGCCTGGCTCGACGACCACGCGCTGAAAAACGGTTCGGTGGAATTCGACGTCCGGGGCCAGGATATTTTTCAGGGAAGCTTTGTCGGTTTGGCCTTTCACGGTGTCGACGACACTACGTTCGAAGCCGTCTACTTCCGCCCCTTCAACTTCCGTTCCGAGGACTCCGGCAGACGGGCCCACTCGGTACAATATGTTGCCGCGCCGGCCTACGGATGGAGACGGCTCAGGACCGAATTCCCGGGCAAGTATGAAAACCCGGTGGCGCTGTCGCCCGATGACTGGTTCCACGTAAAGATCCGGATACAAGGCGACGACATCCGCGTCAGCGCCGACGGTAAGGATGTCCTCCACGTACAATCCATCGTACACACCGGCGGTACAAAGATCGGACTCTTCGCGGCTGATGGCTCGGGAGGGGACTGGCGTAAACTTTTAATTAATTAGGCGGTTTTGGTAATGCTATTTAATATTGTGAATGATCTTCTTACCGGTAAGGTGCCTGGTTGTCATTGGCTGCTTGTGTATGTTGTGGTCTTGTACTCCCAAGAAGACCACACTGTTCACCGAGCTGCCCGCGGCGGACACCCATATCGATTTCCGGAACGACATACAAGAGGACTCGAATTACAACGTCCTTACCTACGAGTATATATATAACGGTGGAGGCGTAGCCGTAGGCGACGTCAACGGCGACGGCCTGCCTGACATCTACCTGGTCTCCAACATGGGGCCCGACAAGCTCTACCTCAACAAGGGCAACTTCCAATTCGAGGACATCACCGACAAGGCCGGGGTAGGGGGACGACCCCGTTGGAAAACCGGCGCCGTCATGGCCGACGTCAACGGCGACGGGCTGCTGGACATTTATCTCTGTTATTCCGGCCCCGGCCCCGATTCCGCGCGCCGCAACGAGCTTTACATCAATAATGGTGTGAAAAACGGGGTGCCCACGTTTACCGAGTCCGCCCAGGCCTACGGCCTGGCCGCACCCGGCACCTATACGACGACGGTAGCCTTTTTTGACATGGACAACGACGGCGACCTGGACATGTTCATGGTCAACCACGCCGACATGTTCTTCAACCCGTTCTACAATACCGAGCACCTGCGCAACACACGCAACCCCCGTTTTGGCAACCGCCTTTACCGGAACGACGGAGGACACTTCACCGACGTCAGCGAGCAGGCCGGTATCTATGGGAGCGGGCTGAACTTCGGTCTCAGCGTGTCGATCGGCGACGTCAACGGGGACGGCTGGCCGGACATCTATACCACCAACGACTATGACGAACGCGACTTCCTCTACCTGAATAACCACGACGGCACCTTCCGCGAGGTCCTCGACAAGGCCGCGGGTCATATCTCCGAGTTCGCCATGGGCTCCGATATGGCCGACTACAACAACGACGGCCTGCCCGACGTCGCGGTCCTCGACATGCTCCCCGAGGACAACCACCGCCAAAAGCTGCTCCGGGGCGCGGACGGTTACGATAAGTACACCCTGCGCGTGGACCACGGTCTCCACCACCAGCAGATGCGCAACACCCTCCAGCTCAACAACGGCAACGACACCAGCGGAATGCCCGTCTTTAGTGAATTGGGGCAGCTCGCCGGCATGTCCAACACCGACTGGAGCTGGTCGCCCCTTTTTGCCGACTTCGACAACGACGGCTGGAAGGACCTCTTTATCACCAACGGCATCCTGCGCGACATGACGAACCTCGACTTCGTCAAATACACCTCCGGTTATTCAAATTCATATGCGTTCAAAGACAAGGCCGCCGACGATAAAAGCGCCATGTGGAAGCTCGTCCAGGAAATGCCCTCCACGCCCCTGGAATGCTACATGTTCCGCAACGACCGCAACCTTTGTTTCACCAACGTGGGCCAGGACTGGGGCATCACCAGCCCCGGCATCCATAACGGCGCCGCCTACGTGGACCTCGACGGCGACGGCGACCTCGACCTCGTGGTCAACAACCTCAACGGCCCCGCCCTCATCTATAAAAACAACGCCTCCGAAACGCTCCACCGCCACTGGCTCCGCCTCCGCCTGAAGGGCGCCGGGAAAAATACCTATGGCATCGGCGCGAAGGTCATGGTCATGACCGACAGCGCGGCACAGTACTACGAGGAATACCCCAACCGGGGATTCCAGTCGTCCGTCGACCCCGTTATGCATATCGGGCTGGGTAAGGACAGCGTGATAAAGGCGATAAAGGTCAAGTGGACTTCAGGGCTTATCTCGGTCCTGGAAAACGTCCGCGCAGACACGACCCTGGTCCTCGACGAGTCCAGGATGATGAAGATACAGGACGGCTTCGGGTTCTTCATCGTCGACAAAAAGCCGAAATTCGCCGACGTAACCACCGCCTCCGGCATCCTTTTCACCGACACCGCCAACACCGCCGTCGACTTCAAGATATCCCCCCTGCTCCCTTACCAAATCTCCAAGGTCGGCCCCTGCCTCGCGAAAGCCGACGTCAACGGCGACGGCCTCGACGACCTCTTTATCGGCGGCTCCGCCGGGCGCACGAGCGTACTTTACGTGCAGCAAAAAGACGGCCGGTTTGCAAAAACATGGAGTCTCCCAACCGACTACACCGTCGCCGGCGCCGTTTTCTTCGACGCGGATGGCGACGGATACCCCGACCTCTACCTGGTCAGCGGCGGCGCGGATTACCCGTTGGGCGACAAACACTACCAGGACCATCTGCTCCGTAATGACGGTCATGGTAACTTCACCGAAGCGAGAGATGCTCTACCCGTGGAAACCGTAAGCGGCGCCTGCGCCCGCGCGGCTGATATGGACCATGACGGCAAGGTCGATGTATTCGTGGGCGGCTATGTAAAACCGGGCATGTTCCCCGACCCGCCGGAGAGCTTTCTTTTAAAGAACGTCAGTACGCCAGGTCACATACAATTCACCAAAGTGCCGGTTCCCGGCGCCGGTATGGTATCGGACGCCTTATGGACCGACCTGGATAAGGACGGTTGGCAAGACCTGGTGGTCGTAGGTCCATTTGCGCCCATAACCGTTTTTGAGAACCATCACGGCGAGCTGGTAAATGCCACTGCCGCATGGGGGCTGGCAGACACCCACGGCTGGTGGTGCCGGATCGCCGCGGACAGCGCCGGCGATCTCATTGTGGGCAACATGGGCCTCAACACCCAATACAAGGCGTCGAAGACCGAGCCCCTCACGGTCACCTACGCCGATTTCGACGGCGATGGCGTCATCGACCCGATCCTGTGCTATTATAATGGGGGTAAAAGCTACCCCGCGGTGACCCGCGACGAGCTTTTCGACCAGATGCCTTCGCTGCAAAAGAAGTTTGGCCGGTATAAAGACTACGCGGACGCCCAGCTGGCGGATATGTTTTCGCCGGAGCAGCTCAAGGCTGCCAAAACCGATACCATCCAAACCATGCAAAGCGTGGTGCTGCACAACGATGGGAAAAAGCACTTCGACGTGCTGCCGCTACCGGTAGAAGCACAGATCAGCGCCGTTAACGGGGTCGTCACGGATTTGCCGCAAGGCGGCCTCCTGCTGGCCGGGAACTTCTACCCCATGAGGGTGCAACAGGGGCCGTTGGACGGTAGCTACGGCCTGTATGTAAAAGGCGACGCAAGGGGTAACTTCCAACCCGTATCCTTAAGGCCGGATGCGTTGCATTTATCCGGGGATATTCGTAATATTATAACGCTGCGCAGCGACGGTAAAACGTTGATCGTAGCCGCCAAAAATAACGGACCTGTACAAGTCATCGAACCAGAGTAGAGGGTTATGCAACAACTGCTGTACAGAATACAATTCGCCAACGACGAAACTGCTTTTGAGGAGCTCTACCGGGCCCAGGCCTTCCGCCTGTTCCAGTTCGCCTTTGCATTCGTGCGCAGCAAGGAGACCGCGGAGGAGATCGTCAACGACGTCTTCCTCAAGCTTTGGCAGAACCGCGGCCGTATCGACCAGATCAAAAACCTCAGCGTCTATCTTTACGTGGCTGTAAAGAACACCGCCTCCAACTACCTCCGGAAAAAAGTAACCACCGACGAGCTCGCGGTCGACCACTTCTACCTCAGCCCCGACCCGGAGTCCATGCTCGTCACCACCGAGCTCCGCAAAAAGATCGCCCAATCCATCGACACCCTGCCGCCCCGCTGTAAGCTCATCTTCAAGCTCGTCAAGGAAGACGGCCTGTCCGCCACCGAAGTCGCGGAAATCCTCGACATTTCTTACAAGACCGTCACTACCCAACTGACCATCGCCCTCAAAAAGCTCGAAGAGCTGCTCCGGCCTTCCCTCCAGGAGTATAAGATTCGGGTCTGACCCGCGGCGTCCGACACCGCGCTAGCCCACGGGAAAAAATGTTAAATTCTTTTAAGAATTTCCGGCCGCAGCCGTGTCCTTGACAGCACATGAAGGATCATTCAATGGAAAACGCCCGGATTATCGAGCTGATGGCCAAGAAATTGGGACGGACCGCGACGCCTGGGGAACTGGAGGAGCTGGACCGCCTCGCTGGCGCCAGTCCGACGCACGGTTATCTCCGGGAGGTCGTAGACGCGCTAAAGGGGGGACAGGAACACATAGAGAAGGAAGTACCCGCACAGGAGGTGACCGAGACCGGGTGGCGGCACCTGGCCGGACGCTTAAAAGGCTTAAAGGGCGAAACGGGCGCGATGGCCGCGGATGACCCGGGGGAGCCCCTTAAAACCCCGGTACGTCCGATTCGCTGGACGCGCATAGCCGCGGCCGTTGCCCTCCTGGTCGCCGCGGCCGGCATAACAAAAGTCCTCCAAAAGGACCAGTCCCGTATCCCGCAGACCAGCCTTAGGGTGGCCAACGGCGACCGGAAGGCCATCGTCCTGCCGGACGGCACCAGGATCTGGCTCAACGCCGGCAGCCGCCTGGTCTACCCGGACGCCTTTACCGGCGCGGACCGCGAAGTGACCCTCGACGGCGAAGCCTTTTTCGACGTGGCGTCGCAACCCTCCAAACCCTTCCTGGTCCACGCCGGGAAGATGACCGTAAAGGTACTCGGCACGAGCTTCGACGTAAAGGCGTATAAAACCGACCCCGACATCACCACCACGCTCGTGAGCGGGCGCGTCCAGGTGACGCTCGACGACAACCCGGACCGGAGCGTGACGCTGGCCCCGCATGAGAAGCTGGTGGTGCCGAACGTGGAAATGAAGCTGGATCAATCCAAGATACTGGCAAACGCGCTGCGCTACCAGGTACGCACGGCCAGCCCGGACGACAAGAACAACCTCGCCGAAACGGCCTGGCTGGACGACAAGCTGGAATTCAACGACGACACCTTTGACGAAGTAGCCCGGGAGCTGGAGAGGAAATACGACGTGCAGATCGACTTTGCCAACGACGGGTTAAAGGACACCCACGTCAGCGGCACCTTTGACCGGGAGACCCTCCAGCAGGTATTCGACATCCTGAAAATGACCACCCATTTCGACTATCACATAGAAGGCAAAAAAGTCACGGTCTTTACTACCAAAACGAAAGTATGAAACGTCTACTGCTCATGAAATTAGGTCTGGTGCTGGCGGTGGCTGCGTGTATGCAGGTCTCCGCCAAGGGCTATTCCCAGGAAACGTTCAGCCTGCACTTCAGGAACACCCAGGTCGACCAGATCTTCAAGGTGATCCAGAAGGAAAGCAGCTATCTCTTTTTTTACAACGACGATTATCTGAAAACGCTCGGCCGGGTCAACCTGGACGTAACGAACTCGCCCCTCAACAGCATCCTGGACCAGGTCCTGGCGGGCAAGTTCACCTACGCCATCACCGAGCAGCACAAGGTTATCATATCCCCCGTGGGGGGCGCTCCCGGCGTCGACACGTCGGAGGTTACGGTAAAGGGTCACGTCACCGACGACAACGGTAAGCCCCTGACCGGCGTCACCGTCAAGGTCCGGTCCAGCGGCAAGGCCGTCGTCACCGATGACAACGGGAATTTCAGCATCAAGGCGCCCGAAAACGCGCAATTGGTTATCAGCTCTGTCGGTTATAAGGAACAGGCGATTTCCCTGGGCGGCCGCCGCACCATCGAGGTCAAAATGCAAACCAACGCCACCGGTCTGGCCGACGTCGTCGTCGTGGGTTACGGCTCGCAAAAGAAAAGCGACGTCACCGGCAGCATCAGCAGCGTCAAGGGGGGCGACATCGCCAACCTCCCCGTGAGCAACGCGGCCGACGCCATCGACGGACGCGCGACCGGCGTCGACATCGTCCACCAGGACGGCTCCCCGGGTAGCATCCCGTCGATTCGTGTCCTGGGCACCGGGACCATCAACAACGCCGATCCGCTGGTCGTCATCGACGGAGTGCCTTCCGGCGGTCTCAACGACGTCAACCCGAACGACATCGCTTCCATCGAAATATTAAAGGACGCTTCCGCCTCGGCCATCTACGGTAGCCGCGCGGCCAACGGCGTCGTCCTCATCACCACCCGTCACGGCAACTACGGTCAGGCGCTCCGCGGTAACGTCAACCTGTATGCGGGCACCAAGAGCCCCGTAAAGTTCCTGCCCATGCTCGACGCGACCCAGCTGGTGAGTCTTAAAAAGGAAGCCTACACCAACGACGGCGCGTCGGTGCCCGCGGTTTGGAACAACCCTTACTATGACACGACCCGCACCAACTGGCAAAAGGCGCTGATGGGCACCGGTAACGTCCAGAACGCGGACGTGGCGATCCGCGGCGGTAGCGAGCACGCCAACTTCGCGTTTTCCGGGAACTACTACAACGAGAACGGGATGATCCCGAACTCGTATTTCAAGCGCTACAGCCCCCGGATCAACTCGGAATTCAAATTCGGCCGCCTGAAGCTGGGCGAGAACCTCGTATACTCCTTCACCGACGGCGCCGCGCCCAATACGAGCTCCTCCCAGACGGGTCTTGTATGGAGCGCGATCCGCTTTAATCCCGCCATCCCGGTCGTCAACCCCGACGGCAGCTGGGGCACCTCCCAGGCGGATAACCAGCTGGGCGACATCAACAACCCCGTCGCCACCGCCCACGAAATCCAGCAATACAATAAGGTCAACCGCGTGCTCGGCAACGCCTACCTGGAGCTGGACATCATCGAGGGGCTGAAGCTGCGCGCCAACTATGGCATCGACCATAATACGGCCGAATACTACCAGTTCTCCAACGCAATGCCCGACCAGACGCGCGGGCCTTCCGTCGCGTCCCTCAACCAGTCTTTCTCCAAAGAGAACACCCTGCTGGAAGAATACTACCTGACGTATAACCATACCTTCCACGAGCAGCACGCGCTGACCCTGCTGGCCGGTTATTCCGCCCAGACCTACAGCGGGAACTACTTCTCCGCCGCACGCACGGGTTTTAGCGATACCAGCGGTAACCAGCGCGTGCTCAACCTGGGTAACAGCTCCTCGGCCGCCAACTCCGGCTACGACTATAACCCCTGGGGTCTCCAGTCCTACTTCGTGCGCGGCAACTACGCCTTTATGAGCAAATACCTGCTCACCGCCACCTTCCGCGCGGATGGCTCGAGCAAGTTTGCACCGGGCAAGCGCTGGGGTTATTTCCCGGCATTCTCCGCGGGCTGGGTCATCTCCGACGAGAAGTTCTTCCAAGGCGCCAAAAAGACGGTCCAGCACCTCAAGCTGACCGGCGGCTGGGGCCAGCTCGGGAACCAGAACGTGGGCGACTTCCAATACCTCAGCCTCATCAACGTTGGCGGGGGCGGGGGCACCGGCGGCGGGGGCTACGGCTACAACCTGGGCACCACCACGGTGAACCAGAACGGCGCCTACATCACCTCCCTGGCCAACCCCAACATCACCTGGGAGCGCGCCGTCACCACGGACATATCGCTGGAGTTCGCCACCCTCCAGAATCACCTGACCGGTACCGTTACCTGGTTCAACAAGAATACCTCGGACATGCTGATACCGTACCAGATCGTCGAAACCTTCGGCGCGCAGCGGAGCCTGCCCGACGACCCGGGGAACATCACTCTGCCGGACTATAACATCGGTACGCTGAACAACCGCGGCGTGGAGATCGAGCTCAACTACGCCAACCACGCCGGCAAGCTCGGTTACTCGGTGGGCGCCAACGGTTCATTTATCAAGAACAAGGTCACCAGGCTCTACGGCAGCAACACCTACCTCCAGTCCACCCCGTATGGCCGGGAGAACGCGGACATATCGCGCACCTATGAGGGGCAGCCCATCGCTTCGTTCTATGGCTTCAAAACCGCCGGGCTATACCAGACCGCTGCCGACGTGGCCAACGATCCCGGTATCGCCAACGACCCGAACAAGGCCAACATCCAGGCCGGCGACGTAAAATTCGTCGACATCAACCACGACGGCGTGATCGACGACAACGACCGCGTCCGGCTGGGCGACCCCAACCCGCGTTTTGTCTTCGGGTTGCACGGCTCCGCCACCTACGCCCATTTCGACCTGGGCTTCAACTTCACCGGGGCCACGGGTTTCAAGCTCTACGACGCCGACCGCCTCTCCGGCATCGACGCCACACAGGTCTACAACTGGTACGCCGACCAGGCCAACCGGTGGCATGGCCAGGGGACCAGCAACAGCGTTCCCCGCCTGAGCG
>Ga0310811_10007500_pt1 | contig 13986 bp, 18 predicted proteins | sample YCmetagenome_FD_207642 | JGI IMG/M metagenome (GOLD analysis project Ga0310811, IMG submission 207642) | Soil microbial communities from experimental microcosm in Duke University, North Carolina, United States - YC | ecosystem: Engineered > Artificial ecosystem > Soil microcosm > Unclassified ... | reverse complement strand
CTGATCAAAAAATTAAACAATAAACAGTAAAAAACAATTATAATAACCGCATTATGAAATTAAGCAATTTATCTTTGGGACTGTTATCCGCTTGCGTGGTTTTGATGGGGGCCTGCAAGCAATCAGCTACTAAAACAGACACATCAACAACTATGAAAGACACTATTACTTACGGAAAACTGCCGGCTGATTCGGCCTTTGAAAAAACAATTGATGGCAAACAAACACATTTATTCGTTCTGAAGAACAAAAATGGGATGGAAGCCGCGATTACCAATTTTGGAGGTCGCCTGGTTGCGCTTCTTGTTCCTGACAGCGCGGGAAAAATGATAGATGTTTCTGTAGGTATGAGTAGTGTGGATGATTATATCAAATCAACCGAGCGGTATTATGGTGCCACCATCGGCAGGTACGGCAACCGTATTGCAAAGGGACATTTTACTCTTGATGGCAAACAATATACACTGGCGACCAATAACGCGCCAAACACATTGCACGGGGGTAAAAAAGGTTACCAGGACGTGGTTTGGGATGCAAAAAAACTCAACGATCAGACATTAGAGCTTACCTACCTTTCAAAGGATATGGAAGAAGGTTTCCCGGGCAATTTGAAGATAAAGGTAACTTACTCGTTAACTGATGACAATGGTTTTAAATGTGACTACGAGGCTACCACGGATAAAACAACTGTTGTAAATCTAACTAACCACGCTTATTTCAATCTAAATGGTGAAGGCAGCGGAACCATTTTGAACCATTTAGTTCAATTCAAAGCCGACAATTACACCCCTGTTGATTCAACATTGATCCCGACGGGAAAAATTGAACCGGTAAAAGGTACACCGTTTGATTTTACTACCGCTACCACTATCGGTGCACGTATTAATGATGCCAATGAACAGTTGAAAAACGGCAAAGGGTACGATCATAATTTTGTGCTCAACAAACACACCATGGCTGATCCTATTGCGATCGTTAAAGGTGATAAAACCGGAATTGTGATGGAAATTTATACCGAAGAACCAGCCATGCAATTCTACAGCGGTAACTTTATGCAGGCGAAGAACACGATGAAATATGGCGAAAAGGATGATTTCCGTACCGCATTTGCTATGGAAACCCAGCATTATCCTGATTCACCAAATCAACCGCAATTCCCATCGACGGTATTAAAACCAGGTCAAACGTATAAAACAGAATCAATTTACAAATTCAAAACCAAGTAGAGACGCGATGCATCGCGTCTCCATCCAAATCCTGTTGAAAACGAATCAACAGGATTTTTTTATGTAATAAAACGACATTTAAAAAACATTCAGCTAAGTTGAAATATTTACATTTACAGTTTATAATACCAAGATAGTGCTGACAGATAATCACGGCAGAAAGATCAATTACTTAAGACTGGCGGTAACAGACCGGTGCAACCTGCGCTGCTTTTACTGCATGCCCGAGGAAGGGTTGAACTGGCTGTCGCGAAGCGAGTTGCTGACTTACGAGGAAATGCTTTCCGTATGCAGTCTGCTGGTAAAAATGGGTATCGAGAAGATACGTATTACCGGCGGGGAGCCTTTTGTTCGGAAAGATATTATGCAATTGCTTTCGGCTCTTTCTCAATTGCAAGGATTAAACGAATTGACTATTACTACCAATGGTGTATTGACCGCTCCATTTATACCTGAATTAAAGAAAATCGGTGTTGAGTCAGTCAACCTCAGTTTAGATACACTGGACGCCAATCGTTTCTTTGCCATCACCAAACGTGATGAATTCGCAAATGTGATGGAAACCTTTGAGCAATCGCTCAAACATGATATAGAGGTTAAGATCAATTCAGTCGTGATGGACGGGAAGAATACGCAGGACATTATTCCATTGGTTGAGTTAACCAAAGATTTGCCTGTAAGTGTCCGTTTTATTGAAGAAATGCCATTCAATGGTGATGGGCATGTTTATACAGGTCTGCAATGGAATTATGTGCGGATATTAGATGAGATAAAACAAAAATACCCCCATATTGCCAAGCTTAAAGACTCGCCACATTCAACATCTTATAATTATCAAATTCCTGGCCACAAAGGAAGCATAGGTGTGATTGCAGCCTATTCACGCACGTTTTGCGGTACTTGCAATAGAATCAGGATCACTCCCGAAGGTGAGTTAAAAACCTGTTTATATGATGCCGGTGTATTGAATATTAAAAGTTTGATTCGCACCGGAAAATCAGATAATGAAATTAAGGAAGCTTTATTAACTGCTTTTTCTCAGCGACCCAAAGACGGTTGGGAAGCTGAGCGAAATCGCAGTGACAATATTCCCGCCCATGAATCAATGGCAACAATTGGAGGCTAAAATATGGTAACTGTTGAGCAAGCGGAAAAATTAATATTGGCTGAAGCAAAAGATTTTGGTACAGAAATTATCCCTTTTGAAGATGCTTTAGGCCGAATGCTTGCCGAAGATATTAAAGCTGATCGTGATTTGCCACCATTCAATAGGGTTACTATGGATGGAATCGCTGTAAATTATTCGGCTATTGAACAGGGAGTCCAGTCGTTCAAAATAAAGGGCATTCAAGCTGCAGGAAATGAGCCGATTAATATAGATCAAGCCAACGAGTGTGTTGAGATCATGACGGGGGCATCATTACCGATTTCTGTGGATACAGTGATTCCTTATGAACTCATCGAAATAAAAAATGGGGTCGCCACTATTACGACTTCAGGTGCTCAAAAAAGTCAGAATCTACACTCGAAAGGAGCCGATAAAAAGCAAGGGGATATCGTTGCAGCAAAACAACAATTGATCACTCCTGTACTGATCAGCGTTGCAGCATCGGTTGGCAAAACTGAATTATCGGTGAAGAAGCTTCCCCGTGTTGTTGTAATTTCATCGGGTGACGAATTAGTAGATGTGAACGAGCAGCCATCGCCTGTTCAGATCAGAAAATCAAATAGTTATACTATTAAGGCGGTTTTAAGTCAATATGATTTAAAAGCTGATCTTTTGCATATTCCTGATGATCCTAATGTCACAAAAGAAAAACTAAACCATTGTATCGCCAATTATGATGTAATATTGATGACCGGCGGCATCAGTATGGGGAAGTTTGATTACATACCAAAAGCTTTGGATGAGATTGGCGTTAAAACCATCTTTCATAAAGTGAGCCAGCGCCCCGGTAAACCATTCTGGTTTGGTAAACACAATAATGGTGTATTGGTATTTGCTTTTCCCGGGAACCCGGTTGCGACTTTTATGTGCTTGCACCGGTACTTCTTACCATGGTTAAATGCCAGTCAGGGACTTAAAGAAAGGCATGCAGTTTATGCTGTTTTGGCTCAGGATTTTACATTTAAGCCTGATCTGCAGTACTTTTTACAAGTAAAACTGCGTTTTTCAGGCAAAGGGCAAATTATAGCCGAAGCAATTGAAGGCAATGGTTCAGGTGATTTTGCTAACTTAGCAGATACAGACGCCTTTATTGAATTACCAAAATTTAGAGATGAATTCAAGCAAGGCGAAGTGTTTAGGGTGTGGCCATTCTGAATCACAGATTAAACTGATTAGTGGATTACACTGATAGAATAACAAATTATAATAAACTAAACCTGTTATCATAAGTGGAAGAATATAAACATAGTGCTTTAACGCATAGAATTATTGGCTGTGCTATGCAGGTTCATTCATTTTTGGGTAATGGATTTCAGGAAGTAATTTATCAGCGTGCTTTGGCATTAGAGTTTTCAAAGTCGGGGTTGCATTTCGCCAGAGAATTGGAGATGTCGATTTATTATAAAGATTATCTGGAACCAATCGGAACAAGAAGGGTTGATTTTTTAGTTGAAGATAAGGTTCTGGTGGAATTGAAGGCGATAAGTAATTTAGAAGATGTGCATTATGCTCAGATATTAAATTATATAAGAGCATACAAATTAGAAATAGGCTTATTGATCAATTTTGGAGAGAAAAGCCTAAGTTTTAGGAGATTTATATTATAGATTAATAAATCTGTGAAATAAATTTAATCATTTAGAATCAGTGATTCAGACAACATAATATGACTTTTTCGCATTTAGACGAGCGTGGACAACCTAATATGGTTGATGTCGGCGAGAAACTAATTTCACGTCGCACAGCCGTTGCAAGAAGCATAGTTTCACTGCCTGCAGATGTGTTAGAACAACTGACCAACGGCGATATACAAACTAAAAAGGGCTCGGTATTTCAAACGGCTATCATAGCCGGAATAATGGCCGCCAAGAAAACCGGCGATTTAATACCATTATGTCATCCACTGGGATTGGATAATTGCGGTATTAATATTCATTTGAATGAACAACAAGAAGTGGTGATCGATTGCACTGCGACTATCACCGCAAAAACAGGCGTCGAAATGGAAGCGTTGGTTGGTGCATCAATAGCTGCGCTGACTGTATATGATATGTGTAAGGCTTTGAGCCATGATATTGTGATAAAAGAAACCAAACTGATAGAAAAGACAGGAGGTAAACGTGACTTCAAAAGAGCATAAAAAACATACAGAGCTAGTCAGGCCAGCCATCGGCAATTATGCACGAAATGAATGGGCAATAGTTGGAGCGCCCTGTGTGGTGATAAAATCTTTCGCTGATTTGGTTATAGGCGCTTTATCATCAAAATATAAATGTGCCTATGCGGATACTTCCCACAATGATGAGATGACCTCAGCTCCGGGTCGTTTGGCATGTGGCGCAGTGTTGGAATACAACGATCAAATCAATTATCAGCAATTTAATTATAATACGAAATCTGCCCCATTCACGTTAAGACGACAATTTGCAGAAGCGGACCTGGCTTTGATAAATGGTAACCATCAGCAGGCAAAGTCACAGGTGGTGATTATCTATCATGCCAAAGCCTCGTCGTTACAAAAAAGACTGGCTCAGCTTACTAATGTTGAGTTGATATTGCTTGCTGAAAATGCACCCGACGTATTTGATTTTATTAAGGAGTCAATCCCAAACTGGCAAAATATACCAATATGCCGATTGGATGAGTCGGACAAAATTATTGCGTTCTTCGAGAATAAGGTATTGCAGTCGAAACCGTTGTTAAACGGATTGGTGCTAGCAGGCGGCAAGAGTGTACGCATGGGTTTTGATAAAGGGGCCGTCAGCTGGTTTGGAAAAGAGCAACGTTACCATGTGGCCGATATGTTAAAGCCTTTATGTAAAGATGTATTCATATCCTGCAGGGCTGATCAGAAGCAACAAATCAACCCTGCTTATCCGGTTTTGGAAGATACTTTTACCGGATTAGGGCCTTATGGTGCAATTCTTTCAGCGTTCAGGGAACAACCTGACAGGGCTTGGTTGGTAGTAGCTTGCGATATGCCGCTACTGGAAACAGAAACATTTAGATTCCTGATTGAAAGGCGTAAAGTATCAGCTATCGCGACAGCCTATAATAGTCCCGACAATGAGTTCCCGGAACCATTGATCACTATCTGGGAGCCTAAAAGTTACCCGGTATTATTGTCGTTTTTATCGCAGGGATATTCCTGTCCGCGAAAGGTTTTAATCAACAGCGATGTTCACTTATTACAGGCGCCTAATACAAATGCATTGACCAATGTAAACACACCGGATGATCTTGAAAAAGTAAAAAGGACTATCCATCAAAAGACAGCAAGCGCCGATGTCTGAGGATTTTGCGAGATATAGCTGCCAGATCGCTTTGCCTGGTTTCACAGAGTCAGCTCAACAGCTTTTGCAGCAAGCAAAAGTGCTGATTGTTGGCGCTGGCGGACTGGGTTGTCCTGCAGCACAGTACCTGGTCGCCGCAGGTGTCGGCACATTGGGCATTGCAGATTTTGATACTGTCTCAATCAGTAATTTACACCGGCAGGTTTTATATACACCACAGGACGCTGGATTAAGTAAAGTTTTAATTGCCTGCGAACGCCTTCAAAAACAAAATACGGGTATAAAACTTGTTCCGCACCAGGTAAGGATTACATCTGACAATGTAATGGACCTTCTGCAACAATATGATATTGTTGTAGACGGAACCGACAATTTCGAAACCCGTTATTTATTAAATGATGCCGCTGTTCTATCGGGAAAGCCTTTAGTTTATGGCGCTATTTACCAGTTTGAAGGCCAGGTGGCCGTATGGAATGTAAAGAATGCAGATGGCACCGTGTCCCCTAATTACCGTGATCTATTTCCTGAAGTTGATTCTACACAAGTTCCTAATTGTGCCGAAGGCGGTGTGATCCCAACATTAGCCGGTATTATTGGCTGTATGCAGGCAAATGAGGTAATTAAGTACATCACTAAAAAGGGTGAATTATTAGCCGGAAAGATACTAATGTTGGATGCTCAAACCCTGCAAAGCCGTATTATAAAGATTGGCGCTGTAAGTAAGATTAGCATCAAACAACTAAAGCCAACGGATGACACTCCACTAATCTCGGCTACAGAACTAAAAAGGGGGCTTGAAGAGAACCGTTTTGAGCTGATAGACGTACGGACTGAGCGTGAACGGGATCAACATGATATAGGCGGAAAACATATCCCTCTAATCGAATTGGAAGACTACATGGACTACTTTTCGGGAAAAGAAGAAAAAGTATTCTATTGTACTACTGGTAAACGAAGCGCCGACGCGGTAAAAGCCATTAAACAAAAATATCCGGATGCGAAGGTTTTTTCTCTTGAGGGTGGACTGGACACGATGAAAGGATTAGAAGGATTCCAATGATTTCAATTTATTTGTGAGGCATTCATCCTAAAAATCAAATAAATCCAAAAATCGTGTCAAGGATGTGCCGCTACCCAAACTTCCCCATCCTCAAAAAACTCTTTTTTCCAGATAGGTACGGTTTGTTTTAAGGTGTCAATAATGTAACGGCAGGCCTCAAAAGCAGCATCGCGGTGCGCGCAGGAAACAGCGATAACGACAGGCACCTCTCCCACTTCCAATATCCCGATACGGTGATGGATCAGCAGTTTTTGAACCGGCCATTTGTTGAATGCCTCATCCGCTATTTTTTGCATTTCTTTAATAGCCATAGGCTCATAGGCTTCGAACTCGAGTCGCAAAACAGTTTTGCCTTTGGTTGCATCACGTACAGTACCTATAAATATATCTATCCCCCCCGACTGCGGCGTCATCACCCAATCAATGCAGGATTGAATATTTAATGGCTGGTTCGATATTTCGATCTGAGTATTCAAGTTTACTTAGTTTGTGATTGTTTGTGAGGACGCAAACAATGGGAATAATGATAAAAATCAACGATCAGCCCCCACTTACCGGCGGTATGATCGCAATTTCATCCTTTTCAGTCAATAAACACTCATCTAATGCATATTCATTGTTTACCGCTACCATATATGACACCAGGTGTTTCAGACGAGGGTACCGACCTTCAAGTGATTGTTTCAAATTTTGACTAGTGCCATTTTCAGGCAATTCTACTTCCACAGATGAACCACCAAAAATGTCCTTCGCTATGCCAAAGGCCAGCACATTTACTTTCATACTGCAAAATTAAATCAATCCGTTAATATAACTCCGTTTAATTGTTGATGAATTCAGCTAAAATGCGATGAAAATGGTGTGTGCCCTGTTCTCGTGTTACCGAGTAGCGGCCATGCTTGTAGAATCTTGATCGTACGCCACGCTGTACATTTTCTACTATTTCTTCATCCTCCTGCTCTACCTTGTCCAGCCCAGATCCTGCACCTTTGTCCAGTTTGCTTTCATCCCATACATAAGATAAAAACCGAACCCGGCATTCGCCAACAGATACAGGTTCAACCACATTGACTGACACCCCCCAGGGATAAAAATTGAACATCATGTTTGGAAATACCCAGAAATAATAGGCGGCCACATTTTTACCGTAATCCGGTGAGTCTGTGGGTAGATTAAAGCAATCTTTATCCGTTTTTGATAGCCCTAATTGCAGGCTCGAATACGGGAAGAAAAGCTCTGTGGCATATTCCCCAAAATCAATCACCGCATTTAATCCGGCATGTACAAATGGTATATGAAAGCCTTCGAGGTAGTTCTCGCAATATAATGCCCAGTTGGCTTTAACATGAAATGTCCGGGATAGTTCAGGGTGAAATTTAAAGTCATCTAACGGTATCCAGCTTACACGCTCGATCATGTCCCTGAAAAACAGATCATGCGGATAATCCGGGTTCAATGATGTAAATAACCAATTACTCCATTGGAACAGGCCCAGTTGATGCAAATTATCCTCCGTAGACGGAAAGTTCTTGACTTCCCTAAATTCAGGCATTGACGCAAATTTACCATCCAGGTTAAACAATCGTCCATGATACCGGCATCTTAGATTGGCTTGCTTACAAGCCCTTTCAGCCACAATATTCCCCCTGTGTGTACAGACATTGGATAGCAGATTTATCACCCCTGTTTTGTCCCTTGTCAGCACAAGCGGCTCATCAAGGTAATCGGGTAATAAAGTAAATGGATAGACCTCACTTTTGCCTTTTACCAACTCTGTATTCCCAATAAACTGCCAGGATGGTGCAAATATCTTTTCACGGCATTGCTCAAATACCTCAGCGCTTGTGTAAAAATCGGTATCAAGAGTTTTGGCTATGGAAATATTAGGATCAACAGAAAATTTGGGCATATCAGCTTGGCTTAAAGCGGTTAAAGCTGTAATTTAGCGGTTATGGAAGACAATACCAAGAAATATGACAATGGTGAAATAACGGTGATTTGGCAGCCTCATCTGTGCGCCCATTCTGCCAAATGTGTGGGTGGACTTCCCGAAGTATTCAATCTTCAACAAAAGCCATGGATCAATATATTAGCAGCCGATACTGAAACGATCATCAACCAGGTAAATCAATGTCCTTCCGGTGCTTTATCGTATTTTAGAAATACTGAAAGTTGATTCTAAAAGCTAATATTGCCGTTGGAATAAGCGTCAATGGCAACAACAAGTACTATTATAGCAGTTGCGCCCAATACATTCAGGATATTAGTACCAGCTGATATTTTTTTTGTATAGCTCAAATCGAGGCCGTTACTTTTATAACCGATTATATTTCCTTCATGGTCGAACATAAAATTGACGTAAATATTTTGAGCTGATGCAGATGAAGTTTGTGTCGTATCATTAATTGAAGGAGTAGTCACTGGTGATTGAGTTTTCCCGCTGACGTCCCGATTATAGATCCATATTTCTGTACTGTCCGCCATCCTTTTGATATCCGGGTTACCAAAGCGCTTAAAAACATCATCTTTATTGTGAAAACTTTGCATCACCTGTTGATGTGTGTACAGTTTTTTACTGCAACTGCATAAAACAGAGATAAGTAATAAAATAAAAAATTCGGGTAATGCTTTCTTCATATCGCGTCACCCGAATTTAAGTAGAAAATAATGTATTTAGTTATTTCTTTACCAGGTAAACTAACTGCCCCAAATGATAACTCAGATGGTTAGTGCGGTTGATCACAATGTTCAATTTATTGCGATGTGGTTCTTTTGTAAAATCTTCTTCAGACACCGCATTGTGACGCTTAAACCACTCTTCCGGCGCTAACTGGCTCATTTTTTCTGAAAGCATAGCATTTACTTTATTCCAGTATTCCTTTAATTCAGTTATAGCTGGTTTTTCCAGGCCTGATTCTTCAGGATTACGCAAAAATATCTCATCCATTGCCGGGTTTAGTCTTTCACCAATACCGAGGAAGGTGAACATACCATCACTCACGGCAGCTAAATGGCCCAATAAATAAGCGCCGGTATTGCGCCCCGTCGCTGTTGGCGATGATAATTCTTCGTCGCTTAGTTTAGCCAGTACACTGTTCATTCGTCCCACCTGCAGATCCCAGTTGGACATAACCATTTTGATAAACAGCTCTTTTTCAGAAACAATAGTATTTGTACTCATAATCTTAGTTTTTTTTACCAAATATGGATCATAGTTTTACTAATAACAGACACACTTATGTCAACTTTTCTGTTGTGATTTCTTTAACAATTGGTGTTTCATCTTACTAAAAAACTCAGGAGTTACACCAATGTAGGATGCAATTTGTTTGGATGGTAGCGTGGTAATCAATGTAGGATAACGCTTGCAGAAATTATTATAACGTTCCTCGGCAGTGAGGCTCAGATTATCAAGTAGTCGCTGCTGATAAGATACCAATGAATTTTCAGTGATAATGCGAAAGAAGCGTTCAAATACAGGTACTTTAATATATAACTCTTCCTGATGAACTTTTGATAAGGTCAATATCTCAGTATCTTCCAATGCTTCGATATTCAATACTCCCGGTTTTTGAGTAATGAGGCTGTACATATCGGCTATCCACCAGTTCTGAGGTGCAAAATTCAGGACATGTTCATAACCGTTCTCGTCGATGGAGTACCCTCTCAGGCAACCTTGGGTTACAAATGACGAATAGCGGCATATCTCGCCTGTTTTCAGCAACATCTGTTTACGTTTCAGGCTCGTGGGTTTTAGCAGCGAAACGAAGATTTGTTTCTCTGCATCGGATAAATGGATATAGCCAGAAATATTATTTAGAATCAGCTTTGTTGCCTCCATGGAGCAAAGATAACCATGAAGTCAAAAAAATAGCGATGAGTTTTAAACCCACCGCTATTATATTGATTGAAAATCGATTCTTTTAGGCTTTTAATACATGCTGTTCAGCCAGATCCAATTCCTCCTGTGTAACCGTATGCGGGCGACCTTTATATACTTTGAACAACACATCAGCATTCATTTTAGTCAGTTGGGCAACTGTTTCTTCTACCCTGCTTACCGGCACATGTGGGTCAGGATCGCCAGTAGCTATTAAAATTGGTGTTTGAGCAAAATCGCCTGAATAATTGGAAGGTTTTAATTCCTGTCCCACTAGTCCTCCTGTGAATGCTATTATACCACCATATTGCTGTCCATGACGTGCCGTATACTCCAGAGTTAAACATGCTCCCTGCGAGAAGCCCAGAAAGTAAATGTTTTTTCTGTCGATACTTTGTTTAATTAGGTCATCTACAACTTCATCGATCAATGCCAAAGCTGAACTCAAAGCCGGCTCATTGCTTTCAACCGGAGCCATAAAGCTATATGGATACCAACTATGTTGAGTAGCCTGCGGAGCGATGATCGCCATATCTTCCGGTAACGAGAGATGATCGGCCAATGATAAAATGCTGTTAGCCGATGCTCCCCTGCCGTGAATCATAATAAGTGCCTTTTTAGCCTGGTTAACTGGCACACCAGCTGTTATAATTTGTTTACTGTGTGTATACATCTCAGGCTAATTTTGGCAAACTTTGTTCAATTTCGTTACGGTGAGCTTCGTATTGTGCAGGTAATTTTAAATTGCTGCCCAATTCTTCAACTGGCTCGTCAACTGAAAATCCAGGGTTATCAGTAGCAATTTCAAATAATACGCCACCAGGTTCACGGAAATAAAGTGAATAGAAGTAATTGCGGTCGATCTTTTCAGTAATATGTAAACCCATATTAACGATCTTATCGCGGTATTGCATCAATACTTCTTCGTTTTCTACACGGAAAGCTACGTGGTGAACCGAGCCACCTGCTACATGCCCTGCTATTTCGGCCGGAATTTCTACAATATCAACTATAGCTGCATTTTCTACTGCATCGGTTACAAAACGATAGCGGTTTACTTCCTGCTCCAACAATTTATAACCAAATACATCGGTCAAAACCTTAGCTGTAGCATCCATTTTGTTAGATGTTATGGTGATATGATGGAATCCACGGGTTGCATGTTCAGCGCCAACTTCATTGGTTGTCCATGGTTCCCTGTTGTCCTGTTGCTTAGGCACAGTCAGTTCAAATTTTAACCCGTCAGGATCAAGAAATGAAACATATTGTTCACCAAACTTTACAGAAGGCTTATTATAAATTACATTATTATCATCCAAACGTTTTACCCAGAAATCCAAGCTGCCTTTTGGAACTGAATATCCAATCTCAGTTACCTGTCTTGCGCCCCGGCGGCCGGTTTGTATGCCCTCCCATGGGAAGAAAGTTAAAATAGTACCCGGAGTACCCACTTTATCACCATAATAAAAGTGGTAAGTGTGCGGATCGTCGAAGTTGACGGTTTTCTTTACCATGCGTAATCCAAGTACGCGGGTGTAAAAGTCAAAATTCTTTTTAGCATTTCCTGCAATTGCAGTGATGTGGTGTATGCCTTTAATTCTATTGTCCATTTTGTTAAGTATCACTCCTGATTGTTTCGTTATACAAATTTACCCCACAAATAGGCTGTGCGCACTTAATGTAGGTTAAGAAATAAATGCGGCGATATTTTTCAAATCGCCTAATAACCACGAGACTTTTCTTAATTTCGACACCGCCCGAATAATGGCATTTGCAGGTACAATGGAACATAAATTTGAGGAGAGTTCAATCTTTAAAAACATAACTGCTGCAGACTTTGAAGGCAGTGAACGCACCTTTGAAGATTGCCGGTTTATCAATTGCGACTTCTCTTACGCCAATCTTTCTCACATTACTTTTATAAACTGCACGATGGACACTTGTAATCTGTCGTTGATAAAATTAACGGAGACCGGCTTACAAGGCGTTGAGTTTAAAGACTGCAAAATAACAGGGGCCAACTTTGGCGAAAGCAGCAGCTTTTCACTCGAAGTAAGCTTTAAAAAATGTGTACTCGATTATACGGTATGGCATAAGAAAAAGCTCAAAGGAACTACTTTTGATGACTGCTCTTTTGAAGAAGCTGATTTTAGCGAGGCTGATCTTACTAGTGCAGTCTTCGAAAAATGCAATCTCAATCGTGCCATATTTAACCGGACAATATTGAAAGGAGCTGACATGCGATCAGCCTACAATTTTAATATTGATCCTGAAAGTAATAACGTTAACAAAGCCAAATTCAGCGCTGATGCTTTGAATGGCTTACTGATAAAATATAACCTGGTAATTGATTAAGAATGACTGAACACATTATACCCTTTAGTAGCGACAAACTGGTAAAGGTAAAGCAACTGCAAAAAGACTATTACCAGGTAAGCCTCGATCATTCATTTATCGGCTATATCCGTAAGGTAAATGGAGGATGGCAGCTAGAAGAGTATTCAAAGGCTGAATTGACTGCCGAGAATGTTCAGCTCATTGGTGATCAGATCGATCAGTTGCGTTGGCAGTTAACGCAGTTTTAATTGTCTGAATCAGAATTAACTGAATTAATGAATTTGCAGAATTCTGTTAATTTCAAAATTCTGCAAATTCTGATTCAGACGTCCCCTCCTTTATCAATCATCATTATTCGGATAATTCCTTTTTGATTTCGCCCGTTTTTTCAGCTCATCAACGGTAATGGTGATCATACGACCCACTGGTTTATCACCTTTGTAAGTGATCACACGCAACATATAAGCGTCTGTAGGTATCAATAATGGCGCAGTGTATTTCGGATAAAACTGGTCTGGGAATGAGTTGTCGAATGTATAATGTATATCTAAACCCTTCATTTCTGTTGCCAGCATTACTTCTGTTTTAGTACTATCAGCACCTACTTTGGCAGTAAAAATCGGATCGTACACACTTGGCGCATATTTAATTTGTGCTTCATCAAAACGCGCGAAGTGTTTTTCAACGCGGCTTGCGAAATCGTCAAAATTACGAACCGACTTAGGCGACCAAACTGCTTCAGCAATCGCAAATGCACGTGGCCAGGTCATATATTCCAGGTGACGGGTATTGTACACCTGCTCAGTCCATAAATTAGCCTGTCCGCCGATGATCAATTTTGAATCAACGCTGTCCGGTGCCGGATCAAACTCATAAGCTTTACTCAAACGCAATGTTGAATAAACGCGGGGTTCGATGGCAGGATCGCCATTCATATAATCCAGGTAAGCAAAGGTGGTTGGGCTCATTACTACCTCGTGACCCATTTTTGCAGCCTGTATACCGCCTTTCATACCTCTCCA
>Ga0310811_10007499_pt1 | contig 13987 bp, 9 predicted proteins | sample YCmetagenome_FD_207642 | JGI IMG/M metagenome (GOLD analysis project Ga0310811, IMG submission 207642) | Soil microbial communities from experimental microcosm in Duke University, North Carolina, United States - YC | ecosystem: Engineered > Artificial ecosystem > Soil microcosm > Unclassified ... | reverse complement strand
TTGCCACGATGGTCTGCGGTCCCGTCGCCACGGTGCCAACGGTGACCGCTGTGTAGGTTGGCGTGTAGCGGTCCACTCGCACACCGCCGATCACCGACCATTCGGGCGTGAAATAGAAGCGGTCGGTGGCGAAGAAGGCCAGGTCCGTGGCGTGGCCGCTGGACGTGACCACCGTCGTGGAGGTGGCGTTGGAATTGGCGATCGTGGCGGCCGTAGGCAGGAAGGGCGTGTAGCCCGGCGGCGGCGTGTTGTTGGGATTGAAAAGCGAGACGCCGATATTGCGCCGGTTCACCGAGCCATCACCCAAGAGATAGGTGAACTGTGACGCCGGCGGCAGGTGATAGGCGTAAATGGTGCGGTCGGCGTTCTGGTAGGAAACGTCGAAGCCGGCGATCGCGACATTGCGGAAGCCGCCGAAGTTGAGGTCGGCCTTGGCCGTGCCGACATCCTGGACGCCCCAGCTGTTCTGGCTGTAGGGGCCGCCACCGCCGATCTGGGCCAGGGTCGCGCGCGGATTGGCGCTGAAAAAGGTGCCCGAGCAATTGTTGGTCGCCGCCGTAAAGTCGCAGCTGTCCACCGTGGTGTATTGGAAATAGCGTTTATAGGCGGCGGCGCGCGTGTCGTTGCTCAAGGTCAGCCAGGGTGCCGCCTGATGAGCGATCTTCATGGTGACGATGTCGGCGTCGTTGCGGTCTGCGTCGGTGTTGTAACCGGTGAAGGTGTTGCGCGGCAGGCCATATTCGGTGGCCGGCTCGGCGATCAGCTGGCCGGGGCGCTGCACCACGACGATGCCGTAATCGGGATGGGCATCGGTATGCTGGTGCAGATAAGCCAGCGACCATTGGGTGTCGGTGCCCAGGCCCAGCGCGATCATGGGCGCGATGCCCCAGCGGGTGGCATGAACGAAGTCGCGGTCCACCACGCCGGTGTCGGTGACCATCAGGTTCAGCCGCGCCGCGCCGGTGTCGGAGAAGGCATAATTGAGATCAGCGGTGGCGCGCAGATGATCGCCATTACCACCCTCGAGGGCGGCGGAATATCTGTCCTTGAGGAACGGGGTCTTGGAGATGGTGTTGATCGCCCCGCCCGTGGTGCCGCGGCCGAACATCAGGCCAGACGGACCTTTGAGGACCTGGACTTCCTCATAATCGAAGCTGTCGCGGGTATAGGCGCCGAAGTCGCGCAGGCCATCGAGATAGACATCGTCCTTGGCATCGAAGCCGCGGATCTTGAACTGGTCGCCGGCCAAAGTGCCGCCCTCGCCGATGGCGATGGTGATGCCCGGCACATTGCGCAGCGCATCGCTGAGGGTGGTGGTGGCCTGTTGTTTCATGGTCACGGAATCAATGACCGTGACCGCCTGCGGCGTGTCCTGCAGACTGTCGCTGGGGATGGTGTTCACCGGCGGGGCATGGTTCAGCCCGTTCTTGTCGGCCTGGTCGCTGACCGAGACCGGTCCGAGCTGTACCGGCTGGGCGGTGGCGGGCGCCCCCAGCAGCAGCGCACCAAGCGAGACGCTGGACAGCGCGCCGGTTCTGAAAGCCGAAAAGACAGACATGGAGACCCTCAAGGTTCAGCGTTTTGGACCTGGCTGGCATCCTTGAAGGCCTCATCGGCTAAGGGGCTGGCTTGGTACGCAGGTTTGTCGAACGACCGGCTGTCCTACTTGGTGAGGATCAGCTTGCCGTTGCTGGTGAGGCGCAGCCGATACTCGGCCCCGTCATGCAGAAGCACCGCTTCCTGGCGGCCTTCCAGGAGATCGCCGATGGCGATTCTCTTGACCGGCTTGGGTTTGGCGGACTTGGCGTGCATGCCGTCCTCACGTCGCAGGAACTTCAAAACATACCCCCCGTCTATTTGCAAGTGACTTGCAACTTCATTCGCATTCCGAAATCCCAACATAGTTAAAACAATGGCTTAGACAGGCCGCCTTGACGGAGCCGGGGGGCCGGCTGGCACGTTCCCGCCCTATGGCCGGATTCCGACAGCTTCTGCGCAACACCCCCCAGGGGCTTTACTGCCCGCCGGGGGATTTCCATATCGATCCGACCCAGCCAGTGGACCATGCGGTGATCACCCATGGCCATTCCGACCATGCGCGCGCCGGCCACGGCACGGTGCTAGCCACGCCCGAGACCCTGGCGATCATGGCGGCGCGCTGTGGCGAGGATTTCGCCGGAAGCGGCCAGGCGGCGCGCTATGGCGAGACGGTCGCGCGCGGCAATGTCAGCGTGACCCTGGTGCCGGCGGGACATGTGCTGGGATCGGCGCAAGTGGTGCTGCGCTGGAAGGATCGCACGGCGGTGATCAGCGGTGATTACAAGCGCCGGCGCGATCCCACCTGCCCGCCTTTCCAACCGGTGCCGTGCGATCTGTTCGTCAGCGAAGCGACCTTTGGCCTGCCGGTGTTCCGCTTTCCGCCGTCCGAGGACGAAGCCGCGAAACTGCTGAAATCGGTGGCGCTGTTTCCCGACCGCACCCATCTGGTCGGAGTCTATGCCCTGGGCAAGGCGCAGCGCCTGATCCGCCTGCTGCGGGAAGCCGGCTACGACCGGACGCTCTATATCCACGGCGCGTTGGCGAGCATGAACGCACTGTACGAAGCCCATGGCGTGGCGCTGGGCTCCCTGGCCCATGCCACCGACAACGCCCGCAACACGCTGCCCGGCGAGATCGTGCTGGCGCCACCATCCGCCATTGCCGACAAATGGGCGCGGCGCTTTGCCGACCCCATTCCGGCATTCGCCAGCGGCTGGATGATGGTGCGGGCCCGCGCCCGCCAGCGCCAAGTCGAACTGCCGCTGGTGCTGTCGGATCATGCCGACTGGGACGAGCTCACCTTGACGGTGCAGGAGCTGAAACCGGAAGAACTCTGGATCACCCATGGCAGCGAAGAGGCGCTGCTACGCTGGGCGCAGCTGAACGACATCTCGGCCACCGCTCTGGAAATCGCGGGTTACGAGGACGAGGACGAATGAAGGCCTTCGCCCGTCTTCTCGACCAGCTTGCCTTCACGCCGGCGCGCAACGCCAAGCTCACCCTGCTGCGCGACTATCTTTCCCATGCGCCCGACCCTGAGCGCGGCTGGGCTCTGGCCTCGTTGACCGGCGCGCTGAGCTTTGATGCCGCCAAGCCGGGCTTCATCCGCAAGGCGGCCGAAGCGCGGCTGGACCCGCAGCTGTTCGCGCTCTCTTACGATTTCGTCGGCGATCTGGCGGAAACCGTGGCGCTGGTCTGGCCGGCAAAACCGGGCGCCAATCGCGAGCCGGAATTGCCGGAAGTGGTGGAAAGCCTGCGCAGCGCTTCGCGCCGCGAAGTGCCGCAGCTGCTGGAGCGCTGGCTGGATGCGCTGGACGCCACCGGCCGCTGGGCGTTGCTGAAGCTTCTGACCGGAGGCCTTCGGGTCGGCGTGTCGGCGCGGCTGGCCAAACAGGCGCTGGCCCAGATCGGCGGTATGCCGGTCGGTGAGATCGAAGAAGTCTGGCACAGCCAGGACCCGCCCTATGGCGACCTGTTCGCCTGGCTGGAAAAGCGCAGCGACAAGCCCAGCGCCGAGACACCTGGCCGTTTCCGGCCCGTGATGCTGGCACAGGCCATCGATGAGGCGAGCGACTTTCCACGCTATCAAGCCAAAGACTATGCCGCGGAATGGAAATGGGACGGCATCCGCGTCCAGGCGGCCAATGAAGCTGGCCACCGCCGGCTTTACAGCCGAACCGGCGAAGACGTGGCAGCCGCTTTTCCCGACGTGATCGCGGCGCTGAATTTTACGGGCGTTATCGACGGCGAGCTGCTGATCTTCCGCGAAGGCCATGCCGCGCCTTTCGGCGATCTGCAGCAGCGCCTGAATCGCAAGGCCGCCGACCCGAAATTGATGGAGAAATTCCCTGCCGGCATCCGCGCCTATGACCTCTTGGTGGACGGCACAGAAGATTTGCGCGAGCTGCCCTTTGCCGACCGGCGCAAGCGGCTAGAGGCCTTTGTGGCCCGGCTGAAAAGCGACAGCATTGACCTGTCGCTGCTGCAGCCTTTTGGAAGCTGGGAAGAGCTGGCGCAGCTCCGCGCCCATCCGCCCAAGGGCGATCCGGAGGTGGCGGAAGGCCTGATGCTCAAGCGCTGGGATTCCATCTATGAGCCCGGCCGGCCCAAAGGTCCCTGGTTCAAATGGAAGCGCGATCCCCATCTGATCGATGCGGTGCTGATGTATGCCCAGCGCGGCCATGGCAAGCGCAGCGGCTTTTACTCCGATTACACTTTCGGGGTCTGGCGGGAAGACAGTAACGGCGACCGCAGCCTGACGCCGGTGGGCAAGGCCTATTTCGGCTTTACCGACGAGGAATTGAAACGCCTGGACAAGTTCGTGCGTGACAACACGGTGGAACGCTTCGGTCCCGTACGATCGGTGCGTGCAGACCAGGACTTTGGCCTGGTTCTGGAGATTGCCTTCGAAGGCCTGCAACGCTCCACCCGCCACAAATCGGGCGTGGCCATGCGCTTTCCGCGCGTGAACCGTATCCGCTGGGACAAGCCGGCGCGGGAAGCCGACGAGCTTCCCACACTGGAGAAAATGCTCGACTGAGCGCTCTTACTTCGTGGGCACCAGCCGGACGATCGAGCCGCCCTTGGGATCGCCATTCATGTTCTGCAGCAGCAGATAGAGCAGCCCGTCCGGCCCCTGCACCACATCGCGCACCCGGCCATAGCCCTGGATCAGGGTTTCCTGGCTTGCGATCTGGCGTCCCTTGATCTCCATGCGGATCAGCTTTTCGCCCACCATGCCGGTGATGAAGAGACAGCCTTTCCAGCCGGGATAACGGTCGCCGGTATAGAAGGTGATGCCCGCAGGCCCGATGGAGGGATTATAGAAGGTGATGGGATCGGTCATGCCGGTAGCGTGCAGCCGGCCGATGCCCGGCTCCAGACCCATGGTGACGACACCCCAACCATAATCCTTGCCCGGCTCGATGATGTTGACTTCATCGCCGCCGGTGGGGCCGTGCTCGGTTTCCCAGAACAGGCCGGTGGCGGGATCAAACGTCAGGCCTTCCGGATTGCGATGGCCATAGGTCCAAATGCTGCCCAGCGCGCCGGGCGTATGGATGAAGGGATTGTCCTTGGGGATCGAGCCGTCGTCATTCAAGCGGTGAATCTTGCCCAGGGGCGACGCCAGGTTCTGGGACATCTGCATGTCGTGACGCTCGCCCATCGACCAGAAGAAATGGCCCTTACGATCGAACAGGAAGCGCGAGCCGTAATGGTCGGCGCTGACACGGAAGGAATCCGGCGGCGGATTGAACAGCACCTGCTGGTTCACCCACTCATTGTTGGCGTTGACCTTGCCGCGCACGATATAGGTCATGGTCGGCGCGGACATGTTGGGCGCCTTCAGCTCTTCCGGCTGCACCTGATAGCCCGCCGGCACGGTGGTATAGGAAAGATAGATCCAGCCATTCTTGGCGTAGTCGGGATGCAGCTGCACATCCAGCATGCCGCCGTCCTGGCGCTCGAACACCGCCGGCGTGCCTTTCACCGGCTCGGACATGCTGCCGTTCTTGTCCATGAAGCGCAGCTGGCCGGAGCGCTCGGTGAAGATGGCGCGGCCATCGGGCAGGAAAGCCAGGCCCCAGGGCTGATTCAGGCCGCGCACCAGGGTCTCGACCTTGAAGCTGGCCTTCTGGGTGTTGAAGTCCTTGCCGCTGATGTCGGGCACCGGGCCGGACTTGCGGTTGACGATGCCGCCGCGGATGCGCAGGTAAGCCGGCATCTGCGCCATCTCGTCGGGGAAGAGCAGGGTCGTGAATTTGTGATTGGGCGTGTTCGGCAGGCCCTCGGTCAGCGCCTGCACGATCTGCGCATCGGTATGGCTGTTCAGAAAGTCATTGGAGAGAAGGCTCGGCGCTGAGGGGCCGGGCTGGGCGGTGGCGCCGTGGCAGCCCGAACAGGCGGTGATGAAGATTTCGTTCGCCCGCGTCTGCAGCAGGGCCGGCACCGGCGCCTGCTGCTTGCGTGCCGGCATGCGCAGATCGGGGTTGGGCGCAAGCTGCGGATTGGTCTGCTGCACGCCGGGTTGCGCCAGAACCACGCCCGACAGCCCGGACAGGGCCAGCGCGGCCAGCAAGATGCGTTTCATCGAATTCTCCCCTAGAAGCCCGTTTGGGTAATTTTGGCCGGACTATAGCGTCTCAGCTGGTTTTGGGTACCCGGTCAGAAGACCGCAGCAACGGCGCTTTCGAACTGCTCCAGCGTGAAGGCCACATCGGCGTCGGAATGCGCCGCCGACAACGAACATTGCTTGGTGGCGATGGGCACGAAGAACACCCCGCGCTGGATCAGGGCCCGGCGCAGCGCCACATCGCGGGCGAAGTCGTGACCGGCCGTGATGTCGTGCAGATCGGCGGGCGGCCTCTCCATGAAATAGTAGGAGAAGGCCGAACCCTGGCGGGCGACGCAGGCGGTGATGCCGCGGCGCTTGAAGATGTCCAGAATGCCGGCCTCGATGGCGGCGCCCATCTTTTCCATGCGGGGATAGATCGCGTCCCGGTTGGCCACCAGATAGCGCACCGTCTCGATGGCGGCGGCCACCGCCACAGGATGGCCATTATAAGTGCCGGCGATGAAGGGCCGGCGCGAGGGATCAGGATCGATGACGGAGTCCATATACTCCGCCTTGCCGCCCACCACGGCCAGCGGAAAGCCATTGGCCACGGCCTTGCCATAGACCACCAGATCGGGCTTCACGCCCGACAGCTCGGCATAGCCGCCGATGGCGTGACGGAAGCCGGTCTTTACTTCGTCGAATATCAGCAGAAAGCCGACCTCGTCAGCCAGATCACGCAGGCCTTCGAGATAGCCAGGCTTGGGCTTCACCACACCGATATTCTGCAAGAGAGGCTCGGTGATCAGGGCCGCCACCGGATAGCGGCGGCAGACATAACGCACCGATTCCAGATCGTTGTAGTTCACCGCATGGGTGAAATGGGTCTGGGTGATGGTGGTGCCGGCGCCGAGAGGCCGCAGCGGATATTCGCCGGGCGACACGCGCGGACCGACCTCGGCCACGGTGTTGAAGACATTGCAGGCCAACTCGTCATGATTGCCGTTATAGCCGCCCTGCATCACGATGATGTGCGAGCGGCCGGTGACGGCGCGGGCGATACGGATGGCAAACGAGTCCGCCTCGCTGCCGGTGTTGAGCAGTGTCACCTTCTCCGCTGCCGGGACATGCTCACAGATCAGCTGCGCCAACTGTCCTTCCGCGATCGAAGGCCCGGCGCCGAACAGGCTGTCGCCCGAGGCCAGCGCCGCAGCGGCCGCCTCGTTCACGGGACGGAAATTGTGCCCCAGGAAATAGGGTGCAAAGCCGGCGTGATAATCAACGTAACGCTTGCCTTCGCTGTCCCACAGATAGGCGCCCTCGCCCTTCACAAAGGTGATGGCGGGATCGATGGCGCGATTGACCGAAGAAATGCCGCCGGGAATGTAGCGGCGATTGTGCTGCAGCACGGTTTCAGACGACGCAGGTTTATCCATGGGCAGATTCCAGTTCCTTCATCCTCCTGGTCGTGTCTTCGATCACCTGTTCCATGCAGCCAGGCTTGAACAGCGAGATCTTGATCTGATAAAGGCCCGGCTTGTCATAGGTCTCGGCCGGGGCCAGATAGCCGATATTGCCGTTGACGATGTTGAGCACCGCCACGGCGTGGCCGGGAAAGCGCTTGCGGATTTCCTGCTGAAAGGCGCTGTAGGGTTCGGCCGGCGCGCCCACGATGAAAGCATCACCCATCTGCACCAGGGTCACCGCCACCTTGCGTGAGGCGCCATCGCCAACGTCCCGGCGCACCATCAGCCGGCGCTCCAGCCGTTCCTTCAGCGGGCGGTCGTTGCAGCCGTCGAGCTGCTTCAACAGCTCGGCCTCGGTCGGCAGATCAACATAGGGCAGTTCGGTCGCCGTCCGGGTGATCTTCAAGGTGGTGCTGGCGGACTTGGACCGGAGGCTCCAGCGGCCGAGCCGCGCACCGGAATCCTCGATGCGGTCGAAAGCGATTTCCTGCTCCGGCGGCAGCATGCCGGTCAAAGTGGAAAGCGCGGCATAGCCGAGCTGTCGGCCATTCTGGTCGGCGATCGCCGTATCGGCCTCATAGGACCGCAGCGGCGTCATGTCGCCGGACGCACCGTGCAGGAACAGGCAGGGCGCGCCGCCCGTATCGCGCTCCACCACTTCGCGCATGGCGCCATAGTAATCGGGCGAGATCAGCTTGTTGCCGCCGCCCAGCGACACCGGATGGCAGGCATAGTTCACCATGGTCGCCATGATCTTGCCGCCCGTGTCTGTGACACGCCCCACCAGCACCGTGTCATCGGTGGGGCCTTCGGGATTGACGCTGCAAAGGAAGGTCTCACTGTCCAGCACCAGGTCGCGGTTGCGCGCCAGGTCGCAGCGGCCTGTGGCCCAGGACGCCACCGCCGGCTGCGCCTTGGCCTTGGACTGTCTGATGACCTCGACCGCGCCTTCCACAATCTTCTCGCGATAGGGCGGGATCAGATGGCCGCCCTGGCGCTCCAGATTCTGCAGATTGGTGATGGGGCCGGAATGGGTGTGGCCCATATGGGTGAGAAGCTGGTCGTCGCGGATGCCGGACTTTTCCAGGATGGCCTGGCGGATGACGGCCTCATGGGCATTGTCGTACCACCAGCCCAGATCGAAGCAGACCAGATAAAGCTCGAGCCGCGGATCGCCGCCGCGCAGGAACATGCTGGTGACGAACAGCGGGCGGTGGATGCCTTCGGCAGCGTCATGCAGGGCGCTGCCCCAGGAGCGGGAATAGATGCCAGTGGGCGGGGTGATGTCGGCGCGCGCCACGCCGATCTCGCCTTTGAATTCCGATTGCCGGATCACCAGATCGGACAGGTTTTTCTTGTTCATCGTCCACCCGTGAAAAAAAGCTGCGAGAAGATCAGCATCGCCGCCAGGGTCAGCACCAGCGACAGGCCCGCCCACAGCACCACGCTGTTGTACCATTTATCGCCCAGCCCCGCCCGCAAAGTTTCCCCCGAATTCCAGAAGGTCACCGGATTTTCCTGGGTACCTGGAGTGGGTACCGGATGGATCAAGGTGCCGGCGACACAGGCCAGCATGGAAATCGCCAGGCAGACGGGCGCCTGGTTGCCGAAGGGATAATACCAGGGCGGCATGTCCCAGATTGCGCCAGCAAGCTTCAGCCCAATGCCGCTGGCAAAGCCGGCGATGATGGCCGCAATCGCCCCCGCCCCATTGGTGCGCTTCCATAACAATCCCACCCACAGGATGGCGGCGAAGGGCGGCGCCACCAGCGCATTGATGGTCTGCATATACTGATAGATGCCCGCATCCATGCGGCTGATGGCAATGGCCATGGCGATACCGGCAATGATGGCGGCTACCGAGGCCCAGATGCCGAAGCGGACTTTCTGTTTTTCCGTCGCCGCGGGATTGATCAGCGGCACATATATATCGAGCGTCAGGATGGCGGCTGTGGCGTTCACCACCGAGCTGACGGTGGATTGAACGGCGCAGATCAGCACAGCAAGCAACAAGCCGCGCAGACCGGCGGGAAAGAACTCCCGCACCAGCACCACAAAGCCGCCATCGGCGCGGTGATTGGCGGATGCCCAGTCGCCCAGCATGAACTCGGGATGGCGGGCGAACAGGATCAGGCCCGGCAGCACGATGATCAGGGGCAGGAACAGCTTGGCATAGCCTGCCATGGTCAACCCCATACGGGCATGCCAGATGTCGCGCGCGCCTAGCACGCGCTGGACGATGAACTGGTTCATCACCCCGTACCACACACCCACCGCCAGGAAGCCGAAGAAAGTACCGGTCCACGGCGTCAATGGATGGTCGGGCGGCTGGAAGACCGTCAGCCGGTTGTAAGTGCCGTAGTGGGTGAGATGCGGGCTGGAGGCCAGCAGCGCATCCCGCCACGGACCATGATCGGCCATGTTGGCGCGGATGGTGGCAAGGAAGCCGTCAATGATTCCGCCCGATGGTGTCATGCCTTTTAGCGCCAGGATGGTCAGCAAGGTGACGCCGCCGATCTTGACGATCGCGGTAAACACGCCCGTCCAGGCCACGGTGTTGAGACCGCCATAGACGGCCCAGCCGCCGGCGAACAGGCCCGTGCCGACGATGCACCAGATGAGCGGCCAGCCGAAAAAGCCGGACAGCGCCAGCCCGCCGGCATACATCACCGCCGCCATGAAGATGGTGATGTTGGCGAAGATGGTGAGCAGCGCGAAGGCCAGCCGCACGCCGGGCCCAAAACGCTGGGCCAGATATTCCGGCACGGTGGTGACCTTGGCGCGGATCAGGAAGGGCACAAACAGGAAGACGATCACCACTTCGGCGATGGTGGTCTGCCACTGCGCCAGGGCGGGGGGCATCCCCAGGATATAGCTCGCCCCCACCAGGCCGATGAAATGCTCGGTGGAGACATTGGCGGCGACATAAGAGCCGCCGACCGCATACCAGGGCAGCCGTCGACCGGCCAAAAAGTAGTCGGTGGAATTCTCGCGCTCGCCGCGGCCCGAGACCACGCCCACAACGCACAGCACCGCCAGGAAAACGAAAAATTCGACGTAATCCAGCGGCAACAGCGCCAGTGCGGAGTGACCCACTATTCCCCTCGATGCCCTTTTGGGCGCTTTTTCCGCTACCCGCTTTGAGGCTAGTGTAAGGGCAGAAGAGCGCGGGCGTCATCAGCAAAGGCCCCGAAAAACAGGGCAAGATGGGGAGCATGATGCAGCGCATGATCATTCGGAGCGGTATCCTTGCGGGACTTCTGACGCTGCCCGCCGTCCTTGCCGCCCAGGAATTGCCACGCCCGCCTGCCACCGCCGGCGACAGCCGGGCATTTCCCGCGCCCCGCATGGTGGAAGGCCAGCCTGTCGAGACCAGGCCGCCAGAAAAGGCAGACGACAAGCCGCTTTTCCCCGAACAGACCCGCGCGCCCTATCACAAGACACACGCCTACAAAGTCACGACCGTCACCGACAAACTGCATCTGCCCTGGAGCATCGCCTTCCTGCCGGACGGCAAGATGCTGGTGACGGAGAAATTCCCCGCGCATCTGCGCATCGTCGGCGCCGACGGCACCATGTCGGAGCCTTTGACCGGTCTCACCGGGCTCGCCGCAGCCCGGACCCTTGGGATGCTGGATGTGGCTCTGGCGCCCGATTTCAGGAAAAGCCACCGGATCTATTTTTCCTTCTTCGACACTTTGCCCAAGGGCAACAGCAATACCTATCTCGCCCATGGTGTGCTGGATGAGGCCGGTAACGCGGTACACGACGTCACCGTGATCTATCGCGGCGTGCCGGAACTGCCGGAGCAGAATTTCTCCATGAAGCAGGGCGGCCGCATCGTCTTTGCCAAAGACGGCTCCTTGTTCATGACGGTCGGCGACCGCGACGGCAACAAACAGGCCGACTATGACCAGCAGCTCGCCCAGAAGCTGGACGTTGATGTCGGCAAGATCATCCATCTCACCGCCGAGGGTTCGCCGGCGCCGGATAATCCTTTCCTGAACCGTACCGATGTGCGGCCGGAGATCTGGGCCTATGGCATCCGCAGTCCCGAAGGCTTTGCGGCCGCGCCCGATGGCACCTTATGGGAAACCGAGCACGGGCCCCGCGGCGGCGATGAGCTGAACATGATCCGCAAGGGCAAGAATTACGGCTGGCCCATCATCACCCATGGCATCGACTATGCCGGCGGGCCGATGTTCGAGGGCGAGACGGCCAAAGAAGGCATGGAGCAGCCGGTCTATTACTGGGACCCGGTGATCGCCCCTTCGGGCCTGGCTTATTATAACGGCCGGCTTTTCCCGCAATGGCGCGGCAGCCTTTTGGCGGGCGGCCTGCGCGGCATCGGCGTTTATCGGCTACAGCTCAAGAACAACAAGGTGGTGGCCGAGGAGCCGCTGCTGACCGAACTCAAGACCCGCATCCGCGATGTGCGGGTGGGGCCGGATGGCGCGGTCTATGTCCTGACCGAGCAGAAGGCGCTGCTCAAGCTGACGCCGCAATAGTTCGAGGCAAAATCGCCTTGGCCGGCGGCTGGTTCCTTGGGTTGCGCCGCCCGCCCGAATGGTCTGAAATCGGACACGAGGAAAACCAGGGACTTGAAAGGGATTTGGCCCATGAAAATAGGTGTATTCACGCCCCTGCTGTCGGCGCTGCCGCTGGACCAAGTGCTCAAGAAGGTAAAGGGCCTGGGGCTGGAGATGGTGGAATTCGGCACCGGCAATTATCCGGGCGATGCCCATGCGCACCTGTCGCTGCTGGACGATGCCGCCGCCCTGAAGGACTTCAAGAGCAAGATCGCGGACTCTGGGCTAACCATCTCGGCCCTGTCGTGCCACGGCAATCCGCTTCATCCCGATCAGGAGATCGCCAGCAAACATCGCGAAGTGGCACACAAGACAATCCTGCTGGCCGAAAAGCTGGGCGTTTCCACGGTGGTGGATTTCTCTGGCTGCCCCGGCGATTCCCACGAATCCAAAAAGCCCAACTGGGTCACCTGCCCCTGGCCGCCGGATTTCCTGGAAATCCTGAACTGGCAATGGGCGGAAGTGGTGACGCCCTATTGGAAGCAACATGGCAAGTTCGCCGCCGATCATGGCGTGAAAATCGCCATCGAGATGCATCCAGGTTTTGTCGTCTACAACCCCGAGACCATGCTGCGCCTGCGCGCCATCGCCGGCCCCTCCGTGGGCGCCAATCTCGATCCCAGCCATCTCTTCTGGCAGGGCATAGACCCCATCGGCGCCGTCCGGGTGCTGGGCGATGCCATCCATTATGTCCATGCCAAGGACACTCAGCTTTATCCGGCCAACATGCCCAAGACAGGGGTGCTGGACACCAAGCCTTATACTGAAGAGCGCGACCGTTCCTGGATCTTCCGCACCGTGGGCTATGGCCACAGCGCCGAATGGTGGAGCGAGTTCATCTCGACCTTGCGCATGTATGGCTATGACTATGTCCTCTCCATCGAACATGAGGATAGTTTGATGGCGCCGGAAGAAGGCCTGGCCAAGGCGGCGGCGCTGCTGAGCCAAGTCGTGATCAAGGAAAAACCCGCCGCGGCCTGGTGGGTCTAGATGAGCCGTATCCGTACTGCCGTCATCGGCACCGGCTTCATGGGCCGCAGCCATCTGGAAGCCCTGCGCCGGGTGGAGAATGTCGATGTGGTGGAGGTGGCCGGCACTTCGCTCGACAAGGCGAGGGGCGCCGGCGCGGGATACAATGTGCTGAACGCCACCGGCGACTGGCACGACGTGATCGCGGACCCTTCGATCGATGCGGTCCATATCACCACGCCCAATGTCTCGCACTTCCCCATCGCCAAGGCCGCCTTCGAGGCCGGCAAACATGTGTTGTGCGAAAAGCCGCTGGCCATGAGCGTCCAGGAAGCCGAGGAACTGGTGGCGCTGCAAGCGCAAAAGAAATTGCGCGGCGGAGTGAACCACAATCTGCGCTGTTACCCCATGGTGCAGCAGATGCGGCGCATGCGCGAAGCCGGAGACTTCGGCGACATCCTGGTGGTCCAGGGCACCTATTCCCAGGACTGGATGCTGTTTCAGACCGACTGGAACTGGCGGGTGGACCCGGCGGTCAGCGGCGTCTCGCGGGTGATGGCCGATATCGGCTCGCACTTCTTCGACATGGCCGAGCACGTTACGGGGCTGAAGGTGACGGCCGTTTGCAGCGACTTCACCACCTTCTGGCCGATACGCAAACGGCCGCAAGGTGGCGGCGAGACCTTCTCCGGCAAGCTGGGTTCAAGCGGCGCGACCGTGGACACGCCGGTGGTGACGGAAGACTTCGGCGCCACTCTGTTCCGCATGGGCAGAGCGCGAGGCGCCATGACAGCCAGCCAGGTTTCCGCCGGACGCAAGAATGGGCTGGTGCTGGAGATTTATGGCACCAAGGGCGGCGCTAGCTGGCG
>Ga0310811_10007498_pt1 | contig 13988 bp, 16 predicted proteins | sample YCmetagenome_FD_207642 | JGI IMG/M metagenome (GOLD analysis project Ga0310811, IMG submission 207642) | Soil microbial communities from experimental microcosm in Duke University, North Carolina, United States - YC | ecosystem: Engineered > Artificial ecosystem > Soil microcosm > Unclassified ... | reverse complement strand
GCGGACGTTGGAGCGGGTCGAGGCAAGCCCGGACGTCTTCGACGGCGTTCTGCTGCTGGGATCACTCGCTCGCGGCGAGGGCGACGCGATCAGCGACTTGGACATGATCGCGGTCACGGGAGCAGGCAAGTGGGATGCCGGATGGGAGATGCGGCACCTGCTGTCCTCCGGCGCACTCGTGACCTTCGACCGGCCCGGCGACCGACCCGGAGTCGCAGCTCACAACTGGCTGACGCCGGCTCTCGCGAAGGTCGAATGTCTCATCGCCGAACCGGTCGAAGGAGGGCTGCGCCTCTACGGGGACCCGGTCGTCCTCCACGGAGCGCCCGACCTCCCGGACAAGTTCGAGCGGAAGCCTCCACTCACGCAGCAGGAGATCGAGGCCTACTCTGACGAGCTCCGGGAGCAGAACGCGATCCCGGAGGTCGAGCGCGCGTACGGCGATCTCATTCGTCTGCTTCGACGCGAGGTTCGCGGGAATCCTGCGTCGCCGACCAGAGAAGGACGAGATGAGCAACGACCGTAACGCTCACGTGCTCGAGGAGGTCCTGGACGCCTTCAACAGACACGACCTCGACACGATCATGTCCTTCTTCGCCGAGGATTGCGTGTTCGATCTTCCGCGAGGGCCCGCCGCCACGGCAGCGTTTTCGTCGGCAAGGACGGCGTGCGCGGGTGCGATTTATGGACCTTTGCGGACAATGGCAAGCTCGTCCGCGGAACCAGACATTGCGCAGAGCAAACAACGTTGAGGCCGCCGGCGGTATCCATGGGCTGAGGCGCCAGATGGATACTCAGCGAATGACAGCTCGGCGCGGCGACGAGGGAGGACGCGACATGCTCCGCACGGATGTCGGTGATCTCTCGGTCGCATATGTGCGCGCGGGCCACGGTCCTCCGCTCGTTCTCCTGCACGGGTTTCTCTTCGACTCGCGTTCGTGGAGGCCGCAGCTCGAAGGACTCGCGAGCGAGTTCACGGTGATCGCCTGGGACGCGCCGGGGGAAGGTCGGTCGAGCGATCTGCCAGAGCACTTCGAGATCGCGGACTGGGCGCACTGCCTCGCGGGACTCTTCGATGCCGCGCGGGTCGGCCGGGCGCATCTCGTGGGGCTCTCCTGGGGCGGCCTGCTCGCGCAGGAGTTCTACCGGCGCAATCCAGATCGGGTTCTTTCGCTCGTCCTCGCCGATACCTATGCCGGCTGGAGAGGGTCACTCGGTGCAGCGACGGCCGATGAGCGACTTGCGGCCTGCCTCCGGGATTCGATGATGCCCGCCGACGAGGTCGTGTCGAGGTACCTGCCGGGCATGCACAGCGAGTCGGCAGCTCCGGAGGTCCGGGAGGAGTTGGCGACGATCATGTCGGACTTTCAACCGCACGGGTTCCGCCTCATGGCCCGTGCTCTCGCCGACGCCGACACGCGCGACCTTCTCCCCGAGATTCGCGTCCCGGCGCTGCTCCTCTGGGGCGAGGCGGATGCGCGATCACCGCTGAACGTCGCTCACGCCATGAAGGCGATCATCCCAGAAGCGAGGCTCTCCGTGATCCCGGACGCGGGCCATCTCAGCAACGTCGAAGCACCGGCGCGCTTCGATGCCGAGCTGCGCGCGTTCTGCCTCGACGGCGCAACCGCCTGACCGGTGCAGCTCCACGGCCCCGAACGGTTTTGCGCCGGGTCTCGGTTATGCGCGGAACCGGACCTTGCGCAAACCGTCAGACGATCGACGCCGGCGCACTCAGACCGAGCGACTGACGCGCAACAGCGAACAGGTGCCACTCGCCGGGGATGCCCTTGAGATCGTGCACGCCGCGCTCTTCGAACTGGATGCCCGATCCGGCAACGAGGTCCTTGACGGTCCCCGAGACGAGTACCTCGCCTGGGTGTGCCTGGGAGGCGACTCGCGCGCCCGTGTGCACGGCGATCCCGGCGATCTTGCCGTCGACAAGCTCGCACTCCCCCGTGTGGAGCCCCGCACGTACGTCGAGCCCTAGCCCCTTGACCGCCTCGGTGATTGCGCACGCGCAACGGATCGCTCTCGCCGGTCCGTCGAAGGCGGCGAAGAACCCGTCGCCCGCCGTGTCGATCTCCTTGCCTCGCGCGCGCGCCAACTCGCGCCGAATCACCGCGTGGTGCCGTTCGAGGACCTCTCGCCAGCGCGAATCCCCGAGCTCGGCGGCGGTAGCGGTGGCGTCGACGATGTCGGTGAAGAGCACAGTGCTGAGTACGCGGTCGTGATCCTGTCCCGACTCCGCCGCCGCCCACGCATCGCGAAGGAACGGCTCGATCTCATCCAGCACAGCCCCGATATCGGCGACCGGCGTGATGTGGCCCTCTGTCGGGAACTCCGCGAAGGTCGCACCGGGAATCCGCCGGGCAAGGTCGCGGCCCCGCTCCACGGCTACCCATCCATCCATCGTGTTGTGCAGGACGAGCGTCGGCACGCGGACGGCCGGAGCGACGTTCCGAATGTCGATCAGCATGTTCATCCGCGCAAATGCCTCGTCGGCGCCGGGACTCGAGCTGTATCGGAATAGCTTCTCCAGCGCGGCGATCTCCAACTCGGTCGCGGTCGGCGAGCCCGACCGAGCTGCCTCCTCGGCCCAGCCCGGCTTCTCTTGGCGGGCGCGGCCCTCGGCGATCGCGCGCAGCATTTCGCCCTCGCTCAGGCCCCAGGCGTAGTCCGGAGCCCGGAGTTGCCTGGCCTTGCCACCGTAGAGGACGAGCGCCCAGGTCCGGTCCGGATAGGTTGCCGCGAAGAGAACGCTCATCGCCACGCCCTCGGACCAGCCGAGGAGAGCAGCGCGCCGCGAGCCTGCGGCGTCCATCACCGCTCGGACGTCGTCCATCCTCGTTTCCAGTGTCGGGACGCCGACGACACGGTCAGACATACCCGTCCCTCGCTTGTCGAAATGGATTACACGAGCGAAGGAGCCGAGCCGCTCGAACATCGCCCTGAACACGGGCACCTCCCAGCAGATCTCGACGTGCGAGGCCGCGGGCGGAATCAGAACGACGTCGAACGCTCCGGCGCCGCTGACCTGATACGCGATGCTGACATCGCCACTCCGCGCGTACGACGTCTCGGCCACGACGCCTAGTCTCGCAGCAACGTCAGGCCCGGGCGAGATGGGGCCCAACCCCTAACCGCCACCTCTAAAGCGGCGGCCGGGACCCGCGGTTCGGTTCGCGCGATGGGCGAACCAGACATTGCGCAAACCGCGTGGTTGTGGCAGTGGGATCGATCTGATCGCCTAGTGCACCGCCCTGGGCGGTCGAGCTGTCCGCTGTGGTGTCCCGAAGGGACACTTGCGGCCTATGTCAAACTAGGAGTAGTGACTCAGCGCAGAGCCAAGTCGAGCACCAAGTCGACGTCTTCCCGGAAGACGACCACCAGCCGTGGCATCAGGTCCGCGACGAGCAAGGTCAAGGCGAAGACCTCGATCAACTTCCCGCGTTCAGTTCGCGGGAAGTAGCGCGTGCGGCCACGCGGACGGCCGCCCTCCACGAGGCAGGTCCTGTCGTTCGAGGCCGCAGAGACACCTCTTCCGGAGGAGGTTCTCCTCGACACGAGCTTCGTCGTCGAGGCATTGCTCGTCTCGCAGCCGCTCCACGCGGCAGCAGTCGACTTTCTTGTTCGACTGGCAACCGAGGACGTTCGGATCAGGTTCAGCTCGATGCTGGAGCTCGAGCTGGCCGAAACGGCCTTCCAGATCGCTCTCAAGGAGAACCATCCGAGAGATTGGAAACGCTTTCGTCACGATGGACGGGCACGGAGACGCGCCAGCCGCCTCATGAGCGGAGTAGAAGAAGCCTGGGCTTCAGTTCTCGCCTATGTCGACTACGTGCGGATCGACGTCGATGACGTGATCGAGGAAGTACCAAGGCTCATGCGTACATACGGTCCTGGCCTCGTATGACGCTGTACATGCAGCCACGGCTCTGAGAGGAGATCCAGTAGGGATCGTGACGACGGACGTGGGTTTTTGCGCACTTCCGCCGGCGAGCACGACAATCTTCACCGACTCGACTCGACTCGCTCGTTGCCGCGAACTTCGAGCGCGACGTCGCTGACCTGCACGTCTTGGTTTGCGCAATGTCAGTTATGGGCGGAACCAGATTGCGCAAACCAGATCTTGCTGCCGGCCGGCTCGGTTTCGGTGGCGCAATAGCGCCACGCTGTACCAGTCCCGGGGTCGAGGCGAGCTACGAATTGCTTCCGAGCGTGTAGCGCATCATCTCGGGCCTGAAACCGAGCCGTTCCCAGAAGGCGGCCGGAGCGGCTGGGTCGCGCATGTGTGAGATCGTCGAAGCGCCCTGTGCGCGAAGCCATTCAATCGCCGCGTGAGCAAGTGCGTCGCCGGCCTCGTCGGGGAGGCGCTCGTCGATCATCAGCGCCTCGATCTCGCCGCACGTGCCGCTCACGGGGTGCGAGACCAGCCGGGCGGTGGCGATCCCGCAGAGCTCGCCGTCTCTCTCCGCCACGAACGCTGCGAACTCGTGTGTCCCCGCCTGCGTGAGCAGCGTCTGGATACGCCGAACAACGTCAGGAGAAATTGTCCCGTCGGCAAGCTCGCTCCAGGCGTGCGCTCCGGCGGATGCCTCGCTCGGCGACAGCGGCCTGACCACGTACGACGCAGCCACGTGCGCGATTGTCTCACGGCGCATGTGCGAAGGAATGGAGCGTACCGGGATCGAACCGGTGACCTCCGGCTTGCAAAGCCGGCGCTCTCCCAGCTGAGCTAACGCCCCGTTTCGCCGAGCAGTGTAGAGGGCGCTACGCGGCTTCGAGGGGCCGGCCGAGCTGCTTCGACCACCACTCGGCATCCGGCGGCGGGGCGGGGGCCTCGATCGGGCTCTCGCCGGCCGCCGCTGCTGCGGCGACGATCGCCGCTGCTGCGCGCTCGCGCTCGTCCAGCTCGTAGCTCGCCGTCACCTGCCGGGCGCGCTCTTCACGGAGCCGGTCCCGCTCGGCCTCGACCTCGCGGGTGCGCTCGGCCAGCGCGACGCGGCGCGACTCGTACTCGGCCCGCACCGCCTCGAGGCGCTCCCGCTGCGCGTCGACGGCCCCGAGCAGCCCTTCGAGCTCCCGCTCACGCCGCCGGACCGCCGCCTCGCGCTCCTCGAGGTCGGAGGTGGAAACCGAGGACGCGCGCGTCAGGGACCCCTCCTCCTCGGCGCGCGCCTCCTCGGCTCGCCGCACATTCGCCTCGCGCCGGTTCAGCTCCGCCTCGCGCATCGCAAGCTCGAGCTCACGCTCGCCGAGCGACTGCGGTGAGGCGTTCTGGCTGGTCACGGGCTGCTCCCTCGGTATCGGGCTGCGCCGCAGTGACGACTCCTAAAGAATCGAGCCGGAGGGCCGGCCTGTCGACCCCCGTTCGAGGGATCGACAGGCCTGCCGATGCAGCCTCAGGCGGCCCGCTCGAGGCGCTCTTCGACGCGCGCGCGGGCGACGATCGAGGCTCGATCGCCGAAGCGCACACGGGCGCGGAGCGCGCGGTGCTCGTCCCAGAGGCGGTCGAGCTCCGCGTCGAGCCGGCGGATGTCTTCCTTCAGCTCGGGGTCGTATTCGGCGGAAAGGCGGTGCCAGAGCTCGGATCGCTCCTCGCTCAGGCGCTCGATCTCCGCGTGGATCTCCGACAGCGTGTTCGTCGTCATGACCTGTGAAACGCGCCACCTCGCTTCCGCATTCCTCAGGAATTCAGGAATATCCGAGCTCGTCCAGCCGATCCTCGTCGAGCCCGAAGTAGTGGGCCAGCTCGTGGAGGACCGTGATCCTGATCTCCTCCTCGAGCTCGGCGGGGTCGCTGAACGACTCGACGAGCGGCACCCGGAAGATCCGGATCCGGTCGGGGAGGCCGCCCGCCCAGTCGCCCCGCTCGGGCAGCGGCACCCCCTCGTAGAGCCCGAAGAGGTCGGGCTCCTCCGGGTGCTCGTCCTCGACCTGCTGCTCGAACTTCACCAGACCGGATAGCGCGAGACGGGCGGCGTCGGTCTCCGCCGGGCGACGATCAGCACCGTCGCGATGCCGAACACGAAGCCGCCGATGTGCGCGAAGAACGCCGTCCCGCCACCCGACTGGGGCGCGAGGAGCGACAGGCCGCCCGACCAGATCTGCAGGCCGATCCAGATTCCGAGGAACCAGAAGGCCTGGATCTCGCGGATCAGGATGATCCCGAAGAAGATCAGCGTCAGCACGCGGGCCCGCGGGAGGAGCACGAAGTACGCGCCGAGGACGCCCGCGATCGCGCCGCTCGCGCCGATGTTCGGGATGCTCGCGTCCTGGGCGCTGCCGAACGCGAGCGTGACCGCCGACTGCACCGCCATCGCCGCGATGCCGGCGGCCAGGTACCAGACGACGAAGCGGACCTTGCCGAGCGCGTCCTCGACGTTGTTCCCGAAGATCCAGAGGAAGAGCATGTTCCCGAGGATGTGCTCCCAGCTCGCGTGCATGAACATCCCGGTGAAGACGCCCTCGTACCAGGGCAGCGGCTGGACGGCGAAGGGAGCCGGCACATGGCAGGGCCCGTCGATCGTGCAGGGGTAGAAGCCGTCGCGGATCACGTGGAGGTCGACGCCCGGGCTCTTCAGCTCCCAGAACCAGACCAGCGCGTTCGCGACGATCAGGGCGACCGTGACGACCGGGAACGTCCGCGTCGGGACGTTGTCGCGGAGCGGGATCACGAGGCGGCCGCGAGCGCCTCGCGAACGCGCTCGCCTGCCGCCGCGAGCGCGAGGTTCGCTCCGGTCACGTCGCGGAGCAGCTCATCGGCGGTCGGCTTCTGGCCCTCGGCCCAGAGCTCCCGCAGCAAGGAGCCCGCGTCCTTGCGGGCGAACCAGGCGTTGCCGAACTTCTCGCGCAGATACGTGCGCAGCTGCGCCTCGAACGCCCAGGCCCGCAGGTACTGCGACGCGTAGAAGCCGTCGTCGATGTCGGCCAGATAGTCGGTGGCGCTCGGTTCGACCTTCAAGGCGTCGCCCAGGAGCTCGACGTAGCGGCCGCGCATCGCGGTCACGTCGGGCTCGGCGTGGAACTCGAGCTCGTAGATCAGCTTTGCGCAATAACGGCGAAGCACGTACAGCAGCTGCGTCGCGCCCTCGGCCGCGAACTCACGCGGCCGCGGGAAGTCGAGCCGCCGCTCGAGCCACGCGGGATCCATGGTCAGATGCTCGAGCAGCATCGCCCACCCCTCGGTGACCGCGTTGTCGCCGAGCCGTCGCTCCTCGACCCGGAGCGCCGCCGACGTATGCGCGAAGTGCTCGGTGTGACCCGCTTCGTGGAAGAGAGCGCGCCAGTCGTCCGGGCCGCCCTGCGGCTTGATCACGAGCACGACCCGCCCCGGAACCTCGATCGGCACGCAGAAGGCGCGCGGCGTCTTGTTCGGGCGGTCCTCGAGGTCGAGCTCGACGTTGCGCTGCGCGCGGAGATCGACGCCGAGGTCGCCGAGCGTCGCCTCGAGCGCCGGCACCATCCGGTCGCTCGGGAACGCCGAGTCCCAGCCGACGGCCCGCCAGACGCGGGCGACGTCCCACCGCTCGACGTCGCCCAGACCGAGACCGACCGCCGCGCGGAAGAAGCGGTCGCCCGCAGCCTCCCAGAGCGTCTCGGTCGCATCGAGAAAGGCGCGGCACTCGGCCGCCAGGCCGTCGAGGGGATACGCGAAGCCCCGGTAGAGCTCGGTGTAGCTCGACGCTCCGAGCCGCTCCGTCTCGCGGTGCACGGCCTGGTGCCGGCGGACGTAGAGCGGGTTGTACTCCTCCGTCGCCTCGTTTCGCACCTGCTCCAGGAGGCGGCGCTCGGAGCGATCTTCCGTATTCGAGATGCGGGGCCTGAGCTCGCGGTAGGTGAGCTCCTCGTCGCCGATCTTGACGGTCCTCGTCTCGGCCTCGGCGATCCTCTCCTCCTCGTCCTTGACGATGTTCCCGAGGTAGCCCTCGCACGCGAAGCGCCACAGCTCCCGAACGCTCCGGCCGCCGTTGACGGTCGCACCGATGCTCAGTGCCGTCTCGAGCTTCGTCAGGCCGGCGTGCCGCTCGTAGATCGGGGCGAGGTCGTAGGTCGCCTTGTGCCCGGCGAAATGGAGGTACGCCTCCTCGTCGAGCTCGGCGATGAAGCGGTCGGCGTCCTCGCGGAAGGCATCCAGCTCGCGTTCGCTCAGCGGGGTCGCCACGACGCGCCTAGGATAACCGGGTGCGCGAGATCGTCCTCAAGACCGACCGGAAGACCCAGCTCGTCAACATCACCGAGCAGGTGCAGGCCGCTCTCGGCGAGCCGAACGGCGCCGCCGCCGCGCTCGTCTACGTCCCGCACACGACGGCGGGCGTGACGATCAACGAGCACGCCGACCCGCTCGTCGCCCAGGATCTCGAGAACGCTCTCCAGAAGCTCGTCGACGACGGGTGGGACTGGAAGCACGTCGAGGATCCCGACGGCCCGAACGCCCCGTCGCACGTGCGCTCGTCGTTGATGAGCACACAGATCCTCGTTCCGATCGACGACGGCAAGCTGGCACTCGGGCGCTGGCAGGGGATCTTCTTCTGCGAGTTCGACGGCCCGCGCGAGCGCAAGATCTACGTCACGCCGCTCGCCTGAACTGAACCGCAACCCGGGCGCAACATTCGCGCCCTACGCTCCGCCCGGTGAGCCGGATCGTCTTCGCTGCGGCGGCGGTCGCCTTCCTGCTCGCCCCGGGCCACGCCCGCGCGGCGCGGCCCACGGGCATCCACAAGATCCGCCACATCGTGGTGATCATGCAGGAGAACCGCTCGTTCGACTCCTACTTCGGCACGTACCCGGGAGCCGACGGCCTGCCGCGCAGGCACGGCAGGTTCACCGTCTGCGTGCCGGACCCGCTGAACGGCGGCTGCCGACGGCCGTTCCACGACGCCGCCGACCGGAACGCGGGCGGGCCGCACGACCACGTCGACGCGATCCGCGACATCGCGGGCGGCCGGATGTCCGGCTTCGTGGCGCGCGCCGAATCCGGTCGCAAGCTCTTCTGCCACCGGCACATCGACTCTCCTCGCTGCTCGCTCGCACCGCTCCGGCCCGACGTCATGGGCTACCACGATGCGCGTGAGATCCCGAACTACTGGGCGTACGCGCGGCACTTCGTCCTCCAGGACCACATGTTCCAGCCCGACACGTCGTGGAGCCTGCCGGCGCACCTCTTCCTGGTCTCCGGCTGGTCGGCGAAGTGCGCGCAACGGGGCAACCCGATGAGCTGCGTGAACGCAGCACAGGCGCCCGGCTCGCCGCCCGGCGAGCCCGAGAACCTGACGGGCGCGGCGCCGGACTACGCATGGACCGACCTCACCTATCTCCTGCACAAACAGCACGTGAGCTGGCGCTACTACGTCTTCAAGGGCGCGCAGCCCGACTGCGCCGACGACCAGATGCTCTGCAAGGCGATCCCGCAGGACGCGAAGACGCCCGGCATCTGGAACCCGCTGCCCTGGTTCGACACGGTGAAGCAGGACCGCCAGGCCGAGAACGTCGCGCCCTTCGGCGACTTCCTCGCCGCGGCCCGCACCGGCACCCTCCCCGCGGTGTCGTGGCTCACGCCCGCGCAGGCGGTAAGCGACCATCCGCCCGCCCTCGTCAGCCGGGGCCAGGCGTACGTGACGGGTGTCGTCGACGCGATCATGCGGAGCCCCGACTGGAGCTCGACGGCGATCTTCCTCGCCTGGGACGACTGGGGCGGCTTCTACGACCACGTCCGCCCCCCGAAGGTCGACGCGAACGGTTACGGCCTGCGCGTCCCGGGGCTCGTGATCAGCCCCTATGCGAAGAGAGGCTACGTCGATCACCAGGTCCTGAGCTTCGACGCGTACCTGAAGTTCATCGAGGACGACTTCTTGCACGGCCGGCGGCTCGACCCGAGAACCGACGGCCGGCCCGACCCGCGCCCGGACGTCCGGGAGCGGGCGAAAGTCCTCGGCGATCTCCGTCGCGACTTCGACTTCTCGCAGAGCCCTCGGCGCCCACTGCTCCTGCCGCTGCACCCGAAGCCCGCGCGGCGGTCGCCGTTACTCTCAGGCGATGGCCGCGCCCGTCGTCAGGGACCAGGAGCTCGAGCTCGACGTCGAGTCGCTCGCCTACGGCGGTAACGGCGTCGCCCGGCTCGACGGCTTCGTCGTCTTCGTCCGCCGGGGCCTGCCGGGTGACCGCGTTCGCGCGCGGGTGACGAAGGTGAAGCGCTCGCACGCCGAGGCGCTCGCGACCGAGGTGCTGCGGCCCGGGCCGCAACGCGTCGAGGCACCGTGCGCGCACTTCCCGGCATGCGGCGGCTGCCGCTTCCAGGATCTCGGCTACGACGCGCAGCTCGCGCAGAAGCAGGCGCAGGTTCGAGACGCGCTGCAGCGGCTCGCCGGCATCGCCGAGCCGCCGCTCGAGCAGATCCTCCCCTGCGAGCCCGACGTCTTCCACTACCGCAACAAGCTCGAGTACTCCTTCACCCGCACGCCTTCGGGGCCGGCGCTCGGCTTTCACCGGGCAGGGCGCTGGGACGAGGTCCTCGACATCCGCAAGTGCTGGCTGACGACCGAGCTCGGCAACGACCTGCGCGACGCGGTGCGCGAGTGGGCGCGCGAGGAGGGGCTCGAGGCCTATTCGCAGGAGGACCAGACCGGCTATCTCCGCCATCTCGTCGTGCGCGAGGGGCGCAACACGGGTCAGGCGCTCGTGCAGCTCGTCACCGCGCCCGGGGAGAAGTTCGAGCCCGGGTACTTCGTCGACGTCGTGCGCCGGTTCCCGCAGGTGCAGTCCGTGCACTGGTCGATCAACGACGCGCCGTCGGAGGTGACGAACCTGCCGACGAAGCTGCTCTCGGGCGAGGAATGGATCGAGGAGGAGCTCGTCGGGCTCCGATTCCGGGTCCGTCCGAACGCCTTCCTGCAGACGAACACCGCGATGGCCGAGCGGCTGTACGGGCTGGCGCGCGAGGCGGCCCAGCTCACCGGGGTCGAGACCGTCTGGGATCTCTACTGCGGGATCGGGACGATCGGGCTCTCGCTCGCGGCCGACGCGCTCACGGTCTGGGGAATCGAGGTCTCGGAGGAGTCGGTCGCCTGCGCGCTCGAGAACGCCGAGCTGAACGGGGTCACGAACGCGGCCTTCTTCGCGGGGAACGTCGGCCAGGTCGTCGAGGAGCTGCTCGAGCGCTCGGGCGAGCCCGACGTCGTCGTCGTCGACCCGCCGCGGGCCGGGCTCGCCGGCAAGGCCCTTCGCCGGCTCGGCCGGATCGGAGCGCCGCGGCTCGTGTACGTGTCGTGCAACCCGACCACGCTCGCGGGCGACGTGAAGGCCCTCCGTGAGGAGTACGGGTACGAGCTCCTGCGTGTGCAGCCGGTCGACATGTTCCCGCACACGCCGCACGTCGAAGCTGTTGCTCTTCTGGAGCGGCCCGGCTAGGCTCCGACGCGCACACGCAGACGGGAGGCCACGATGAGCGACGACGGCACTCCGGTTGCGGCCCGGACGGCGATTGATCCTGCGGAGATCAGGGACGACGCGAACCTCCACGTGGAGGTGACGGGAGCAACGAAGCGGTTCCATCTCTGGCAGCAGGGGCCCGCCTGGGGGCTCGGGTTCTCGGCGATCGGGCTCGGCTTCCTGATGGTCCTGCGCGGCTACGACTCGGCGGCCGGCTGGTTCGCGGTCTCGACCGCGATCGTGCTCGCCGTGATCGGGTCGTTCCGGGCGCCGTTCTCGATCGGCGAGACGGCGGTCAGCTCGGCGCCGGGTCGTCACCCGAAGAAGAAGGTGACGACGACGCCGACGAATCCGCCGACGGGCGGATAGCCCGCCAGAGGAGATCGGCGTTCGCCGCGATGAAGGCGGCCGAGAGAAAGGGCAGCGCCGGCAGGCCGCCGACGTCGGCCGCGTTCGCGATCACGATCGTCAGGCCGTAGACGTACGTCATCGAGAACCAGGTCCAGCCGACGCGCAGGTTCCAGCGCGCCGCCGCCGCGAGGAAGAGCGCGTAGAAGAGGACGTCCGGCGGCCCGAGATACGCCGCGCTGCCGCCGGGAACGAGGAACGCGATCGCGACGGCCGTGTACACCTCGAAGTGGTGCGAGGTGATCGCGTGCGTCGGCCCGCGCCACACGGACACGATGTCGACGAGCGGGATCACGCAGGCCACGATCACGACCCACGAGAGCTGCTCGAAGAGCACGAGGAACGCCCAGCCTGCGAAGACCGCCGCCCACAGCTTCGCGAAGTTCGCGGCGAGGCCCCAGTCGAGCAGCGAGAAGACGAGTGCGAGGAGCGCGAGCAGGACGACGGCCGGCAGCAGCCACCGCGCGCTCCAGAGCGGCAAGGCGACGAGCACGAGCAGCAGCGTCGCCGGCAGCACGGCGGCGGACACGATCGCGATCGCCCACCAGAGCCCGACTCGGTCGAGATGCGGCGCGACGATGAACCAGGTGCCGACGCACCAGGCGAGGACGACGAACGCTTCGAGGCGCCGGCGCTCTAGTACGGAGGTAACGACGCCCACCACTCGCCGAGCAGCTTGAACGCGTTCCAGAAGCGCGTCTTCGACGGCTGGTCGTCGAGCGACTCGTCGATGTCCGGTGTGTGGAGCGCGTCGATCGTGGGCGTGAACTTCTGCAACTCGCCCTCGGTCGGAGTGAGCTCGCGCGCGAGCGGGAACCGAATCGAGTTGAGAAAGGCGAGCGCCGGCTCGCCCATCACGACGACGACCTTCGGCTGGACGATGTGCAGCTCCCGGAGCAGAAAGGGGCGCGACTCCTCCGCGTCGCCGTCGGCGAACTTCAGGCAGTTCGTGCCGTAGATCGCCATCGGGTCGATGCGCAGCCGCTGGAGCGACTTGAGGAGCGCGTTGCCGGCGCGGCCGTAGAACGCGACGCCCTCCTGGAGCTCTGCCGCCTGCGGTGCGTGCTTGAGCAGGAAGACGTCCGCGAGCGGATGGCCCGAGCCGACCACCGGCACGCGGCTGCCCGCGGCCGCCTGCGCGACCTCGTCACCGAGAGCGTTGATCTCGGTGATTGCCTTTTGCAGGTACTTCTCGTAGATCTCGTCGGTCGCCACGGTCACATGAGCCCCACGGTTGGTTCGCCTCTAGCGAACCCTTTCCTTGGCCTGGGCCACCCACTTGAGGCCCTGGAGGTACGCAAGCGACTTCGGACGCCGCAGCACCTCGGCGCTCCGGAGCGCGACGAGAAACTCCTCCGGGCCCTCGAAGCGCCTCATCCGGACGGCGCCCGTGCCCACCCCCTGGAGCACGTGGGCGTCGGATCCGGCGCCCGCCGTCAGGTTGTACTTGCGGGCGAAGCGCAGCGCCTCGTCGTTGTACGCCTCGAAGAGCAGCCGGGCGTTGTACACCTCGAGCACGTCGATCTCCGCCAGCTGACGGTGGAGGGTCGCGGGGTCCGGGATCGCGTGCAGCCGGTCGAACGGGTGCGGCACGTAGACGAGGCCGCCCTGGGCCCGGATCGCCTCGACGGTCTCGGCGAACGAGAGGCCGCGCGGTATCTCCTCCTGCAGGAAGAGGCCGATCACCTCGCCCTGCTCCGCCGTCTTCACCTCCTCGCCCGGGATCACGACGAGGCGGCGCCCGCGGGCCTTCTCGACGGCCTCGAGCGCACCGCCGAAGACGTTGTGGTCGGTGATCGCGATCGCGCCGAGACCCTCCGTCTCGGCGTGCTCGAGCAGGCCGTCGACCTCGATCGAGCAGTCGTGCGACCAGGTCGTGTGCATGTGCAGGTCGGCGACGATCCACTCGCGGTCCTCGAGCGGCGGGCGCGGCGCGGCCGGGCGGCGTCGGCGCGCGATCGTGCCGTACACGCCCTCGACGCGGTCGGCGAGCGCCGCGAAGCTCTCGGTTCGCGCCTCGGTGAGCCCCTCGCCCGCGCGGCGGGCGCGGAACGCCTCGTCCTCGATCAGCCGCGCCGCCTCGGCCGCGGCGAGCTCCGGCTGGTCGAGCCGGCCGGCCGGCATGGCGACGGCGGCGCCCGCGGCCCGCG
>Ga0310811_10007496_pt1 | contig 13989 bp, 12 predicted proteins | sample YCmetagenome_FD_207642 | JGI IMG/M metagenome (GOLD analysis project Ga0310811, IMG submission 207642) | Soil microbial communities from experimental microcosm in Duke University, North Carolina, United States - YC | ecosystem: Engineered > Artificial ecosystem > Soil microcosm > Unclassified ... | reverse complement strand
ACGCGCTCGAGGCGCTCGAGGCGTTCATCGTCACCGAAGAGGACGGTGCGCCCGAGGTCAGCCTGGGGATCGACCGCGGCGGCCTGCTTGCGCGGCGCGTGATGGCGGACCTGGCCCGCGCCGAGCTCGGCTAACGATGCCGCGCCCGAGCGGCGTGCGCGGAAGCATCAACCCGCGCGCGAACCTCCCCGACGAGTTCGTCTACGACGCGTGGTACGTCGCGGCGTGGGGCGAGGAGATCACGCGCACGCCGATGCGCCGCGTGATCCTCGACGAACCGATCGCCTTCTACCGCAGGGGCGACGGGACGCCGGCCGCGCTCGCCGACCGCTGCGTCCACCGCGCGTTCCCGCTCTCGGCGAGCGGGAAGCTCGAAGGCGATCAGATCGTCTGCGGCTACCACGGCTTCAAGTTCCAGCCCGACGGCGCGTGCACGTGGGTTCCCGGGCAGGCGTCGGTGCCGCGCAGCGCGCGCGTGCGCGCGTATCCGCTGGTCGAGAGCGGGCCGTTCGTGTGGATCTGGATGGGCGAGCCCGACGCGGCCAATCCCGCCGCGATCCCCGACCACCACTGGGCTTACGACCCCGAGTGGCGGAGCATGAAGGACATGGCGACGGTCAAGGCGCGCTACGCGCTCGTCGTCGACAACCTGCTCGACCTCTCGCACGAGGCGTTCATCCACGCCGCGACGATCGGCAGCTCCGACGTCGCGGAGACCCCGATCACGACGCAGGTCGACGGCACGATCGTGCGCTGCTGGCGGCACATGGAGAACGTCCCGGTGCCGCCGTCGTATCAGCGCACGACCGGGATCACGACGACGATCGACCGCTGGCAGGACATCGAGTACGCGGTCCCCGCGTTCTACACGCTGCACGTGCGCGTCGCGCCGGCCGGCGCGGGCGACGATCAGGCGTACTACAGCAAGGTCATGTACGCGCTCACGCCCGAGACGGCGCGCAGCACGCACGATTTCTGGGTGATCAGCCGCCGGAGCGGCGCCGAGCAGCCGGCGTGGATGACGGCGGCCGGGATCAAGGGACAGAACACCGTGCTCGGTGAGGACATCGCCGCGCTCGAACTGCTCGAACGAAGCTTGCCGGCGGACGGGCACTGGCAAGAGCTGAGCATCAACAACGACCGCGGCGGCTTGCAGTGGCGCCGCGTCTTCCGCGAGCTTTTGTCGGCACAGAAAGAAGTGCTCGCGTGACCCCAGGGCAAGAAGAGCCGTTCGCGGCCTTCAGTACAGGGCTGGGACGCGCGCCGACGTGCTCGCGAGCGACGTGACGATGAAATCGCGGAACGTCGTCGTCTGCTTGGGCAGATAGCGCCCGCGCAGCCACGATAATCCGAACGTGCGCGAACAGACCGGGGCACGCACGTGCAGGTCGACCGTCGGATCGTCGCCCAGGTGCGCGCTCAGCGGGACCAGCGAGACGCCGAAACCCGCGCCGACCAAGCCCCGCAGCGTCGCGACCTCCTCACCCTCGAAGGCGATTCGCGGCTGGAAGCCGGCGCTGCGGCACAGCTCGTCGACGATCTGGCGAAGACCGTATCCCGGCTTGAGCGCGACTACCGGCTCGTTCGCGATCTCGGTCAGATCGATCTCGGTGCGCGCGGCGAGCCGATGTCCGCGTGGGACGAGGACGACCAGCTCCTCCTCCCAGAGCGGCTGCCATTCGATCGCGGCGTCGGCGAAGCGCGGCGAAGAAAGGCACAGATCGATCTCGCCGGCGACGAGCCGTTGCCCGAGCAGCGGCCCCGGGCCTTGCAGCAGGCGGAACTCGACGTCGGGCTCGCGCTCGCGGTACCGGCGAATCGCGTCGGGGACGACGTGCAGCCCGAGGGTCGCGAGGAAGCCGAGCGCGACCGGACGGGTTCGCCGTTCGCGCGCCAAGTCGCGCAGCTCGCGCCGCGCATCCTCCAGTTCGGCGAAGATCCGGTCGACGCGCGTGAGGAGCGTGCGCCCGGCCTCGGTGATTCGGATCCCGCGCCCGTCGCGCTCGAACAACGGGATCCCGTACAGCTCCTCGAGACGCGCAATGCAGCGGCTCAACGCCGGCTGCGAGATCCCCAGCGACTCGGCGGCCCGCCCAAAATGCTCTTCGCGCGCCGCGGCCGCGAAATAGCGCAGCTGGTCGATCTCCATGCGCACCGTTCCCCCGCGGCGCGACGGCCGCGGAGAACAAAATTTCCGCGGCGCGCGACGACCTCCTCGCTAGCCCTCGACGGTGCTTCGCGAACCGATCGCGGGATGCGAGAGGAGCGTGAGGGTCAGGAGCGCGCAGATCAGGACCGGCAGCGCGAGCAGGATCATCGCGAGCGAGGTCTGTCCGCCCTGCTGCTTCACCAAGCCAACGAAATAGGGGCCCGCGAACCCGCCGAGATTCCCGATCATCGCGACGGCCGGGAAGCCGACCGTTGCCGCGCGGCCGGTCAGATAGCGCGCCGGGAGCGACCAGAACGTCGGCGTGATCGGGCTGACCAGAATCATCGCGAACGCGAGACCGAGGCCCACCGCGAGATCGGAGCGCAGCAGACCGCCGAGGCTGAGGGTCACGAACCCGATTAGCGCGCAGGCCGCGACGTGCCATACGCGCTCCTTCGTTGCATCGGAGTGACGCGACCAGACGACCATCCAGAGCGCGGAGAGCAAGTAAATGAACGACACGATCCACCCGACGGTCGTCGTCGCCAGACCGAAACCCTTGAGCGTCAACGGCATCCAAAAGCCCATGCCGAACAGCCCGACCCCCGGCCCGAAGAAGTAAATGCATCCCAGCAGCACGACGATAGGCGAGCGCCAGACCTGCGAGAACCCTTTCAGTCCCGCTGACTCGATGCGCTTCGACTCGAGGCTGAGCGCGTTCCCGAGCCAGGTCTTCTCCTCGCGCGAGAGCCAGCGTACGTCCTCCGGCTTTTCCGGCAGCACGAACCACGTGATCACGCCGAGAACGACGTTGGGAATCCCGCTGGCGAGGAACAGCCACTGCCAACCCGCCAGCCCCAAGCCGCTCAAGCCCAGCAGGTGCGCCGCGAGCGGGGCGCCGACGACCTGCGCGAACGGGATCGAGAGCAGGAACATCGCGACGATCTTCCCACGCTGCGCCGCCGGGTACCACCGCGCGAAATAGAGCAGCACCGCGGGCAGCACGCCGGCCTCCGCCAGACCCAGCAGGAAGCGCAGCGTGAGAAACACGCCGATGCTGTGCGTGAGCCCCATCAGCGTCGAGAGGATCCCCCACGAGAGGACCATCGCAGTGATCCACTGCCGCGTCCCGATCTTGCGCAAGATGAGGCTGCTGGGAATCTGGAACGCGACATAACCCAGGAAGAAGATCCCCGACGCCAGGCCGTAGAGCGCGGGCGTGAGCCCGAGCGATGCATTCATCTGGATCGCCGCGAACGCGATGTTGACCCGGTCGAAAAACGCGAAGAAGTAGATCAGCCCCAGGAATGGCACGAGCCGCACCGTCGCCTTGCGCAGCGTGTTCGCGTCGCTTTCGGAGATCGTCATCGATTCGGCCGTCATGGATGTCCTTTCGTTTCCGTCGACGCGTCAGGCGCCGATGACGTTGAGCAACGCGTGGCGGCGTTCGACGCGCACGGCGTGCAGCGCGCGCTCGAGCGCGGGAGCCAGCTCCTCGCGCTCGCTGACGCGCTCGCCGTAGCCGTCGGAGGCTTGGGCGTACTGCTCGAACTTCGGACTCGGCGCGAGCGAAGCGAGCGGTACCGTCGCACGGCGCGCGGCGTGCGTGTCGGGATACAGACCCCGCGTCGACATCTGCACCGCCTCCCAGCGCGCGTTGTTGAACACGATCGTGAGGACCGGCAGGCCGTGCATCGCCGCAGCCTGGTGGCATGCCGCCGGGTTGGCGAACAGGTACGACCCGTCGCCGACGGTAACGATGACGACGCGATCCGGCGCCGCCTGCTGCGCACCCAGCGCGGCCGGGACACCCCAGCCGAGTCCCCCGGCCGGCGGGTTGTGGAAAAACGTCCCCGCCTCTTCGAACGTCATCAGGTCGACGACCGTCGAGTATTCGTTGACGAGCAACGCCCCTTCGGGACGCAAACGGTCCAAGCAGTGCGTCAAGAAGGTCTTGGTGATCGGTCCGCCGCGCGCGAGATCGGCCGCGATCCGCTGTGAGACGGCATCACGCGCCGCCGCGTGGTGCGGTGCGAAGCGCGCGCTCCGCTGCGCGCCGCCGCTCGCCGCGCCGGCCGCTTCGAGCGCGCGTTCGAGTTCCGTCAGCAGCGGCGCGACGCGCGTGGTCACGACGAGGTCGGCCGGAAAGCTGCGCATCGGATAGCGTGCGAAGAGCGGATCGGTTCCGGCTTGCGCCACGAACGCGCCGGACTTCGGTCCGCCCGTGCGCGGGAGCCACGGGACGTCGCACTCCAGGAACAGGATCGCGTCGGCGTGCGGCAACAGCGTCTCGATCGCGTTGCCCAGATGCAGCGGGTGCGTGGTTGGGAAGTTGACGTAGCGCGGGTTGCGTCCGGCGTGCGCGATGCCGAAGCGCTCGCACAGACGCGTCAGGAGCGGCACGGTCGCCGGATCGGCGCCCGAGGCCGACGTGACGATCAGCGGGAACTCCGCGTTCGCGAGCGCCTCGGCGATCCGCGCCACGTCGTCGGGCGCGGGATGCGGCGGCTGCGGAGCCGACGGCGGGCTCGTACGCATCGTGAATCCGTCGAGACGCTGCGCGAGCACCTCGCGCGGCAGCGTGAGATAGACCGGCCCGGTTGGCTCGCTGCGCATGATCGCGTCGGCGCGGTCGACGACCTGCTCGACGTTCGCACCGTCGCGCAGCTCGTAGTCCCACTTGACCAGCTCGCGCGCCATCCCGCCCTGGTCGAACAGCTCCTGCGCCCAGTGGATGTCGCCCGAGCGGCAACCGAAGCGGCCTTCCTCGAAGAGTGGGGTGCGTCCGGCAGTAAAGAGCATCGGCGTCTGCGAGCGGGCTGCGTTCATCAGCGCGCACAAGCCGTTCGCGGCGCCGACGCTCACGTGCAGCATCACGGCTTGCGGTCGGCGTGAGACCATGTAGTAGCCGTGTGCCATCCCGACCGCGAGATTCTCGTGAACGGCGACGATGGGAACGGGAAACTCCAGGCCCGACTCGTTCAGGCGCGCGAACGCCTCGACGAGCGAAACCGAATCCGTTCCGGCGTTGACGTAGAGGTAGTCGATCCCGCGGCTCTTCAGCAGCGCCAGATACGCTTCGGCGACCGTCTCGATCGCGAGCGTGGACGTGGGGGTAGACGTAGACATCGCGGTCATCACAGTTGCGACACCAGTTTCGTAGTTAAGTAGCCTTCGAGCCCTTCGATCCCGCCCTCGCTGCCATGGCCGCTCTCCTTGACCCCGCCGAAGGGCACCTCGGGGTATCCCAGACGCGAGCCGTTGATCCCGACCATCCCGACGTCGAGCCGGTCGCCGATCGCCGTGGCGGTCTTCAAGGATTCGGTGTACGCGTACGCCGCCAAGCCGTACGGAAGGCGATTCGCCTGCGCGATGACCTCATCCAGATCGGTGAAGCGCGAGGTGACGATCACGGGTCCGAACGGCTCCTCGTTCATGATCCGCGCGCTCGCGGGGACGTCGGCCAAGACCGTGGGGCGGTAGAAGAATCCGCTGCTCCCGATCCGCTCGCCGCCGGTGACCAGCGTCGCGCCGTGCGCGACCGCGTCGCTGGTGAAGCGCTCCATCGCTTCGAGCCGGCGCGGGTTCGCCAGCGGTCCCATCTTCACGGCCGGATCGAGCCCGTCGCCGACGCGGATCGCCTTCGCCGCCGCGGCGAACCGCTCGACGAACGCGTCATGGATCCGCGCGTGCAGGTAGAACCGCGTCGGCGCGATGCAGATCTGCCCCGCGTTGCGGAACTTCGCCGCGATGCTCGCGAGCACCGCGAGGTCGAGATTCGCATCGCCGAAGACGATCACGGGCGCATGACCGCCCAACTCCATCGTCGTGCGCTTCATCCCGTCCGCGGCGAGACGCGCGAGCTGCTTACCGACCGCGATCGAGCCGGTGAACGAGATCTTGCGAATCACCTCTGAGGCGATGAGGCGCCGCGAGATCTCGGCCGGCTCGCCGAAGACGACGTTGAGCACGCCCTTGGGGAGCCCCGCGTCGTCGAATGCGCGCACCAACGCGAGCGTCGTCCCCGGCGTCTCCTCGGCCGGCTTGATCACGACCGAACAGCCGGTCGCGAGCGCTGCGCTCAGCTTGCGCGCGGGGATCGTCGCGGGAAAGTTCCACGGCGAGAACGCCGCCACGGGGCCGACCGGCTCGCGCAGCACGAGCATCCGTTGTCCGGCGACGCGAGGCGGCACGACGCGGCCGTACGTGCGGCATCCCTCTTCCGCGAACCAGTCGAAAATCTCGGCGGCGCCGAGGATCTCCTGATACGAGTCGGTGTACGGCTTCCCTTGCTCGAGGGTCTGAACCGTTGCGATCTCCGCGGCCCGCTCGCGTAGGAGCACGGCGGCGCGCTTGACGACCTGCGCGCGCTCGAACGCCGGCGTCGTGCGCCAGACCTCGAAACCGCGCTGCGCCGCAGCCAGCGCGTCATCGAGGTCGGTGCTCGACGCATTGGGAAGCCGCGCCAGAACCTCCCCGGTCGCCGGGTTGACGACCTCCCGCGACGTCCGTCCCGTCGCGTCGAGCCACTCCCCGCCGATGAACAGCCGCGGCTCGGGATACGTGCGTTCCGTCAGCATGACAACTCTCCCGCGAGCCCTCAGAACGGTAGGAAACCCTGCAGATACAGCGCGTTGAACTTGTCGTGCGCGACGTAACAGCCGGGGCAGGTCGCCGAGCCGGCCGGGAGCGTCGTCCCCGGATTCACGTCGGCATGCAGCGCGGTGAGCGAGAGGCGCAAGCTCGGCGAGAGCCAGCGGTCGAGCGCGACCGCCGTCTGCGTGTAGCCGTTGACGGCGGAGAAGAACGGATAGAGCGGCGGCCCGGAATTCTCCGAATGGCCGTTCGTGCTGTTGAAGCCGTTGCGGTTCCACAGGACGTCGAGCCAGGTGTTGTGCGCCTCCGGCCGAGCGTCACCGTAGCGCGCCGTCACCGCGAGCGCTTGTGCTTGCTGCCACGGCCGACGAGTCGTCGGATCGTCCCCGAATCGCGTCAGTCCCTCGACCACCAGGTCGAGATGCTGTGCCGCATGCCACGAGAGATCGAGCGCGCCGACGGTCAGCGGATAGTTCGCGACGACGTACGCGCCGCACGCGCCGTTGGCCGACGGCGGACAAGGCGTCGTCAGCGGCAGGACGCCGCTGCCCGTCGTGTAGTTCGGGACGCCGCCGTACAGCGCGGTCGAGCCGTACGCGGACGGGGCGGCCGACGCGTCCCACACGGTCTCCTGGAAGATCCCCAGGTCCGTGACGTAGTTCGCACCGACGTCAAGGCGGCGATTGACGTGGTAGTCGACGTGGCCGAACAGCGACTGTCCGTAGCCGCGAATATCGCCGGGATTCGTGTAGTTTCCCGACCAACCGGCGAACGCCGTGAACGTCGGCTTGTTGACGCCGACCTCGAGGCCTTGGAACCAGTCGGCGAAGGCCAGCGACGCCGCGAGCGGGCGTCCGCTCTCGAGGAAGCGCCCCGCTTTGGCGAACCAGCCGGACCGAGGATCGTCGTAGCCGACGTAGGCCTGCTTGAGGCGCACGGTCGAGTTGTTGTAGTAGCCGCTCCCGCTGTATTGCCCCGGCGCCGCGGTGTTGACGTTGATGAACGGCGGCAGCGACGAGGAACCTTGGCCGCCGGCAAGCGTCGAGTAGTTGCCGTCGTTGAAGTTCGTCTGCTGCATCTCGATGGCGTAGTCGAGGTGATCGGGCATCACGCCGGCGAAGGTGAAGTCGAATTGCTCCATCCCGCTGCCGTGACCGTTGTCGCCGGGATGCAGGAAGTTCTTCTGCGGACTCGGGCCGAAATAGTTGTTGTTCGTCAGCAGGACGTTGTTGATCGGCGCGCCCGAGGCGTTGGTGGTCGGGATCGGGCCGTGGTTTGCGCCGTGCGCGTCGACGTTCTCGTCGTAGACCCCCGGCTTGAGGTAGACGAAGCCGTGGATCTGGTGCGCCTTGGCGTTGGTCGCCATGTTGTCGACCTGCGCTTTGACGGCTTCAACCGCGGTCGCGTCTTCGTCGCCCTGGAATGCCTGAGTCGCCGTCTGCATCGCGCTCAGATCCGCCGCGGAATACGTCGGCGCCGTCTTCGGATCGGAGAGACGCGCTTTGACGAACGCAGCCGCGCGCGCCGTCATCGATGCCGCCTCGGCGCGCGTGAGCGTACGCTTTCCGTCGAGCGATCCCGGATCGTATCCCGGGATCTGCCGGTCATCGATCAGCTTCGCGAGCGCCGCGTAGCCCGCACTCCCCGGATCGACGGTATCGAACGGGCTCGCCGTAGCCGCGTCCGCGAGGGCGGGGACCGCGAGCAGCGAGCACAGCGCCAATGAGCCGACGATCCGCCTACGAGAGGCGGAGGAGCCTCGCGACATGGTGTTCCTCCGTGGATGATTGCGTAGCAAGGCCGACCTCCGGGCACGCCCGCGCTCCAGACAGCCTGCGATCACCGTGGTCGGCAAAAGTTTCTCGCCGAACCATACACTTGAGATCGAGATATTCTGCATTGGGACAGTAGCACACCGCACGATAAAGTCAACGGGAACGCGCGACACGGACGCGAGGGAAATCGCGATTCGCAGCACGCGTGAGCGCCCGACATGCAGCGGGCGCATGAAGGTATGCGTCCGCGGCATCAATCCGCGAGCTTCGCAGGCGTCTACGCGTCGACCGTCGGGGCCGGCGGATGCAGCCGACGCATCCCGATCAGACCGTCGAGCACCGCTTCGTCGGCGGCGAGCGTGGCACTCGAGGACGCATGGACGACGCGCCCGCGCTCCATCACGATCGCCTGACTCGTCATCTCCAGCGCGAACTTCGCGTGCTGCTCGACCAGGACGATCGTCGTGCCCTCGTCGGTGATCAGCCGGCGGATGCAGCGCGCGACCTCGGCGACGACGACCGGCGCGAGCCCTTCCAACGGTTCGTCGAGCAGGAGCAGCGATGGGTTCGTCGTGAGCGCGCGGCCGATCGCGAGCATCTGCTGTTCGCCGCCGGAAAGCTGGTTGCCGAAGTTCTTCGCGCGCTCGCGCAGCCGCGGAAACAGCTCATAGACGCGGCTGCGCGTCCAGCGCCCGGGACGCGCAGCGATGCGCAGGTGTTCGTCGACCGTCAACGAGCGAAAGACATCGCGCCCCTCGGGGACCCATCCCAGCCCCGCGGCGACGCGGCCGCGTACGGATCCTGCGCGAGGATTCCGGAGGTCGCCGAGTTGACGATGAGCAGCGGCGTGTGCGCCTGCGCGGAGATCCCCTCGACCGCGATCGTGTTCGGCGTGAAGACCAGGCCCGCGAGCAGGTCGACGTGATCCTGCACGATCAGCTCTTGCGCCATCCGTTTGGCGATGTCCGGCGCGACGCCGGTGTCGTCGCGCCGGACGATCTCGATCTTCCGCCCGTCGATCGTGTCGCCGTGCAGCTTCGTCCACGCCGCGATCGCACCGTCGAGCTCGGGGCCGGCCGTCGCGCCCGCGCCGGAGTACGAGAACACGATCCCGACCTTGATCGGCGGCTGCGCCGCGAGCGTGGGGGTGGTTCCCATGCTCAGCGCGGCTGCGGCCGCGAGCGAGAGGCTCAGCATGCGTCGGTTCATCGGTGCTCCCGTGTCGCGCCGGCGATCCCCATCGCGGCTTCGAATGCGTGGCGGATCTGCGCGGGTTGTCCCGCCTGGAAGATATAGCCGTTCAATCCCGTGCCGGAACGCGTGCGCAATTCCTCGAGCGTCAGCCCCTCGACGAGCATCTCGCGCGAGACGACGGGGAGCGGGATGCAGACGTTGGCGGCGGGATCGCGCACGATCGCCTTCGGATCCTCACCGCGCGCGATCGCCTCCATGTCCTCGAAGAAGCGCTTGCGGATCATCGTGATCCCGCGATCGCTCGCGCCGAGATGCTCCTGCGTGCGGTCGGCGATCTCGCCCTGCCCGAGCCAGGCGACGAAGTCCTGGTTCATCACGTGACTGGTGATCCAGCGGCCCGTGAGCGGGTCGGTGATCGGCCCGAACCAGACCGGGATCCGCTCCTGCACGTACGGCTCGCGCTCTTTGGGGACGCGCGAGAAATGCCAAGTGACGCTCAACGTGCGCTCGTCGTCGATCGGCACCCGCCACTCGAAGTGATCGCCGGTGAAGAGCGCGTTCGGCCAGAGGCAGACGCGTCCGACGGTCCAGAGCGCGTCCGACTCGTCGGTGTCCTCCAGGATGCGGCGATAGACGAAGCCGTGCTCGAACTCGTCGAACGCAACGCGCACGTGTTTGGCCGCGTACGGTCCCGGCTCACCGCGCAGCCGCACGCTCCAGTTGCGGTGCATCCACTCGAAGTGAACCGGGTCGATCGAGTTCTCCTGACACTGAAACCAGTTGCAGGGGATCTCGGAGATCACGATCTGCTTGAACCCGTGCTCCCAGGTGAACGGCTCATAGGTCGGCACGAGCGGGACGGGCTGCGGGCCGAGATACGCCCAGAGCAGCCCCGACTTCGCCTCGACGGGATAGGCTTTGATCGTGATCTTCTCTTTGAACCGCGACTCGGGATGCGCGAGGTCGTCGTACGGCTGTTCCAGACACGTCCCGCCTTCGTCGTAGAGCCAGCCGTGGTAGTTGCAGCGCAGGCCGCACCGCTCGACGAAGCCGTACGAGAGGTCGGCACGCCGGTGCGGACACCGGCGGTCGACCAGACCGTACGTCCCGCCGAGATCCTTGTAGAGGACCAGATCCTCGCCGAGCAGGCGCACCGGTTTGATCGCGGTCTCGTCGAACTCGCTGACCGCGGCGATCGGCATCCAGTAGCGTCGCAGCAGGTCGCCCATCGGCGTCCCCGCTCCGACCTGCGTGACTTGCCGGTTCTTCGCTTCACTCAGCACGATCGTTCGCCCTCATCGCGGGTCAGTGCGCCGCGACCGGATTCGGCAGATTGAACAGCGTGCGCGCGTTGCCGCCGAGGATCGCGGCTTTCTCGTCCGGGGTCAAGAAGTCGAACGCCGAGATGTACGGCACGATGTCATCGAACGTCCGTCCCGTCTCGGGATTGATCGCGGATCCGACGCCGGGGCATTCCGCGCCGAATAGGCAGCGGTCGGCGCCGACGGTGTCGATCAGCAGCTTGATCGCGGCCGATGTGTAGAGCACGGTGTCGTAATAGAGCTTGCGCATCCCGTCGATGAAGCGCTCCTTGCGGCGCATCGACCCGGATTGGAAACGGCCGACCTGGTAGGGGATCGCGCCGCCGCCGTGCGAGACCATGATCTTGAGGTTCGGAAAGTCGCGGAAGACCTCGGAATTCACCAGACCGTACACCGCGATCGACTCCTCATTGATGAAGTGCAGCGTGTACGGCGTGCGCTCCGAGCGCGAGCCGGTGCAGTGGATGTGGGCCGGAACGTCCAGCTCGCACAGCTTCTCGTAGAGCGGATACCAGTAGCGGTCGCCGAGCGGCGGCGGCTCGACGCCGCTGTTCTCGTATGGGTCCGGGTTGAGCAGACAGCCCTTGAAGCCCAGCTCCTTCACGCAGCGCTCCAGCTCGCCGAACGTCTTCTCGATCGGCTCGCCGGCGACTTGCGGCAGCCCCGCGATCCCGACGAACGTGTCGGGGAAGAGTTGCGTCTGGCGGTGGATGATCGTGTTCACCTCTTCGGTGAACCAGTGCACGAGCTTGCCGGGCTTCTCGCTCTGCATCATCTGGAACGGCCGCGGCGAGATCAGCTGCATGTCGATACCGTTGGCCTTCATCGACTCGAGATGGCCGACGGGCGCGATCTCGCGCGCGTGCACCGCCTCGATCAGCTGGTCGTCGCTGATCGAGAGCGCGCCGCGGCCGTGCGCGCCGCGGTGCGAGAGCAAGAGCGCCTTGTACGCCCAGAGTTCCGCCGGCGCGCTCGTATGCGCGTGTGCGTCGATGACCATCAGATGATCGCTCCTATCAAGTTGGGAAAAGTCGCGATGGGGTGAGGCGGCCTCAGCGCCAGTAGGCGAACGCCATCCCGTGGCCGGTTCCGGCTTCGGTGCGATAGCACGGGACGTAATCGACGACGTGCATCTTGCGGCCATGATCGTTCATGATCGCCACGGTCGGATACCAGTTCTTGATCTCGCAGGTGTTGCCGTTGAAGTACGGCTCCGGAACGGCGGCGAGCGCCGCCTCGTCGGCGTTCTCCATCGCGCGGATCACCTTGCCGTCGAGTTCCTCGTCGACGGTGAAATGGCTGAGGCCCCCCGATGAGACGACGGCGACGCGCAGATCGCCGGGGAGCGCGTCGATCGCCTTCTTCACCGCGTGGCCGAGCTGCAGGCAGCGCGCCGCGCGCGGGATGTTCGGCGCGACGCCGACGTTGAGAAAGATCGGGACCGACGGCGGCGGCGCATCCTCCATCAGACGACGGTAGACGAAACCGAAGGCGTGCGGGATCCCCTCGCTGCGCGCGCCGTCCTGGCGCGGCATCCGTTTGGAGAGCGCGACGTCGAACGACTGCTCCGCGAGCGAGGCCGCGATCGCGAGCGCGACGTCCGGCGCGCCCGGGTAGACGGCGCCCTCGTGCGGAACGTGCCCGGGCTCGGCGACGCGAATCCCCTCAGGCATCCGCGCGAGCACCTCGGGCGTGCTCGGAACGTTCTCGATCCGCGCGCCGGCGAAGACGGTGAACGCGGGCGTCAGCTCGGCCTGGAACAGCTCTTCCTGGTCGTTGCCGAAGATGATCGCGACGTCGGCCCGGCAGTCGCGGAAGCGGCGCGCCATCTCGTCGAGCGCATGCTGGCAGGCCGCGTGGCGGCGCGCCTTCTCGGCGTCGCTCATCTCGTCGGCGAAGCCGGGCTCACGCGTCGCGAGCAGCGAGCCGTAGTCCAGCACGTTGCCGCGGTAGTGATGGCGCGAGCTCTTGCGGTCGTCGCCCGCGCGGAGCATCCACAGCTCGGGCGGCGTCGAGAGCAGCGGTCCGTGCGAGAGCGCGAACGCTCCGACGATCTCAGCCATGGTTCTTCCCTCCTGGTACGGCGTCTCGCTCACCGGCGTGGTACGCCCGAATCGTCGAGAGCCGCGCGTGCAGCAGATCGCGCGCCTTGACCGGATCGCGGGCCTCGAGCGCGTCGAGCAGCGCGCGATCGCCGCTCAGGACGCGCTGGACCGTGCGCGCGCAGGTCGTCGGCGCGTAGACCGGTTCGAGCACCAGCCGGAGCGCGCGGAACTGCGCGCTGAGCGCGCGGTTGTGCGACGCCTCGACGACAGCTTCGTGAAAGCGCAGCGCCGCTTCGGTGAAGGCGGGGAAGTCCTCGCGCCGCGCGGCCAGCTCCGCCAGCAGCGCCTCGAGCCGCAGGTGGTCCTCCGCCGTCGCGTTGCGGGCGGCGAGATCCGCGGCCATCACCTCGATCGCGATCTGCGCGTCGATGATCTCCTCGGGGAGGACGCCGATCAGCTTGAGCTGGATCGCCAGCGCGTCGGCGAACCGGTTCGGGTTCCCCTCCGCGATCCACGCGCCGCCCTTGGCCCCCATGCGGATCTCGACGATCCCCGCCGCCTGCAGGCTTTGCAGCGCGTCGCGCACGGCGATCCGACTCACGCCGAAGCGCTGCGCGAGGGCCGCCTCGCTCCCGACGAAGTCGCCGGCCTTGAGATGTCCCGCGAAGAGCGCTTCGCGCACCTGACCGATGATGCGGGCGGAGAGCGACGCGGTTCGGATCGGCTCCCAGAGCGGTTCAGGCAATCGAATTCACCACAGCGACGTCATGACGCAGGAAACTTCTTCTCTTGATGTCGGCATATATATTATACTTAATTGCCGATCGTCAAGCGTGCCGGCGCCCCCGCCTCCGGCTCGGATCCGCTTCCCGCAGCGCGGCGCGCCCAGCCTGCCGCGACTCTTTACC
>Ga0310811_10007495_pt1 | contig 13990 bp, 15 predicted proteins | sample YCmetagenome_FD_207642 | JGI IMG/M metagenome (GOLD analysis project Ga0310811, IMG submission 207642) | Soil microbial communities from experimental microcosm in Duke University, North Carolina, United States - YC | ecosystem: Engineered > Artificial ecosystem > Soil microcosm > Unclassified ... | reverse complement strand
GTTTGTTTAGATATATATTACAAGTGACCCGGTTGGCTGCGAGTGGTCGTCAAGATCTCCTTACAGTAGCAACGAATACAAAACACATTCGCCGTCTCTACTAACTTCGTTCTTATCTGACCACAACGTTCAAATATCGGGTCAAATTTACACTCTTGACAACACTGTACAATTAAATTGACCATGCGCAAAGGCATCTTTGCTGGCACTTCAACTTCGGCGCATCTGAGTGTCAGTTTCAGACCTTGTGAAGATTGAATTTCATTGTCTAACCCAGATGGATTTTTTTTGCGATTGACGGTCCAACCGAACTGCTGGATTGAATGACAATGTGATGCCACACAGAAAATGAAGTTCGCCTATCATTGGAATCTACACTCCTACGAAGCTGGTGTACAGTACGTTAATATTCGCACCTGTGCATTTCGTGCTAATCCTTTCTCCACCTACATGATCCGTTGCACTCCGCAAATATCGTTCACCTCGAAGTACAAGCGTTGTGGAGATGTGTTTGCGTGTGTTAGCATAGCGAGATAATAAGGTGTTTGTTCAAGATTATATAAATTCTCTCATAATGAGACTGAGTGAATGACCACCTGCAGTGAGCCAGGAAAAGGGCGCCAGTGGAGCGCGCACATAGTGTCAACATGAATTTGAAATCACTCCGTCCTTACAATATGTACATAGGAATGATAATTGCAAAATGAAAATGTTTATAATTCTAGACTCTGAATGTGTGGGCTGATGATGAGCAGCGCCTGTATATCTTAATCATTCGTATATTGATATAGAAGGAGCGACACCACCACGGGTGGTCATACTTGCAAATCTATCACTGTGTACATGTATTTCCGTGACCTGCCAAAGATTTCGAGCGCTCGGCCATCACAGATGCCAGAATTCGAAGTCCATTGGAATATGCATTAGTTTCACCAGCCTTGTGGACATGTAGCAGATATCGAAGCACGTCATTCAGGTACTTTGCGTTGTCCTTGGTCTATGGGGGGAAGTTGCACCGTTAGAGCACAGGAAGCATGCATTTTAAAACACAGTAACTAACCCAAATATTGTGCAATGTAGAACGAACAGATTCCTCGTCCAATCTGGCACATGCTGAAAGTTCAACCATCACGCAGTGTGCCTGTCATGTAAAGATATCGTAACAATACAATGAAACGGAGAATGGATACACACCAATGGGGGAAGAACTGTATCTCCTGTCTCATTTTGCAGTGCGTTCTTGCACTCAATAGAGATATCCTTTATCCATATCTCAACTGACATTATGAACGCTGCCATCCTACTCATAGAACCCGGTAGGCATTCATGGAGGATCAGTGATGCGATGTGTCGAGCGATATGCAACCATGAATCATGATCAGAGCCTATGGTGGATCGCACGAACTCCATTCCGTCCGGATCCGTCAGGAACGAGGAAATCTATTTGAGAAATTAATTAATAAATGGAGTACAGGTTTCATAGACGCACGCAAGGCGTGACATTATGTCCACCTGTTTGAGACTCATTAACTAGATCTTCGATGGTGTATTGTGGTAATTTCACTTGTTGTCGAGCTACTTTGGCGTTCTGCGTAACCGCAGGCTTGTGTGTCGCATATACGATGGGCCGACCAGGCTTTGAAGAGTTTTGTCTCCGAGAGGGTGCTGTGGTAGGTTTTGGTGAGACCGCTCGCTTATTCTGGCGTAATCGGGACTTCAATGGGAGCGACTCAGGAATAATAATCATATCCTGCAGCATATCGCAACTGTTGGACTCATCACATTTGGATGTAGATGAGTCCGACACATGTTTGTTCGCATCTATTGATGCTTCCAGACAACCAGATGTACTGTGAGGGATATAACCGGAATCATCGCTGTAAGTGGTCAATGATGGTACAAATCCATCGCAATCCTGCAGGAATGAAGATATAATCAGCATGAAACGAAATGGGAATCGAGAAACGTGCATCGTATTGCTCATTAAAGTTATCTTCATGGTGAAGTGACGACTGAACAATATGTTCAGACGTGCTATGGTTAGCGTTGTCCATGTCTTGCATATGTTTACCATCAGTATCTGTCTGTACCTCGTGATCGAACATCGAGCGGCATTGTACAATGGCTTCAACAATGAAGTCACATTGCACGCCAACAGAGTCATATTGCACCCCAGCGGAGTCATTTTGCACGCCAACAGAGACGGCCGTATTGGAATCAACGTGCATATTAACATCCTGTGGGGTTCCAAGATCAATCTTGTAATCATTGGTATGAAGATATCATATGACGGCAATCACCAATTCATCCATCGACCCAAGGGTCTGGCCATATTGAACCACGCATGTTCGTCCTTTGCGTAATGTATACAGAATGCGACCAGCAGCGGTAAAAAATTGCGACACGGAGGCACGATCTTTAAATATTTCCTGGCACGTAGCCATCATCTCTACCATCCCAAATATCTCCAAGTACTCATCTGTGCTTCGTGCAGTTACAAGCAATCCATTAGATACCAGATTATCCAATGGATCGTTGTGATCGAGCCCTTGAATTTCTCGAAATCGCATGGCCATATGGCTAGGCAACCATCGTCCAATACAACCAATGATTATTTCTCGTGCATCCCTGCCAAGAGTTCTAAGAGCAAGGCTGCGGGCGTTGATATCGAATGGTAATGGGAATTTCGGAAATGTACCAGAATCCTAGAAGTACTATATCATATGAACTTGCCGTGCTAGAGGTGTAACATACCATGTCTACATCATTACATGCCGCCATAGAATTTGCAGGGGATTTTGTGCTCGTTTGGTTGATACTAGCATCGACCGCATTCAGCAAACTTTTCAAGTCCTCTCCCGCACCAGATCCTTGTATGGCCCCACAGAAGTCATGGTCCTTGCAATTTTGTTGGTGATATACAGTCCAGTTTACTGGATCGCAACATGAGGCCAAGATACGCTTAAGACGACAGAGAACGCACAAAAAACCAGAATGTCTGCACACTCCCCATTCTTCAGGCCTTCAAACGTGACGCCATGAGCTGTAGCCAATGATTCGCGGCATTCATCATGAAATCCATCGCATGTGTTGTCCAACCACAAATAATAATCCAATGTGGCAGATCTAAATGTTCCATGTAGTGGATCTGTAGATGCACAAGCATCATCGACAAATCCAATGCGCACGTCGTTAAGATATTGCATTACTGATAAGTAGGTGTTTCGTGATGTGGCAGCCTCAACGCTGGTTAATGTCTGTAGGTGTTCCACGACTTTTCTGTACATGCCAAACTTCTTGTTGAGTGCATATAATGGTAAGCGATAGTGAGGTGCTATTGGGCATCCCTTGCGTGAATGCACAGTGACCTTGAGTGTACATTCTCCATCGACGTCTTGGATAGTTCCTTTGACTTTCAATAACTGCTGGGCATCGTGTTTGCTCCACTGACGAAAGTTGCAGGAAGGATGCATGGGCGGCGGTATCAAAGAGGGTCTAAAATATACCTACATTCATATAGTTAATATCTTACTGCGCTCGGAACCGATGATACATATGCAACACGTGGCAATGATCACATTATTCATGCAATGGGACGGTGATCTAGTATTCTTACCTAACTAACTATATTTTTTTGTGAAATGATTGAATTCATCCGTCTCAGATTCTACCATTAGTCATTAATCGCATTAAAATAAAATTTAGCTTCTACAACCCATTCGATGCATCACCTCCTTTCATTTTCTCGGTAAGGCAAACATGAGTTACAAAAAAATTGTTTGACACTGTCCAAGAGGCTAAAATTGATTTTAATGCGATCAATGACTAATGGCAGAATCTGAGACGGATGAATTCAATCATTTCACAAAAAAAAAAATATTTAGTTAGGTAAGAATACTAGATTACTGTCGTAGTGCATTTCGGGCAGTGGTATCTAGGAACATTCTCATCTCCTATCAAAACCATGGTTTGCCGCATGGTGTCCTGCCATCCATCAGGGAGTCGTCCGAGAATCTTGGCCTCCTCCATAAGTGCCAATCCCTTGACTAATATCATTCCATTACCGACTACACCATACGAGTCTCCTCGTCGAATTGGTGAAGTCAAAAGCAACAGAAATTCCGGGTCAAAGTTGATGCCAGCATACGTGGATGGAACACGTGGCTTCACTTGGCCACGGAGCTGACGCCCAATGCTTGCGACACATTCCTCGTTAAACCATCGCGCGCATTTTCTGCAGTATCGCTGGAAGATCGTTGGTGAGGAAAATGCGGGATGGCATCGATTGCATGCACAGGTGGTAGCTTCCTGAGAGTTCTATATATGACGTTGTGAGTGTTGCGCAAAAATGAGAACAGAAGGATATTTGCATACACGGATGTTCAACCCCTCCATGTACACTTCTTGACGATTGCTTGAGAACTTGATATCAATAGTCCATCGATTGTATAGTGTACCGATGGGAATTTGAGGTTGCGCTAAATCACCCTCGTCATATGCCAGGATGGTGGCATGATCTACAAAGTATGTGAAGACGTCAATTAACTTGCTCAAATACGCATGTTAGGTACCCACCCTCTACACAGCACATATCAACAACGGATGTATGATCACTGAGAACAAGCTCATGTTCGCCAACAGACGCTGCAAGACTAAATTAAATCCAAGGATTTCTCAGAATCACGTAGATCATTTTTAATTCAACGACGTACTCGACGCCCTCGTCTTCCAAATCAACTTTGCGATAATACCACTTGATGTCGAGCCATACATCCTGTATTAGAATGTTGAGGTCGATCAGGACCATCGAAATATTTAACATAAACTGTACTTTCCTTTACCTGTCCACCAGGGTTCAGATAAATCTCGAGCACCTTACCATACCAATAAGACATAACTGGTAAACTGCCGTCTTGCAACTGAACCGCTCGTTCATCTAGTGGATAGATTGAGACGCTGCAAAACACATATCAGGAAAAACAATAACCATACACTAGAACAAAAAATCGTACTCTTCCCCTACTCGAATCACCATACTACCATTCACATCATCAGAATTGTCTTTAGTATCATAGACCCCTGTAAATGAATTATTAGGGCGACCACAAGGGAATGTATATTTCAACTTACATTCCAACGAGGTGCATCGTCTCAATTTGCGAAGATTGGGGTGTTTATGGCGCATTGGTGTTAAATTTGTCCTTCTATTTGTGTGGGATACATGACTGGTGGTAATCGATGGTCTGCGGGACATGAAGGGTGGGGTGGGAGTGAAAAACTTACAATACACATGTAGTGTTGAAAGAAATAGGTGCCATTAAGCGGGAGTTATTGTACCCTAAAAATTCGTCGCTTGAACAAATGGATCAAGAAAAAAAGTATTACTCTAGTATCCATATGGTCGATGGGGATGTTCTTATGGCATGATAGGATTCATTACATAATTGGATGAGATCCGACTGCAGTTCCTGGAATGTTGATGTTCCATTGAACCGAAAGCTTAAAGTGCCTGAAAAATAGAGACGCCATGCCAAGACAAGTCATAGCATTTGAGTCAATCAACAGGAATAATTTGCATAGGCAATGAATTATTCAGGGATGTAGCTCGCTTTATTGTACGGCATGGACAATCTTGGCACCATTGTCCCCAATATAATGACAATTTTTATCAGCATGTAAAATATCGGTCACACGACACCATACTTCATGCGATGGATGATGAGGATTCCCTCAATATTCTGCAACAAATCTTTAGATTGAACATCCTGGATTCAGATCCACATAGACCAACAATATTGGAAGCCGGTAGCCATTCGAATCAGAGTGCGTCTATGGTTAGAACGCAAGATAATATCGATGATAGAGCACTATTTGCAGCTATAGTGAAATACAAGACTATAGATAAGGGGAAGGATGACTCGAACACACAAAAGCCAAAGAGAGGGAGGCCAAGAAAGCGAGTTGTACATCATGGTGAGAACACATGCTAATCCCCTATGTAAATGGAAGGTTTATATTACGCTGCAGCCAAGAAAGTGGTGAAAATATCACCAACTGAATTACCAACTGAGAAGATCCAGCATGGACATCCACGACTCATTCGTGCCACAATAAGCCCAGTTCCCGAGCAAATCCTTCATAAAGGTGATAAACTTGCTCATCCTTCAATACACACACTGGTAGAAAGCGTAATAAATGACCAGGATGAGTGGGTCGAGGAGGCTGAGGATGACCAGTTGGATGAAAATGACATACTGCAGCAGATCAAAATGTTTGGTATCCTTGATTACAACCCAAAGGAATCGTTCTCTGCGAACAATAGTACAGATGATAGCGGGAATGCCAATGTGGATGTCAGGGCTCAGTCGACGGGAACCAGTGATCAATTCGACACCAAACAGATGGACGATGTGATGAAATATATATCAAGGCGTCCGCGCGGACGACCAGCTAAGAGGGCAACCGCACAGCGTGAGTCTCTATGCTCTTCCTCTATTTGCATTCACATGATGGTCGGCATAAGGTCGAAATGTCAAGAAAGTGGTCCCTATGAAGGAGACACAATCGCTCCAGAAGGGAGCACATGATCATTCCAGAATAATCATCCGCGCTACCAGCAACCCAGTGCTGGAGGACCAGCAGCAAGGTAAAAGCGAAAATGTTATCCAGACTAAAGGAGATAATAGTTGATAAACCTGTCACAGGAGAAGCGTGTGTAGATGTGTTTGACAGTATGCTATGCATGGAAGAGGAAATTATCAGCGAACGTTTGTCTACTGCTCGGCGACATCGGGGGCGCCCTAGAAAACGTAATGTTCGTTTCAATTTGACTGGTCAGTCATATTGGAACCCCTCATGCACGGAATACATGCTAAGTTCTGAATATGCAGCATCAAAACGTCCAATTATTCATCGATCACCTTCAGGTACTCTCGGATTAAACAATGTTGCCGATGAATATATACATAGCACACAAACATGTAGGATATTCCATTTTTTTGATATTGTTTCATACATGTATTCACAATCTTGATCAGGGAGTCCAGCACAGTCTACAGGAAGACTGCCAGATGATGAGTACAGGCCATCTCCAGCACCACAAGCTACAGTACGGTCGCCTTCTCTTGAAGTGCCACAACATGTGAGAGCTGAACTGACGATTGAGGAAATTGCTTGTGAGTTCATTATCATTCCTACATCCCATGTAACATTGATTTTGTATGGTTATAGCTCGTGCAATGGCTCGACCAAGTGTTTGGATTTCTGTGTTAGACAGCTGGGCAACTCTCGGATCGAATGAGTGGCTTGATGCTACAGTCGCAGACTTTTATTTGTCTCATGTGTGGTATGAGCTGCTCGGCAGATTGCGCATGAGATACGTGAACATGCATACATCAATGGCAACTGAGATGGAGGATGAAGAAGTCGAGCTCTTCCGGAGGAACCATTCCATCCCTCGTGATGGTATATGTCCAGTTGTCCCAGTGGGATTTATAGTCCACCATTCCCACCATTTCTTCGCAGTCATTTTCGACTATCAGCGACAAAAAGCGCATGTACTGGGCCGTCATATTTCCAATGATGCGATGGACGTCGATGAAGTGGATCCAGACGACTGGAATGAATGGAGAGGACCAGAATATTGGACGCGAATCGGTGCTCTTCATGGCTGGAGTACAGGGGACGTCAGTGATGTGTCTATTCTATCCATGAACTGGCAGCAAAATGGAGTGGACTGCGGTCCAATCGCTTGCTCTGTGCTTGAGCAATGTCTTCACTCTGGATTAGACGAGCATGGTGATTTGCCTGCGTTTCAAGTTTTGTGTGGCCACAAACTGCGCATTCACATGTTGCGTGTAATTGCTGGGCGTGTCAAGCTCTGTTGTAGCGACTATTTCATGCTCCTTGATGTTGCAATAGAGGAATGGCATGAAGACGAAATACCAGACGAAGACGTCATAAATGCGATTCAGAATGGGCAGCACCAGGCTGAATGCCTCAAGCTCCTGCGGACCCTGACTGTTGTCAGCACCACTTGCTCTATGTGTCAATGTCCAAAGGTGCATGAGGATATCGAAGATCCCTCATACGACGAACAGAATGGAGATAGACTCTCAGTAGATCAGGATGGCTTTGAAGCTGAACGGAGTGATGAAGAAGATTCCCTTGGAGCGACCCTGCCTGCAGGTAGACAGGCCAACCTTGCAAAGCTTTTGAAAGCAAACAAACAACTGACTGGATCTCGAAATCGGAATTCTCTAGTCCCTCGTGCTGTTGGCACATATATTCAAGTCGAGCCGGACACACCACCTGATGCACAGGGCGCCGCTGACTCACAGCGCTCTGATTCAGCCTCAGCATCTCGTAGACGAGTAAAGGACTGGAATCTTGGAAGCAACAAACGATTTCCACGTCCCACTGCACCGATATCCCTAGATGCATACGCAGGTCGGAGATGGCTTCAGGATGACCGCATGTTTGACCATTATGAAGGTGGACCAACGATTGAGATGTTATTAGCTCCCAGGGAAATCAATCAGGCGATCACATTTCAGCCAGAAGGAATACAGATATCGACTGCTTGGGTGGATTGGGTGGATCATGGCTACCGCATCACCCCTAGCGCATTCCACATATTCTATCAATGCGAACCCATAGCCACCATGGAGCATGTCATGCCCATTGGAACGTCGGACTCCTATAATCCTTCATGCCAGGTTCCAGATCGTGTCACAGGCGCATATAGCCTCAACCGACTAGGATCAGATGGACGAGGACAAACCCACGTTACAGATGTGGAAATTTTCTCCGCTTCTGAACTCATCGACTCTGCTCAATATGATCCCCCACTACATGCTGAATGTAAGTTTGGACACAATGCGTTTGTGCGTGGTATCACCAGTCATCATTATGGTGATGGCCCTTTCTTGTATCTCGACCTAGAACCGGATGCTGTCAAATTTTCAGAAGATGAGATAGAGACTTCCTTAGACATCGACAGTATCATTTGGACTACGAAGGTATTCCGATGCAAGGGGTCCGTGGGGATTTACATCACGCCGCCATTTCAATCGAAACCTGGCATATTCAAGCACAATCACACCTATGTCGAGATCACAATTCCACAGTCAGAAGCAGATGCCCATGGGCCTGGCGGCAGGACGGAGTGGCTGTCCAAAAGATTTCCGATGTCTGCCATCCCTCATACCTGTATCGGCCGCATATCCTCTGCTTCATCGACACTCAATCTATATATCGCATTCCCAAGGATGATACATCGCAACCCACTAAATGGTCGGAGAATCACGCTGATACCAAAGGAGGTTCTGGATATTTTCTGGGACAGATTGCTACTTCCATCCATAGGAGACTGCACTGATGTCAGTTGGGCGCCCTATCTTAAACACACGTTGGAGGAAGCTAGATACAAGGCCAGAGGTGGAGATGGACGAAAAGGTGGATGGGGATCACTGAAGACGATACCCCTGTCAGATGATGACTTCAGAGATGTGCAGGAGCGCATGCAGGCTCGCATACGTGATGGCGAGGGCGAACTCAGCATGTATGGGTCACTGTTTTTTATTTTAGAAGGAAAGGGCATCAAGCTGCTCACAAAGGATGGTCAGAGGGGTCGGTTCTCGGGACCAGAAGAGGCGCTGCGTCGAAATCTGTCTGATCTTGACTGGTCATACATGATGGACCGGAGGCATGGCGAACTGCTAGTGGACGTTGGGATCTCATTCACACCTCACTCCCCAGACATTCCAGTCGTAGGAGTGTGGAGATTAGATGCATTGGAAGCATCATTCGGAGCAGGAGGATATAAGAGAGGGGAGATTCATCATCATAACACGCTCTCTAGATATGGGGCAATGCAGGCTGAGATGCAGCAGGAGAGATCCCGACAGACGCATATCGCATTCAGGAGCACCTACAACCTATACTATGAGGCCATCCGATCAAACACTAACCAAGCACATTTTGCTTCCGACAGTGATGCGTACAAGCTGTCCCCATCTTACATGGCTGAATGCTTTGACATCACAAAGGTTGTTGAACGATGCAAGGAGAAGACATATGGCGTCAGGGACGAGTATAGGGTCAGTGGACATGCAGCTAGAATAATGCTGGAAAATTCAGAAAGAAAGGTCAGTCATTCACGCTTCAGTTCTGCTTGATCATACAAGACGAACGTCACTGACAATATTTTCCTTGTAGGCTAGAGAGTATCTGAGGTCAGATCCAATTCTGTGGATCCCATCCAAGATATGGTTCGAGCTTATCAGGCGACGAGTGCGCGAGATACAAAGGACCCAAATAACCATTGTTAAAAAGAATCCTCCCAATCTTGGCATTCTAACTGGTCTACTCAACCACATGCTTCGATCGACTACATCAACCCCTATTGTCTATGACTTTCATGTCCGTGAATCCCTTGCCCTCCTTGAATATAGGAATGTCCTCGAGACAGCAGGGATGTTTTTCCTGCAGGAATTCGATCTAGAAAGTGAGACCTGCCTGGAGGAGGTACAGCAAATCGATGATGTAATCGTCCTGGCCCTCATGGGTGTCAATGCAAAGGCTCAAAGGGATAGAGCAGTAGGAAGGATGGATGCGTGGAGATCTATGGAATCAGAGTTGGAGGACTATCCCCTTGGTCGGACACCGACATGGAATCGACTCAAGGCAGCCATTGCAAACTCAGCGGCAATGATCATGAGACCATGGAAATGGTCGACCAGGTTATCGAATACTCAACTCACTGTTGGACGATTGATTGTCAAGTTCACAAGACATGTGTGGCTTATGCTAACTCCTGAAGTCTTCAAAGGACTCAGACCCTTTCCAATGTCGCTTCAGGAGGCCATGAAGTGCTGGACAATAACCAGCATCGACGACACCCTCAGTGCAGTCACCTTCGAGGCATGCAATTCTGGGCTGCATGATGGTACTGGCGTGACTCCGGGTCGCATGGGTCCCAAGTCAAGACCATTTATGGACAGATGTCAGCTTTTTTTCCCTGACCCTGATGCTTCCCATAGAAGGAAGACCCAGTGGTCTAGACTATGGGAAGGAGATGGATATATCGCGGAATTTCACAGGGTGATGGAGGCAATGACAGAGAATCAGCAGGAATCCCTCAAAGAAGAGTTGCGTGAGGTGTTTGCAGGCCTGCACTGTCTTCCTGCAAGCGGTGCAAGAGTGTGGATGCAGAAGAATGATTCCATTGTATTCATAACAAATCCTTCATTTTACAGGATCGACTCAATTGGAAGGGGGTCAGATAGTCAGAGGAGAGCCCCAAAAGCGCGTCGTACAGTCAAGCTGACTAAAGGAAAGCGCATTTTTGCAGCTGACCTGATGGACTCGCAACCATTTGACACTGATGGGAATCTGAGAAGGAAGACAGATAGGCAAAAGCGTCGGGAGATCAACAAAAAGATGACGATGGACAAGAGAAACAAGAGAGTGCCCCCTCCTCCACGTCCTCGCAAACCTAGGCCATTTCCCATTGATATAGGAGAATCTGGGCGTGCTCATGAGGAAATGAGTGTTGATTAGCTTATAGATGTAATATAGATATATTATTAAATAATCCTCTGGTGGTCATGATATCATGATTAGTATCTGGCACGGATTTGTTGCTGTCTGCAATCAGCAATTTTATATCACACAAGTAGTCCTCTAGTAAGAATAGTCTCCTGACCATGGGGAGTCAAACAAAAGTTCCCAGGAAGTTAAATATCCAGTAAAATTTTCCAATTCATATGAAGGGTGTTGACTGGGTAGTGATATCACAGTCATGTAAAAATGTCTGTTCATTTTATATCTCTATATAGAGACATGATTGTGTGACATGGTCGACCCCACGGTATGAAACCTTCCTTTCTTCCTAGTGTGGTCAACTGGGCTGGAGCATTATACCTGAGAAGAAAGGAAGGTTTATACTGTGGGGTCAACTATGTCACGCAATTATGTCTATATAAATGGAGACATCAAATGCGCAGAAAATCTTACCTGACTATGAACATTATACCTGATCACAATAACATGTTCTGATGTCACTGTGAATATTATAACATGCCCTTATGGTCAGGCAATGGTTTTTTGTCCAGCCAGTCACTTGCTTATCTTTGATGATAGAAGATTCTTTTCTATCTGGCTATAATTATGCTGTATTGCAAACATTCTTACGGGAAAAATTACTAGTTACCTAGTCTAACCAAAATGAAAAAGGAGCTTTCAACAAGTTCAACTGCCATGGTCAGTGTCAATTATTAATAGCTTCAACAACACATCACCTACTGCTAAATAGCCTCACAGAGATACTGATCATTCAAGATGGTTCACATCAGAAAGTGCATTGACCACATATCCATGCAATGTGAGTTTCATGCTTGAAGTATGATAATGCTACAACATTTTCTGTTTGTCTAGAACATAATACACTTATTGCTGCAGTGGATTTGATGGCACTTTACTCGCACTGACAAATGCTAACACTTAAAGACAAAGATGTGTGAATGGGATGATGAAGAAAGGTGGTCAAAATCATCAATAGTGAATGCTAATAGAGGTGAGAAATGACTTACGATTATTCAGTGTGTTGCAGGGCTATACAATCAGAGACAATAGACAACAAATGTGACTAATATTATTAAAAGTAAGCTCCCATAGAGATGAGAAACCAATTCTCATTATTTAGAAGGACATAGGATGCTGCCAGGACAAATAGATAGGAAAATGGCCACCATCATCAACAGTGAATTCCTATGGAGGCAAGAGACCACCCACCATGGTCCAAGGGTTACATGAATAGTAAGAATAGAACAAGGAATAGAATGGTAGTTACCATCATTGATGGCAAAGGCCTATTGAGGCAAGAAACCAGCTGTGAAGGTAATGGTGAGAAGGAAAGAGGGAAATTTACTAAAGGGTAACATATCTCCTGACTACACATTAGTAGAAAAAGGTTCTGTTGCATCATAATAGCCAGCCTCCTGCAAATGCACCCATGTGAATATACCTTGGGAATACTCTAAACTTGCGCAAAAATACTTCTATGTCTTTAGTTGAGCGCTGTGTATTATTTCCTTTGCAAACCAATCCAAACCAAATTCTCTGCAGTTGGATACACTGATGAGCATTCAAGTATACGAACTTGTGCATGTGAATTAATATGTAGCTCAACTCAATTCTCTTTGAACTTTGAATTGATCAAGTGTCTTCTGTGTGTATATGCTGAAATTACAATAATACAGACCGACATCCTTCCAAAACATTCTGTAGCTGGATAAGCTAAGGAGCATGCGAGAACACAAACTAGTGCATCTTAGTCAATTTGTGTCTCAATTCAAATTTCTTTCATTTGAACCAGCGCTACAAGTAGTTATTTTTTCTTCCCCAATGCTCTGTATCTGTATACCCTGAGCTTGTGATAATACAGACTGGCGCATGTGAGTCAAGTGACTTAATTATTCCTTCATCATAGTATGGCTTGTGTGTTTGAAGGGTTTTCTTACAAAGTTGCCTTGCCATTTTGCTCACTTCCTTGATGACAGACAACGTCCTCCTTGCAGTAAGCCTTATAATGTAACACAGTATCCTGATTATCATGATGCCATTTACTATCCCCAACATAATATCGAGTGAAGTAAAGTAAGGTAAGATAAAGTAACAAGTAAAAAAAAGCCTCAGAAGCAAAATATATCGGCACCATTATCAGTGATAGGACCCTCATAGAAGAGTGACACCAACACAAGCCCACAGATCTATAAGTAAAGTAAAGTAAAGTAAAAAAGTAAACACACAGTGAGTGAGTGAGTGAGTCAGAAGAAAGAAAGGGGTTTTTTGGATCTGATTGACCACATTTGTCATTGGAAGACACATGATGAAATGTTGCATTTTTTCACATATCAGCAATATCAGATAAGGTTGTACCTTGTGAAAGAAATAAAATCAATGACATTAGCGATACCAAGTGAGAGGG
>Ga0310811_10007494_pt1 | contig 13990 bp, 14 predicted proteins | sample YCmetagenome_FD_207642 | JGI IMG/M metagenome (GOLD analysis project Ga0310811, IMG submission 207642) | Soil microbial communities from experimental microcosm in Duke University, North Carolina, United States - YC | ecosystem: Engineered > Artificial ecosystem > Soil microcosm > Unclassified ... | reverse complement strand
CGACGAGGACAATCGCGCGCGTGTGCGGGCCCTCGCTCGCGAGGCCTCGGCCAGCGAGGACTATCGCGAGGGCACGCGCGCGTTCCTCGAGAAGCGGCGACCGAAGTTCCAGGGGCGCTGAGCCGGAAGCTCCGTGCGCTTCGAGTTCCTCAGCTCCACCCCGGCCAGTCCCACCGAAGGCAGCGGAACCTGGGTCGCGATCGACGGCCTCGTCCGCGGCCTCGAGGCGCTGGGCCACACCGTGCGCCAGCGGCCGCTCGGCCTGCGCACGCACTTTCACACGCTCGATCGCTGGCTCTACAACGCGCGCGTGTCGCTGTCGCCGCCGGTCGCCGACGTCGTGGTGGGCGTGGACCTCGACGGCTTCCTGTGGGCGGGGCATCCGCGCACGAGCCGCTTCGTCGTCGCGCTCAAGGGCATCATCGCCGACGAGCTGCGCAACGAGCGGGGCCTGGTGCGCGGGCTGCTGGGCGTGCAGGCGCGCTGGGAGCGTCTCAACACCGAGCGGGCCGAGCGGGTGATCGTGCCCAGCCGCTACTCGGCCTCCATCGCCCACGAGGTGTACGACGTGCCCGCCGAGCGCCTGGCCGTGGTGCCCGAGCCGATCGACGTGGGGGAGTGGCGGCGGCGCTTCGCGGCGGTGCCGCGCCCGGCCGACGGGCCGCCGACCGTGCTGTCGGTGGCACGCATGTATCCGCGCAAGCGCCTGGACGACCTGCTCCGGGCCGCCGTCATCCTCCGGGATCGAATCCCGCCGGTCCGCGTGCGCATCGTAGGCGAGGGGCCGGAGTCCGACCGCCTGCACGCCCTGCGCGCCACCCTGGGGCTCGGCGAGACCGTCACCTTCCTCGGCGACATTTCGCGCCAGGCGCTGGCCGTAGAATACGTGCGGGCCCACTGCTTCTGCCTGCCGACCGTCCAGGAGGGCTTCGGGATCGTCTTTGCCGAGGCCATGGCCGCCGGGCTGCCGGTGGTGGCGTGCCGGGCGGCCGCGGTGCCGGAGATCGTCGAGGACCGGCGCACGGGTCTGCTGGTCAACCGCGAGAGCCCCGAGGAGCTGGCGATGGCGCTGGAGACGTTGCTGATGAACGACGGACTGCGGAGCGACCTGGGCGCGGCCGGCGCCGCCCGCGTGGCGGCGTTCGACCTGACCCCGGTGGCGCGCCGCTTCCTGGAGGTGGCGGCGGCGTGAGCGCCCAGGCCTCGACCACCCGGCGCTTCACCTTCTCGGCCGGTCATCGCTATCACGTGGCCCAGTGGTCGGCCGAGGACAACGAGCGCACCTTCGGGCGGCTGACGGTGCCCCATGGTCACAACTACACGCTCGACGTCACCGTGCGCGGACCGATCGATGCGCGCACCGGCATGGTGATCGATCTGAGCGAGCTGAAGACCATCGTGAACGCCGCGGTGATCGAGCGCTTCGATCACGCCGATCTCAACGCCGATCCGCTCTTCCGCGAGCGCATCCCCACCACGGAGAACATCGCGCTGGCGGTGTGGGAGCTGCTGGTGCCCAAGCTCGGGCCGGACCGCCTGGCGCTGGTCCGCGTGTGGGAAGACCCGACCCTGTTCGTGGACTACGATGGCCGCTGAGGCGACGCGCCGCGTGCAGCTCACGCGCGTGTACCATTTCAGCGCGGCCCACTGCCTGGGCAACCCGGCGCTGAGCGCCGCCGACAACGCCACGCTCTACGGGCCGTGCTCGCGCCCGCACGGACACAACTACTACCTCGAGGTCACGGTGGCCGGCGTGCCCGATCCGCTGACCGGCTTCGCCGTGGACCTGATGGCGCTCGACCGCGCCGTGTCGCGGGAGGTGCTGGAGCAGGTCGATCATCACACGCTGGAGGACGCGCCGGCCCTGGCCGGCGTCATCACCACCGGCGAGGGACTGGCCCGCGCGTTCTGGCGCACCTTGAGCCGGACGCTGCCGGCGGGCGAGCTGCAGAGGGTCGTGGTGCAGGAGACGGCCAAGAACCGCTTCGAATACCGCGGCGAGGAGGCGTCATGGCGAACGGCGAATCGATCCCGCGGTTGATCGAGCAGTTCCTGAAGGAGCTCGGCGAGGACCCGCATCGCGAGGGCCTGGAGCGCACGCCTGAACGCGTGGCCAAGGCGATGCGCTACCTCACCTCCGGCTACCAGCGCAACGCCCACGAGATCCTCAACGACGCGCTGTTCGTCGAGGAGTACGACGAGATGGTCATCGTCAAGGACATCGACGTGACCAGCCTCTGCGAGCACCACCTCCTGCCGTTCATCGGCAAGTGCCACGTGGCCTACATGCCGCACAAGAAGATCGTCGGGCTGTCGAAGATCCCGCGGCTCGTGGACATGTACGCGCGCCGGCTGCAGGTGCAGGAGCGGCTGACCACGCAGATCGCCACCACCCTGAACGAGGTGCTGCAGCCGCGAGGCGTGGCGGTCGTGATGGAGGCCGTGCACCTGTGCATGCTGATGCGCGGCGTGGAGAAGCAGAACTCCAAGGCGGTGACCTCCGCCATGCTCGGCGCGTTCCGTGACCGGCCCGAGACGCGCGCGGAGTTCATGGAGCTGATCAAGGCCGGACGGGGGCTCGTGATATGAGCGACGCGCTGAGCGGCAAGGTCGCGCTGATCACCGGCGCCGGGCGCGGGATCGGACGGGCGACGGCGGTGGCGTTCGCGGCCGAGGGCGCGGCGGTGGCCCTGGTGGCGCGCTCGCGCGCCGACCTGGCCGGCGTCGCGGCGGAGATCCGCGAGCTGGGCGGGCGCGCGCTGGCGATGCCGACCGACGTCACGCAGGACGCAGCCGTCGAGTCGCTCGTCGAGCGCGTGGCGGGCGAGCTCGGCCGTCTCGACGTGCTCGTGACCTCGGCGGGCACTGCGGCCTTCGCTCCCGTGGCGGACTCCAAGCCCGCCGACTGGGACTCGATGCTGACGGTGAACCTGCGCGCGGTCATGGTCACCTGCCGGGCCGCGCTGCCGGTGATGATGCGCCAGCGCTCGGGCACCATCCTCAACGTGGCCTCGATCGCCGCCAAGCGGGCCCTGCCGGGCTCGGCCGTGTACACGGCGACCAAGATGGGCGTGATCGGCTTCAGCCGGGTGCTGGCCGAGGAGCTCCGCCCCCACGGGGTGCGGGTAGGGGTGCTGGTCCCCGGCGCCGTCGACACGCCGCTGTGGGATGCGCTGGGCGCCTCGCCGCCGCGGGAAAAGATGCTGCGGCCTCAGGACGTTGCGCGGGCCGCGGTCCTGATGGCCTCGCTGCCCCCGCATGCCTCGCTGGAGGAGCTGACCCTCCTGCCCGCGGGGGGGATCCTGTGATACCATTTCTCCATCGAGTAACGCCGCGGAGACACGGGAGGATTCCATGGTCACGATGACAGAGACGGCCGCCAAGAAGGTCGGCGAGCTTCGCCTTGAAGAGGGCAAGCCCGAGTGGGGCCTGCGCATCCGCGTGGTTGGCGGCGGCTGCTCGGGCATGTCGTACGAGCTCGGCTGGGAAGACCAGGTGGCCGAGGGTGACGACGTCACCGAAGCCCATGGCATCAAGGTCTACATCGACAAGCACAGCGCGCCCTACCTCGCCGGCAGCGAGATCGACTTCGTCCAGAACGAGATGATGGGCGCCGGCTTCGCGATCAAGAACCCGAACGTGAAGTCCAGCTGCGGCTGCGGCCAGTCCCACCGCTTCTAACGTAGTCCTGTGCGTGTCCGGGTCCACCTGTTCGCCCGGTATCGTGAAGCCACCGGGCGAGGGCAGGTGGACCTCGAGCTTCCCGAGGGTGAGACGGTCGAGACGGCCTGGTCGGCCGTGGTCGACCGTCATCCTCAGCTGGCCCAGTACCGCCCCTACACCCTCTTCGCCGTCGGTCACGACTACGTCGAGCCCGACTATCATCTCAAGCCCGGCGACGAGCTGAGCCTCTTCCCGCCCGTCAGCGGCGGCAGCGGCGAGGACGTCTACGCGGTGGTCGAGCACCCGCTCTCGTCCGACGACATCGCCGCGCGCGTGGACGATCCCGGTGCCGGCGGCATCGTCATCTTCTCCGGCGTGGTGCGCAACGAGACGGGTGGCCGGCCGGTGAAGTACCTGGAGTACGAGGCTCACGCCCCCATGGCCGAGGCCAAGCTGCGCGAGATCGGTGCGGCCATCCACGCGCGGTGGTCGGGCGTCAAGCGCGTGGCGATGCTGCATCGCATCGGCCGGCTCGAGATCGGCGAGTCCTCCGTGCTCATCGCGGTCTCGGCCGCCCACCGCGGCGATGCCTTCGACGCCTGCCGCTACGCCATCGACACGCTCAAGCGCATCGTCCCGGTGTGGAAGAAGGAGCACTTCGAGGACGGCGAGGTCTGGGTGGGGTTGCAGGGCGGTTGAGGTGAGTCTCGCCCCCATCGTCGAGGCGACCGTGCGCCGCCACGCGATGCTCGCCGGCGGCGAGAGCGTCCTGGTGGCCGTGTCGGGCGGCGCCGACTCCGTCGCCCTCCTGACGACGCTCGTCGCGCTGGCGCCGGCCTGGTGTCTCACCTTGCACGTCCTGCACGTCGATCACGGCCTGCGCCCCGACTCCGCCAGCGATGCCGAGTTCGTCCGCGCCCTCGGCGCCCGCCTCGGCGTGCCGGTCGACGTCGCCCGCGTGCAGGTGGGCGTGGGCTCGGTCGAGGCGGCGGCGCGGGCGGCGCGCTACACGGCACTGGAGGCCGGCGCCGAGCGCATCGGGGCGGCGCGCATCGCCGTGGGTCACACGCTCGACGATCAGGCGGAGACGGTGCTCATGCGCGTGCTCGACGGCGCCGGCGTGCGCGGCCTGGCCGCGATCCCGCCGGTGCGCGGGCGGATCATCCGGCCGCTGATCGAGCTGCGCGCGGCGGCGGTGCGCGAGGCGCTCGCCGCGGCCGGCGTCGCCTGGCGGGAGGATCCGACGAATCGCGATCCGAAGTTCCTGCGCAACCGCATCCGTCACGAGCTGCTGCCGCTGCTGGCGGCGTCGTACCGCGCCGACGTCGTGCCGGCGCTGGCCGAGGTGGCGCGGCTGGCCCGCGAGCACGTCCAGGTGCTCGATGCGACGGCGACACGCGAGCTCGAGCGCCTGGCGGTCGTCGAGGCCTCCGCGATCACGCTCTCGCGCGCCGCGCTGGCCGCGCTGCCGACGACGATCGCCGCGGAGACCTTGCGCCAGGCCGCAGCGCGCCTGGGCGGCGGGGGTCCGCTGCGGGCGTGGGCCCAGCGCGGCCTGCGCCGGGTGCTGGCGCCGGCGCCGCCGCGGCGGCCGTTCCGCCTGGGCCGCGTCGTCGTCGAGGTGAGCGGCAATCGCGTGCGCGTCGGCACGGGTCCGGCGAGAGCCCTGACGGCGCGACCGCTGGCGGTGCCCGGGCGCGTGGAGCTGCCGGAGATCGGGCGGGCGATCGAGGCGCGCGTGCTGCCGGCCGCCGGCTACGTCGTTCCGCGCACGCCCGATCGCGTGGCGTTCGACGCCGCCGCGCTGCCGCGCGCGCTCACCGTGCGGGCGCGTCGGCGCGGCGATCGCTTCGAGGCCTACCCTGGCGGCGAGCGCCGGCTGAAGTCGTTTCTCATCGACGCCCGCGTGCCGCGCTGGGAGCGGGCGCGGCTGCCGCTGATCGAGGCTGACGGGCAGATCGTGTGGGTCGCCGGCCAGCGGCGCGGCGCCGCCGCGCCCGTGACCGGCGCCACGCGCGAGGTCGTCGAGCTCTCGCTGATCACGCTGGCGGAGCCCGACAGCGGCCGGTAGAATGCGGCCCCTGACGCTCATGAAGCTCGCGTCTGCCCTCGTCCTGATGATCCTCGTGATGGCACCCGGCTGGGCGCTGTCGGCACCCGCCAGGCCGCCCGCGGGGAGCGACAAGGCCGCCTCCGGCGACAAGACGGCGCCCGCCGACAAGCGCGCTCCGGCCGCGAAGGCCCCATCGGCCAAGATCGATCCCCGCGCCGTGCTGCAGGCCATGGAGGAGGGGTTCAGCTCCGTCGCCGACCGCGTCACGCCGGCCGTCGTCAACGTGAGCACGGTGTCGCGCCGTCCGGCCGCCGGATCGAGCGACGATCCGCAGCGCTTCCGCGATTTCTTCGGCGACGAGTTCTACGAGCGGTACTTCCGGCGCCGCCCCCGCGAGGATGCGCCGCGGGCCAGCGGCTCGGGCGTGATCGTGGATCCAGCCGGATACATCTTGACGAACAACCACGTCATCGAAAACGCTCAGGACATCACCGTGCGTCTCTCCGACTCCCGGAAGTTCACCGCCCGGCTGGTCGGTCGCGATCCCAAGACCGATCTCGCGGTGCTCAAGGTCGACGCCACGGCGCCGCTGCCGGCGGCCGAGCTGGGCGACTCCGAGCGGCTGCGCGTCGGCCAGTGGGTGGTGGCCATCGGCAACCCGTTCGGGCTCGATCGCACGGTCACCGTCGGCATCGTCTCCGCGACGGCGCGCACGCGGGTGGGCGTGACGACCTACGAGAACTTCATCCAGACGGACGCGTCGATCAATCCCGGCAACTCCGGCGGGCCGCTGCTGAACCTGGATGGGCGCGTCATCGGCATCAACACGGCCATCGTCGCGGCCGGGCAGGGCATCGGCTTCTCGATACCGATCAACGAGGCCAGGGCGGTGATGAGCCAGCTCATCGCCAGGGGCAAGGTGGTGCGGGGCTGGCTCGGCATCGCCATCCAGGACGTCACCGACGAGCTCGCCGGCAGCTTTGGCGTCAAGGAGCGCGAGGGCGTGCTGGTTGCCGATGTCATGAAGGGCGGGCCCGGCGAGGCCGCGGGGCTCAAGCCTGGCGACGTCATCGTGGAGCTGGGCGGCACCAAGATCCGCGAGGTACCTGACCTGCAGCGGCGCGTGGCGGCGGTGGCGCCGGGCCAGAACGTCGACGTCGGGGTCGTGCGCGACAAGGCGCCGGTGCGCGTGCGCGTGCGCGTGGGCGAGATGCCTTCGGAGGACACGGCCACCGCCGAGGCGGAGATGGAGGGCGGGCCGGAGGGCTTCGGCCTGCAGGTCGAGCCGCTGGCGCCGGACACCGCCGAGCGGCTGGGCCTGTCCTTCAGCCAGGGCCTGCTGGTCGTCGACGTCGCCTCCGGCGGCCCCGCCGATCGGGCCGGGCTCAAGCGCGGCGATGTCATCCTGGAAATCGATCGCAAGCCGGTGCACGACGCGCCCGGCTTGCAGAAGGCGCTCGCGGCGGTGCCGCCCGGACGCTCGGTGCTGATGTGGGTCCACCGGCCCGGCAGCGACGGCCAGAACCAGTTCCTGGTGCTGCAGCGCGAGCCCCAGCCGTGACCGCCGCCGACCCCATCGAGATCCCCACGCTCAGCCGGCGCGGGACCGTGCTCGTCGTCGACGACGAGGTGGGCGTGCGCGCGTCCATCCGCGCCATCCTCGAGGAGACGTGCGAGATCCTGGAGGCCGAGACCGGCGCCGACGCGCTGGAGATCCTGCGCAGCCGCGAGGTCGATCTCGTCATGCTGGACCAGCGCATGCCGGGCGAGCTGGGGATCGATGTGCTGCCGCGCGTGAAGGCCGCCGATCCGTCCACCGTGGTCGTGGTGGCGACGGCCGTGCACGACGTGCGCACGGCCGTCGAGGCGCTCAAGCGCGGGGCGTGGGACTACATCCTCAAGCCCTTCGATGCTCGGCCTGCGCTCGGTGCTGGCGTCGTCCGGCTCCCCGGCGGTGGACGGCTTCGAGGGGCTGGTCGGGCGCCATCCCGAGATGGTGCGTGTGTACCAGATGATCACCCAGGTTGCCGCCACGCCGACCACCGTGCTGATCACGGGAGAGAGCGGTACCGGCAAGGAGCTGGTCGCGCGCGCCATCCACCAGCACAGCGAGCGCAGTGCCCAGCCCTTCGTGGCGATCAACGTGGCGGCGATTCCGGAGACCCTGATCGAGTCCGAGCTGTTCGGCCACGAGAAGGGCGCGTTCACCGGCGCCCATGCGCGGCGGCTGGGCCGCTTCGAGCTGGCTCACGGCGGCACGATCTTCCTCGACGAGATCGGCTCGCTGCGCCTGGATCTGCAGACGCGGCTGCTGCGGGCGCTGCAGGAGCGCGAGATCGAGCGGCTGGGCGGCAGCCGGCCAGTGCCGGTCGACGTCCGCGTGCTGGCCGCCACCAACGTCAACCTCCGCCAGGCCGTGCGCGATCGCGTCTTCCGGGAGGACCTCTACTACCGGCTCAACGTGGTCCCCATCCAGGTGCCGCCCCTGCGCGACCGGCGCGAGGACGTGCCGCGGCTGGTCGAGCACTTCGTGCGCAAGTTCGCGCGCGAGTCCCGGCGCGACGTTCGCGGGGTGTCGGCCGGTGCGCTGGATGCGCTCACGCGCTACGACTGGCCCGGCAACGTGCGCGAGCTGGAGAACGTGATCCACCGGGCGGTGGTGCTGGCGACGGGGCCGGTGGTGCATCTGCAGGACGTGCCGCTGGACGTGGCCATGCCGGAGTCCGTCTCGCTGCGCGCGCGGGACTCGCTGCCGCTGCGCGAGGCCTGCGATGAGTTCGAGCGGCAGTACGTGCTGCGCACGCTCGAGCGCTCCGGCTGGAACGTGAGCCGTACCGCCCGCCAGCTCGGCGTACATCGCAACACCGTGCTGACGAAGCTGGCCCTGTGGGGCATCCAGCGCCCGGGCACGCCGGAGGACCGCGCGAGCGCTCAGTAGCCGCGGCGCGCGAATGGCCGGGCCGGTATCACTGCAGCCCGTAGACGACCAGCACCAGCGCCCCGAGCTCCCGTACCGCCGCCAGCCACGTCCCCCCGCGCGCGCCCTCCACGTGACCGAGCAGGTGCACCAGCACCAGCTTCGTGCGCTCCGGTCGCGCGGCGGCCAGGCGCAGGCTCTCCGTGTACGGGACCGCGGGATCGTCCACGCCGTGCACCAGCACGAGCCGCGCGGGAATCTGCCGGACCACGCGCTCCGGCGACAGGCGCGCCAGGAGCTCGGCGACCGCCGGCGGCGGATGGGCCAGAGCGGCGGCGGCGCGCGCCGGATCGCCCAGCACGTCGCGCGCAGCGGGATCCAGCAGGTCGGCGTTGGCCTCGACGAATGCGCGGACGACCTCGGGTGGATGCGTGACGTGGCCGCGCACGTTGCCCCAGCCGTAGTCGCCGGTGAGGAAGAACCGCAGGACCTCCGGCGCCGAGGCGTAGCCGCCCAGACTCAGCACGACGCTGACGCGATCGCGCACGCGCGGGTCGGCCGCGGCCAGGAGGGCGGGGCCGCTGCCCACGCTCACCGCGATCATCGCCGTCGGCGCCGCGCGCGCCGCCAGGGTCGCCACGACGGGCTCGACGTCTTCCGGCCGCAGCCGCCCCCGCGTGAGCCCGGGGATCGTGGGCACCGCCACGTCGAAGCCGGCGCGGGCCAGGAGCTCGGCGGCGTGCTGCACGCGCGGCTCGTCCTTGCCCTCCGGCGAGTAGCCGTGCACGAGCACGAGCGGCACGCGCCCGGCGCTGACCCAGCGATCGACCGCGGCGCCCGCCACCGCCAGCGGCGCACGGCGCGGAGCTTCGGTCAGCAGCGTGAGCGGGCGCGCGTGACCGCCGGACAGGAATTCGATCAGGAACGCGGCAGAGAGAACGAGGTCGCGGGCGACCCGCGCAACCGGCAGGACGAGAACGATCGAGACAGCGAGGGTGAGGAGGCGACCTACTTGAGGCGGCCTACTTCCGGTTGACGCACTTCACGAGGCGCCAGCCGTTGAACAGGTTCACCTTCACCACGAACTCCGGCGTGAGACCGACCTCGCGGAGCAGCGGCGCCATCGCCAGGTTCGACTTCCAGCCCAGGCGCGTGCACACCGGCGCGACGAGGTCCTCGATGCGGCCGGGGAAGCGCCGCTCGCTGCGGAAGTGATTGAGGATGACGATCTCGCCGCCCGGCTTCACCACGCGGCGCATCTCGCGCAGGACCGAGACGGGATCGGGCACGGCCGAGATGGTGTAGGTGGCCAGCGCCTTGTCGAACTCGTTCTCGGCGAAGTCCATGGACGTGGCGTCCATGACCTTCAGCGTGACGTTGGGCATGGCCAGCTTCTGGGCGCGCTCCACCGCCTTGTCGAGCATCTCGCTGGACAGGTCGATGCCGGTGAGCCGGCAGGACGCGGGGTACAGCGGCAGGTTCAGGCCGGTGCCGATGCCCACCTCGAGCACGCTGTCGGCGGGCTTCAGCGACAGGTGCTGGATGGCGGCGTTGCGTCCCGGTGCGAAGATCCAGTCGAAGATGAAGTCGTAGACGGGAGCGTACAGCTCGTACGCGCGCTCGACCTGCCTCTTCTCCAGCGCTACGTCCACGTTCGTCCCTCCAGAGACTTGGATTGGAGGCCGGTCGACAAACCCGGTAGGCCGATAGCCGGGTGAATTCTACTCGGCGCCAAGCCCAGTTGCCAAGTGCCTTCTGCGCCTCAGAGCAGAAATCGGATCAGCAGGGTTGACAGGCCCAGGAACGAGAAGAAGCCGCAGACGTCCGTGAAGGTCGTGATGATCACGCTGGAGGCGATGGCCGGATCGACCCGGAAGGTCTTGAGCGCGATGGGAACCAAGGTGCCCACCACCGCGGCCACCACCATGTTGAAGACCAGCGCCACGCCCAGGATAAGCGCGAGCAGCCAGCCACCCTTCCATAGGTATGCGATGACAGCAAGGACCAGGCCGTTGGCCGCACCGGTGGTGAATCCGAGCCAGACCTCCTTGGTCAGTACGCGGACCAGCACGCCGGAGGTCATCTCACCCAGTGCAATTCCGCGCACGACGACCGTGGCCGTTTGGGTCGTACCAATGCCACCCATGGAGGCCACGATCGGCATGAAGACCGCCAGGGTGGCCAGGGCGCGGATCGAGCCCTCGAACAGACCGATGACGGAGGCCGCCAGCACCGCGGTGGCGAGGTTGATCAGCCGCCAGATCAGCCGCTTGGTGAAGACCCGCTCGGGCGGATCCAGCACGGTCTCGTCGCCCGGCACACCGCCGAGGCGCTGGATGTCCTCGGTGGCCTCCTCGTGGATGACGTCGATGACGTCGTCGACGCTGATCGTGCCGAGCAGGCGATGGCTGCCGTCGACCACCGGCACCTCGATCAGGTTGTAGCGCTGCACGAGCCGCGCAACCTCTTCCTGGTCGGTCTCGACGCTGACGCTCTCCAGCTCCTCCTTGCGGATCGCCCGCACCGGCACGGTGGGATCGGCGGTCAGCAGGCGGTGCAGCGGGACCAGCCCCACGAGGTGATCGTGGTCATCGACCACGTACAGGTAGAACGCGTCGTCGCCGGTGGCGGCCTTGCGGATGTGCTCGATGGCCTGGGCCACGGTGGCGTTCTCGTGCACGGCCACGAACTCGCGCGACATGAGCCGGCCCGCGGTGTTCTCCGGATACTCGAGGAGCTCCTGGACCTCCTCGGACTTCTCCTCTTCCATGAGGTCGAGGATCTTGTCGGCCTGCTCCTTGGGCAGCTCCTCCACGACCTCGACGACGTGGTCGGGCGGCATGCGGTCGAGGATGCGCGAGACCTCGTGCTCGTCGAGCGCGCGCACCAGCTCCAGCAGGGTCTGGTCATCGAGCTCGGAGAGCACGGCGCCGGCCTGGGCGGCCGGCAGCAGGCGGAAGACGTGCACGCGCTCGGGCACCGGCAGCTCGCGCAGCGCGCTGCCGATGTCGGCGGAGTGCGCGTCCTCCAGGACCTGGACGAGACGCTCCTCGCGTCCCCCGCCCAGCAGCTCCTTGATGGACTCGGTGAGGCGCGCGGTCTCTTCCACGCGGCTACTCGCGACTGCTGGGCAGGGCGGCCAGGAAGCGGGCGATGATCGTCTCGCCGATCTCGCGCTCGCCCACCGGCAGCCTGGCCGCGCGCCAGTCGCGCAGCTTCACGACGGCCTTGGCCATCGAGCGATGGCCGCCCGCGCTGCCGAGCTCGCCGAAGGCCTCGCGCACGACGTCGCCGGCCGCCCGCACCCAGCCGACGTTGCGCACGGAGACGTGCAGCTCGCCGTGCACGCGCCCCGAGACCACCGACCACTCCGCACCCTCCACCTGCAGGAGGAAGTCGGCGAACTGCGCGATCAGCTCGGGATAGGCAACCGGGCCCAGGTGCACGAACATCACGTCGTCGAGCAGCCGGCGCGTGGCCAGGCCGCGGGCCAGCACGTCGAGCGCGGCGTCGGGCAGATCGGGCCGCTCGATGCGGCGGAGCAGGTTGCGGTTGGCGAGCGGATGCAGGTAGGCGAACGCCTCCATGTCGGCGCGGGTGGCGCCGCGCTCCAGGTGCATCGTGTCGGTCTTGATCCCGTAGAGCAACGCCGTGGCCAGGCGCTCGCGGATCCTCACGTCGGCAGCGCGCAGGTACTCGGTGAGGATCGTCGACGTCGCCCCGTAGGAGGGACGTACGTCGCGGATGGTGGCCCGCACCGGCGTGTCGTCGGGGTGGTGGTCGATGACGAGATCGACGACGCCCAGCGTCTCCTCGAAGAAGGCCGGCTGGGTGTCGACCAGCGCCAGCATGTCGTACTCCTCGAGGTTGCGCGGCTTGACCTGCTCGACATCGATCTCCAGCAGCCGGGTCATCGCGCGGTTCTCCGGGCGCGTGATCGTGCCGAACGTCGCGATCGTCGCGGCCGGCTTGGTGCGGCCCAGGAGCATCTTGAGCCCCAGTGCCGAGGCGATCGCGTCCGGGTCGGGATCGTCCTGCATCATGATCAGCACGCGCTCGGCCGAGGCGAAGTGCTCGCGCAGGCGCTGCACGCGCGCGCGCGTGGTGGCGCGCTCCACGGAGGCCTCCAGCACCGGCCCCGCCAGCGCCCGGGGCGGCAAGGTCACCAGCGGCTCGGAGGCGCTGGCCTGCTCGGCGACGACGACCAGCGGGGCCGCCGGCGCCACCCTGCGGATGGCGGCCACCACGCGGGCCTGGCGAGCGCGCTCGACGGCGACCAGCACGGGCTCGTGACCGGAGCGGAACGCGCGCCGGTAGATGGCCTCGCCGTCCAGACGTCCGGACAGCGCCTCGCCCCCGCGCTCCTGGATGCGCGCGCGGAGCCGCGACTGCTCCACGAGCCACAGGGGGGCTAGCCTGGTCTCGGTGAGGTCGGCGGCGAGTCGCCAGAGGAAGTCGTCAGCGCAGACGAACAGGCAACGCATCGGTCTCTTATGGAAAGTATGAACCTGGCCGGGGGCCAGACAAGCCTATTCTTGGGCGAGCCGGTCCCGCAGCCGCTGATAGGCCGGCGTGCGCTGCACACGCCGGCGCAGGGCCACGTCGGTGGTACGGGGGCCGGTGAGCGCATCCGGCGAGAGAATGCGGGCCAGGGCCCGGTCTTCGAGCACCCCATGATCGGTCACCACCTGGCGCAGCGGCCGGCCCGTCCGCCGCGCCTCCTTGACCAGCCCCGCCGTCACGTCGTAGCCGAGGTAGGGCGAGAGCGCGGTGGCCTCGATGAGGCTGCCGGCCACCAGTGCGCGAGCTCGCCCGCGGTCCACACGCATGCCCTCGATCGCGCGCGTGCGCAGCAGGCGCACGGCCCGCGCGAGCAGCTCGAGCGCGCCAGCCAGGTTGTCGGCCACGAGCGGCGTCATCACGTTCAGCTCGAGCTCGCCGGCGCCCGCCGCCAGCGCCACCGCGTGGTCGTGGGCGACCACCTGGAAGCACGCCATCTGTACGGCTTCCGGTACAGAGGGATTCACCTTGCCGGGCATGATCGACGAGCCCGGCTCCACCTCGGGCAGGCGCAGCTCGGCGAAGCCGGTGTCGGGGCCGGAGGCGAGCAGGCGCAGGTCGACGCAGATCGTCGAGAGATCGAGCGCGACGCCGCGCAGGGCGGCGCTCGTCGCGGCCAGCGGCCGCAGCGACCACGCGCTGGCCGGCGCACTCGCCGAGGGCCGCAGACGCTGGCCCGTGAGACGTGACAGCTCGCGGATGGCCAGCGCGCGAAAGCGCGGATGCGCGGTGAGGCCGGTGCCGACCGCGGTTCCACCGAGCCCGACCACGCGCAGCTCGCCGCCGGCCACAGCGAG
>Ga0310811_10007493_pt1 | contig 13991 bp, 15 predicted proteins | sample YCmetagenome_FD_207642 | JGI IMG/M metagenome (GOLD analysis project Ga0310811, IMG submission 207642) | Soil microbial communities from experimental microcosm in Duke University, North Carolina, United States - YC | ecosystem: Engineered > Artificial ecosystem > Soil microcosm > Unclassified ... | reverse complement strand
GTCGTTTGCTCCGCCTTCTGATGGCCGTAAGCGGCGTGCAGTTTGAAGCCACCGAAATCATAGGTGGCGCCTAGCATGTAGAAGTCGGTGTCATTGTCGGCGCCGCCAACAGTGACGGTACCGTCGGTATTGATCGCGGTAACGTTCGCCTTGTTGTAACCAAACTGCACGTTCAGGGGACCGTTTGCGTAGCCTACTTGAGCGCCCCAACCGTTGTTGGCGCTGGTATCGCCTACCGTTTCACCAAATTTGTAGCCGATCGATGCCTGGAAGCCGCTGATGCTTGGCGCGGTATAGGTGATTTGGTTGGAAACCCGTTCCGGGATGGCAGTGGTTTTTGTGCCGATTGTGGTGCTGCCGAAGAAGTTAATGGCATTGACCATACCACCTGTTTCGAACGGATCGATTTGCGACAGCGCAGTCTTGATCTGGCTGTTTTGACGGCCCAGGCGCACTGCGCCGAAACCGCCTTCCAAACCAACATAAGCCAGGCGGCTGAAAGCGGAGCTGGCGTCTGCCGCGGTGCCGTCGTCGGTGTTGATGCCGTTTTCCAGCACAAACGAAGCCTTCAGGCCGTTGCCCAGATCTTCGACGCCCTTGAAGCCGATGCGGCTGGAGTTGTTATTGCCGCTTTTCAGCTGCGTAACGCTGTCGCCGCCGTTGTCGATGCGGGCGATGCCAGTGTCAACGATGCCGTAAATGGTGACGGACGATTGCGCTGACGCAGCACCTGCGAAAGCGCCCAGAATGGCCAGGGCCAAAAGCGATTTTTTCATTCCAATTCCTTGTGATGTTTTTAGAGATGCCTGCCGAAAGCAGGCTGCCGACTATGCTTTGCGAGCAAACGACCATCGAATTGGAACAAAAGAAAATGACAGGATGACTACAGCGGCATGTCGCTGCGGAGAGTGATGTATTTGAACAACGCTTCTCTATATAGCGCGTCGGCTGCCGGCTGGCGTGGGCCTTAAAAGGCGTGATAGATGCCAATCGAAGTGCCAATCTGGATCGTTTCACGATCGGGCGCAAAGGCAATTGCACCAGTGAGTTCGGCACGGTCGATATCGAAGTACAGCGAAGTACGATTTGACAGCGCGTAGGTCGCCCCGAGGATGGCGAAGTTACGCCGCGCAATTTCTTTGTCCGCCATGTCGAGCGTCGTGCGGTAGTAGCCGAAGGTAAGCGCGATTGCTGGCGTCACGCGATAACTTGCACCTGCCCACACATTCTTCGCGCCATTCAGTCGGGTGAGAGAGGGGGTGTCGAGCGTTGTTCCTATATATCCCACGGACAGGCGAAGGTCGCCGAACTGATACGAAGCGCCGACGGTGCTTTGGTGCTGATTGCGATAATCAGCGGGGCCGGCAAGCGACATGTCGGGCCTTTGCATCGTGTAGGCACCGCCGAAGACCAAGGGGCCGCCGGTATAGGCCAGCGCTACCGCTTGCGTTGAGCCATTGCGGGTCGAGCCCTCTGCTTCGCCGAACGAATATTCGGCGCCGAACATCCAGCCATTCGACTTCCCGATGTATTGAATATCGTTGTTGAGACGGGTGCCGCCCATCGTCCCGAAGGGCGGTGTGCGGGCGATATCGTTGCCCGCAGCTGCGCCAGCTAGTGGAATGGTGTAAACGTAGTGATAAACAAAGGGGTCGTAGTGGTAGATGACCTTGCACGACAGTGACGGCATGCGGCCGATATCGACCACGCCGAACGGACCGTCGATGCCGACCAATGCATAGCGCTGGAACAACTGGTTCTGTTTGTTATCCGATTCGCCGGTGCCGGTATTCCAGCCCATCTCGAACTGAAAGTGTGTGCGGACGCCGCCTCCCAGATCCTCGCTGCCCTTGAATCCTAATCGGTTGTTGTAGTACTCCCCGTTAGAGCTCAGTTTGAGGCTGTCGCCAGCGGGGCTGGCATTGGTAACATGGCGTACGCCGCCGTCAACCGTGCCATAGATGGTAACCGGCGTTGTTTGCGCGTATACCTCGACCGTAAGAGCGCCAGTAAGGACGATGGCTGCCTGGATGATTTTCATTATGACTCTTGGCGCCGTTTCTTAAGAAACTGTAAGTTTTCGTAAGGCATGGATAATATGGCCCTTGGCAGATTATTCCGTGACTTTGGCGCAACAATTTTCAGTTTTAACGTTTGTGGGATATCGAATGAGCTTTCTCGACCGAGTGATTAACGACTTTGACGCAGCCTTGCGCGCGATGGCCGCTGTTGCACACGCGGGGCGCCCCTCGCCTGCAGCCAATCTGAACGATGGCGGAATGAGCGAACAGGCGCGCCGGCACAGCGCCGGTTTGATGCGCGTGAATCATGTCGGCGAGGTATGCGCACAGGCCTTGTATCAAGCTCAGGCAAGGTTCGCGCGCAGCGATGCCATTCGCGCGCAGTTCCGGCAAGCGGGGAAAGAAGAGGAAGATCATCTTGCGTGGACGGCGCAACGTCTGCGCGAACTCGGTTCGCGGCCAAGCTTGCTAAATCCGCTCTGGTACACCGGCGCTTATGCGTTAGGCGCGGTGGCAGCGAGACTGGGCGATGCACAAAGCCTGGGGTTTGTGGTCGAGACAGAGCGCCAGGTCGAGGCGCATTTGAACGGACATCTGCAGGCCTTACCAGCCGAAGACGTGAAATCGCGCGCGATAGTCAGTCAGATGGAAGCGGACGAAGCGGCGCACGGCGCCAGCGCTAAGGCGCTGGGCGCGAAAGAGGTGCCGCCGCTGGCGCAAAAGGGCATGCAGGCCGCTGCCAAAATCATGACAACGACCGCCTACTATATATAAGGGCTGTCGATTACCTTACCGGCCGCGGCGCGGGTCGCGCGTCAGTTTGCGGCCGGCGTGCCGAGATCGTCCACGATTTCGTAGGAGTGGGTGATTACTGCGGTCTTTTCCATCATGATCGAGGCCGAGCAGTATTTCTCATGCGATAGCTTGATGGCGCGCTCCACGACATTGGGTTTCAGGTTGCGGCCGGTCACGGTGAAATGGAAATGCACCTTGGTGAAGACTTTAGGATCGGTTTCCGCGCGTTCCGACTTGAGCGATACTTCGCAGCCGCGCACGTCCTGCCCGCTTTTGCGCAGGATGACCACCACGTCATAGGCGGTACAGCCGCCGGTACCAAGCAGCACCACTTCCATCGGGCGTGGCGCCAGATTGCGGCCACCGCCTTCCGGGGCGCCATCCATGGCGACAACGTGGCCGGAGCCGGTTTCAGCCAAAAAGGTCATGCCGGACAAGCCGGTCCAGCGTACTGTGCATTCCATTGATCGAATCTCGTTGTGAAAAAAGTTGTGACATTGTAACGCTGGCGCAGCGTCGCGGGCCGGGCCGCATTGCGATCTGTCGTTTCCCGCAGGTCGAAAATTCGTGGCGCACGGAGAGCTGAAAGCACGCCAGACGCGCACTCTAAGTTTCCGCTGCACGGAGCGGCGGCAAGAAGCGCGCCGGCTGCTCAAATGGGAAAACTGCATTTTTGGCGGCGATCCGCATTAAATTTGACGCCAAGTCTTTGAAAAGTCTATAATTTGCGGTTCTTCTGTTTGCTCGGGAAGAGATAACAAGGCCGAGTACGCGGGTTGTTGACTGCGTAACCACCATTTGAGCAAGTCATTCATTTAGGAAGTCATCATGAAAACTTTTTCCGCTAAAGGACATGAAGTCCAGCGCGATTGGTTCGTGATTGACGCGACGGACAAAGTCCTCGGACGTGTTGCCAGCGAAGTGGCACGCCGACTGCGCGGCAAGCACAAACCGGAATTTACTCCTCACGTCGACACCGGCGATTTCATCGTCGTGATCAACGCAGGCAAACTGCGCGTGACCGGTACCAAAGCAACTGAAAAAACTTACTATCGCCACAGCGGTTATCCAGGCGGCATCTACGAAACCAATTTCCTGAAAATGCAACAGCGTTTTCCAGGTCGCGCGCTCGAGAAAGCGGTCAAAGGCATGCTGCCAAAAGGCCCGCTCGGCTACGCGATGATCAAAAAGCTCAAGGTCTATGCAGACGGCACCCATCCGCACGCTGCGCAGCAACCAAAAGCACTCGACTTCTAAGGAACAGACATGATCGGTAACTACAATTACGGAACCGGCCGTCGCAAGAGTGCAGTGGCTCGCGTCTTTATCAAATCGGGCTCGGGCCAGATCGTCGTCAACGGCAAACCAGCCGCTGAATACTTCTCGCGCGAAACCGGCTTGATGGTTATTCGTCAGCCGCTGGAACTGACCAACAACACCGAACGTTTCGACATCATGGTCAACGTTCACGGTGGCGGTGAGTCGGGCCAGGCAGGCGCGGTTCGTCACGGCATCACCCGTGCGCTGATCGACTACGACGCAACCTTGAAGCCAGAGCTGTCCCGTGCCGGCTTCGTCACTCGCGATGCGCGTGAAGTGGAACGTAAAAAGGTCGGTCTGCGTAAAGCACGCCGCGCCAAGCAGTTCTCCAAGCGTTAATCTGCATTTCGATTTGTCCGAAAGCCGCCAGGTTAGCGCCTGGCGGCTTTTTTCATTTGCATCGCTTTTTTGTAACATTTACAGGCCAATAAAAAGCCGCTGCTAAAATAAATGCCTAGCAACAAGGAAAAGAACATGATCAAGGTCGGTATCGTTGGTGGAACTGGGTACACCGGTGTGGAGTTGCTGCGGATTTTGTCTACCCATCCAGAGGCAAAATTAACCGCGATCACCTCTCGCAAGGAAGACGGCATGCCGGTCGCCGCCATGTTTCCTTCGCTGCGTGGCCGTGTTGATCTCGTGTTTTCTTCTCCCGACAAAGCGAAACTGACTGAATGCGATGTGGTGTTTTTCGCCACGCCGCACGGTGTCGCGATGGCGCAGGCGCCGGAACTGCTGGCTGCCGGCGTCAAGGTCATCGATCTGGCTGCTGATTTCCGCTTGCAGGACACCGCGGCTTTCGAGAAGTGGTACAAGATGCCGCACAGCTGCCCCGATCTGTTGAAGGAGGCGGCATACGGTCTGGTCGAGCTGAACCGCGACGCGATCCGCAAGGCGCGCATCGTCGGCAATCCGGGCTGTTATCCGACCACGATGCAGCTCGGCTTTGCGCCATTGCTGAAAGCGGGCGTGGTCGATGCCTCCCATCTGATCGCCGATTGCAAATCCGGCGTCTCCGGTGCCGGCCGCAAGGCGGAAGTGGCGATGCTGTTTTCCGAAGCCAGCGATAACTTCAAGGCCTATGGCGTCTCGGGCCATCGTCACTCTCCTGAAACCCATGAGCACCTGCAGCAACTGACAAAGGAAAAGATCGGCCTGCTGTTTACGCCGCATCTGGTGCCGATGATTCGCGGCATGCATTCGACGCTGTATGCGCGCCTGACCAAGGATATCGACAACACGGCGCTGCAGGTCCTGTTCGAAACGGCTTACGCGAACGAACCTTTTGTCGACGTGATGCCGTTCGGCTCACATCCGGAAACGCGTTCGACGCGCGCATCTAACGTACTGCGTATCGCCTTGCATCGTCCCAACGACGGCGACACGGTTGTTGTGTTGGTGGTGCAGGACAATCTGGTCAAAGGCGCGTCCGGCCAGGCAGTGCAATGCATGAACCTGATGTTCGGCCTGGACGAAACCACTGGCCTGATGCACGCGCCAGTGCTGCCGTAACGTACATGGCGAGCCCGAAGCCGGTTTTCAAAAGGCTGCGCTGGAAGCGTTGGCGGCAACGCTGGTCGATTTCTGCGCCGCGAATGACGATCAGGAATCACCTGCCGTGGCCTTTGCGCGCCGTTTTCATTGCGATCGTGCTCGGGCTCGGTATCGCGGTGGCGATGTGGATGTACGATCTGGGCCGCAACTTTGCGCATTTCCAGAAAGGGCCGACGCGCGAACAGCTCGTCACGCTGCAGGAGCAGTTGAAGGAGGTGAGCGACGAGCGCGATCAGTTGCAAGCCACCATCAATGCCTTTGATAGCCGCCTGAACATCGAGCGCGCGATGCAGACCCAATTGCAGGAACAGGCGAAGTCCCTGGCTGACGAGAACAATAAGCTGAAGGACGACCTGTCGTTTTATGAAAGCCTGGTCCCGGCTGACGGTACAAAGGGCATTGCGATCCGCCGCCTGAAGATTGAAATGACGGCGCCCAACCAGTTACGCTACCGCGTGCTCATTATGCAGGGCGGCAAGGGTGACCAGAGTTTTGTCGGGAATTATCAGATCGTCATGACGGTTTTGCAGAGCGGCAAAAGTGCTATGATCACCTTCCCCAAACCGGAGGCGGCTGACAAATACAAGCTCGCATTCAAGCACTATCAGCGAATGGAGGGCGTGCTTGCCGTGCCGGACGGCGCAGTGGTCAAATCAGTTCAGGTCAAAATTCTGGAAAAGGGCGCCTTGCGTGCGCAGGATTCCGAAAATCTGTAAGGAGTTGCACATGTTCAGTCGCAAAACCAAAAGCACCATTGACAGCCTGATCGGCGCCGACACCACGATCGAGGGCAATATCCGCTTCAAGGGCGGCTTGCGCATCGATGGGCGCGTAAAGGGCGACGTCATCGCGGAAGCGGACGAAATCAGTATGCTCGTAATTTCCGAACACGCAAAAGTCGAAGGGCAGGTGCGCGTCGCGCATTTGCTGGTCAACGGCGAAGTGGTGGGGCCGGTTTATTCGTCCGAACTGCTTGAATTGCAGCCTAAAGCCCGCATAACTGGCGATGTGCAATATAAGGCGCTGGAAATGCACGGCGGCGCCGTGGTATCCGGCAAATTGACCCACGCCAACGCGGCGGAGGAACCGGTGCTGAAGCTCGCCGTCCCGCCTCTTGCCATCAATACCTGAGCCATACGTGAAATTCGGCCAGGCGCTATAATGACTGACCGATTCCGCAGGAGCCCGAAATGAATGCAACAACCGACATGCCAGCACCGATCAACTTCAGTGACAGCGCTGCGGCGAAGGTCGCGCAGCTGATCGAAGAAGAAGGTAATCCGGATCTGAAACTGCGCGTGTTCGTGCAGGGCGGTGGCTGTTCCGGCTTCCAGTACGGTTTCACGTTCGATGAGATCGTTAATGAAGACGACACCACGATGACCAAGAACGGCGTGCAGTTGTTGATCGATTCGATGAGCTATCAGTACCTTGTTGGCGCCGAGATCGACTACAAGGACGACTTGGAAGGCGCCCAGTTCGTGATCAAGAATCCAAACGCGACGACGACCTGCGGCTGCGGCTCTTCATTTTCCGCCTGATCGTTGCCATTCAAAAAAAGCGCAGCTTCGGCTGCGCTTTTTTTATTTCGGCCCGCTTCCTACGCGGGGTACAGCGCGCCCAAGACACGCAATCCCTCCGCTCCCGTTACCACCGGCAGGTTGCCCGGTTCGCGCACCGTGAAGCGCTGCGCCAGCCAGCCGAAGGCGAGCGCTTCGATATGGTTCGGGGCAATGCCGAGCGCGGCAGTCGATTCAACCACGATGTCCGGCTGATGCAGTTTCAGCGCGAAATGGATCAGCGTCATCAGATAGGCGTTGTACGCCCCGCCGCCGCACACATAAACCGCTTTCGTGGCGGGCGCATATTGGCGGATTGCATCGCTGATCGTGGTTGCCGTGAACACAGTTAAGGTCGCCTGCACGTCAGCGCTCGCGATATTGGGGAAATCCGCAAGCTTTTGCGCCAGCCAGGCCGGATGGAATAGGTCGCGCCCGGTGCTTTTTGGTGGCGTGGCGGCGAGAAAAGGCTCTTCGCGCAATGCGCCGAGCAAGGCCGGATTGACCTTGCCCGTTTTCGCCCATTCGCCGCCCGCGTCATAGGGCTGCCCGTTGTGTTGCGCCATCCAGGCGTCCAGTAATACATTGCCGGGACCGGTGTCGAAGCCGCTGACCGGTCCGCCAGCGCGGCGCGGCAGGATACTGATATTGGCAATGCCCCCGACGTTGACCACCACCCGATCTTCATCGGCGTCGCCGAACAGTGCGTGATGAAAGGCCGGCACTAATGGTGCGCCCTGACCGCCGGCCGCGACGTCGCGCATGCGGAAGTCGGCAATCACATCGATACCGGTCAATTCCGCCAGCAGCGCCGGATTGTTGGTTTGGCGCGTGTAGCCGAGTTCGGGACGATGGCGAATAGTCTGCCCATGCACGCCGATCGCTGTGATCGGCTCGCTCGCGCCGGCCTGCTCGAGCAGCGCTGCGACGCATTCTGCGTAATGGCGGGCAAGCCGGTTGGCGGCTTGCGCTTCGCGATGAATTTCGTCGTTGCCGCTGGCTTGCAGGGCGGTCAGCTCGGCGCGCAAATCGTCCGGAAACGGCACGTAGGCGGCTGCCAGGGTTTCCTGCAGCATGCCGCCATCGGAAAAGCTGGCGAGAACGCCATCGACGCCGTCCAGACTGGTGCCGGACATCAGGCCGATGTACAGAGAGCTGCCGCTATCTTCGGTGCCGGGGAAAAGAGAGGACATAAGAAAAGCCGTTGATCAGAATGCTTGATTGTAAGTCAAGCAAGACTGAGACAACGGCTTTTTGGGTGACCGATTCCTGGTAAGCGGCCGAAAAAAGCCTTTATCGCGACGCGAGCTGGACCGTTTTGCTGTCCGGCATCAAGAGCGCAAAACGATGCGCCATGCCATCGGCGACGCCGCGGAAACGCTGCATCTGCATCGCGGTCAGCGGTTGCGCATTCGGAATGTCGACGGTCAGCGGATTGCGCGCCACATTGTTGATGCGGAATTCATAGTGCAGATGCGGCCCGGTCGCCCAGCCGGTCATGCCGACATAACCGATGATCTCGCCCTGGCTGACTTTCGCACCCTCGCGGATATTCGGCGCAAAGCGGCTCATGTGACCGTACACGGTAGAGTAATTCGACCAGTGCTTGATCATGATGACATTGCCGTATCCGCGCTGCTGGCCCTTGAACGTGATCGTGCCTTCGCCGGAAGCGCGGATCGGCGTGCCCATCGGTGCAGCAAAATCAACGCCCTTGTGCTGCTTCCACTGGCCGGAGATCGGATGCTTGCGCATCGAGAAGCCCGACGAAATACGCGTGAATTGCAATGGTGACTTGAGGAAGGCCTTTTTCAGCGACTTGCCGTCAAAGCCGTAGTAGCCGCCGGACAGGCCGCTTTTCGGATCTTCGAACCAGACCGATTGATAGGTCGCCGGGCCATTCACGAATTCGCCCGCAAGCACACGGCCGGAGCGCAGGTATTCGCCGTTCTGCCAGAAAGTCTCGTAGACGACATTGAAACGGTCGCCGCGGCGCAGGTCGGAACCGAAATCAATTTCGGTCGAGAACATGTCGACGATCTGCATTGCCACACTGTCCGGGATCTGGGCCGCGTCCGTGGCGGCAAACAGCGAGGAGCGAATCTCGCCGGAACGCATTTCAATACGGCGTTCCAGTGCGGCGGCGGACTGGGTTGCCTTGAAATGATCGCCTTCGCGCACAATGGTCAGATTCACCACGTTGCCGCTATTGTCGGGAATCGTGCTGCTCAGGCGCTGCAAGGCACCGGTATCGGACACTTCGGCGCTGAGCTGGCGGCCGGCGCGCAATTGCAGGATCGCGCGTGCGACGGGATCGGATTTGATGAAGGTCAGCGCGTCGGCGTCTTCCACGCCCAACCGGTCGAGCAGCGTGCCCAGGGTGTCGCCGGCACGTACGCGTTCTTCCGCGACGTAGTGCTGCTGCGCTGCGTCGAGGGCGGCGATCTGGTCGGACAACTTCGGCAGCGCCAGATTCTGCGCGATCGATTTGACCTCGATGTTTTCTGCGTCGGGCGCCATCGGCGCCACGCCCGCCGCGCCGAAGGCGCACAGAGCCAGTGCCAGCGCTGAGACAGAGACGATACGCGTTTTGCGCGACGAACCGAGAAGGAGCTTTTTGCTGCTTGAGCCTGCGCTCAGGAATCTGCTTAGGTATCTGTTTAACGAAAACATGCAATAAGTTAAAATCTGCTGCTTGTTCGTTTTCTCTTTCTTGTTGCTTTTATTGGTCTGGAACAGCAAGGGTTAACAGGAAAATTCGGTGAAATCCGGGGCCAACGACAAGAGGACTGCGAAAAATTTATCCGCGATTGTAACGGCTTCTGCTTTTCGATCTCCCGTTTTTTGCCAAAACTTTACAAAAATCTTTACCCATTTCCGCACAAGTTCTCGACATGGACGTTTCCTCTCTTAATAAATCCGCATCGCTGCCGCTGTCAGACGCTGTTCAGGAAGCACTGGCAGTCACGAAACGCGGTGTCGACGAACTGCTGATCGAATCCGAATTCGCGCAGAAGCTTGCGCGTTCTGAACAAAGCGGCAAGCCCCTGCGTATCAAGCTCGGCCTCGACCCGACGGCACCGGACCTGCATCTCGGTCATACCGTCGTACTGAACAAGATGCGTCAGCTGCAGGACCTGGGGCATCAAGTGATCTTCCTGATCGGTGATTTCACCTCCATGATCGGCGACCCGTCGGGCCGCAACGTGACACGTCCGCCGCTGACGCGCGAGCAGATCGAGGAAAACGCCAAGACGTATTTCTCGCAGGCGAGCCTGGTGCTCGATCCTCAACGCACTGAAATTCGCTACAACTCGGAATGGTGCGATCCGCTTGGCGCACGCGGCATGATCGAGCTGTCGGCCAAGTACACGGTGGCGCGCATCCTGGAACGCGAGGATTTCACCAAGCGCTTTAAGGCCAATACGCCGATCTCGCTGCATGAATTCCTGTATCCGCTGATGCAGGGTTATGACTCGGTTGCGCTGAAGTCGGACCTCGAACTCGGCGGTACCGATCAGAAATTCAATTTGCTGGTCGGCCGCGAATTGCAGAAGAGCTACGGTCAGGAGCAGCAGTGCATCCTGACCATGCCGCTGCTGGAAGGCTTGGACGGCGTCGAGAAGATGTCGAAATCCAAGGGTAACTACATCGGCATCACGGAACCGGGCAACACGATGTTCGCCAAGCTGATGAGCATTTCCGACGTGATGATGTGGCGTTATTACGAACTGCTGTCCTTCCGCTCGCTGGCCGAAATTGCGCAGTTCAAGACGGAAGTCGAAGGCGGCCGCAACCCGCGCGACATCAAGGTGTTGCTGGCGCAGGAGATCGTCGCGCGCTTCCATTCGAAGCAGGCGGCGGAAGATGCGCTGGCCGATTTCAATAATCGCGCGAAGGGCGGTATCCCCGACGACATCCCGGACGTCTCGCTATCCGGTGCGCCGTTGGGCATCGGCCAGTTGCTGAAGCAGGCGAACCTGTGCACCTCGACGTCGGAAGCGCTGCGCATGGTGGAGCAGGGCGGTGTGCGCATCGATGGCGCTGTCGTCAGCGACAAGGGCTTGAAGGTCGAAGCAGGCACCGCTGTGGTACAGGTCGGCAAGCGCAAGTTTGCGCGCGTGACACTGAGCTGATTTTCTCGAACGATGATTGCCTTGCTGCAGCGTGTGACGCAGGCCAGCGTTATGGTCGACGGCGCCGCGATCGGTGCGATCGACGCCGGTTTGATGGTGCTGCTGTGTGCCGAACGCGGCGACAGCGAGAAAGAAGCGGACGCACTACTGAGCAAGCTGCTGAGCTATCGTGTGTTTGCTGATGATGCAGGAAGGATGAATCACAGCCTGACCGACGTACAGGGCGGCCTGTTGCTGGTGCCGCAATTCACCCTGGCGGCTGACACGCAATCAGGAACGCGACCTTCGTTTACGCCGGCGGCGGCGCCCGATGCGGCGCGCAAACTGTTCGAGTATTTCATCACTGCCGCTCGCGGCAGGCATGCGCATATCGCCACCGGGCAATTCGGCGCCGACATGCAGGTCGCATTGGTGAATGATGGCCCGGTGACCTTCTGGCTACAGGTCAAGCCGGCAGCGTGAGCTGCGTGTCGCTACAATGTCCGTTTGCCAATCAATGAGCGGAGCTCACAATGAAACTATGGAGTGATTCCTTCAGGAACGGCGATGCCATTCCCGGCGAATTTGCCTTCTGCGTGCAAGACCCGAACACCCACGTCGCGTTATCTGCCAATCGCAATCCGCATCTGGCGTGGAGCGAGGTACCTGTCGGCACAAAATCGCTGGCGCTGATAGTGCATGATCCCGATGTCCCGTCGCGCGGCGACGATGTGAATCAGGAAGGCAGGACTGTGCCGGCCGATCTGCCGCGCGTCGAGTTTTTTCATTGGACGCTGATCGATCTGCCAGCCGCAACGACCCACATTGTCGCGGGCAGTTTTGCAAATGGCGTGACGCCACGCGGCAAATCCGGTCCGGCAATCGCGAACTCGCCGATCGCGAGTGCGCGTCATGGCATCAACGATTACACCGGCTGGTTTGCGCAGGACAAGGACATGTCGGGCAGCTATTTCGGTTACGACGGCCCGTGCCCGCCGTGGAATGACGAAATTGTGCATCGCTACATCTTCACCCTGTATGCGCTGGATATTCCCGCAGTGCCAACACAGGGAAATTTCACCGGCCCACAGGTGCGCCAAGCCATCGCCGGACACATTCTGGCGGAAGCAAGACTCACCGGCCTGTACACCTTGAACCCAACTGTTTCGATGCAGGCCCGGACGTGACCGAAATTCTGCTGATCCGCCACGGCGAAACCGACTGGAACGTCGAAAAGCGCCTGCAGGGACATTGCGACATTGCCTTGAATGCGGAAGGTGTGCGCCAGGCCGCGGCGCTCGGCCATGTGCTGCGCGATGAACCGCTGGATGCGATTTATTCGAGCGACCTGCAGCGCGCACGCGATACTGCGCAGGCGATCGCCGCAGTGCGCGGCATGACGCTGCAAACCGATCCCGGTTTGCGCGAGCGCTGTTTCGGCGCATTCGAGGGACTGGTTCACAGCGAAATCAGCGAACGCTATCCAGCCGATTTCCTGGCATGGAAGCGACGTGATCTGGATGCGCGCTATACCGAAGGCGAGCGCCGCGCGGAAACCTTGCGCGAATTCGCCGCGCGCGCACTGGCAAGCGTCGCACGCGTGGCGAGCATGGACGGCCACCAACGCATCGCGGTAGTCACGCACGGCGGCGTGCTCGATACGCTCTATCGCCACGCATATGGGCTGGGCTATGAACACGCGCGCAATTTTGACGTGCTGAACGGCAGCATCAACCGTCTGCAATGGGATGGCACGCGTTTTCACGTGCTGCAATGGGCCGACGTATCGCATCTTGCACAAGCGGCACTGGACGAGGCCGATAACGCGCGATAAGGAATACTGCCCCGCACTGTCGCGTACTGCGCATTCAGGTATCGAATCTCGCCTTTTATCCCGTATCGCGCAACGCGCTTGCAGTATGTGGTTCGCGAGTCTCGAACCCGCATGGAATTTAGCTTAGCAGCCCGAGTTCGCGCCTTCGTTGCGGCTAAAATAGCGCTTTCCTGCATCAGCACCTTGTTCCTTCTACTGCCGTGAAGATCGGTCCCTACACCCTTGCCAACGAAGTCTTCGTCGCGCCGATGGCGGGCGTGACCGATCGACCGTTTCGGCAATTATGCAAGCAGCTGGGCGCCGGCTATGCAGTGTCCGAAATGGCAGCTTCGAATCCGAAGCTGTGGGCATCCGAAAAAACGTCGCGCCGCATCGATCACGACGGCGAGATGGAACCGAAGGCGGTGCAGATCGCCGGTGCCGATCCAGCGATGCTGGCTGAATGCGCGAAGTTCAACGTCCACCGCGGCGCGCAGATCATCGACATCAACATGGGCTGCCCGGTAAAGAAGGTATGTAACAGCTGGTGCGGTTCCGCGCTGCTGCAGCATGAAAGTCTGGTAGCCCGGATTCTCGAAACTGTCGTGTCCGCCGTCGACGTGCCGGTGACGCTGAAATTCCGTACCGGCTGGGATCGCGCGCACAAGAATGCGCTGAATATCGCCCGCATTGCCGAGCAGAGCGGCATCGCGATGCTGACACTGCACGGCCGCACGCGCGCCGACGGCTACAGCGGCGAAGCGGAATACGACACGATTGCGGCAGTGAAGGCGACGGTATCGATTCCCGTCGT
>Ga0310811_10007492_pt1 | contig 13992 bp, 14 predicted proteins | sample YCmetagenome_FD_207642 | JGI IMG/M metagenome (GOLD analysis project Ga0310811, IMG submission 207642) | Soil microbial communities from experimental microcosm in Duke University, North Carolina, United States - YC | ecosystem: Engineered > Artificial ecosystem > Soil microcosm > Unclassified ... | reverse complement strand
GCGCCTCCGGCTTCGGCTTCACGATAGACAGCAGGTGCCGCGCGGATATTCCCGCCCATCGCATGTCGTAGAGCGACCACGAGGTCACGCAATGGATGTCGGAGGTCATCTCGACCTGCGGCTGGGCCATGAACGCGGCCCAGTCCCAGCTCACGGGATTGTCGATGGCGCCGCGGACCTCGAGGCGGAAGGCCTCTTTCGGCACGTTGGGGGTGATGCCGAGGTCGAGTACCGGCCACTTCTCGACCCGGTGCTGACCGGGCGGCAACCGGCGGTGCTCGGGGACATACTCGCCGGTGAGGTGGCGGCCCTCGGCGGCGTCGCGCTCCTTCTTGGCGACGAGCTTGTCCTTGATGCGCCCTTCGAGCGAGATCTTGTCCCCAGGGATTTGGTCATCGTCCGCCATGCACCGCTCCCAGCCTCGGAACCATATCCCGACTCAACCTCGGTCGCGCATCACCCGCGCCTTCTGACGACCCCAGTCACGCTGTTTGATCGACTCGCGCTTCTCGTGCTTTTTCTTGCCGTGGGCGAGGCCGAGCTCGATCTTCGCCATCCCACGCTCGTTGAAGTAGATCGAGAGCGGCACCGCGGTCATGCCCTCGCGGCGGATCGCCCCGAGGATGCGGTCAAGCTCGCGCCGCTTCAAGAGCAGTTTCCGCTGCCGCCGCGGCTCGTGGTTGAAGCGGTTGGCCGCCGCGTATTCCGGGATGTGCGAGTTGATGAGGAAGAGCTCGCCGTCCTTCTCGCCGGCGTAGGCGTCGTTCAGGCTCGCCTGCCCCGTGCGCAGCGACTTGACCTCGGTGCCGAGGAGCATGACCCCGGCCTCGACGGTCGAATCGATGAAGTAGTTGTGTCGCGCCTTGCGGTTCTGGGCGACGACACGCCGCTCGGTCGTGCGCGCCATGTCAGCCGACCACTAGTTGAGAAGCCCGGCTCCGGTCATCGCCGACCGCACCGCCGCCTTCGACGATTCGGCGATCTCGCACAGCGGCAGCCGCAGCTCCGAGCTGCACAGCCCGAGGAGCTCGGCCGCGTACTTCACCGGCCCCGGGCTCGATTCGATGAACATCGCGTCGTGCACCGGCACGAGGCGATCGTTGAGCGTCTGCACGGCGTCGAGATCCTTGCGCTGCCAGGCCTTGTGCAGATCGGCGCAGAGGCGCGGCGCGACGTTCGACGTCACCGAGATGCAGCCGTGGCCGCCCTGGGCGAGGAATGGAACGACGGTCACGTCCTCGCCGGAGAGCTGGCAGAAGTCCTTGCCGAGCGAGAGCCGGGTGCGCGCCGGGCGCGCGAGATCGGCGGTCGCGTCCTTCACGCCGACGATGTTCGGATGCTTGGCGAGCCGCGCCATGGTCTCGGTCGTCATGTTGACCACCGAGCGGCCGGGGATGTTGTAGATGATGATCGGCAGGTCGACGGCGTCGGCGATGGCGAGGAAATGCCGCGCCATGCCCTCCTGGGTCGGCTTGTTGTAATACGGCACGACCAGCAGCGCGGCGGTCGCCCCGGCCTTCTTCGCGTGCCGGGTCAGCGACAGCGCCTCCTCGGTCGAGTTCGACCCCGCTCCGGCGATCACCGGGACACGGCCCTTCGCCACCTCGATGCACATTTCCGTGACCCGGTGGTGCTCCTCGTGGGACAGCGTCGGCGACTCGCCGGTGGTGCCGCACGGCACCAGACCGTCGGTGCCCTCGCGGATCTGCCAGTCGACGAGGCCCTGGAAGGCCTTGTCGTCCACGCGCCCGTTGCGAAACGGGGTGATGAGCGCGGTGAACGATCCCTTAAACATCGTCTGGTCCTCTAGTGGGGTATCGAGCTTGAACGGCGGATGGGCGCACGGACGGCGCGCCCGCAAGATAGCCGCTCGCTGGCTCTGCCAGCAAGCGGCGGCCTTGGCGCGAGGCAGCCGCTGGCTTATAACCGGGCGCACGGAAGGGGACCGAATCAGAGTGGTCGGGGCGTTCAAGAGCACGGAAACCGGCGCTCGCGGTGGAGCTGAGCCGTCCGGTCGCTTCGTTCTCGCATTCGTGTTGGCCGCGTGCCTGTCGGCCGCGTCGGTGGTCCCCGCGCTCGCCCAGACGGCGCCCGCGCCCGGAGCCGCGCCCGCCCAGACGGCGTCGGTGCCCGGACCCGCGGCGTCCGCAGCCGCGCCCGCGAAATCCAATGCCATTCCCGCCGAGGCCTTCCCGCCGCTTTCGATCCGCGCCGAGAGCGTGCTCGATGCGCTCAACCGCCGCGACTGGACCCGCGCCCAGAACGAGGCGGCGGCGCTGAAGAATCCGGTGCTGAACAAGATCGTGACGTGGGCGATCTATCACGCGTCGGGCAGCCGGGCGAGCTTCGGCGAGGTCGCGGGCTTTCTCGCGGAAAATCCCGAATGGCCCGACAGCCGCACGCTCCGCCGCAACGCCGAAGCGAACCTTGAGCTCAGCCTGCCGGCGGGCGAGGTCCTCGCCTGGCTCGACAAGTACCCGCCGCTGACCGCGCGCGGTCGCATCGCCAAGATCGCCGCCTTCGAGTCGTCGGGCCGCAGCGCCGACGCCCGTGAGGCCGCCCGCGCCGCCTGGCGCGACACCAACTTCAGCGAGGCCGAGGAACGCGAGTTCCTGTCGCGCTTCCGCAAGTATCTCACCCGCGAGGATCACGCCGCGCGCCTCGACCGCCTGATCTGGGACGGCCGCGCGTTCGACGCGCGCCGGACGCTCCGCCAGGTCGATGCCGACACCCAGGCGCTGGCCAACGCGCGGCTCGCGCTGCGCCGCCTCGACGCGGGCGTCGACGGCCTGTTGAAGCGGGTGCCGGCCTCACTGCAGAACAATCCGGGGCTGCTCTACGAGCGCCTGCGCTGGCGGCGCATCAAGGGCCGCGACATGGAAGCGCGCGAGATGCTCGAGCACGCGCCGAAGAACCTCGGCCGCCCCGAGATGTGGTGGAACGAGCGCGCGATCCAGATCCGCCGCGCGCTGTCGAACGGCGAGGCGTCGGTCGCCTACCGGCTCGCCGCCAACAACGGTCTGTCGCGCGGCGCCGCCTACGCCGACGCCGAATTCCTGTCGGGCTGGATCGCGCTGCGCTTCCTCGGCGACGCCCAGAAGGCACGCAAGCACTTCGAGGCGCTCCACGCCAACGTCACCTTCCCGGTGAGCGTCGCGCGCGGCGCCTACTGGGCCGGTCGCGCCTCCGAGTCGCTCAACGACGAAGAAGGTGCCCGCACCTGGTACGCCAAGGCCGCCGCCTACCCGACCGTGTTCTACGGCCAGATGGCCCACCTGCGCATCGACGAGGCCTCGCCGCCGATGGATCCGCCGGTGAGCGTCGACGAGGCCAAGGAATTCGCGCGCGACGAGCTGGTGCGCGCCGCCCGCATCGTCGCCCGCAGCCCCGACCGCATGCTGCTGCGCTGGTTTGTTCTGCGGCTGGTCGACCGAGCGAAGACGCCGGCCGAGCACCGTCTGATCGCCGCCCTCGCCCAGCACGAGGGCCGGCCCGAGATTGCCGTCGCCGCCGCCAAGGCGTCGGCGCGTCGCGGCGTGGTCCTGGTCGAAGCCGGATATCCCGAGCGCTCGATGCCGGCAGGCGCCGACGCCATCGAGCGCGAGCTCGCCCATGCGGTGATCCGTCAGGAGAGCGCGTTCGACACCCAGGCCGTCAGCGTTGCCGGCGCGCGCGGGCTGATGCAGTTGATCGGCCCGACGGCGCAGCACGTCGCCAAAAGCCTCAAGCTGCCTTACGACCGCGAGCGCCTGAACTCCGACCCCGATTACAACATCCGCCTCGGCACGCGGTATCTCGCCGATCTGGTCGACCAGTTCGGCGGCTCGTACGTGTTGGCGGTGGCCGCCTACAACGCCGGACCGTCCCGCGTCCGCGCCTGGTCGCGCAACGGCGGCGATCCGCGGAAGGGCGCGCTCGACGTGCTCGACTGGATCGAGATGATCCCGATTTCCGAGACCCGCGACTACGTCCAGCGGGTGATCGAGAATCTCGAGGTCTACCGGGCGCGTCGCAACGGCGGAGCGATCACCATGAAGATCAAGGAAGACCTGGCGCGCGGCTCCAGCGTTCCGGTCATGAATTCGGCCGAGACGCCCTGAAAGCGCCGCAACACGCCCATTTTCCGGTCCCTTGGCGCGCATACCGCGCCGCTCCAGACTACCAGCTTCCCATGGGCTCAGCTCAGAAGAGGCCATGCAGACGCTGTTCACCGCACGCGCCACCCGCCTCCGCCTGATGGCCGAGGAGGTCCGCACCGCCGCGGACGCGATGACGCATTACGAGAGCCGCCGGGCGCTCACCGGCATCGCCGACAACTACGATCTGCTCGCCGACCAGCTCGATCAGATCGCCGCGCGCGAGGGCGCCAAGGCCGAGTCGCGCTGAGTCCCCTGCCCGCAGTGCGGGTGGACGGCCCCATACCTTTTGCTATCATCGCGGCGCTCGAGTTGGCGCAGCAACGGTGCTTCGCAACATGACCGCGACGTCCCTGACCATCGGTGAGCTTGCGGCGGTCGCTTTCGCCGCCTACGGCACGCTGTTCGATGTCGCAGCCACAGTCGGTCGCGCACGCGATCGCCTGGGGGGCCAGGCGCGCGAGCTGGCGCGGCTGTGGCGCGCGCACCAGGAGCGGCTCCTCGCCTCTCCTGCTCCTCTCGCCGACTACTGGCACATCACCGGCCGCGCGCTCGACGCGGCGATGGCGGACCTCGGCATCAAGGACGCACCGCTGCGCGCGCGCCTGATGCAGCTCCTGCTCAACGTCGACGCGTTCCCCGACGCGCGCGCCGCCGTCGAGGGGCTGCGCACCCTCGGCCTCCGCGTCGCCGTCCTGTCCAACGCGACGCTGACGATGCTGATCAGCGCCCTCAAGCACACCGGCCTCGACGGCTCGGTCGATCAGGTCGTGCCGGCAGCCGCGGGCGCCTACAAGCCGGCGGCCGACGGCTACGTACTCGCCTGCGAGCGGCTCCACGCCGAGCCGGCGAAGGTGCTGTACGTCACCGCCGATCCCGTCGATGCTGAGGCCGCCGCGGCCGCTGGGCTGAAACCGGTCTGGTTGCGTCGCGACGCGTCGGCGAACGTCGCGCCGCCGTCGGCCATCACTACCGTCTCGTCGCTCGCCGAGCTCCGCCCCCTGTTGTCCGCGATATCTTGATGGACTGCTTCGACCGTTATTTCATCTGTCGCGACAACCTGCGGCTCCACTATCTCGAATTCATGCCGGACGCGAACGCGCCCACGGCGACGCCGGTCGTGTGCCTGCCGGGCCTGACGCGCAACAGCCGCGATTTCCTGCCGCTCGCCGAGCGTCTCGCGGCACAGCGGCGCGTGCTCGTGTTGGACGGTCGCGGCCGCGGCGACTCGGAGTATCCGGCCGACGCCAAGACCTACCGCGCCGAGAGCGATCTCGACGACGTACTGCAGTTCCTGACGGTCGCCGGCGTGCATCGCTGCGTCGCGATCGGCACCTCGTTCGGCGGCATGATGTCGCTCGGCCTTGCGGCATTCCGGCCGTCGGTGATCGCCGGCATCGTGCTCAACGACATCGGCCCCGAGGTCGGCTGGCAGGCGGTCGTCGATCTTATCAACGCGATGACGATCGAACGCCCGCTGACCGACTGGCAGCAGGCCGCCGCCGAGCTGCGACGCATCATTCCCGAGCTCGGCTTCACCACCGACGAGGGATGGTTGCACGCCGCCAAGGCGACGTGGCGCCAGTCCGCCGACGGCAAGCTGCGGATGGACTTCGACGTCCGGCTTGCCCGCGCCTGGCAGCGGCGTGGCGTCGGCGAGCACGACCTGTGGGCGCTGTGGCGCGGCGCCCGCGATATTCCGACCCTGCTGGTCCGCGGCGGGATCTCGCGCGTGCTCACCGCCGAGTCGGCCGAGCGGATGCGGGCTGACAAGCCGGATCTGGCGGTGGTCGAGGTTCCCAACGTCGGCCATGCGCCGTCGCTGGTCGAGCCCGAGTCGTTCGCAGCGATCGAAACGCTTCTCGCGACCGTCGACGCACGCGAACGCGAGCTCGCCCTTGCCTGATCCCGATCAACGGCTGGCGATCAGCGCGGCCGATATCCGCGACGCCGCCTCGCGCCTGGCGGGGATTGCGGCACGCACGCCGCTCCTCGAATCCGACGCGCTGTCGAAAGCCGTCGGCGGCCGCATACTGGTCAAGGCGGAGAGTCTGCAGCCGGTTGGCTCGTTCAAGCTGCGCGGCGCCTACAATCTCATCAGCCGGCTCACGCCCGCGGAAAAGACGCGCGGGGTCGTCGCGTTCTCGTCCGGCAACCACGCCCAGGCGGTCGCGGCGGTGGCCGCTACGTACGGCGCGCCGGCGGTGATCGCCATGCCGAGCGACGCCCCGGCGGCGAAGATCGAGGGTACGCGGTCGCGCGGCGCCGAGGTCGTGCTCTACGACCGTCTGTGCGAAGATCGCGAGGCGATCGGGCGCAAGCTCGCCACGGAACGCGGCGCAACGCTGGTGCCACCGTTCGACCATCCCCACATCATTGCCGGCCAGGGCACCGTCGGCCTCGAGATCGCCGAACAGTTGCGCGAGCGTAGGCTGACCGCGGATGCCGTGGTCGTGCCGTGCTCGGGCGGCGGTCTGGTCGCCGGGGTAGCGACGGCGCTCGCCGTCGAGAGCCCGCGCACCAAGGTGTTCGCCGTCGAGCCCGAAGGCTTCGACGACACCGCGCGGTCGCTCGCGGCGGGTGCGCGTGTCGGCAACGCGCCGGGCGCGACCTCGATCTGCGATGCGCTGCTCGTCGCGACGCCGGGCGCGCTGACGTTCGCAATCAATCGCCAACTGCTGGCGGGAGCCGTCGCGGTGAACGATGTGGCGGTGAAGCGTGCCATGCGCGCGGCGTTCGATTCGTTCCGCCTCGTCGTCGAGCCGGGCGGTGCCGCCGCCCTCGCCGCCGTTCTCGAAGGCAAAATCGACGTGCGCGACCGCACGACCGTCGTCGTGCTGTCGGGCGGCAACGTCGATCCCGCTCTGTTCGCCGACGTCCTCGCCGGGCGCTTAAAAAACGTCGGACACTAAAAAAGAAGGCGTGCGCCGAGATCGGAGCACGCCTTCGACTAAGCCGGGTCGGCTGTTAGCTGTCGCCGGAGATTTCCTTGGCGGCGGCAACCGCGGCAGGCGACGCGCCGTAGATCTCCTTCAGCATCTTTTCGACCGTCGGTCCGTCGAGCGGCGAGACCAGCAGCTTCTGCTTGTCGGCATCCGCGAGGAACGCGGGATCCTTTGCGGTCGCCATAAAGCCCTTGCGCAGGATCTCGATGCGATCCGCCGGAACCGCCTTCGAGACGATGTACGGACGTCCGATCTCCGACGGCGCCATCAGCACGTCGTAGACCTGACGCATTTTTTCGTCCTTGAGGAGATCCTTGCCGTACGGAACGCTCGCCGGCAGCCCCATCGCCACATGCTCGCCGAACCGCAGCACGGTGTAGATCTTGTTCTCGCGCAGCCAATCCTCGGGAATGCTGGTCCACGAACTGCAGTCGCCCGAAAGCTCGCCGCGCTCGATCGCGAGACGCTTTTCGGCGCTGCCCGGATAGCCGAGGACCTGCTTCACCTTCACGCCGAAGATGTCCTTCACCATCCGCTGGTTGACGTAGGACGACGAGCCCGCACCGGTATCGCCGAGGATGAACTGCGGCGCCTTGACGAGGTCGTCCCAGGTCTTGATGCCGGTCGCGCCCCACGTGTAGCAGACGCGCAGATCCTCGCCGATGCTGCCGAGCCACGCGACGTCGGTGAACTTGACCTTTATTTTGTCCGGGATCGTCATCGACTGGGTGATGAGCCCGGGATTGAACGCGGTGATCGTCGTGCCGTCCTTCGGCGCGCCGGCGTCGAGGTGCTGCACCGACTTGAGGCTCGCGGCACCCGGCATGTTCTGGACGATCACGTCGGGGTTGCCCGGAAGGTGCTTGCTGTAGTGGCGCGCCAGCAGCCGGGCGTAGGTGTCGTAGCCGCCGCCCGACGAGAAGCCGACGACGATATTGATTCGCTTACCTTTGTAGAAATTCGCGTCTTGCGCCGCGACAGGCGCAGCGAACAGGACAACAGGAATGAACAGGGCGAACGCCCGGCGTAACAGCTTCACAATCGCCTCCTGTCGACCGCACCGCGCGGCCGATGCATTTATGGGTTGAGGCGACTGTACCGTAAAAATACTTAGTGGCAGTACCGCAAAAATACGTAGTGAAGCGTGGCCCTGTCGGTCAGTTGATGAACTTGATATCGCGCAACGTCGTGGCGAGGCTGTCGCCGATCAGCGTGTCGAGCGCGCCCGCAATCCGACTTTTCTGTTGCGGAGTTAGGGCGTCGAACGAATCAGCCCACCACGACTCGTCCACCTGCCGGAATGGTCCGTCGAGGGCCAATCCGGCGTTCAGGCTGAGGAGCGAATCCGGAAATGACGCTCGCCGACGCACGAGCACCTGATAGTTGCGCCCGTCGACAATGGTGACGTCATAGAAGGCATGAACGTTGTAGCGCGACGACAGGATGTCGGGCGTTCGCAGCAACCCGAGCCCCGCAATGGCGATCCGTCCAAATCCGCTCGCGCCTCGCGTGACGACGACGTAGGCGTCGAGATTCCTCGGCTGCACACCATCGCGCACGAAATTCGGGATGACTTCGGGAGCACGGTTGGGACCTCGGCCGGCTAGCAGCACTGACCGATCGTAGGCGACCGGCGCCACCTGATAGCGGCCCGCGAGGATCGACGTGGCGCGGGCGAGAACAACATCATCGGCATTGAAGCCGCCGATGCGCCCCATCGAGTGACTGATGTATCCGGATGTGCTCGCGTGCGTCAGGTTCACATCGTCGCCAACCGCTGAGACGATGCCGACGGTTTTGATCGTCGAAAGCTTGTCAGGTGCGAGTTGTTGTCCGGCACACGCGGACAACACGAATAACATCGCGATCCACAGAACGCGCATCATTCGGTCACGCCGAGAGATCCAGCTCAGGCGACCGCAACGGCACCGTCGCCGATCTCGATCGCCGACGGCTCTTCCTCGCGCGGCGGCTCGACGACGAGGCGCTTGCAGTGGCCCTCGACGAACGCACCCGACTCGATGACGAGATTCGCGTGAACCACGTCGCCCATGACCTTGGCGGTCGGCCCCATCGACACGTTGGTCGCCTTGATCTGACCGTGCACCGCACCGTGGATGCGGACCGTCTCGGCCTCGACCTCGCCGCGGATCGCGGCGTTCTCGCTGACGGTCAGCGTGCGGCACGTGACGTCGCCCTCGATGGCGCCGTCGACCTGGACCTCGCCGTCGCTGACGAGATTCCCGACGATGCGGAGACTCGCGCTGATGATCGAGGGTACCTGCTTGCCCGGGTCCGTCTTCGATTTCGACACGGCCGTGTCCTTCCTATCTCTGGACGAAAACATAAGACCCCGCCTGGATGAATTTCGTCGGATCCCTGGGCTTGCCGTCCACCAGCACCTCGTAGTGCACGTGGACGCCCGTCGAACGGCCGGTGCTGCCCATCAGACCGATGGTCTGGCCGTAGTGCACGCGTTCGCCCTGATGGACGATGAACCTGCTGAGGTGCGCATAGCGCGTCGACAGCCCCTGACCGTGGTCGATCTCGACCATGCGCCCGTAGGCGCCGTTGGTGCCGACGAAGGTGACGCGCCCGGGCGCGGTGGCATGGATCGGCGTGCCCATCGTGCCCGCGATGTCGAGGCCGCTGTGGAACGCCATCATGCCGTTGAACGGATCGACTCGGCGACCGAAGCCGCTCATCACCTGGACTTGCTGAACCGGCGCGCCGAGCGGCAGCGAGCGCAGCGCGCGCTGCACGCCTTCCCAGCGCTCGACCGCGCGGTCGGCGGCGCCGATGCCGAGCTGACTGGCCGGGGTGTCGCCGGCCGAGGCCGGCACGAACGGACCGCCGACGTTGCTCTGCGGTTTCGGCGCGGCGTTGCCGCGGCCGAGGATGCGAGTGGCGTCCAGACCGAGGCCCGCGATCATGTCGCGCACCTCGTCGAGATTGGACAGCGCGCGACGCGCGAGCTGGGTCATCACGCCCTGCTGCGCGACATGCAGCTCGCCGAGGCGCTCCTCGATCGCGTTGAGGCGCGCCTGCAGACGGCCGTTCTCGGCGAGAATGCGGCCGCGGTCGCGCAGCGTGTTCTCGATGCCGCTCTCGGCGGCCTTGCCGGCTGGCGCGGTGCGGAGCGATTCGTCGAGCTCGGAGAGCTGGCGCTTCACCGCCTCGCGCGACGAGGTCAGGCCGTCGTCGGGGGTGGCGCGGTTCTTGGCCCCCGGCGCCGCCTTCGCAGCGGGCGCTTTCGCCGGCGCCTTGCCGCCGGTGCGTTCCATCAGGCCGACCAGGTAGGCGTGCTTGGCCTCGAGGCGGCTGGTGACGATGTTGAAGCGCTCCTGCGAACGCTGCATCTCTTCGCGGAGCGACGCGTTGGCGAGGCGCACCTCGCCGATCTCCTTGTCCTTGGCGGCCACGACGGTGCCGTAGAAGACGTAGTTTGCGGTGGCGTACACCGACCACATGGCCAGGGCGACGACGCAGCCGACCGCGACGAGCTGAGCGCGCTGGCTGATGACGAACGCGCGCGCTCCGCGCTCGCTGCGCAGAATGATCTGCCGTTCCGGGACGAAACGATCGGCCATCCGCTTCGCCATCACGCGAAGCGCGGCGACAGTCGAGTGTCGCTCCGCTGACTGCAACAGTCGCACTCCCCCCATTGAGACTCACGGTGGCGCTGCGTCGCACGCCGCGTGCCAAAATCATGGCAATAACGCGTCAGACGGGACCGGCCCCCGAGATCCCCCATCTCCAGGAACGCCGTGATGCCGGGCCATTCAGCCCAATGGTCCAGCAGAAGTCTCAATGGAACCTTAAGGGTATTGCAGCTTCAAGACAAATTGGCCGCGAATGGTAAACCGATCAGTCCACCCGGCCGAAACCTCGGCGTATTAACACTCCAAGGATCAAAGTTGCTCCCATAAGAACCGCACCGAGGACGTAGAAGCTCGCCTCGATGCCCCAAAATTCGGCAAGTGCCCCCATCCCGACCGGAATCACCAGCGTTGCCGCGCGATTGGCGGTCGTCCGCAGCCCCGCCGCCATCCCTTGGAGCTCAACCGGGACCGCGAGCGTCAGCAGCGACAGGAGCGTCGGGAAGCCGACCCCGACGCCGAGACCGTACATCGCCGAGGCCGCCAGGAGCAGCCAGAAGTTCGACAGCGCCGGGGTAATCGTCATGAAGGTCACGCACACGACCGTCATCCACACCATCACCCACGAGCCGGGCATCAGCCGCTGCGCCGGGCCGGTCAGGAGCGCCGCCGGGCTGGCGATAAAATTGGCGCAGCCGACCAGAAGTCCGATCTGGGTCCCGGTCAGGTCGATCGACGCGAGGTACACGACGTAGAACGACGACTGCATGCCCGAGATGGCGATGCGGACGAAGGTGAACGCGAGCACCAGCGCCACTGCCGGGATCAGGCAGAGGGTCGCGGCGCGGCGGTAGTCGTCGACGCGCGGCAGCAGCGCCTCGACCTTCACCGCCGCCCTGGCGCTCGCCCCGTCGACCGAGCGCGGGATCAGGAACGTGAGCGCGCACAGCGCGATCGACCATCCCGAGACCGCGGCGAAGCCGCCGACCACGCCCGCCGCATCGGCGGCGAAGCCGGCGACGAGCGGCCCCAGGAACGAGCCGAGATTGGAGAAGAACGTGAGCCGGCCGGCGTGCGCCGCACTGCCGCGCGACATCTGGCCGTACAGCGCCTGGGCACCGACCCACGACAGCCCCTGCGACAGGCCGATCACGAGCTGGAGCGCGATCAGCCCGAGCATCGTGTCCCAGATCACGTAGAGCGGGAACAGGATCAGGGTGACGATCCCGCACCACGCCATGACGCGGCGCGTGCCCAGCCGATCCATCAGCGCGCCGCCGTGGATCGAGAACAGGAGCGGCAGGAACGAGCGCGCGCCGACCGCGACGCCAACCCACAGCGGCGTCGCGTTGAGATGCTGCACCGCCCACAGCGGCACCAGGATCGAGATCATCGGCACGATCGAGAGACTGAAGAACGCCGTGCCGTAGATTCCGATGATGGTGCGGCGCCGCGTGGCGGCGTCCATATGCGCCAACATCCCCGGTGACTGACTCATGGTCCTGACTTCGCTCGGATGGCGGACATCGCCACGCGCGACGCTTGCTACCCCAGCCTCGCCCGGTTGCCTAGCGCCAAGGCGATAAACCGCCGGATTTCGGCACTTATAACGTTTTTGAATACCGCAAAGGGCATGACACAACGTTCGGCTTGGATTAAAAAGACCCCGCAAAATTCGAAATGGACGCCGGCGGCCGCCCGCCTCAAGGAGCAGTAACGGTATGAGTGAGGACACCCTCAGCAGGAACGAGACCGACACGTACCAGTCCCCCGGTACTCCCGGTCACAACAAGGAAGTCGTGTGGGAGCGCTGGCAGAAGAAGCGCACCTTCGTGCGCGCGCTCGAGGGCACCTACGGCGAGGTCTACAAGGAGCTGTTCGCCGCCCAGCGCGTGTACCGCTCGACCGACTGGAAGTGGAAGGGCGGCCCGCACAACTACGGCAAGAAGATCATCAACCCGCAGGCCGTCAACGTGGCGCAGTCGATCGAGTGCCACCTCGACGTCTACGCGCCGGGCGGCTACGGCCAGAAGCACGGTCACATGAACTCGGCGGTGTTCTTCGTCCTCAAGGGCAAGGGCCACGACGTCCATGACCGCAAGTCGATCCCGTGGGAAGCGGGCGACGCGATGATCGTCGAGAACGGCTGCGTCCATCAGCACTTCAACGACGATCCGAAGAACGAGGGCGTCGTCCTCATCATGAAGGCGAAGCCGCTGTTCCTGTTCATGCACATGATCTTCCAGAAGATGGTGCAGTACCCGCCGACGACGCCGCCGCCGGGCGCTGAGAACTATCAGCCCCCGCAGCACATCTAGGCCGTCGCACCAGAAACAGAATTCGATCTAGGGAGTCACACCACATGGCTTACGCCGACGAAAAGGCCCGCGCCAAGCAGTCCTCGCTCACCGCGAACTTCTACAAGGAAGGTCTCGAGGAATCGAAGCGCTTCCGCGAGGCGTACAAGACCCAGTTCAAGAACCTGATCAAATCGAGCGACATGCCGCTCGAGCGGTCGCCCGACGGCCTCATCAAGCACATCATCCACGAGAAGATGAACACCATGGAGATGTGCGTCGACATCTACATGCAGTTCATCGACGGCGGCAGCCGCACGGGCAAGCACCGCCACCTCTCCGAGGAGATCTTCTACGTCGTCGAGGGCTCGGGCTACGACCTTCACTGGGACGTGAAGTTCGACTGCAAGGACGAGTTCGAGTGGGCGTGGGAAGCCGAGCCGAAGAAGTTCGAGTGGAAAGAGGGCGACTTCGTCTACATCCCGCCCTACGTCATGCACCAGCACTTCAATGCCGATCCGAAGAACGAGGCGCGCATCGTCGTCATCAACAGCCGCATCGTGAAGAAGATGGGCTTCGACTGGTTCGAGCAGGTCGAGAACGCGCCGGGCTTCTGAGCCGCGTCGCCGCCCTTCGCCGGCATGAAAAAACGCAGGCCGCTTCCGCACGGAAGCGGCCTTTTTTCATGCGTAGAATCACGCTGAATTGCTTTTCTTGGCCGGTATTTCCACTTAGTATCCGCGCCCAATAACAGGCGCGGAACGCCGGGCCGCGAGAAGCCGCTCCACAACGTCCTGGGATCATTGACCCCATGTTCGACATCATGTTTGGAACGCTGTTCCAACTGCTCACCACGCCCTATCTGATGGGCCTGATGGTGGTCGCGGTTGCGATCGGCATCTTCGTCGGCGCCACGCCCGGCATCGGCGGCCGCCTCTCCATCGCGCTGGTCATTCCGTTCGTGTTCGGAATGGACATGATCCCGGGCGCGATCTTCCTGCTGACGATGCACGCG
>Ga0310811_10007490_pt1 | contig 13996 bp, 13 predicted proteins | sample YCmetagenome_FD_207642 | JGI IMG/M metagenome (GOLD analysis project Ga0310811, IMG submission 207642) | Soil microbial communities from experimental microcosm in Duke University, North Carolina, United States - YC | ecosystem: Engineered > Artificial ecosystem > Soil microcosm > Unclassified ... | reverse complement strand
CGCAGCCGTCGGCCAGGCCCGTCCGGTGTGTCGGTGCCACCAGGCAGCGCTGGTCAGGCCCGTGGAGTGCCTGCCGGGCGCGGGCGGCCTCCGCCTCCCCCCGCTCGATGCCGACGTAGGAGGCGGGGCGGCCGGCCAGCGCGAGCGCCGCCGTTCGGCCGAGGCCGGGCCACATCTCGACCACGTCGTCGGCGGGCCCGATGTCCAGCGCGGCGATCATCCGCTGGGACGGGCCGAAGCCGCCGGGCCGCATGACCCGTTTACCCAGCCGCCCGAGCATCCAGTGCGCGGGCATGCGTCGGAGGGACAGACCCTCCCCGAGGCGGGGAGCGGTCCGCGGTGCGGCTGGTCGGGTCACCATGGCATGACTTTAGCCTCGCCTAACTCCGAGCTGGTCCCCGTGGGTGTCCCGGGTGTACCGGACCACCTGGATCTGGCGCCGGAAACCTCTTCTAATTATAGTCCGGAGTATATTTTGAGCTAACACGCTTCGGAGGGCGATTCATGGGGGTCGGGGCGGCCGGGCCGGGACCGGCCACGCGGGGGCGGCCGAGAGCCTCGGACGTGGGGATCCCCGCGCGGGACAGGTTGTTGCATGCCGCCCGGGTGGAGTTCTCGACCAAGGGTCTGGCCGCCGCCACCGGAGCCATCGTCGGCGCGGCGGGTGTCACCGCGCCCGTGCTGTACCACCACTTCGGGAGCAAACGGGACCTGTTCCTGGCCGTGGTCGAGGACACCTACGCGACCGTGCTGCGCCGCTTCGACCAGTGGATCCCCGCCGACGCACCGTTCGCGCAGTCGGTGGACCGGCTGCTCGACTGCTCGATCTCCGTCATGCGGGCCGATCCGTCGCTGGCCGCCATGATCTCCACCGTCCAGTTCGAGATCCGGCGTGACCCGGTGCTGGCGGACGAGCTGCGCCCGACTCTGGCGCGGTTCCGCGCCTTCTTCGACGACCTGGCTCGCCGAGCCCCGGCGTCCGCGGCGCTCGAGCCCAGGGCGCTGTCCCGGGTGCTCGTCACCCTCATCGCCGGGTTGAACAGCCAGGCCTTGCTGCTCCCGGATGCGCGGGACTTCCCCGACGTGGTCGAAGCCCTGCGCGCACTGCTCCGGTCGGGAACCGGACCGACGTGAACATCCCAGACCACCGACCATCAAGGAGCCCGATGCCCACCGCCACGGTCACCGATCCCCGCCCCGACAGCGCTTCGACGGATCGCCGGAACTTCATGCTGCTGGTGTGGAGCGGTCCCGCCTCCATCCTCACCGTGCTGGTCGGCTGGATGGTGCTGGCCGGATTCCTGCCTCCGCCGTCGCCCTCGCTCTCACCCGCCGATGCCGTGGCGGTGTGGCAGGACCACACCACGCTCAAGCGCATCGGGCTCACCATGTGTGTGTGGGGTGGCACGCTCTACGTGCCGTTCTCCATCGGGATCATGATCGCCTTGCGCCGGGGAGAACCCGGACGACGGATCCTCTCCACCGCCCAGGCCGCCCTCGGAACGTTCGGCACGGTGTTCTTCACCCTGCCCTTCCTCATCCTGGCGATGACGCCCTACCGGCTGGACACCGCGCCCTCCGGGATCGAACCGCTGCACGATCTCGGCTTCGCCATGACCTTCGCCCCGGTCGCGCCGTTCACCTTCCAGTACCTGCTCATCGGGATGGCGGTCCTGCAGGACCGGTCGACGCCGCCGGTGTTCCCCCGGTGGGTCGGATATGCGAACTTCCTGGCCGGCTTCCTGCTGGTCCCCGCGTGCCTGATCCCGCTCTTCCGCACGGGCCCGCTGGCCTGGAACGGGGTCTTCAGCTTCTGGATCCCGGTCATCGAGTTCACCGCATGGTTCTTCCTGATGGTGTGGGCCCTGCGCCGCGACGCCAGGCGGGTGTACGAACCCTGACGTACGGGGCAACATCGATCGAACTCCACAGCTTCGGATCGCCGGTGGGCGGCGATTGTGGGACGCTTACTGGTCACCGCCGCCTACGTGAACCGTTCCACCCCGGACCGGTCTCCCGGGGCGAAGAGCCGCAATCCATGCGGAGGTAGTGATGAGCGCAGTCGTCCCGGAGTCGCCCCGTCTCCAAATGGGCAGCCACCAGCACCCCGATGACGGGATGTGCCTCATGGAGTACGTCTCGATGCTGGCCGGCCAGGCGTTCAGCGACGCCCCCCGGTGCACCGACCCGCTGGTCGCAGAGCTGGCGAGGCTGGTGAACGACCACATCGGCGAGCAGGCTCGTGACTCCCTGGTCGGCATCGCTCCGAGGCTCGTGACGCTCCCTCGGGCGGGACGACCGGGGGCTCCGGCGATCGTGCTGGCGGCGCTGGATGTCGTGCTGCGTGAGCGGCCCGACCGCCGGGACCTGCTCCGTCACCGCCGTCGCGCGCTGCGCATCGCCACGTCCGGGTCGCCCCGGGCGTCGTCGATCGAGCGGATACGGGCCGCTCTCTACCGCCGCGGTTCCGCACGGCACGCGTTGGCGTGCGCCGTGTACGTCGCGTCGGAGCACCTGGGACCGGAGGCTGACCGCGACGCCGTGCTCGCCGCGATGCTCGAGCGCGCGGTGGAGACCGCCGGCGGCCTCGTCCGCGTCTAGCGGCCCGACACCCGCCCCGGGGACGCGGACCCCACCCGGCGACGCGGGATCGGAGAGCCGGGACGGCACGGTTGGGTTACCCGCGGGCTCGGCACCGGGCCGGAGGCTGCTCCCGCCCGCCCCCCAGCGGGGTGGGAGCAGCCCTCGGCGCAGCGTCGGGGTCTCGACCCACCCCTTGGGTGATCCACCTCGCTGCCGGCCTGTGCTCGAGCGCCACACGGTCCCCACGACGGGCCGATCCGCCGCCCGCGTGACGATCCGACAGGCAGCCGCTCACACCGCGTGGTGTCCAGCCGCCTCCAGGCCTTCCGATGGTGTCAACGGAAGCAGGGTTAACCAGGGGCCGTGGCCCGCGCTCCTTCGGCTGAACGAGACGTGAACTTCAGGGGCCGCACCTGGAAGCGCACCGACCGGCTCCCGGGCGGCCGCCCGCAGCTCATCTCGCGCCGGCGGACCTGACGAGAGTCCGGACGGGCTGCGGCTGCTCGCGCAACCGGTACCCGGCTCCACGCACGGTGTCCAGCTGCTGGACTCCGAACGGCCGGTCGATCTTCCGCCGCAGGTAGAGGACGTACTGGTCGACGACATTGGAGCCGCCGTCGTAGGCGTAGTCCCAGACGTGCTCGAGGATCTGGCTGCGGGTGAGCACCTGCCCGGGGTGGGACAGGAACATCCTGAGCAGCGCGTACTCCTTGGTCGACAGCTCCAGCTCCACGTCGCCCCGCCAGGCCCGCCGCGCGGCGGGGTCCAGCCGGAGGCCACCGACCCGCAGCTCGGAGGGCCGCTCCACCGCCCCTCGCCGGATCAACGCGCGGACCCTCGCCGACATCTCGTCGAAGGAGAACGGCTTGACCAGGTAGTCGTCCGCACCCACGTCCAGACCGCGCACACGGTCGGAGATCGCGTCCCGCGCGGTCAGCATGAGGACCGGCATCCATCGCTTGCGTTCGCGAAGCTGCCGGCAGACCTCGATGCCGCTCATCTCGGGCAGCATCACGTCGAGCAGCACGGCGTCGTAGTCGAACTCGGTGGCATGCCAGAGCGCTTCGGTGCCGGTGCTCGCCACATCGACCGCGTAGCCCTCCTCGGTGAGGCCCCGCTTGAGCAGTGCGGCCATTCTCAGCTCGTCCTCGACCACCAGAACACGCATGAGGCCAGCGTAGGCGCCGTTCGTGAGAACCCGATGAGAGCTGATCCGGCGTGAAGCTGAGAGCCAGACAGCCGGCCAGTCGAGGCGGCTCCGCGGGCTGCGTCGGCTCCGCCGGGTCGGGTCCTCTCCGGCGGCTCAGCCGTGTCGGCGGATCAGCCGGCGGGCCACGAGCTCCACGGTGACCGACACCGCGACGGCCTCGGCGGCCAGGAGGCCGACGAGGACCAGCAGCTGGGCCACGCCCGCCTGCACCGGGTCACCGCTGCCGAGCAGGACACCGACGAACGCCCCCGGCAGCGTCACCAGGCCGACCGTCCTGGTCTGGTCGAGTGCCGGTGTGAGGGCTTGCGTGGCCGATGGGCGGCAGATCTCCAGCGCCGCGTCCCGCTCGCTCAGACCCAACGAGATGCCGGCCTCGTACTCGCCCCACCGGGTGTGCAGCTCGTCCATGGCCCGCCGCCCGGCCACCGAGGTCGCGGACATCGCCCCGCCGATCACGATGCCCGACACCGGTACGACTGCGATGCCCCGGGCCGGCACCGCCCCGCTGACCAGCACGACGACCAGCACCGGTAGGGCTCCGGCGGCTATGGACAATCCGGCGAGCAGCCCACCCCGCTCGTCGGTCAAGCGGCGGGCCGACGTCACCGTGGCCACCAGGAACATGACCAGAACGAAGGCCACCGTCAGCGGGAGCGATCGCACCACCGCCGCGATGATCACCGACACCGCCGCCAGCTGGACGAGCGCCCGCACGGCGGCGACGACCATCTCGCGTCCCGGGCCGAGGTGACCGGCGGAGGACACGAATGCGGCGAGTGCCACGAGCACCGCCATCGCCGCGGCCGTGCCCCATCCCAGGACGATCACCGGTCATGCATACTGCAGGATCGCTGAACTGTCCGCGGGCTCTCATCGCCGGTTCATCGATGGACGGACACTCTCACGGGGTGACCAGCGCCCCGGTGTCGACGTCCGACGCTCATCCGCACGATCGGCCCCTTGAGGCGCCGGAGGCGGTCGGGGTGAAGGCTGACCGGACGGAACGGTCCTGGCGCTTCACGCGCGTCCTGGCCCCGGCCGTCATCTGGGTATGCGCCGTGGTGGCGGTGACCGTGGTCGGTGCCTCCTACGGGCGGGCCCTGACCTTTCCCGGCCGAGCCTCGGTAGCGGTCCGGACAGTGGACTGGGTACGCGATCATGGAGGTGGCCCGCTCGTCGACAGGGCGGAGAACTGGTGGTACTCCCACCACCGGGGCACTTCCACGGCGGCGCCCCCGGTGGGCGTCGTGGTCACCGATTCGCCGGCAGCGCTGAAGCCGCTCGGAGCGGCCAAGGGGTCGCGCGACGGCGAGGGTGTGTGGGAGGCCCTGCCCACCGGACGCGGAATCGGCCACCCCGGATATGCCACCTACCTGCGTCCCGACCCTGCGCATCCCGAGGTGCTGGCCGGCGTCGCCCGTTTCGACCAGCGGCTCGTCAGGGTGGAGCTGATCGCGGGTACCCGAGAGCCCGCACCGGATCCGGCCCCGGGAAAAGGGCAGGTGCCGGAGGCGATTCGTGACCGGCTGGTGGCCACCTTCAACTCCGGCTACAAGCTCATCGACGCGGCCGGCGGCTACTACGCGGACAAGCATCCACTGCGGCCGCTGCGCGACGGTGCCGCGTCGGCGGTGATCGACGACACCGGGCGGCTGTCGGTCGGAGAGTGGGGCCGCGACGTTGGACTCGGCCCGCACACCGTCGCCGTCCGCCAGAATCTGGGCCTGATCGTCGACGGCGGCCGACCCGTGCCCGGGCTCGAGGCCAACCGAGGCAACCGGTGGGGAAGTTCCGGCAATCAGAGCCAGTACACGTGGCGGTCCGGGATCGGGGCGGACGCCGAGGGCGATCTCTACTACGTAGCGGGCGACCAGCTCACCCTGGCCACCCTGGCGCGGGCACTGGGAGCCACCGGAGCGCTGCGTGCGATGGAGCTCGACATCCACCCGAACATGGTCCACCTGTTCACCTACCGCCACGACGACGGCGCGGCCGGGCCCATACCGTCGAAGCTGCTCGACTCCATGCGCGGGCCCGCGGACCGCTACCTCGTCCCCGACCGCCGGGACTTCTTCGCCGTCACCCGGAGATGACGGCGGAGATCGCGCGATGACGAGCGAGGCACCTAGTCGAGCAGGGTGACGCGGATCCGGGCCAGGTGGATCTGCCGGCTCAGGGTGTCCAGATCGTAGGCACCGTGGTGACGGCTGCCGTTGATGAAGAACGAGGGGGTGCCCGCCGCGCCGCTGAGCTCGGCACCGTCGAGGTCCTCGGCGATGTGGTCGGCGCCGACCCGGTCGTCGAGGTCGTTGCGGAACCGCCCGGTGTCCAGGCCGATCTCCGCCGCGTAGCCCACCAGGTCGTCGGCGCGCAGATCGCCCTGATGAGCCAGCAGCTGGTCGTGCATCTCCCAGAACGCCCCCTGCCGCCCGGCCGCCTCGGTGGCCAGCGCGGCGAGCTGGGCGTGCGGGTGGACGTCGGAGAGCGGCAGGTGACGCCAGACGTAACGAAGCTCCACGTCCTCCAGGAGGCGGCGGACGATCGGTTCGGCCTGGCCGCAGTACGGGCACTCGAAGTCGCCGTACTCGACCAGGGTGACCGCGGCCTCCCTGGGACCGCGGATGTGGTCCCGGTCCGGATCGACCGGAACGGCCAGGTCGGTGACGGTGTCGCGGGTGCCCAGCAGCAGCCGCGCCCGCAGCCGGCCGGGCAACCGCCGTGCCACGGCGAACACCGCCGCGCTGGTGGTTGCGGACAGCAACGCGGCCGCCAGGATCCCCACCTTGGCGTGCTCGAGCTGCTCTCCGGTGAATGCCCGGGTGGCCACCAGCAGCGAGACCGTGAACCCGATGCCGGCCAGGGTGCCGCCGCCACCGATGGCCAGCCAGCCGACCGCCGGGCGCAGACGCCCACCGCTGAGCCGAGTGACCAGCCAGCACATGACGAGCACACCGGCCGGCTTGCCGACCACGTAACCGATGACGATGGCACGGGTGACCGGTGAGGCGAACGCCGAGGCCAGGAACTCGCCGCTGATCGGTATGCCCGCGTTGGACAGGGCGAACAGCGGCACGATCACGAAGCTGGTCCAGCGGTGGAAGCCCTCCCGCATCCGCTCGTTGGGCGATACGGCGGCCCGCAGGCCCATTGCGGCGGCGCGCGCGAGCTGGGGAGTGGGCTGTTCCCGGAACACCCGGAAGAGGTCCGATGCCCGTTCCAGGTCGGTCCGTGCTGCGGGCGCCGCGAAGGCGTAGAGACCCATCGCCAGGCCGATCACCAGCGGATCGACGCCCGAGCGCGAGAGCGACACCCACGCCGCCACCGCCAGCACGAACGACATCCAGCCGTAGGACAGTCGCAGTCGCGCAGCGGCGATGATCACCGCGAACAGGCCGATGGCCACCACCAGCGGCACCACCGCGAGCCGCTCGGTGTAGACCGTCGCGATGACGACCAGCGCGACGATGTCGTCGATCACCACAACGGCGAGCAGGAACGACCGCAGGCGCTCCGGGAAGCGGGGGCCCACCAGCGCCAGGGTCCCCAGAGCGAACGCGGTGTCGGTCGACATGGCCACGCCCCACCCGCGCGCGGCCGGATCACCCCCCGCGACCAGCAGGTACAGGGCGACGGCACCGATCATCCCGCCGACGCCGGCCAGTACCGGGGCGATCACCCGTGTGCGTTCGCGCAGCTCGCCCATGTCGAACTCGCGGCGGGCCTCCAACCCGACCACAAAGAAGAATAGGGTCATCAGCCCGCTGTTGATCCACTCCGCCAGGGGCATCGCGATCCCGTGCGCACCGATCTCGATCGCCAGGCGGGTGTGCCACACATCGGCGTACCCGGAGGGATCCACTCCGGCCCACACCAGCGCCACGACGACGGCCGCGAGCAACGCGGACGCGCTCGCGGTCTCCGTGCGGGAGAACCGCGTCAACGCGGACTCCGAGCGTGCCGTCCACGCACCGCCGCGATGCGCCACCACGTCCCGGACCCGGGACAACGCGTATCTCGCCTTAACCGCAGCCCCCCGCGTGCAATTCGCGCGGTTATCCCGCCCGCGCGCTCCCGTTTATCCGGCATTCTAGCGTCGCTGAGGATTTGTCAGTCACGAATGGCCCCCGGTCGCCGCGCCCGTCGACTCACTGAGAGCGGAACTCCCGGTTTCTGGCGATTCTCAGGATGCTGGGGAATGCTCTGACGACAATGACGGCAGCGCAGAGGCGTGCGCCGTCGCTGACGAAGTGCCGAACCCGGAGTGAACCGTGCTGCTGTTGGTCCTGATTCTCATGCTCGTCGGCTTCGGAATGCTCGTGGTCGCGTCGTTGACCGGGACGGTGACCTGGGCCTGGGTCTCGGTGGCGGTGAGCCTGGTGGCGGCGGTGGCTCTGGTCGTCGGCTGGCGGAGGCGCTGGGCGGCGATGATCGCCGAGCGGCCGGATGCCCGTTCCGCGCTCGACCCGCGGCCGGCGGGCGGGCCCCCGGCCGGCCCGACGGCGTCAGCCGAGCCTGCGGCCGCAGGGCCTGGAAGGCCGGCCTCGGCACGGGTGCCTTCCAGCCCCGCCGGCCCCGATCCCGTGGCGTCCGGCGTCGCGGCGCCGGCATCGCGGGCGGTGTTCGAGGCGCCGCCCCGACGTGAACCGGGGGAGGAGCAGGTGAATCCGGCCGACGCCGCGTTCGTGGCCAGGCTCGATCGCGAGGTGCTGGTGGTGGACGAACTGCCGCGCTACCACCTCGCCGGCTGCCCGGTACTGTCCGGCTGTCGCGCCGTCGGCCTCCCCGCGAGGGACGCCGTCGCGGCCGAATTCACGCCTTGTGCGGTGTGCACTCCCGTCCGCGTCCTGGCGAGTGCCGCATCGGGTGTGAGGCGATCCGAGGGCGGGCAGACCTAGCCTCGCGCCGGTGGGCGTGGCAGCGCCGGACCCGTGCCCGACGGGTCGGCATCCGGCCGCGCGATGTGCATGTGCGGACCCTGAGCAGGGAGTGACCGGAACGGGCGTGGGCGCCGACCGATCGCGGGCGAGGGGTCGGCGCCGGTGCGGCGGCCGACGCTTGCGCAGGCTGAGCCGGCGGGCGTGGTCGGGCGGCCGTCACCCCGTCGCCGGCATCCCGGCCCGCCGCGTTCCGGGTCCTGGTCACGGGAGGGCGCGGCGGTGCCGTCGCCGCGTGCGAGCGTTGGATGGGAAACGCCGCCAGTAGCGCCGCGATCAAGGCCAGTACGACAGCACCCGCCCGTAATGGGAAGAACCGCAAACCGCAACCTCCGCCATGCAGGGAATCGACCGATTCGACCCGTTCGCATCTCTTGCCGGGGCCCAGAAATCGTTCTGAGCCTCGGGGGGATCAACGGTGAGCGGATCACCGGGCAACGCATTCGACCGCGGGTCCACCCGGATCGGGGACGATTTACCCGGACGTAATACTCCGACGAGAGGAACCGGCCGGGCTGGACGGCCCATCGGCTGAGGGCCGAAGACCCTGACGGGGCGGCGGCGGTGAGTGCTGTGCTCGGAGCATGAGGACACCCGTGTCTGCCTGCACGCGTCGGTCGGTTGCCGGGTCGTCCGGAGCCCGACGTGGATAGCGCGGGCCTGGCGGCGGCGCCGGTCCAGAGGGTCGAGCTGCTCCAGGCGATCGTGAACCTCGCCGAGTTCCACCGCGAGCACGAGAAGTTCTATGCGTCCTCCCCGCGTGAGGAGGCCGTTGTGCTCCAGCGGCACGCCCGCGTGCTGCAGGCGTTGGCCGACGCATGGCTGCGCGGGCGGGCCGGGGTGGCGGCCACCGACGTGCGCTTCGCCGGCGCCCCCGACCTGAACGACCGCGCCGCACTGCAACTCGAGGGGGTGCTGTTCATGGAGGGCGAGGGCGAGCCGGTCGAGCTGACCCGCCTCAAGCGGGACATCGAGGTGGCGGGGCAGGACAGCGTCGCGAGCGGGGAGTGGCTGGCGGGTGCCATGGACTCGTCATGGAGGGTCGCCGAGCAGCTCCTGGAGGTCGTGGCGGTCGCGGATCTGCTGGGGGAGCGGCACAGGATCATCGCCAACGACTGGCAGGCGGCGGGGCTGAGTACGTTGGCGGGCCGCCTCCTGCTCCGGGCGGCCGGGATCCTCGATCAGGTCGACTTCACCCCTGCCGCGCTGCGTGCGGACCTCGCGGGGTTCGGCTTCGCGCCGAACTATCTCTACTCCGCCGCCGAACTCATCGGGCGCGCCGCCGACCTGCTCAGCGAGTCCGCCGGGCTGGTCCACGACAACGAGCGGCGTTGGAGGGTGTTCCGGGCGCGAGCCGTGGAGCTGGTGGGGCCCATCCCTGATCCGTGCGGGAGCACGGCCGCTTCTCCGGAGGCGGGCGCGCATGATCCGGCGTGACCGCTTGACGGAGGCGTCCGTCCTGGCCGGGCTGATCGCCGCCTACCACCTGGTCGCACGCCCGCTGCTGCTGCGGTGGGGCGCTACCGATGACGAGGTCCGGGAGGTGTTCCCCGGCGAGGACGTCGTGCCGGGCGGTGTGCGCGGCGCGACGATGGCCACCACCATCTGCGCGCCGCCGGCGGCGGTGTGGCCCTGGCTCGTGCAGATGGGGTGCGACCGGGCGGGCTGGTACAGCGTCGACCGGTTCGACAACGGCGGGCGCCCGAGCGCGGATCGGATCCACCCGGAATGGCAGCAGCTGGCGCTCGGCGATCGGCTGGCGTCGACCCCGAGCGGGAGGGCCTGGTTCGAGGTGGCCGCCCTGGAGACCGGGAGCGTCCTCGTGCTCCGTGCCTCTCTTGATCTCCGTGGCCGTCCGTTCGGGCCCGGCAGTCCGCCGCCCCGGCACTACATCGACTCCACCTGGGGCTTCAAGCTCCGCGAGCTCCCCGGTGACCGCACCCGGCTGGTCGTGAGCGGCTACAGCGCGGGCCGCCCGAAGGTACTCCTGCGCGTGGTCGACCGGGTGTTCTGGGAGCCCGCTCACTGGATCATGCAACGGTCGCAGTTCGCGAACCTGAAGAGGCGTGCGGAAGCCGGGCGGACCGCCCAGGACCCGTCGCGCACCCCGGTGCCATCCGCCTGACGTCCGGCCCGCGACATCGGTTTACGCCGCCGGCACAGTGGCTCCGGTGTCTTCGCGTTGTGCTGGGACGAGCCGGCTTGATGGGGTGTACTCGTACCCAGCGGGCGGCGGCAGGTGTCATCGATCCAGCCACGTGCCGGGTCAAAGCCTTCGCCTGCCTCGCCGCATCGGGTCGATCAAGGAGCACATCGTGCCGCCTCAACCCCCGCCTCACGAAGTCGTCTGGGCTCTGTCCACCGCCGGATTCGTCGCCCGTTGCCTGCAGGTGGTGGCTGAGCTGGGCGTCGCCGACCGCATCAGCGACGGGCCGGTGTCGGTGAACGAGCTTGCTGCGTCCTGCGACGTCGACCCATCGGCGCTCGACCGGGTTCTGCGTCTGCTCAGCACGCATGGCGTATTCGATCGTCAGGACGGTGGCTATGGACACACAGTCGTATCGCGGCTGCTGCGCGAGGACCACCCGACGTCGATGCGTGCCTTCGCGCGGATGATGGGTCTGGACGGTATCTGGGGCAGCCTCCAGCAGCTGCGGTACTCGGTCGAGACGGGTAAGCCCGGCATGGAGAAACTGGAGCCGAAGGGAGCTTGGGCCTATCTGCAGGACCGGCCCGACGAGTCCGAGATCTTCGCCCGGGCGATGACCGCCAAGGCTGGAGCCGATGTCACTGCGGTTCTCGCCGTCTACGACTTCACCGCATTTCATCGCATCGCCGACATCGGTGGAGGCCGCGGGCATCTTCTGCGAGCGATCCTGGATGCGACGCCGGAGGCAGAGGGCATTCTGTTCGACCTGCCGATGGTGATCGACGGTCTGAACCTTGATGATCAGCCTCGTCTCACTGCGCAGGCGGGCGACTTCTTCGTCGACGGGCTGCCCGCCGCAGATGGCTACCTGCTCATGGACGTGCTCCACGACTGGCCTGACGAACAGTGCGTCAGCATCCTGACCGCGATCCGCCGCGCGGCACCCGCGGGCGCGGTGCTGCTCATCGTCGAAGACGTCATTCCCGAGGGGCGGGCCGACGCCCGTGCGAGCACACTCGACATCATCATGCTGGCGATCGCCGGCGGGCGCGAACGCACCGCCGGCGAGCTGAGCGAGCTCCTCGCCCGCGCCGGGTTCCGCCTCGACACCGTGCTCGACACACCCAGCCCACGGCGGATCGTGCGAGCCCTGCCGGTGTAGCCAGGGGGAAGCGGCGACGGGTCGCTGATGGGCGGTGTCCCGTCCGCCGGGGTGGCGGAGTGGGCAGGGCATTCGGTGGCCGTCCTGCACCGGATTTACGCAAAGGTCACAGTCGGGCGGGAGGCGAGTGCCAAACGTCGCATCGAGGCCGCCGCGGGCATCACCGAGGCCCCGGAAACCGCACCGCGAACAGACCGCGAACACTCGCATCAAGCCGGATCCGGCCGGACACCGCCGGACACTCCATGAACAACCAACTGCAGCGTCTTCGCTGGTGGGAGAGCCAAAGCCGCTGGTGAGAGGTGGTGCCCCCGGTCAGACTCGAACTGACACTGGACGGATTTTGAGGGGATCCGGTGATGTGTGTGTGACCTGCGACGACACGGAAGGTGGTCCGCGCTGGACCGCAAATGGACCGCAGCGACTAGTTGGGGGTCTCTTCGATGAGGAAGACGGGGTGGCGGGGGGCCTCTGCTTCGAATGCCGCGAGGCTGTCGCCCGGTCCGGCGCTGAACGCGTTCCGGACGAATGGGTTGATGCGGTAGAGCGAGCGTCGCAGGTGCATTGCGACCACGGCACGTCGTTTGTCGGTGATCTCGGTGACGGTGATGGGTTCGGCGTGATGACCGCGTCGTAGCGTTCCGGTGCCGGCGGCTCGGATGTTCGCTACCCAGCCGGTTTCGCCGAATATGGAGACCAGCCAGCGGTGGCCGTCGTGGCGGTATACCGCGATGGGTATCTGGTGTGGGCGCCCGGTCCGCCGACCGGGAGTCTCGAGCAGGTAGGCCTGCCCGAGGGGAACTCCCCAGCGCAGCAGCTGCACGGGAAGGCGGGAGAACCTCAACATTGCCGGTGGAAGCTCAGCCTTGGGGACGCTCATGGTCGGCTCCGGTCGAGACTTGGATTAGAATCTAGACTACAGTCTAATCCCTGCAGGATCCGAACTCCTAGGATCTGTCAGGGTGAGGCCACCACCACCGGAACTCGCCCAACGCCTGCTCGACGCGAGCGAGGCGGTGCTGCGCCCGGATCGAGGACATCGGCTCGAGGACATCGCCGCGCTGATCGGCTCACCTCGAGCCACGCTGTACTACTACTTCTCCGGCCGAGACGCCCTGGTCGGTTTCTTGCTCGAACAGCATCTGAGCGCGGCCGGTGAGGCTCTCCAGGACGCAATCGACCCGACTCAGCCACCAGCCATCCGGCTCGATGCGGCGCTCGCGTCGCTGGTGGCCTACCTCGGCGAGCGTCCGGGCGTGGTCGCCGGTCTGCTGGCGTTCGCCGGACACCCTGAACGCGTGCGCGAGGTCCACGCCACGAAGGAGGCCATACTGGCCGCCCCGCTGCGGATCATCCTGGAGGACGGAGCTGCGTCCGGGGCGTTCACGATCGACGATGCGAGGGACGCCGCACACACCATCCTCGGTGGCGTCCTGGTCACGACACTGGCCCGATGGCACGACGGCCGCGACACCGCATCCTCAGCATTCCAACGTGCCCTCGTCGCTCAACTTGTGCGAAGCGTCGCCCGCGAACCCTGAGGGTTCAAGAGAAAGACTGTGCCGACGGATTTACAGTGAGCTGCCGTACCTTGTTTGACCTGCACGTTTGCAGCAATCGTGCGCTCGCGTCCGTGAACAGTCCGCAGGACCGCATGGCATGGCGGGTGCACGGGGAAGCTCCGATGTGACGCTCACCGGGGTGAACCTGAGAGAGATCTCGACTGTCGTGGACGTGTATGCCACGCTCGAGGTCGGTGTTGGAGTGGCCAGATGCCGCTCATGTGGTGAGCGTGGTTGGTCTGGAGCGCCCGATGAGTGCTGAGTGGGACGAGGCTATAGCAACGCCGCTCGACGTGGATGCTGTGCCCGCCGGGCCGCTGTCGGCTGAAGCTGCGGCTGCGGCTGTGGCTCTGGTGGGGCAGGCGCTGGATGATCTGGAAGCCGAGCGTGTTGATG